>OODK01000285.1_pt1 | contig 55223 bp, 49 predicted proteins | sample 1671371 | NCBI WGS metagenome assembly OODK01 (sample SAMN06348150, study PRJEB24527) | human gut metagenome | biome: human gut; feature: ankylosing spondylitis patient; material: feces | host: Homo sapiens | place: China | collected 2015-10 | reverse complement strand
CCCCACTGCTGCCTCCCGTAGGAGTTTGGGCCGTGTCTCAGTCCCAATGTGGCCGTTCACTCTCTCAAGCCGGCTACTGATCGTCGCCTTGGTGAGCCGTTACCTCACCAACCAGCTAATCAGACGCGGGTCCATCCTGTACCACCGGAGTTTTTACCCCTGCACCATGCGGTGCTGTGGTCTTATGCGGTATTAGCAGTCATTTCTAACTGTTATCCCCCTGTATGAGGCAGGTTACCCACGCGTTACTCACCCGTCCGCCACTCAGTCACCAGAGACTTCATCCGAAGAATCTGTCCAAAGTGCTTCGTTCGACTTGCATGTGTTAAGCACGCCGCCAGCGTTCATCCTGAGCCAGGATCAAACTCTCATGTTCAATGTTGATCCAAGTTCAAGAAGCACTAGCTTCTTTATCCTTGTTAATTACTGTTCTCTATAAAGAACGTTCGTTGATTTTTACTAAAATCATCTGAAAAATTCATTAGAATTTTCAAGGTTGTCTTATTGTTCAGTTGTCAAAGATCTTTTTGTGATCCGCTTCGTATAAGAAGCTTTATCATTATATCACTTCGTTCTTGGCTTGTCAAGAACTTTTTTGATTTATTTTGTTGACCCGTTCTTCATAAGAACCGCAGCAACTTTTACATCATATCATGTTCTTTCTTACTTGTCAAGAACTTTTTTAATTCTTTTTTGAAACATTTTTTCAAATCCCTTTGAAACAATATGTTCCTCACTGTCTCTCACAGACAGCTTAAATATAATATCATGCCATTTCTTTTATGTCAACACCTTTTTTCATTTTTTCTATTTTATTATTTAACACTCTCATCATTATTTCAAAAAGAAGGTATCCTGCAAATGAATCATTAAATGACATTTGCAAAATACCTTCTTTTTATTGTTGTAATAATTTCTGTGTTTCTATCTGTATCTGCTGTTTGATCATCTGTTCTAATGGATTCGTCTCCACCATTGTCTGCATAACTTCACTTCCGCCAACGATCTGAGCATATTCAGATTCCATTCCAACATGTGGCATCAATGAAATAAAAAATACAACTACCATAATGATCAAGGAACCTTTGATCAATCCAAGTGCTGCTCCTGCTACCTTGTTAATAAACCCAACACCTGGAACCCTTGTAACTTTATTTGCAAAACGTATTACCACTGAAAAAATAATTTTACACACGATCATCAACCCCATATATGCAATCATATATGCAATTCGATCTGTAACAATCGTTCCCTGGATTTCTGGTACATTTTGAATCACTATTTCTTTAAAATATGCAGCGCCTTTATAAGCGATCGCAAAAGTTAAAATCCATGATGCAAGATTCAGCATACTTTTAATGAGTCCTCTTCGATAACCTATGATCATCTGCAAGATCAAATAGATTCCAAAAACAGCTACGATAATTTCTCCCATATGTACTCCATTCTAGTATATCTCTGATAAATTCGTACTATTTTCATATGTTATCAGATATTTCTGTCTTTTTCCTGTTGGTGAAATATTGACAATTCGTTTCTTAAAGTCTTTTTTAAACATTTCATGTCCAGCAAAATTCACAATTGAACAATGATAATTTCCAGCCAACAATATTTCTTTCTCTCCTAATAACAATTTATTATATTCTGAAGAGAATTTATGTGACATCAATTTTTTTCCTGTTTTATTATATACGACTGCTTCATATTTTTCTTGATCTGTTTTTTTCTGATCTTCAAATACGAATGCTGCGTAATCATCATTCACCGCAACACTACTCACATCTTTATCAAATGATATCGTTTGCTTTTTAGAAATTGTTTTTCCTACTTTAAAGAAAATCATCTGATCATCTCCAATTGCCACAGCTTTAGAATCACCCATAAAGCTCACTTTCGGAATTACCGTATCTTTAAAATCAAAGCCACCGATCATCTGATCTCCACTGTCTTCACCTTCCTGTCCAAAATTATACAGTGCAACTCTGCTTTTTACATTAATCCCATCAACGACAAGATAACTGACCAAAAGATCTTGTCCATCTGATGACAGATCAATATCCATTGGATATCCATTTTGATCAGATGTGACTTTGATACTTACCAGTTTCTTCTGTGCTGCATCATATAATTCTATATAATTTCCATTATCACCGTGAAGAATTAAAGCAATTACACCTTGTTTTGCCACTTCCAAATCTACGATTGGATAAGATACACTAAATTTTTTCATCTGTCCATCTGAATCAAGTAACGCAATCTCATTCCCATTCTTGGATGCAACTACAATATAGTCCCCACAATAAGATGCCTGTGGATTCTTAATGGAATATGTTTTATTCCATTTTTCATTTCCTTTTCCATCTAAGAAAGAAATCCCATCTTCGCTGTAACAGATCGTTCCTTTCTTATATGCAAATGACTGAAATGATTCTGTCAGCTCTTTTGTGATCGTTTTTACAACCTTCATCCTGTGATATGTCCGATAGCGATATGCAAATATTGTACATATACATACAACCACAAACGCTATGATCAATCCCATACGATATTTTTTCTTTTTTTCTCTTAGAAATAATGCATTTTGAATGTTCTCATTGGAATTGACATAAAGAGAAAACCCTGATTTCGTCTTTTGTTCCATAAAATACCTTCCATTTTCTAATCAATCATCATCTCTGAATACAGGTAAGTATACCTTATTCAATGAAATGTGTCCAGTCTACACATATTTCCTAGTTTAAATATCATCGAAGTGTTCCAGGAATGATCAACTTCTGTCCTGGGTAAATCTGATTTTCGTCAGACAATGCATTTGCCTTTTTGATTCTTTGAACAAGCTTCTGGGTCCCATATACCTTCCGACTGATCGATACTAACGTCTCTCCACTTTTTACGGTATATGTATAAGACTTGTATTGCCCAGAACTTACTTTTTGAGTTTTCTGTTTTTGTTTTATTGTGGGTTGTGTTGTTTTTTGTTCCTTTTTATGTATTGAAGTTTGTGTTGCCGAATCTAATGTTTTTGTTATTTTTACACTCGTTGTTGATGATTTTGTTGATGATTTTGTTGAAATTTGATCCGACACCCCTTTTCCCATCGTATGCACCGCACCATTTACAACCTCTTTAAAATTTATACTCTGATCTTGTCCAGCATAATAATACATCGTACCTCCCATGATCATCATGATCGTAACTGCTGCTGCCGTTGAAATATTCCGAATCCTTCCTTTTCTCTGATTACTCTTGGTTTTTTTGGATATCTTTTCACGAAACTGCCGGATCAATTTCTCATCTCTTCGACTCTCCATCATTTTTTCATATGTCTGCACCTCTTTTATATCTTGTCTTCGTTCCACAAGATAATTCTGCATCATCGGATTTTTTTCATAATATATATAGTATCCATTTTGCCTTGAGAGATCTTCTCCTCGAAAAACATAAAATGCATCTTCTCCTTCCAGATTATCCATCATATATAACACTTTTCCTTCTCCTGGAAAATTTTCAAAATGTGTCTTTTTTATTTTATCATTGAGTCGAACCGAAAATCCCATTCTTAAAAGTGCCCATCCGATGACATCCAGACCAGAAAACAATCGCTCCTTCTGTTGATATATCTCTCTCCATACTTCATCATCAAATACTGTTTCATCAAGATCCAATTCCAGATTCTGTCCCTCGATCGCTCCTCTTATAAAAATAACAAGATCATTTCCAATCTGCTTTTTCTCTCCAAATAAAATTGCTCCTCTTACATATGTATTTTTGTCCATGGATAAAGAATTTAAAAATGTTATAACGTAATCTTCAATATATACTTTTGTGTGTCCTGCTGGACTTCCAATCTGCCTGATATTTTTAGGCAACTGCTGCTCTGTTTTCACGAAAAAACCTCCTTTTCTTCCATTTCACAAAAACCTTATCATAAAGAGATAAAAATTTTTATCAAACAACGTCGAGACGTTAAAATTTTTTTACATACTTCTTTTCTTTTTGTATACACTAAAAAGAGAATTTAAATCAGGAGGACGATCTATTGTTAAAAAAAATATCTTACTATCATCCAGATTCCCCTTATGCTCTTATGAAATTTCAAAATGATCTGCTACATTATCTCAAAATAAAGCATAAAAAAAATCAGCCCCTCGTCATTGTCTGTATCGGTACAGACCGCGCGACTGGTGACTGTCTTGGACCACTCGTTGGTCAGGCATTGCTTCCTTCTCCTCAATATTCAGTTTTTGGGACTTTAAAAGAACCTATTCACGCTAAAAATCTCAATCAAACTTTTAAAGAAATTTATTCTGTCTGCCAAAATCCTTTCATCATCGCTGTCGATTCCTGTCTCGGTTATGCACAGCATGTTGGATGTATTACACTCTCCCCTCTCCCACTACTTCCTGGCCGAGGCGTTTCAAAACAACTCCCACCGATCGGACAATTATCAATCACTGGAATTGTAAATGTCTTTTCTGATTCCGTTTCAAACGAATCTGTAATTCAAAACACTCGACTTCACACCGTTATAAAATTAGCGGATTTTATCACAAATGGTATAAAATCCGCTAATATCCCTTCTATATATCAAGTTTCATGTCCCCATCCTTGATCAATCCTGCTCTACGCATCGCTTCCGAAATAAAATATGTCAAAAATGCAGGAGCTATGATCTGCATAACCAGTATCATGACAATAACAGTCACTGCAGAAGTTCCTCCTGTTGTCATCGTCTTATATGTCATCATTGGTCCCACAAACCCTGCCGTTCCCATACCAGAACCAATTGCATTATTCGTCATTTTTAAAACTACAGTAGAGATCGGACCAAGAATGGCACTTGTAATGATCGGTGGCAGCCAGATCAATGGTTTTCTTACAATATTGGGAACCTGTAACATTGATGTTCCTATTCCCTGTGCCAATAGACCTCCAATTCCATTCTCCCGTAAACTGGCCGTCGCAAATCCAATCATCTGTGCACAACACCCAATCGTTGCTGCTCCTGCGGCAATTCCAGAAAGATTCAAAATAATTCCAAGTGCTGCTGAACTGATCGGAAGAGTTAACGCCATACCCATCAATACAGAAACAACAATTCCCATCAAAAATGGCTGCTGTTCTGTTCCCCATCGAATCATCTCTCCGATCTGTTTCATGAGATCTGAAATATATGGTCCAACCGTTAACCCCACGATTCCACCACATACGATCGTTGTTAATGGCGTCAAAATAATATCAAGCTTTGTTCTTCCAATGAAAATCCTTCCAATCTCTATTCCTATGTAAGCCGCTACAAATGCTCCAAGAGGCTCTCCTGGGCCACTTAATAGGATTTTGCCACTTGAACTTACACTTCCATTCAATAAGCCAGAAGCAAAAGCTCCGATCATACCCGTACTTGCGGCAGATGCACATACAAGTGTTGATTCTCCTAATTTACTTGCAACTCCAATTCCAATTCCAGCTCCCGTCAATACTTTAGCAATTGATGCAACCATAACGATCATATTTCCTATATCTCCTCCTATGATCGTTCCGGCTTGTTCTAAAATCGTTCCAATGATCAATGTTGCAAATAATCCTATTGCCATTCCTGACAATCCATCTATAAAAATCCGTTTTAAAATTTTCATGCTCCATCTCCCTTTTAACGTAATGTTTTTTTTAGTATAACATACCTATTTTGCTTTACAAGAAACAAAAATACTTCTATACTAAGTCAAAAGAAGTAACTATTTATCAATTTATTAAGGCAGGAGTTTATTTATGTTTCGTATGTGGGGCAAGATTTTTCATGAAAATCATATGTTAAAAGACACTGTAATCTGTATAGATAGTGATCTGAATCGAACTAGAAAAGTATATCAGGCATTGGAAGAGATCTGTTATGAATTTGATCTTTCTAAACCACTCTGGCTTGATCACAATAAAAACGACTTTATCCATCATTCAAAAACCAGATTTAATTCTGACAGTTTTGTAGAAGATATTGATTTTGATTTTCTTGAAATTCAGGTAATTGAAGAAGACTAAATAATTTTATATTTTCTTTTGAAATCGTTTACAAAACCACAAGACAAATGGAGATTATTTATATGAAGGGAAACGGTCACCCCACAAACAATCAGAATATTTCTGAATATGTTGCACTTTTATATCAGAAATATTCGCATAAATTATACTGTAATGCTTTTCATTACACGTCAAATCCAAGTATTGCTGAAGATGGTGTTCAGCAGATATTTGAAAGAATTCTTTTACATCCTGACACAGCATTACATGTACCTGAACACGAGATTATCTATTATCTCTTTGCTATACAGCGTAATGTGATGTATACATTAACTATGGATGAGTATAAAAATTCTCACTATCCTTTAGATTATGATGATGGTAACGATATTTCTCGTAATCTCATTGATCCTGAGGATCTGTTTATCCGTTATATTTATCTTGATTCTCTCAAGATCATTTTCTCAACACTAACACCCGATTTTCGTGATACTATAATTTTTCATTATTTCTATGGATTTAAATATAGTGAGATTGCATGTATGTTTCATATTTCTGAAAGAGCAGTTAAGAAAAGAATTGCTGTAGCCAAGAAACGCGTAAGAACCATGTTTCAGAAAGAGGATTTCCTATGAACAATACAAATAAGAATATTTTTTTATTTTCTGGTTCCCTTTTTTCTTCAAAAATCGGTTTACTATATATAAGGGAGTGAACATTGTATTTTAAACGCATAATAATAACAGCAGGATTACCGATTACAAGATAACAACAGGCAGTCAAAAAAACAGGACACCCTGTATTCGTCCGTATATAGAATATAATTTTCATTGATGACAGGTCTCATCTCTGAATCATATCTCAGATATAATGGATTCTCTCTTATAAATTCCACAAATGTATGGATTCTCATCATCTCCATACAAAATACAACAGGTCAGAGATTAATACTCTGACCTGTTATTCATTTTCTATTTTGTTGTACTTCCAAAGCCGCCATTTCTGACTTCTGTTGCATCATCATCGATCGTAACTCCGTACTGCATAAAGATTCCCTGTACCATGCCAGTTCCCTGTGCCACTGAAACTGTCTTACCTTCATTGGTGTCATTTGTTAATTTTACAAAAATGTGACCTTCATTGTCGGAATAAAAATAATCGCTGTCAATAATACCGACTGTATTATTCATCTGAAGACGGAATTTAAATCCTAATCCACTTCTTGGAAAAATATTTAATACCCAATCAGATTCAATAAAAACTCGGATTCCTGTTGGAATCTTGATTGTTTCTCCTGGTTTTAATTCAAAATCAACCGGACTAAAAAAGTCGTATCCTGCTGATCCTCTAGTCGCTCTCTTTGGCAATTTGATCTGGTCATAGATTTCTTTGATTTCTTCTTCTGAAGCTCCTGGAAAACTATCATCCCAGCTTTCTTTGAACTGTTCAAAACTTACTTTATGAAATTGTGCTATCTTATTCATCTGTATCTCCTAATTATAAATGATATTCTGCGTATCTGTTAATATTTATAACGTTCCTTATTTTATCAAACTAACGAATTTCTTTCAATAGTCCGGCAGTTTTTTCAATCCTTCAAATCGGTATCCATCTTTTTTTAGGTTTATGATCACTGTCTCCAACGCTTCTGCGTTTGATCGCGATATATTATGTATGAGTGGAATCGCACCTTTATGCGTATATTTTTGAAAATGTTCTATCACATAGTCTTTTCCAGGCTGTTGATCCACCTTAAAATCCACGTAAGCCATACTCCAGAAAATTGTCCGATATCCCATCTTTTTGGTTAATGCTAGTGTTCTCTCATTATACTCTCCCATTGGAGGCCGGATAAAAGGATCCATATCATATCCTGTTGCTTCTTTACAATACTGTGCACAATCTATGATCTCCTGTTTATTATCGCGATCTGACAATGTTGGCATGCTCTTATGATGTACCGTGTGATTTCCTACGATATGCCCCTCTTTTTTCATACGCTTTACGAGCTTTGCTTCCTCTCTGATAAATGGTTTTGTTACAAAAAAAGCTGCTACAACTTTTTGTCTTTTCAAAACATCCAGAATTTTTGGAGTAAATCCATTTTCATATCCGCAATCAAACGTCAGATAAATCTTTTTTTCTGTACATTTGGGATCTACATAATATGCATCATATTTTGACAGATCTATTTTCTGTGAAACCTCTGGCTGCTGATGTTCTTCATTTCTTTTAAACCACCAACTTTCAATCCCTTGCGAAACATTTCCCACCGTCTTGTATATCTGTATTGTTGAATCTTGGTACGTATCCTGCTTTTTCTTTTTCTGCTCTTCGATTTGTCCCCTGCATCCACTAAGTAATATTCCTGTTATACAAACTAAGATCATCTGAAAAATCCTTCGATATTTCATAAAAGCACCCACACAACCCCTTTTTCTTATATGTATTATCCAATTTCTCACTTTATAAGTCTTTTATAAAATCTTTTAATATCTGCAGATCTTCATCTGTCAGCTGACATTCTCTGGAACTTGCAATCTCTCCCCAATGCTCTTCGATATTCGCTACCTGTTTCTTTTCTTTTTTTATCTCTTCTTTTTTCTTATTTTCTAAATTTTCTTTATAATTTTGTTTTTTTGTATAATTCAACATTCGATTTGGTAATATATTTTCCAAATAGTTGATCAGATTAATTTTTATTTTCCTCTTCATCTGATCCATTTTTGTTAAATAATCCATCATAAAGATGGAAATTCCACATACAACTCCAATGATCAAATTTCTTCCCCAGAAATTAATATCTGCATTCATTGCTATTCCACGAATAGCGCCCAGACATCCAAGACCTACACAGATAATTGCACAAAACCCTGGAATCTGTTCCAGGAAAAATGAATTTATCCCCAATATCTTGTCCGCTTCAAAATATTTATCCACAATACAGCTGATATTATTCACTTTTGTTTGCAGATTATAATAGTTTTCTATTTTCTTTTTTAATGTACCGATCCAATACCGTTTTGGTCTCTCCATTTCTTCTGAAGATACTAACAATCTATGATAATTTGCCCAAACTATGACCTTAGTAAGAACTGCGATCACCATTGCTGTTATAAATCCTTTCATAAAAAAAGTTTCCCTTAACATTTCCATAGATACCACTCCTTTTCATCATATATTTGTTACTTATGATTATAAAAGGATATCTATCGAAACTTAAGAGAAACCGTCCTACAAAGTTAGACTACATTCTGTCTAATATTCCAAGAACCAGACGAACAATGTGTTTTATTGCCGCTTTTTCAAATTCTTCGTAACTTCCTGCTGCTTCCTGATCTGCTTTATCAGAGATTGCACGAAGAATGATAAATGGAATTTGATTTAAATGTGCTGCCTGTGCCATCGCTGCACCTTCCATCTCTGCACAGTATCCATCAAATTCATTGATCAAATAATGTTTCTTCTCATTATCTGAAATAAACTGATCCCCACTGACTACTCTTCCAACATAGCTGTGGATATCTGGATTCACTTCGTCACATGTCCTCTTGGCAAGTTCGATCAGATCTTTATCTGCCTCAAAATAAGAAGTATCCATTCTAGGGATTTCCCCAACTTTATATCCAAAAACAGTTGCATCTACATCATGCTGAACTGCATCTTTGGAGATTACAATGTCCCCGATCTCAATGTCTTTATATAGTCCACCTGCAACACCTGTATTGATCACAGCTTTTACATCAAAACGATCTGCAAGAATTTGTGTGCATAATGCCATATTTACCTTACCAATCCCACTCTGCACGATCACAACTTCTTTATCTTTTAACTTTCCACAATAAAAATCCATACCTGCACAGGTTACTTTTTCTTTTTCTTCCATAGCTTCGATCAGCTGACTGACTTCTTCTTCCATGGCTCCAATGATACCAATCATATGTTATCTCCTTTTCTTTTATGTTGATTTCAGTTTACGAGAAATCGTAATTTATGTCAAATAAGAATCTCTTGAAATACACACTCTCTTGCACTATAATTTGTTGTGTATCTAGGCATTTTACCAGATACTTAATTTTTGAAATATATTTACAGGAGGATAATAGAATTATGGTATATAAAACAAAAGGAACTTGTTCCAGTGAAATTGAATTTGAGGTAGAAAATGGAATCTTAACAGATATCCATTTTGTTGGTGGATGTCAGGGAAATACAACTGGTGTCGCTGCATTAGCAAAGGGACTGCCTATTGATGAAGTTATCGACAAATTATCTGGAATTCAGTGTGGTTTCCGTGGAACTTCTTGTCCAGACCAGCTTTCTAAAGCACTGATCGCGTACAAAGAAAATAATTAATCGGGGTGAAAAGATCATGAAACGAATCGTATTAACCGGTGGAGGAACTGCCGGACATGTTACACCAAATATGGCACTTGTACCGAAACTGATCGATGAAGGATATAATATTTATTATATTGGTTCTTACGAAGGTATGGAAAAGAAACTGATCGAAGATATCGGTGTTACTTACTATGGAATTTCTTCTGGAAAGCTTCGCCGCTATTTTGATATCAAAAACTTCTCTGATCCATTCAGAGTTATCAAAGGATTTTTTGAAGCAAAGAAGATCTTAAAGAAACTTCGTCCAGATGTTGTATTTTCCAAAGGGGGCTTTGTCACTGTGCCTGTTGTGATTGCTGCCAAACAGCTCCATATTCCCGTGATCATTCATGAATCTGATATGACTCCAGGATTAGCAAACAAGTTAAGTATTCCTAGTGCAAGTAAAGTATGCTGCAACTTCCCTGAGACAGTAAAACTTCTTCCTGAAGGAAAAGCTGTATTAACAGGTTCTCCGATCCGTGAAGAATTATTTACAGGAAAATGTGAAGAAGGACTTCGTCTGTGTGGATTTACAGAAGAAAAACCTGTACTTCTTGTTATTGGTGGAAGTCTTGGATCTGTTGCGATCAACAATGCGATCCGTAGTAACATCGATGCGTTACTTGAGAAATATCAGATCATTCATCTGTGTGGACGTAATAACTTAGATGAAAGCCTTGAAGGCAGAGAGGGTTACAAACAGTTTGAATATGTCAAAGATGAATTAAAACATTATTTTGCATGTGCAAATGTTGTTGTGTCCCGTGCTGGAGCGAATGCGATCTGTGAGCTTCTTGCACTTAGAAAGCCAAATATCCTGATTCCTCTTGGATTAGAAGCCAGCCGTGGAGACCAGATCCTAAATGCTGAATCTTTTGAGAATCAGGGATACAGCTATGTGCTTCAGGAGAAGGATGTTACAAGCGAAACTTTATTGAATGCTGTTAACAGCGTTTATGAAGATCGTGATAAATATATTGAAGCTATGAATCATAGTAAGCTTGCAAATCCGATCGAGACGATCGTGAATCTGGCAAATCAGTTAGCTTCTCGAAAAAAGAAACGATGATTTTATTAATTGCTCATAAAAAACGAGAGAAATTAAAAATTTCTCTCGTTTTTTATTTTTACATGTATTATATCCAAAAAAATTAAAAAATTAGCATATTTTTTAATTTTTTATGTTATACTTCTATTATTATTAAAATTCACTTTATATTTTTTAAGGAGGACAACTATGGATTATCACATTTTAAAAAAATATCGATATACAAACCGAAATCAATTTGAATCTATTTATTCTTCCCGATATGAAAATGAACTGGTATTACATTATGATTTTGAAATTCATGGTTTTCCATGCTTTTCACTCCCAACTACCGAAATTTTAAATTTAACATCAAGAATCTATAAACTTACCCAGACTTTAATCTATTTAAAATCAAAACTCCCTCAGATTGCTCTGGAGCAATATACTCAAACTTGTCTTGTAGATGAAGTAAAACTTACAAATGAAATTGAAGGCGTAAATAGTACTCGACGTGAGATCCAAGATATATTAAATACACAATCGATCACAAAAAAAAATATGCGTCTTTATGGATTAGTTCAAAAATATAATTTACTAAAAAATTCTGAAAAAATTTCAATTCATAATTGTTCTGACATTCGAAATATTTACAATGAATTAGTGAGTGAAGAAATTAAAAATAATGATCCTTTGAATCTTCCAGATGGAATTTTTTTTCGAAGAAAATCTGTTTCCATTTACAGTCCACATATGAAAGAAATTCACCGTGGAATATATGTAGAAACCGAAATTATTGCCTGTATGGAAAAAGCTTTATTTATATTGCATAATAAATCCATTCCTCCTTTGATTCGAATCTCCGTCTTTCATTATCTATTTGGATATATCCATCCATTTTATGATGGAAACGGAAGAACAAATCGTTTTATCAGCAGTTATCTTTTATCCAAGGAATTAGAGCCTCTGATCAGCTATCATTTAGCAAAAACAATAAAACAAAATATTTCCAAATATTATAAAAGTTTTGATTATACAAATGATACTGATAATCGTGGTGACCTGACTGGTTTTATTACAAATTTTCTAGAAATTATTCTTGCATCCATTGAAGCATTAATCGATTCTCTAGAAGACAAAATAGAACGTTTGCATTATTTCGAGCGAATATTATTGTCTAATTTTAAAGATAAAACGGATTACGGGATTCTTCATTTACTATTACAGAATTCTTTATTTGGTCTGAAACCATTGTCTGCCAGAGAAATGGCTGAAATGCTTGATAAATCTTATGTTACGATTAATAATCGTTTGAAGAAAGATTCCATCAAAACACTATTACGATCTGATATACCTCATAAATATGATTTGGATTTAGATAATTTAAAAACTTTATGATTAGATAACAACAAAACACGAGACTGCTACCTTCTATGGCAATCTCGTGTTTTTATTTTTCAGAAAAACTATACGCTACTATTTATTTTTTCATTATTTCACTTTGCAAGATCTTACTGCACTGTATGCACCATAAACTTTAGATTTTCCTACTGTCTTGTATGCACGTACTTTTACAAAATATTTTTTCTTTGCTTTTAACTTCTTGATGACTTTCTTATATGTCTTGTAAGATTTTACTGTGTATGTCTTTGCACCTTTGAAGTTTTTCTTAGTTGCGATCTTGATCTGGTATCCAGATACGTTTTTGTCTTTCTTCCATGTAACTGTTAATTTTTTCTTTCCTGCTTTTACTTTTGCTGTCTGTTTCTTAACTGTTACTTTTTTGACTGGTTTTACAGCTGGTTTTGTTGCTGTTGTTGTAGCTGCAGGCTTTGTTGCTGTTGTAGCATCTGATGGCTTTGTTGCTGTTGTATCTGACTTGTTTGTATATGTAAATTCTAATGTTTTATTATATCCAGTCGCTGTTACAACAATGTTATATGTACCTTCTGCTTTTAATGCATCTGCTGTTGTCACCAATGTTCCATCTTCATTGATCAATTTTACAGATCCTTTTCCTGATGCTGCATACTCTTTTCCGTTCACAGATACTTTCTGAATATTTTTTACAAAATTTGCAAAATCATCTGCCTGTACATCTTTTGCTGCTACTAATGCAGGTGCTTTAACATTATTGTTATATACTGCCACAACATTATCTGTAGTTAAGGTAAAACTTGTGCTAAATGGTACATATTTTGAGCTTTTATCTGTTACATTTAATGTATACTGTCCTGGTTTCACACCTGTTGCATTATATTTTAATGTTCCATTTTCAACACTGACGTTTGTTAACCCTTCTACTGCATATTCTGCATCATACGCTTTTGGTAATGTTGGCACAGTTACTTTTGCACTTCCTGAAGTTACATCTGCATTTTCAACTTTAAATGCACTTGTATCAAACTTATATGGTACATATGTATCATCAATATCATATTTCACTACACCATTTTCTGTATAATATGTTACTGCATCAATTATTTTTCCCATCATAGATGCATAATGTTCTCCAGAAATTGGGCAACCATGAGACTGTGTTGTAAATCCTGTTCCCCATGCAAATTCTGTCCCTTTCCAGATATTTTCTACATGTCTTAATCCATATTGTGTTCCATCAGTTGTTGTGATCACTGCTGCAAGAACTTTCGTATTCCCACTGATCTGATCACTATCCGCAACCTTATCAAAGTTTAAATTTAATTGATAATCTCCATACTTAGATGATGTCTTAAACTTCTCAATTGCTGCACCTTCTACTTTTTTTTCAGTTGCTGTAGTCTTGCCAAAAGAATAAGTCCCATCTTTATTTACAGTTAATTCTTTATAGTACGCTGGTGCTGTACTTAATACATAATATGAATAATCTGCACTTTCAAATAAAGCATCTTTGCCTTTATATTCTTTTGTCGTTTCTTTTCCTTTCATATTTACTGTAATTGAAACATTAGAAGCGTCTGTAATTTTTGTTAAATTAGACAGATCTGTTCCTGCTTTGATCTTTACAGGATAAGTGATTCCTGAAATATGCTCTCCAGTATTGTCTGCATGATAAGATCCATTGGCTAATGTACTTCTTGTTTTTGTCTTTGTTGCTGAAGTTGTCGCATCTACTTTCACAGTATTCTTCTTATTTAATTCTGCCTTATAAAAATCAGCATATGGGATATTCATCAACACATAGACATCTTGTCCCTTATTCGTTTCATCTGCTTTAACAACAGATACACCATTATTAAATACTGCTGGCACGCTTACAGGTCCGGCCAACATTGCAGCAGCCATAGCTACTGTTAAACCTTTTTTCCACATTCCTTTTCTCATGTGAACCTCCCTTAAATTGTAATAATTAATAGCTTTATACAAAGATATAAGTACTGAAATATCTTCATATATTTATCTCGATTTTTGCATGTTCCGATCATAATTGAGAATTTTTCACATTAAGTTAGTTTTTGCTAACTATTGTTTTTTAAGAAAGGTGCCTTTATAAGGCATTGGGCACCTTCTTATTTCGTCAATTGTCTTACAAACTTTGTGCAAAAATACAGACCCCAATAAACAATACAAGTTTCAGGAGAATAATAAAGATTTCATTACCTTTTAACTTCTTACCTGAACCCAGATGAATGTTTTGCTTCGGACACACATCTACACATTGCATACAGTGGATACATTCCCCGCCATTCTTCTGGTCCCTTTTGATCTGATAATCTACAGAGCACTTAATCTCACATGCACGGCACTTTGGAATACAGTTACTCCGGTCTCTGTCGAGCACTGAAAACGGTAATAATGGTAACCATGCAAAGATTGCTCCCATTGGACATAGATATTGACAGAAAAATCTTTCTTTAAAGCACATACCTATCAGTATCAGTATAAATATGATCCAACCTGCCAAATATGCAGCATCTGGAATCTTGCCTGTATACAACATAGAAAATACTTCCCAAGGACTGGTTCCGTGGAACTTTTTCGTAAATCCTAATGCATAAATCAGCATTAAGACTAATAACACTATATATTTCATTTTTTGAAGTTTCCATCCGGTCTCTTCTGATACCCACGGAAGCTTCTTTTTTACTTTTTTCTGAACCCATTGAGATAGGGCATACATTCCATCTCCCAAGGTTCCAAATGCACAAGCATAGCCACAGAAGAATCTGCCAAACAAAATGGTGAATCCGCATAATGCGATCAGCATTACAAGAAACGCATTCTGTTCGATCGGCTTGCCTGCCCTAATCTGTTCGATCACATACCTCACACCAGAAAATGCTGATGTATATAATGCCGGCATCCATAGGAAAAAGATGATCTGGATGATCTGCCGGGCGAGACGTCTTATATCTCTCTTTTGTCTAAGGTTCATTATGACGCCTCCTTCAAAGCATTTCGTACTGCTGCAATAATACCTTTTGAACTATATGTCGCTCCACTTGCTACATCAACATCGGCTGTCTGCTTTTGTTTCATTGTATCTATGATTTTTTTTGCATTATTAAAATATGCACTGTCTTCATTTTTCGCTTCTTTAATCTGAATGTCATCGATAGAACCATTTTTTATGGTTACACTCACAACAATCTGACCACCGAATCCCTGACCGCTGCCTTCATAGGTTCCATCTTTCCATAAACCCGAACCACTGTTCTCAGCTGCGATCTTCGCTTCTTTTTCTGCCCGGATCGTTGCAATATTATGATATGCAAAACACACTCCAACGATCAGCACAAGGTTTAGAAGTCTCATTAAAAAATGCTTGTATTTTTTTAATTGTTTCATATCTCTTTTTTGTTCCTCTACCTATTGGTTTATCTTTGAAATTGCGTTCTTGTATGCATTGATCAATGCATTGCTTGAACATGTTGCTCCTGTTACCACGTCATAATTTTTTGAAGTATCCAAACCATTTGCGATCAATTGAGGAACTATCTTTTTTTCCGCATCCTTATACCATGATTGCATGCTTTTATCTGACCATTTTATATTTTGGATTCCTTTTACTTTTCCATCAGATGAAACTACAACTTCTAAAGTAAGATCATATGCGTCAAAATCTCCATCTTCATCTGGCTCACATACTGCACTTCCTGTATACGTTTGATCTGTCGGTGTTGTTGGTACAGTTGTTGTATTATCCTCAGATGAATTATCAGTATTCGTATTATTATCATTTGTACTATTGTTCGTATTATTTGTTTCTACTGTAGTTTCCGTATCTTTTTTCGCCAATGCTTTCTTTAACGCATCTCTGACTGCTGCCATGATACCTTTTGAGCTATATGTAGCACCACTAACTGCATCAACTTTATCTGTATTAGCTGATTGTACCGCGATAATACTAAATGGCACTTCAGACCATGCACGTTCAAAATATGCTGCATCATCTTTCTCATTTTTCACAAGTTTGATCTCTACGATCTTGCTCTTCTTGATACGAACACTGACAGTGATCTTTCCTCTGAATCCTGTTCCAGTTCCTTCGTAAACACCATCTTTGTATGTTCCTGATACTTTCTCTGTTGTATCTTTCTTCGTTGTGTCCTTTGTTGTAGATGTAGAACTACTGTCACTAGATGATTTATTAACGGCCGCTTTGCTTAACGCATTACGCACGGCTTTGATAATACCATTGGAACTAAATGTAGCCCCACTGACAGCATCTACATTTGTGCTCTGCTTCTTAACCATCAATGGAAGTAAAATACCTTTTGCACGGTTAAAATACGCTGCATCATCATGATTTTCCAAAATTTTAATTGATTTGATCTTATTCTTTTTGATCGTCACAGAAACTTTTACAGTACCATGATATCCAGCGGCTGTACCAACAAATGTACCATCTTTGTATGTTCCTGATTCATCCGCTGTACCAACACTTCCTGCAGATTTTGCAGAAGATCCGCCTGCTTTTGCGGATGATTTATCTTCTTCCCCTGTTAACGCATTTTTTACTGCCTTAATGATTCCATTTGAACTGTAAGTTGCTCCACTGACAACATCAACTTTTAATGACTGCTTTGCCAGAATATTTTTGATCACACCTGCTGATGCACGATTGAAAAATGCGGCATCATCGGAATTACTTAATACTTTGATCGCTGTGATCTTATGATCTTTTACAGTAACTGAAACCTTTACCAAACCACGATATCCGTTTGCCTGTCCTTCATAAGTTCCATCCTTGATCTTGCTTAGATCAATATCCCCAGCATTTACTTTCTTTGTTTTCTTTTTCGCTTGTGTCGTTGCAGCTTCTACCTGATTTTCAGAATTATTTTTTGATTTTTCTGACTTTGGTGCCGTATATCCAAAAACACTGTTTCCAACCAGACTGATCACAAAAATCGCAGGCACAAACTGAATCAGATTGACTTTCTTTAACTGATCAATGATCTTCATTTTTATTTTTCCTTCTCTCTTTCTATCTGTTAACGTTTTATTTTTTTATTACTGTAAAATCACTATCTGAACTAAAATGATCTTTGATTCCCTGTGAAATATATACCTTATTATTTTCATCAACAAGGATCATATTGAATTCTTTGCTGTGTTCCTTCCAGTAAGAAATAGCTTTATCCTTCCCCATAACAAACAATGTTGTTGACAATGTATCAGATAATGTACCATTTTTGCTGATGATCGTTACTGATTTCAGATCTTTTTCGGATGGTTTTCCAGTTGCTGGATCAATGATATGATGATATGTTTTCCCATCTTTCTCAAAGTATCTTTCATATGCTCCAGATGTAATGACTGCTTCATCAGCAGCTTCATATGCACCGATCATACTTTCTGTATCATCTGGTGACTGCACTCCGACTTTCCATCGGCTTCCATCTGTTTTTGTTCCGATTGCCTGTACGTTACCACCAAGACTGATCACACCGCTTTTCACACCATCCTTTTTATAGATTTTTGCAATTCTTTGTGATGTGTATCCTTTAGCAATTCCTCCAAGATCAATCTTCATATTCTTCTCTAATGTCACAACATTTGTTTTCTTATTAATTTTGATTTTCTGACTATTTACGTTTTTCAGAAGTTTCTGAATTTCACTGTCCGATGGCACACGATATTTCTGTGTCGGAAATCCCCATAATTCCACGATCGGATAGATAGAAATATCAAAAGCATCGTTTGATTCTTTTGATTTTTTCTTTGCAAATTCGATCAATTCTAATGTCTCATCAGATACTTTCATTTTTTTCTTCTGATTCAGCTGATAGATCTCACTGTTTTTATCTACCGCTGACCATAGCTGATCTAATCGCTCAATCTCACTCTTAGCATCATCCACTGCTTTTTGTGCATTCTTTCCATATGCTTTCAGATTCATATAGGTGTCCATGGCAAAAATTTGCGCACTTGCTTCCTGTGTACTTGCTTCACTGCTTGTCTCTGTCTTCTTTGCGTCCTGTTTCTTGGCACATCCAGCAAACGATAATACCCCTAAAACACTGATCGTCGCTATACATATTAACTTTTTTAGTTTCATTTATTTCATCCTTCTAGGTTAGTACTTGCTAACCTATAGTTTATAATTTTTCTGCTTTTGTTTCAAGGATAGTAATTGAGGTTTTTTTTCATTAATAAAATACTTTGCCATTCTATAGTAATTTTATATAAAAAAGGTTCAAAAAAGGAACTGTCTTTTCTGACAATTCCTTTTTTGACGTTCTATTCTAACCGTTATTTCTTAATCTCATAGTATCCATTTGTCTTCTTAGTACGCTTGCTTACTTTGACATAATACATTCCTTTTTTCTTTGGAAGCTTTACTGTCTTTTCTAAGTGTTTTGCAGATGTTTTTACTGTCTTAACTGGTTTTTTCTTACCTCTCTCATAGATCGTAAACTTAAATCCACCTTGATCTGCAACTGTTAAAATCTTCAATTTGCTTTGCTTTTTGCTAGATTTTACAGATACTTTATACCAACGGGCTGCTTTTTCATTCATTGTATACATCTCTGTTGCATTTAGATTCTTTGCTTTGGATTTCTTATAGGCAACTTTCTTTTTGGCATAATTTTTTGTCGTATACAACATTGTATTGAGCTGCTCTTTTGGAGCCTTCAATACTAGACGGTAGTTTCCTTTACTAAGTCCATAACCTACTGCAATCTGTGTTTCGTCTTCGTTTGTTGGTTTAAATGACTTTGTTCTTCCGATTGTGATCCATTTTCCTTTTTCATTTTTCTGAACTTTATAGCTTGTATTTCCACCATCTTCTACCATGGATGCAACAACAAAACCTGCAAATCCTCTTTTTGTCATTTTAAATGTGTGATAAGTTTCTTTTTCTTCACCTTTTTGCATATTGAGGTCGTTTTTTGCTAACCCACCACATTCATTTTGTAATACGTAAGCTGTGATCAATCCTTCTTTACAGTTCTTTGGAAACTCTATATAATAAGTTTCTCCTGCATTTACCTGCGCCTTTACATAGGACAGTGGCAATTTCTTGATCATTTTTTTATTGGAATCATATAGAATTGCTTCCTGTTTATTATCCCCAACAACTGCCAGTCCTAAAGCTCCTGATTCTACTGGAGTGAGCTTGATCAGATCTGGATTTTTAAAATAATTCTGATCATAATATTTGATCCCGCCAGTCAGCGCATAATATAAGGCATCTTCAAGAGTTCCAAATTTGTATGCTTTAATTTCTTTTTGATTCCATTCTTCCGGCTCTGTTTTTCTTGCTGTTTTCTTCATTACTGTTTTACTCGGAAAATATGATGTAGCTGCTTTTGATACTAAGCCATCCGCTGCTGATACTTTAACCTGCGGACACAGCATCGCTGCTGATATGACTGCTGCCATAAGAATACGAAATAACCTACTTTTCATTTTTTTCATCCTTTTTCCCTCCTTGTGATTCTTAATATGTATACGTTCCCAAATAATATGCCCCCGTTGTTTTGCTTGTAAGTTTCGTAACTTTCACATAATATGCTCCTTTTTTCTTTGGAAGTTTTACTGTCTTAACTTTATCATTCTTTGTGACTTTTACTGTTTTTAACCGTTTTCCTTTTTGATAAACACAGAATTTAAAACCTCCACCCACAGAATCTTTGGACAATGTAACTGCTTTTCTTTTTTTGGTAGATGAAACAGAAGCCTTATACCAACGCGCTGCTTTTTCTGTGGAAGTATATATACTGTCAATATCTGATTTTAGATTGATCGCTTTTGATTTCTTATAGGCTGCCTTTTTCTTTGATTTGTCCCTTGTATATTCTACATTAATGATCTGATCTTTTGGTGTTTTTAATGCCAGACGATATTTTCCTGCCTCTAATCCATAGAGCAATGCACTGTCATATTTATCTGGTTTTACCGTTGTGCCATATCCGACTTTTTTCCATGTCCCATTTACATTTTTCTCAATGTATACTCCAACTTTTTCATGTTTCTTTCCGATGGATGTAATATCAAATTGTACTTTTGAGCGTTTCGCTACGGAAAATGGATGATAGGTTGTTGTCCCTTTTCCAAGTTCATAATAACTTTTCTGATTCGCCATGGAAGTAAATTCGGTTTTGATCACACCAGTTAAAATGATCACTTTGTCTATCTTCTCTGGCAGTTTTACATAAAATTCATCTCCTGTTTTCACGATACCTACATATTCTTTGTCCCCGCCATCATTTAAATTATTTACTATAATTCTTTTCTTTGACGCATCATATACTGGTATTTTTGTCTCATCGTTACTTACGACACCAACCATAAACAGCCCTGGATCTGCAACTTTAATCTTTACCCAGCGGTCACTGCCTTTATAATTCTTATTATATAAATGCATTCCACCGCTCACCAGATATTTCATCATATCTACTTCTGAATCAAACTGATATGCAGTCAATTCCTCTTTGTTCCATTCTTCTGGTTCAACATATCTGGCTGTCTTTTTCTGTGTTATCTTGTCTGTACTAATATTTGTCCTTACATTTGCAGATACTGATGGGCTACACATTGCAATGCTTAAACCTGCTGCTATCAGAACTGCTCCCATTTTCTTGATTCCCCTTCTTGCCATAAAAATTCCTCCTTATATTTTGATTTGGATTAATAATACCCTATTTCATACGTTCCATTTGTTTTCTTTGTAAGCTTTGAGATTCTGATATAATATGTTCCTTTTTTCTTTGGCATTTTCGCTATCTTCGCATTTGCATTTCCTGTTACCTTAATTGTTTTAATTGCTTTTTTCTTTCCCTTTTTATAAATTGTAAACTTGTATCCTCCAGAAACCGTGTTCTTTCCAAGATTCAGAATTCTTTTCTTCTTTGTAGATGTAATACTTATTTTATACCATCTTGAAGTTTTCTCTCCTGTTGTATATATATTCGATGTTTGTCCATCCAGTTTGATCTTCTTTGCTTTTGATTTCTTATATGCTACCTTTTTACTTTTAGAACTGCTTGTATATGAGACTGCATTTAACTGTGTTGTCGGTGCTTTGATCGCCAGGCGATATTCACCTTTAGTCAATCCATGAACAAAATCATCATCATAAGATGCTGGCTTGATCTTTACCGTATCATCGATTCTTTTCCATTGTCCGTTTTCTTTCTTTTCGATGTGTGCATAAGTGATCTCACTGTTTCGATCGATCGCTGAAATGTTAAATTCCACCGCAGATCTCTTCTTAATTGAAAATGGATGATATGTGGTACTTCCAGTTCCTGATTCATAATAAGTATCTGATGCTTTCATAGATCCAAATCCATCTTTGATCACACCTGTTGTCACAAATATTTTATCGATTTTTTCTGGCATTTGAATATAGAAGACCTCACCTGCTTTTGCAAGCCTTCCATATTCCAGGTCTCCATCAGATGTCGTTTGAGCTAAAACTTTCTCCTTCGTTGAATCATAGAGATTTATCTTCTGCGATCTATTTCCATCTGTTTGTGTTGCAATTGTAAAATACCCTGAATCTGCAACCGTAATTTTGACCATATGATCCTTTTCCTGAAATTTATCATTGTATAGATGTGTACCACCTGTCTGAAGATAATCTTCAAATTTATCTGTAGATCCAAACTGATATGCTGTGATTTCTGTATAATTCCATTCTTTTGGAGTCGTATATCTCTCTTGCATTTGCATTCTCTGTCCCGCATAAACTATCATCTTGGGACAACTCATAGATACTCCAATCACTGCTGTCATCATTAATGTCGCTGTTTTCTTTAAAATCTTTCTCATGTCTATCATCTCTCCTGCTTGATCATTCTATTACTTCATTATTCGTCACAAATAACCTGATCCATCAAAATATCATGCTCTTCTGTCGGTACCTGATCCATCATTAACTCTTTATAACATACCAGAATCTTTGGAAATGTTACTCCATCTAAAAAACGGTCATAGAATCCTGCTCCATGTCCAAGTCTACGGCCTTCTCTATCTGCACTTACACAAGGTATTACCGCCATATCAATCTTCTCTTTCGATAAGATTGGACACCTTCTGGATGGTTCCATGATTCCATATGCCCCTTCCTCAAAATCATCTAAAGCATGAATCTGTCTCACTTCCATGATTCCTTTCCCGATACACAATGGAACTCCGACATTCTTCCCCTGTTTCAGTGCCAATGCTATCAGCTGCCATGTGTCAACTTCATTTTTCATACTTGCATAACAAAAAATAGTTTTTGCCTCTTGAAATTCTTTTAACTCTTTTACCTGTTCAAAAATCGATTGATCTGCTTTTTCTATATAATTTTTGTCTAATTTTTTCATCCATTCTTTTACTTGTTGTCTTGCTTCTTTTTTCGTCATGATGTCCTCCAGTTTTTATAAAATTACGCACAAAAAATGAACCTAATTTCTTAGGTTCATTTTATCATAATTTTCTTTCATTGTATGCTATTTCATTATAATGTTTTATATAATTCCATAATCTTCTCGCCAGTTGCAACATCTTCTGAAAATGCAGTCGCACTTCCTGCTGCTGTCCCCATCTTCAGTGCTTCATTATAATCTCCATTACTTCTCAAATATCCTGTGATAAATCCTGCTACCATGGAATCTCCAGCTCCTACAGAGTTCTTAACTTCTCCTTTTGGACAAGGTGTTACATGAACTTCTCCTTCTTCTGTGATCAGGATTGCTCCATCTCCTGCCATGGAAACTAACACATTTCTTGCGCCTTTTTCCTGAAGTTTCTTTGCATACTCAACAATCTCATCATTTGTCTTTAGCACAACATCAAACATTTCTCCTAATTCATGATTGTTTGGTTTGATCAGGAATGGATGATATTTTAATACGTTTAACAACAAGTCTTTTGTTGCATCTACAACGATTCGGATGTCTTTTCCCTGCAGACGTCCCATGATTCTTTCATATACATCTGATGGAAGTGTTGCTGGAATACTTCCTGCAAGAACTAAAATATCTCCATCTTCTAATTCATCTAATTTCTTAAACATCTGCTCTAATTCATCATCATGAATAACTGGTCCTAATCCATTGATCTCGCTTTCTTCGTTGGATTTTACCTTAACATTGATACGTGTCATTCCTTCACGTACTCTGATAAAATCTGGCTTAAATCCAAGTTCTTTCGCTCCTGATTCAATAACATCTCCTGTAAATCCAGCTATAAATCCAAGTCCTACACTATCTACTCCAAGATTAGCAAGTAGATGAGATACATTAATACCTTTTCCTCCGCAGAAAATGTATTCTCTTGTTGTCCTGTTTACCTGTCCTAATGTCAGGTTGTCTACTTTAATTACATAATCAATTGCTGGATTAAATGTTACTGTATAAATCATGAAAATACCTCCTCAATGTTTGTGATTCTTTTGAACTCTTTGTTTTCTAAATGATCTGTAATGACCTCTGCCTTCTTTAAATCCGCAAATTTAATAGTTGAGATCACATTGAATTTGCTTGCATCCGAAAGAATATATCTTTTCTGACACTGTTCCATCGCTTTCTTCTTAACTGCTGCCTCTTTCTGATCTGGCGTTGTAAATCCCCGCTTCAGATCAATCCCATTTGTTCCGAAAAAGCCCTTGGTAAAGTTATATTTATCAAGCTGTTCTAATGCTTCTTCTCCGACCAATGCTTCTGTTACCGCCTTAATCTCGCCTCCGATCAAATGGACCTTAAATCCTGCGTTCATTAGTTTTCTCGCATGTGTGATCCCATTTGTCACATAAACAACGTCATATTCTTTGAGATAATCTAACATCATCTCTGTCGTTGTTCCTGCATCAAGATATACGATATCTTCTTTATTGATCAAAGATGCTGCATATTTTGCAATCTTTCGCTTCTCTTCCTGGTGTTTCTTTGACTTGGTTATGACTTCTTCTTCTCTTGATAACACAGACTTGATCGCAGTAGCTCCTCCATGAACCTTGATCAAAAGACCTTGTCGGTTTAATTCCGTTAAATCCCTTCGTATCGTGGACTCTGAGGTGTTCAGTTTTTCTGTCAGTTCTACCACAGTGACTGACTGTCTCTCTCTTAAAATCTCTAAAATGCGTTCAAATCGCTCTTGCGCTAACACAATATCACCTCTTTTCGCTTTTATTTAAGTATATCACAATTTCAATCATAGTCAATCATTTTCTTTCATTTTCAATCATGTATATTCTTTATAGTTTGTTCAGGTTTTCAAAATAATTTGAACACATTTGATTTTTATACTAATGAACATAAGGAGGTACTGTAAAATTAAATGCTTCCAAACAGACATTAACCGGTAACATTATTAATAGCTCAAAAAAAGAAATGACAGATTTGGATCTTCTGTCATTTCTTTCTCTATTTTTCTTTCAGCATACTCTTGCTTCCTAGATAAGTTGCGATCATATATCCAATATAAATTACGATCACAATGATCAATGACTGAGCTGCTGCTTTTGTTATATTAATTTGTCCTAACGTTGATATCAGAATTTTTGCTGTTTTAATTCCTACATAAGAATGGATCAATGCCAAACTTAAAGGCAGACAAAAATACAATATGATCTGTGCTTTGATCGCACGATTGATCATTTTTTGTGAAGTTCCAATTTTACTCAATAATTTGTATTTTTCAATATTATCTGCATTCTCACTTAATTGCTGTAATGCAAGTACTGCTGCACATGTAATTAAAAATACCAGTCCAATATAAATTGCAATATATGTCATGATCGTACTTAACCCAGTACTCTGTTCATATACTTCCTCTTTTGAAATTGTCGCTGAATATAGTGAATTTGGCATCTTGCTATTTATGATCATCTGCTTTAAATATTCCGTATATTTTCTTGATACTTTCTGTGCATTCCCCTTCCAATTCAGATTTAAATATAATGTAGAATAATCAATCTTTAATGACTGGATGATTTCATCATTTAAAATGACTGTTCCCATATCTGTTTTAGCTGCTGTTACCATATATGTATCTTTTTGTAAGCCATATTTCATTTTATATGTTTTTCCATCCAATGTAAGTTTTTGCTTATCACTAGCTGCCTTTTCCATTATCGGTATCAGATTGCCATAATCACAATTCAATATATATTCATCTGATTTCAAGGTTAATTCTTTTTCTCCGATTGCTTTTCGGATTTTATTATATTCAGATAGTTTTGCAAAAGTTAGTGGAGTCTCATAAAGTTTCTTCACATAATCTTTTGTATAATCTGAATACTTTTCTCTTTCCTTTAATAATGGCTCCATTTTATATCTGCATTTGCGAAATGTACCATTCTGATATATTGTGATCGGTAAAATTTCTTTTGCATCTTTTTTGATCGTTAATCCAAGATCATCTAATTTCTTTATAAACTTTTGCTGCTGTTCTTCCTGATATCCTTTTTCCGATAATCCATAAAAAGTATAATCAAACTTTGTCATATCTTCTAAATCTGTTTTCACTGAAGACGCCAATCCACTTCCTGTCGCAAACGCACTGATTGCTAAAAACAGCATCAAACACAGCATTGACATAGAAACAAATGTTGTGGTGATCTTTGAATTGATCTGTCTTAGCACAAACATATTTAATCCATTATAATAAAATTTCTTACTTCTTTTTGCCAATTCTAATAAGAATCCTGATAACGAAAAGAAAAAGAGAAATGTTCCTGCTACACCAAGTAATACGCTAATCTTAAAATCATTGTCCACAGCAAGCATCTGGTTTTTTTGAATTAAATGATATGCTATTCCAAGAATCCCAATGGATATCAAAAACAGAATGACCGACAATATAGGATTTTTTAATCTTGTTTTCTGATTTTTCTTTGCTGAATTCAACAGATTGATCAGTTTATATTTTGATATCGTAATTCCATTAAATATCATCACAATAATAAAAATAATTGCAAAATACAAAATAGTCTGAATAAATGCCATTTGCGAGAAAACAAACTTAAACTCTTTCATCTGAACCGCAAACATCTTTGCTGTCAACATCGCAAGTCCTTGTGATAAAAACACACCTGAAACCAATCCTGCGATCAATGCCAAAACACCGATCAATAAAGTCTCTATCAGAAGAATCTTTGATACCTGTCGTTTTTCCATTCCTAACAACAGATAGATTCCCATTTCCTTATGCCGCCGCTTCATTAGAAACTGATTTGCATAAACAATCAGAAATCCAAGAATAATTGCAACAAACACAGAAATTCCATTAATGATCACAGACATTAGATGCATCATTGATTTCTGGCTTGCATTCAGCTTTAAGACAGCCTGTTGTGCCTGAACAGAATTAAACATATAAAACAAACAAATTCCAAATGTTAATGTCAGAAAATAAATCGTATAATCACGGATACTCTTTTTGACATTACTAAATGCGATCTTAGAATACATTTGTACTGTCACCTCCAAGCAATGTCACAACCTCAATGATACGGTCAAAAAATCGTTTTCTCGAATCATTTCCTCGAACCAATTCATTAAAAATCTTTCCATCCTTGATAAACAAAATACGTTTACAGTAACTGGCTGTAAATGCATCATGTGTTACCATCAGAATCGTTGCATTTAATTCCACATTCATCGTTTCCATACTGTCAAGCAGCATTCTGGCCGCCTTGCTGTCCAAAGCTCCTGTTGGCTCATCCGCTAAGATCAGAGATGGATTTGTAATCATCGCTCGGGCACTTGCCACTCTCTGCTTCTGTCCTCCTGACATTTGATATGGATATTTGTTCAATACTTCTGTGATCATCAACTTTTCTGCGATCGATCTGACTCTGTCTTCAATTTCTCTTGCAGGAATTTTCATGATCGTAAGCGCCAACGCAATGTTTTCAAATGCTGTCAATGTATCTAACAGATTAAAGTCTTGGAAGATAAATCCTAATTCCTCTCGTCTGAATCTTGAAAGATGTTTTCCTTTCAATTTTGTGATATCCATTCCATTGATCATAATATTTCCCGCAGTCACCTGATCGATCGTTGAAATACAATTTAATAATGTCGTCTTCCCACTTCCGGAAGCCCCCATAATTCCAATATACTCCCCCTCTTCCACTTCAAAACTGATACGATCGATCGCTTTTGTAAGATTCGCTTTACTCCCATAATATTTTTCTATATTATCTACTTTCAATACAGAACTCATTTTTCCATCTCCTTATCTTTTTTGGTTTCTCTTATTGTCTTGTCTATAATATACCAGTAAATCATCTTCGTATCCATCGAACTTCCTTACACAAAACTTACAATTTTGTCATATTGCTATTTTATCAAAAAGCTACTATACTAAACTTAACATGACTATATAAAGGAGGGACTCAACATGTTTTTAAAAAATGAAGATGTAAAAATTGGCACAATTCCTGATGCAAATGGTTCTGATAACCCATTAAAGAAAATGGAATTCTTAACAGAAAAAGAAATGAAAGATAGCAGTCGTCTGTTCGGAAAAGTCATCGTACCACCTGGTTCTGCTCTTGCATATCACACTCATGAAGGTGAAGGCGAAGCTTACCATATCCTTCAGGGAAAAGGACTTTATAATGACAATGGTACAAAATATGAAGTACATCCAGGAGATACTACATTCACATGTGATGGAGCTGGACATGCCATTGAGAATATCGGAGACGAAGATCTTGTATTTATGGCACTAATCTTACTTGATAAATAATCTTGAAATCTAAAATATAGCACATATGTAAAGAGGTGTCTATTTGTTAAAAACAATAGGCACCTCTTTAATTTATCTTAAAATCTATGAAATTCTGGTTTCATCTTTTCAAAAGTATAAATTCCATCAAAACCAATATCTTTTAAAATCTTCTGTGACTCCATTACGCAGTCACCGATCCGGTCTGCATTATGTGCATCTGATCCAATCGTAATGATCTTACCTCCCATATCATGATACAGTTTCAGAATTTCTTTTGATGGCATTAGACTTTTCAGTTTATATGCACGACTTGAAGTATTAAGTTCAATTCCTTTTCCGTCTGCGATCACAACTTCAAAAATCTGCTCGATCAGATCCTGAATCTTTTCAAATTCGATCTCTCCTTGCTTGTCATATCTTTTGATCACATCAAGATGACCAAGAATGCTGTAATCTTTGTATACTTTAACAACATCCAAAATCTCCTGATAATACCTTCGATTGTATTCTAACTGTGTCTTTCCTTCCTGTGGCTCTTGTCTCCAATATTCTTTGTTTTCAACTTGATGACAAGAAAAGATTACAAAATCAAACGGATACTGTCTGAATGTTTCTTCATACGCTTTCGTCGTATGCGTCTGAATTCCAAATTCAATTCCTGTCTTTAATGTGATCTGCCCTTTATACTTATCTTTCATTTTTTCCATTTCTTCAAAATAAGCATCATAATCACAATTAACGACAGTTGGCACATCATAATCTGAATGTTCTGTAAAACATAATTCATCCATCCCTAATTTGATCGCTTTCTGAATTTCAAGTTCCATTGGGAAATCTGTGTCTTCACTAAAATGTGAATGTACATGATAATCTGCAAACATTGTAAACCTCCTGTCTGATCATTCTTCATTTAAAAAAATCATAGAATTTCTTGGGAAGCCGATTGTTACTTTCGTGTATTCTTCTTCTTTAGATTCGATGTAAAAACTTAGTTGTAATTTGCTGCAAAGTTTCTTACACAAATATAACCCCATCCCTGTTGATTTTTGATAGTTTCTTCCTGTAGTTCCAGTATACCCTTTGTCCGTGATCCTTGGCAAATCTTTTGGTGAGATTCCAATTCCATTGTCTCTGATTTCCAGAAGTATTTCATTCTTTTCACATCTTGCACAAAATGATATTTCTGCTTCTTCTTTTTTATATTTTATTGCATTGCTGATAACTTGATTTAATATAAATAAAACCCATTTTTCATCGCTGAAGATCTTCTGATCCAGATTCTCTATTTTAATTTTTATCTTATTTCCGATCAGACTTTTTGCATTTGCTTTTACCGCATTTTCTACCACTTCTTTTAAACTTAACTCTTTCACTAGATAGTCTTTCTCTACACTATTACTCCTCGCATAATACAATGCCTGCTCCAAATAATAATTGATCTGCTGCATTTCTTCATCCATTGCCCGTGTGATCTCACTTGGATGATTTTCAAGGATCAGTCTTGTTGCTGCCAATGGTGTTTTTACTTCATGAATCCACATCTCAATATATTCTCGGTATCCTGCTGCCTCTATCTTATATTTCAATATCTCATCATTCATGGACTTGTTGCACGTCTGCAATATTTCATATAGAAACTCTCCTTCTGCAAAATCTGGCAATTCTAACATTTCTGTTATCATGCATTTTTGTTCCAGTATATCCAGTTTTGCTTTCACTTTTTTATAATACCGATATTTTTTCATATACCGCTGGCATAAATAAACTCCTTCCAGAATCAATCCGATCAGCAGCAAATATATCATAAGAAAATAATTCACTTCAAAAATAAAAAGCAACACTTCCAATAATCCCAAAAATACAATATATATCAGAATCTGGGCATACTCCATTCTAAAAAAATCTTTGGTTTTCATATCATATAACCCTGCCCTCTTTTTGTTTTTATAAAATCTTTCAGTCCTGCTGCTTCTAATTTTTTCCTTACACGATTGACATTCACCGTTAATGTATTATCATCAATAAATTCATTTGACTGCCATAAGGATTCCATTAATTGATCCCTGCTTACAATACTCTCTTTATGTTGCAGTAATGTATACAATATTCTCATCTCATTTTTACTAAGTTCGATTATCTGATCTTTATAAATAACAGTACTGCTATTGAGTTGTAGTTTCAAGCCTTGATATTGTAAAAAATCATTTACTTTTTCTTTGTGTGTTCGTTTTAACATTGCAAAAATTCTTGCCAACAAAATCTGTGTATTGTATGGTTTCGTGATAAAATCATCCGCTCCAAGATTTATACTCATTAGCTCATCCATCTCGCTATCCCTACTTGTAACAACAATAATCGGTACTTCTGATTTTTCTCTGATCGCTCTGCACACATAATAACCATCATAAAACGGAAGATTAATATCTAATAAAATCAGATCTACATCTTCTCTCAAGCAATCTTCAACAACTGTATCAAAACGATCTAACACTATGATCTCATATCCATATTTACTTAACAAAATCTTTAATTCATTACGAATTGGTTCATGATCTTCCACGATAATGATCTTTGCTTTCATTTGCTTCCTTATCACCTTTCCTTAAACCTTTCCTTATCGTATATAATATCATAAACCTTTATAAAAGAAAAAGCGCCTCACATTTTGAGACGCTCTTTTTGAATTTCTATTTCTTATTTTTTAGGCTGCAGAGATTCTTTTCCACCCATATATGGTCTTAAAACTTCTGGAATTGCAACGCTTCCATCTTCTCTTAAGTTGTTCTCTAAGAATGCGATCAGCATTCTAGGTGGTGCTACTACTGTATTATTTAATGTATGCGCAAAGTAATTTCCATTTTCACCTTTGATACGGATGCGCAGTCTTCTTGCCTGTGCATCACCAAGGTTAGAACAGCTTCCTACTTCAAAGTATTTCTTCTGTCTTGGAGACCAAGCTTCTACGTCAACAGATTTTACTTTCAGATCTGCTAAATCACCAGAGCAGCACTCTAATGTACGAACTGGGATATCCATAGAACGGAATAAATCAACTGTGTTCTTCCATAATTTTTCATACCAATCCTTGCTTTCTTCTGGTTTACATACAACAATCATTTCCTGTTTCTCAAACTGATGAATTCTGTAAACACCACGTTCTTCAATACCATGTGCTCCTTTTTCTTTTCTGAAACATGGAGAATAGCTTGTTAGTGTTTTTGGTAATTCTGCTTCTTCTGTTGTTGTATCAATAAATTTACCGATCATAGAATGTTCACTTGTACCGATCAGATATAAGTCTTCGCCTTCGATCTTATACATCATCGCATCCATTTCATCGAAACTCATAACACCTGTTACAACATTGCTTCTGATCATGAAAGGTGGTACACAGTAAGTAAATCCACGATCGATCATGAAGTCTCTTGCATAAGCAATGACTGCAGAATGTAATCTTGCGATATCTCCCATCAGATAATAGAATCCATTACCTGCAACTTTTCTTGCACTGTCAAGATCGATTCCATCAAAACTTTCCATGATTTCTGTATGATATGGAACTTCAAAATCAGGAACAACTGGCTCACCAAATCTTTCAAGTTCTACGTTTTCACTGTCATCTTTTCCGATTGGTACAGATGGATCAATGATATTTGGAATTGTCATCATGATCTCTTTGATCTTTTCTTCAACAACTTTTTCTCTTTCACTTAATTCTTCAATACGATCAGCAGATGCTGTAACCTGTTTTTTTACTTCTTCTGCTTCTTCTTTTTTACCCTGTCCCATCAGTGCACCGATCTGTTTGGATAATTTATTACGATCCGCACGAAGTGCCTGAACTTCCTGTTTGATCTCACGGTTTTCTTTATCCAGTTCAATGACCTCATCAACTAACGGTAATTTACGATCCTGGAATTTGTTTTTGATGTTCTGTTTTACTACATCTGGATTTTCTCTTAAAAATTTAATATCTAACATTTTTTCCTCCAATTATTTATTGATACATTTTTCTAATGTCAATTTTTCCTCATTTGATAATGCTACTTTTGAAGCACCATTTCTAATTTCTTTTGCATAGACATAAGTTGCATTCTGACTGCTCATTCCATTTAAAAGTGTTCCATTATTATTATGGTCAAGTAATGCGATTACAAAGCTTGTTTCTCCACCCATATCAGAAAATGCATTATATTTATAGACTTCCATCTTAGAAAAACTACTCTTATGCTCTTCGTCAATTCTCTGTATTTCCTGTTCAAGAAAGTCTTGTTCCACAATGATCTCATTTAATTTATCAAATCTTTTAACGATACTTTCCTCTAACGATTTTCCATCTTTCCCAGATAAAAACTTTTCATATCGTTTTTTTAATTTCCCAACTTTTACTAAAGCAACGATCACAAGAATCAGTGCTAAAAGTAATGCTGCTGCAAGACCAATCACTACATATTCCATGCCTACACTGTTAAAAAAATCTGTCATCTTATGTTCCTCCTAAATTGATCTGATCATATCCACGATACGTTCTAACTCATCGCGTGAATAATACTCAATTTCTATTTTTCCTTTATTATTCTTCTTATTTTTGATACTGACTTTACTTCCTAAAATCTGTTTCATAGATTCTTCTAATTCAGTGTAAAGGAAATCATGAACATCTTTTTCTTCTTTTTTATTTTTTTTGATTTTCTTCAGATCTTTTACCAGCTTTTCAATGTCTCTAACACTTAATTTTTCATCAAAAACTTTCTGAGCAATTTCATATTGTTTATCCTTATTTGAGATTGCTAATAAAGCTCTTGCATGTCCTGTGCTGATCATCTCTTCCTCTAGCATCTTCTGTACTCTTGGATCTAGTTTTAAAAGTCTTAATGAGTTGGTAATTGATGCACGACTCTTACTTACTTTCGTCGCAACCTCATCCTGTTTTAATTCAAATTCTTCCATCAATCGCTTATAAGCCATTGCTTCTTCAATTGGATTTAAGTTATCTCTCTGAATGTTTTCAATCAGTGCAATTTCTACAATTTCATTTTCATTGTATTTTCTAATCATAACTGGAACTTCATTCAATCCTGCCTGTTTTGCAGCTCTCCATCTTCTCTCCCCTGCAATGATCTCATAGAAATCATCCTTTGGAGTAACGAGGATTGGCTGTAACATTCCATACTGTTTAATAGAATCTGCAAGTTCCTGCAACGTATCCTCATCAAACTGATTTCTTGGTTGATCTGGATTCGGCTCAATCTTATCGATTGGCAAAGTAAGTTCCTTTTTCATTTCTTCTTTTTTCTTTGTTTTCGACGATCTCGAAACTTTTTTCTTTACCTGCTCAACGTCTTCTTCGTCAACGATTGGTGCTTTTGGAATCAGCGTATTTAAACCTCTTCCAAGTCCCATTTTTTTTGCTGACATTAATTTTCACCTCCATTTTCGATAACTTCTTCTGCCAGAAGGTCGTAACTTTCTGCTCCTGAAGAACGAGGGTCATACAAATTGATTGGAAGTCCATGACTTGGTGCTTCTGCCAGACGTACATTTCTTGGGATGATCGTTTTGTAAATATTCTGATTCAAATATGATTTTACATTCTCAACAACCTGCAATGACAGATTTGTTCTGGCATCATACATTGTAAATACAACACCCTCTATTGTAAGATCTGGATTCAAACTCTTCTGAATCAATTTAATCGTATAGATCAACTGAGTTAATCCATCTAATGCATAAAATTCACATTGAATTGGAACGATCACTGTATTCGCTGCTGTCATCGCATTAACCGTTAGCATTCCCAATGCTGGCGGACAGTCAATAATTATGAAATCATATTGTTTCTTTACTTTCTCAAGATTATGTTTCATGATGAACTGCATCTTATCAACGGTCATCAATTCGATCTCGGCTCCGGCCAGATTTCGATTTGCTGGAAGTAAGGATAAATTATCAAACAAGTCTTTAACGATACAATTCTGTATCTTCTCTTCTCCTGTGATCACCTCATAAGTTGTCTTATCCAGCTCGTTTTTTTCTAATCCCAAGCCACTGGTGGTATTCCCCTGTGGGTCCATATCAACGAGTAAAGTCTTTTTTCCTCTTGCAGCTAATGCTGCCGAAAGATTTACCGCTGTCGTTGTCTTCCCAACTCCACCTTTCTGGTTGGCAATTGCAATAATTCTTCCCATTTTTTTCTCCTTTTGAACAATATTATAACACTAATTATTTTTCATTGCTACATGTTTCACGTGAAACATTTATTAATTTTTGTGCAATTTCGCTTTTATAACTATTAAGATTCTTTTCGTTTTTATATTGAATGTTTCACGTGAAACATTTATTAAATAATCAATGCATACTACTATTTTTCAAGAAGAAAAATGGAGTGTCTTCACAAATAAGAACACTCCATAATTCCACATATTTTTTAAAATCTTATCATCTGCTATTTATTTACTCAAATTTGATTTTATTACATTTGTTCAGGACACTGAATTCCTAATAGATCCAAACCATCTTTAATTACTTGTTTTGCTAAGATCACAATCTTAACTCTCGCTTCTTTTAACTTCTGATCTTCCACATTACACTGGTTTTCATGATAGAAACGGTTAAAACTTTGAGCTACTCCCATTACATATCTTGAGATCACAGATGGTTCTAATCTATCTGCTGCCACCTTGATCACTTCAGGGAATCTTTCAATCTCTTTTAATAATGCAACAGATGTTTCATCTGTTACTAAAGATGGATCGATCTCTCCAACTTCTGTGATTCCTGTTTTTCTTAATACACTTGCCGCACGTGCATATGTGTACTGAACATAAGGACCTGTTTCCCCATCAAAGCTGTGTATCTTCTCCCATGTAAATGTTACATCTTTAATTCTCTGATTATATAGGTCATTAAAGATAATTGCTCCGATTCCAACTTTCTGTGCAACATCCTCTTTATCCTTCAGATCTGGATTCTTCTCTGCAATAATTTCTCTGATCTTAGATACTGATTCTTTTAAGATATCTTCTGCATATACGATGTTACCACTTCTTGTAGAAAGTTTTCCACCTTCTAAACTTACTAATCCATAAGGTACATGAATTAAGTTTTCTTTAGCCCATTCATATCCCATTAACTCAACAACTTTAAATACTTGAGCAAAATGTAATTTCTGCTCTAATCCTGTAACATAAATACATTTATCAAAGTTATATTCTTTCTTACGATAGAAAATAGCAGCAAGATCACGAGTTGCATAAATACTGCTTCCGTCTTTCTTCATAACCAGACAAGGAGCCATATCATATTCATCAAGATCAACGATCATTGCTCCTTCACTTTCTTTTAGCAGATTCTTTTCTTTTAATTCTTCTACAACTGCTGCTGTCTTATCACGATAGAAACTTTCTCCTGTATAATGATCAAAATCCATATTCAGCATCTTATAAATTCTCTTATATTCTACCATACTGATATCTTTGAACCATTCCCAGATAGATAAAGCTTCTTCATCTCCTTGTTCCATCTTCGCAAACCATTCACGTGCCTGATCATTTAATGTATCATCTTTCTCTGCTTCCTCATGGAATTTTACGTAGATTCTTAATAACTCTGGAATACCTTTTTCTTCTACAGCTTCTTTACTGCCCCATTTTTTATATGCAACGATCAGTTTACCAAACTGTGTTCCCCAATCACCTAAGTGATTAATTCTTTCTACCTTATATCCAAGCTTATCAAAAATATGATATAAAGAGTTTCCAATAATCGTTGTTCTTAAATGTCCAACGTGGAAGTTTTTTGCAATGTTTGGAGAAGAATAATCGATACATACTGTTTTTCCTTTTCCAATTTCCTGTGCACCATAAGTACCGTTTACCTTTGCCAGTACTTCTTTTACATAATTCTCTTTATTCAAGAAGAAGTTTACATATGGTCCCATTGCTTCTACTTTTGATACATCTTCACTTGCAGGAATCTTTTCTGCAATCTCTGTTGCGATCATATTCGGAGCTTTACGAAATACTTTTGCTAACTGAAAACATGGAAATGCAAAATCTCCCATATCATCTTTTGGTGGTATTTCAAGAATCCCATCAATTTTTTCTTTATCTAATTCTTCAATTGTTTGATCTAGTAGATCAATAACTTTATTTCTCATAATCTTCCCTTTCTACATCTCTATCATAGTCTGGATCACCACTGCATTTGTTTTCCATCGTTCAATAGAAAATTCTTTTGTTAGTTTATTTTCTAAAACAGAACGCTTCTCATAGAAATCTTTTGCATTTTTTATAACTTTTGGTTTCGCTTCAATATTAATTAATATTTTACACTCATCAATATTCATTTCAAAATTAAGAACAAAAACACCTATCTCATTTAAAAGACTCTCCAACACTGCCTGAAAACCTTTTAAAAATGAAAATGTCATGCATACTTTTGAGCTCTCTGATGAATCCTGATAATTGATACGTTGTGTTGGATAAAGTTTCTTAACATATCCCATCAACTGTTCAAATGCTGGAACAAACAATATTTTCTGATCTTCCCTTTCCACAAATTCTTCTGCAAAAAGGCAAGTCTCTTCCAGTCCCTTCTGGTAATCATGTAATTTTGTTATCTTTTCTTCTTTTTCACGCAGGATCATCTGAAATTCATGAATCTCTTTCTCAATCTGAATCATATCCTCAGAAACAGGCTGCTTCTCCTCCTCAATCTCCAGTGGAAGCGGAGAAAATACCTTTCGGATCTGATAAATCTTCTGCTGATTATTGATCGCACCTTCTTTTTCATTCTTCTCCCGAATCATATCCTGCATCTTATGATTCAGTTGATTTCGATCAGTTTTCAATTCCTGAATCTGTTCTTCCAAATAGTCATATAACTGATCGATCAGGTGACTTTTATCTTTGTTTTTTTCCATAATTTTCCCACTTTCTTTTTATCATAAACGATAAGGAAAAGAAATGAAAGTATAAACTTCTAGCAAATCGGTTCTTTTGTCGGCAATCCTGCTTTTCTCGGAAAACGTTTTGGTGTTGCTTTTGTCTTATGAATCTTTAAGATCGTTCTCGCCATATCCGTATCCGGAATCTCAAAAGAAATAATATCCTCAATGCTGCCGCCTAAAATTTTCACTGCTTTCTTTGAATTTGCTGCTTCCTCTTTAATATCTCCTGATTTATATGGCAGAAAATATCCATCCTCTTTTACATAAGGAAGACAATATTCTGATAAAACTGTCAGATTGGCAACAGCCCTTGAAACAACATAATCAAATTGTTCTCTATATTCCTTTTGTTTTGCAAAATCTTCCGCTCTTCCATGAATTGCTGTAATCTTTTCAAGTCCAAGTGCTTCTATCACTTCATTTAAGAATTTAATACGCTTATTTAAAGAATCCAGTAACACGATCTCTAATTCTGGAAATGCGATCTTTAATGGAATTCCTGGAAATCCCGCACCTGTTCCAATATCAAGAATTTTTTGACCAGTTAAAGAAACTCCACTCTTGATCAATGCAAGACTATCAGCAAAGTGTTTATCGATCACTTCATTCTTCTCCGTGATTGCTGTCAGATTCATCACTTTATTCTTCTCAACAAGCATCTCATAGTATGTTTCAAACTGCTCTAACTGATGATCGCTCAATTTAATTCCCAATGCAGCTGCTTTTTCTCTTAATCTCTCCATCTATTATCTCCTGTGGTGCATCTGTTCCAGATAAATCAGTAATACAGAAATATCCGCTGGTGATACTCCTGAAATTCTAGATGCCTGTCCGATGGAAGATGGGCGGATCTTTGATAACTTTTGTTTCGCTTCAATTCGTAAGCTTCCAACATCTTCGTAATCAATATCTTCCGGAATTCTCTTCTTTTCCATCTTCTTAAACTGTTTTACCTGTGACAGCTGGCGTTTGATATATCCTTCATATTTAATATTAATATTTACCTGTTCCTGAACATCCAGATCATACTCTGGTCTCTCTGGATCGATCGGTGCCAAATCCATATAAGTAAGCTCCGGTCGACGAATCAGTTCTGTCATTTTAGCAGATGATTTTAATGTTGTACTTCCAAGCTCTTCAAGTAATGACTGCACATTTTTAGACGCACCCACATTAATATCCTCTAGTCGTTTCATCTCATCTTCAATCTGCTGTTCTTTTACTAATAATTTATCATATCTTTCCTGACTGATCAGTCCTGCTTCATATCCGATCTTGGTCAGACGAAGATCGGCATTATCCTGACGAAGCAACAATCGATATTCTGCTCTTGATGTCATCATACGATATGGTTCCTGTGTTTCTTTTGTTACCAGATCGTCGATCAAAACTCCAATATAAGCCTGTGAACGATCTAAAATAATTGGATCTTTTTCTTGCAGTTTGCGTGCAGCATTGATACCTGCCATCAGACCTTGTGCTGCTGCCTCTTCATATCCTGAACTTCCATTAAACTGCCCACCAGAAAATAACCCGTCAATCTCTTTAAATTCCAATGAAGCTTTTAGCTGTGTCGCATCAATACAATCATATTCAATTGCATAAGCATTTCTCACAATCTTAGCATTCTCTAATCCTGGCACACTGTGATACATCTTATACTGTACATCTTCCGGCAACGAGCTTGACATACCACCAACATACATCTCATTCGTGTACTCGCCCTCTGGCTCAATAAATACCTGATGTCTATTCTTATCTGGGAATTTCACAATCTTATCTTCGATCGATGGGCAGTATCTAGGTCCTGTTCCTTCAATTGCACCAGAAAATAACGGTGATCTGTGAATATTTTCTTTAATGATTTCATGTGTTTCTTCCGTCGTATAAGTTAACCAACAGGAAATCTGATCTCTCTTAATATCTTCTTCCTTATTTGTAAAACTGAATGGAACAATTCTCTCGTCTCCAAACTGTTCTGCCATCTTAGAAAAATCAATCGTATTCTTATCAATTCTGGCTGGTGTCCCTGTCTTAAATCGTCTCATGGAGATTCCATGACTCTTCAAGGAATCTGTCAGGTAATTTGCTGCCTGAAGTCCATTTGGTCCTGTATGATTGCTGACTTCTCCATAAATACAGCGCGCCTTTAAATATGTTCCTGTCGTTAAGACAACAGCTTTTGCATAGTAAACAGCTCCTGAATATGTCTTAACACCTTTGATTTTCCCATCTTCAACAAGAATCTCTGTAACTTCGCCCTGACGAAGTGTAAGATTTGGTGTATTTCCCATCACCTGTGTCATGGAAATAGAATACATCTTCTTATCTGCCTGTGCTCTTAAAGAATGCACTGCCGGCCCTTTCGATTTATTCAACATCTTAGACTGTAGATAAGTCTTATCAATATTTTTACCCATCTCACCGCCCAATGCATCAATTTCTTTTACCAGATGTCCTTTGGAACTTCCTCCAATATTGGGATTACATGGCATCAATGCAACACTATCCATGCTTACTGTAAAACAAATCGTTTCAAATCCCATTCTTGCTGCTGCAAGTGCAGCTTCGCATCCGGCATGACCTGCACCTACAACAATAATATCATATTTTTCTTCTAAATTATTCATCTTTATTTACCCATACAAAATTCTGCAAAAATCTCATTTACCAGATCTTCTCCCACAGATTCTCCTGTGATAAATCCTAAATGCTCATATGCATCCAAAAGATCAATGGAGAAGAAGTCTTCCGGCATTCCATCTTCAATACTCTGCAACACCATAGCAAGACTCTTTAAAGCTTCACTTACTTCTGTTTTATGTCTCATGTTCGTCAAATAAATCTCATCATTAAAGGATACATGTCCTTCAAAGAAAATATCCTGGATCAGCTGATACAATTCTTCAATTCCAGTCTGCTCTTTGGCTGAAATCTGCACAATCTGCTCAAATCCTTTTTCTTTGAGATCTGATACCTTCACCACCTGATCAAGATCTGCTTTGTTTAATAATACGATCGTCTGCTTATCTTCAATCAGCTCCATAATCTCTTCATCATCTTTTGTTAATGGATCTGAAGTATCCACAACATATAATACAAGATCCGCTTTTGTCAACAAATCTTTTGCTTTATCCACACCGATCTTCTCAATGAGATCATTCGTATCTCTGATTCCTGCTGTGTCAATGATATTCAACGGAATCCCTTTAATCTGAATAGATTCTTCTAACGTATCTCTTGTTGTTCCTGCAATATCTGTGACGATTGCTCGTTCTTCTCCAAGTAATACATTTAACACAGATGATTTTCCAGCATTCGGTTTCCCAACGATAACTGTCTGAATTCCCTCTTTCAGAATTCTTCCATTATCAGCATTCTCCAAAAACTCATTTAACTGATTTATGATCACTTCGACTTGATCTTTCAATTCATCTGAAAATCCGTCCACACTGTAATGTTCCGGATCATCTAATGCAGATTCAATAAACGCCACACTGTGAATGATCTGTTTTCGAATCTCTGTGATCTTCTTTCCTAACGCACCCTCTAACTGCTTTAAAGATGTACTCATTGCAAATTCATTCTTTGACTGAATTAGATCCATAACTGCTTCAGCCTCAGAAAGATCGATCCTTCCATTCAAAAATGCTCTCTTTGTAAATTCTCCCGGCTCAGCTGGCGTTGCTCCTGCCTTAAATACTGCTTCCAGAACCTTCTTCATAACAACCACACCACCGTGGCAGTTAATCTCAACAACATCTTCTGCTGTATAAGAATGAGGTCCTTTCATAACTAATACAATACATTCATCTAGCAATGTGCTTTCATCATAGACATGTCCATAATGTGCCGTATATGTCTTTACATCTTTGATCTTCTTATCTTTTTTCTTCGGTTTAAATACTTTTTCAATAATATCAAGTGCCTCATCTCCACTGATCCTGATAATTCCAATCCCACTGTTAGTCATTGGAGTGGCAATTGCTGCAATCGTATTTGATTTCATATAATATACCTCAAAAAAGGGCTGCCTAAATTAAGGCAGCCCTATATCTTATTTTTTAAGCATAACAACAACTTTACGATAAGGATCCTTACCTTCGCTCTTTGTGATCACTTCTGGATCTCTCTGCAATGCAGAATGGATGATTCTACGCTCATTTGGATTCATTGGTTCTAAGTAAATAGGTTTCTTATTCTTCTTTACTTTATAAGCAATACTTCCAGCTAATTTCTCTAAAGTCTGCTGTCTTCTTTCTCTATAATTTTCTGTATCAAGCTTGATCTTTACAAAAGAATCGCTTTCTTTATTCACATAAAGACTTATAAGATACTGCAGGGCATCCAGTGTCTGTCCATGCTTACCGATCAATGCACCCATCTTCTCTCCAGATACATTGATGTTTAATACGTTATCTCTGCGGTTGTAGTAAAGATTCAACTTTGGATCAAGTCCCATTGCTCTTAATACTTCATCTAAATACTTCTCTGTATCTTTGACGATCTGATCAATGTTTTCTGGTGTCTTATTTTTTCTTGGTTCCTTTACAGGAACTTCATCTTTCACCTTTGGACTCTTCTTAGGCTGACGATTTGATTTCTCATCGACCTTCTTTGATGGCTTTTTCTCAGCTTTTTTCTTTGGTTGTTCCTTTTCTATTGTCTGAGACTTCATAACTTCTGTCTCTTTTTCTTCTTCTTTAATTTCAATGATCACAGGTTTCTTAAATAACCCTAAAAATCCATTACTACCTGAATCGATCACTGTGTACTTGAGGTCTGTACTTGGAATTCCTAACTCCATTGCAGCATTCATAACTGCATCAGATTCAGTTTTACCAGTAAATCTCTTTGCTGACATCCTTATTTACCTCCCTTGTTTTTTTTTATTGAGTGCATTTGCTTTTGAAGCAATTCCTCCTTTAGAATTTCCTGAATATTCAATATTCTGTGTTGATTTCAGGTTTGCACTCTTCTTGATATTAGAATCTGCTCCTTGCTGTCCCTGCTGTTCTGCTTGCATTCCTAACATCTTTTCATATAGAGAAGGTCCTTTTTTCTTTTTCTTCTTTGCAGCCTTCTCACGGCTCTTTTCAATAATCTTATCCATATCAGCATGATCATAATGATAATTAAAAGCGACCTGCTGGATATACTGGAATAATGCACTTGCTGACCAGTAAAGACCGATACCGATCGGTAATGAAATACACATTACAAATGACATTAAAGGCATTGTGTACATCATACTTTTTGTCATTCCTGCTCCTGGTGTGCTGTCATCCATTTGTGTTGTAGACATAGATGTCTTTGCACTTAAGAACTGGAAGATAAAAGATAATACTGGAATGATCAATAATGGTGTTAATCTGAATCCTGGTGCTGAATTTAAATCCATGCCTAAGAATAAGTTTGGTTTAAATTGTACATCTCTTGCAATCTGAGGAATATAAGTATTAACTCCACGAATTACATAATACAGTGCCATGATGATCGGAAACTGAATTAATGTTGGTAAACATCCACCTGTTGGACTTGAACCATATTTTGCATAAACCTTCTGCATCTCTTCCTGCTGTTTCATCATAGATGCCTGGTCTCTTTTATTACGATATTTTTTTGTAATCTTATTAATCTCTGGCTGCATATGCTGATTGATCTTCATAGATCTCTGCTGTTTCATAGTAACAGGTAATAAGATCAATTTAGAAACCAATGTAAATAAAATAATACATAAACCGACATTATAGATTCCCATTGCAGCTAATCCATCATAGATTGCTCGAATGATCCAACCAAAAATAATTACAAACGGAGCTAAGATTCCTCCGTTACCCGTGCTCTGCTGGGCTTGTGCCAATAACATCATTTTTTGCACCTTTTTCCTTTCCTTACTTCCGGAACAGGGTCATATCCGCCTTTTGAAAATGGATTACATCTTAATATTCTAAAAATTGCCAAAAGACTTCCTTTGACAACCCCGTGTTTCTCCAATGCTTCTATGGCATATTCCGAACAAGTCGGAACATATATACATGTTCCTCTTCCCTTTAATCTCGATAAATATTTTCTGTAAAACCTGATAATGGATATTAAAATCTTCTTCAATTGTAATCAACTCTTCTTCAGATGATGCAAATCTATCAGATGTAGAAATGCACTTTCAATTGTATGGTAATTCTGTCCTTTTGCAGTTTGTCTTGCAATTACTACCATATCATATCCTGTTTTCAAATTATCCTGATTCAAACGATAGCTTTCACGAATTAAGCGTGTAGTTCTGTGTCTGACTACACTATTTCCTACTTTTTTACTTACTGATATTCCCAGACGGTTATATTCTAGATCATTCTTCCTATAATAAAGGACCAAGTACCTGTTGGCTTTGGAGTTTCCTTCATTATATACCATCTGGAATTCTCTGTTATTTCTTAATGAATGATAATTCTTCATGGTTCTCTTCCTTATTAATAGAGAAAAGAAAAGGTCACATCTCTGCGACCTAAGCTGATAATCTATTTCTTCCTTTTGCTCTTCTGCTCTTCAGAACTTTTCTTCCGTTTGCAGTGCTCATTCTTTTTCTAAATCCATGAACCTTAGATCTCTGTCTTTTCTTTGGCTGAAATGTCATTTTCATGCTAAAACACCTCCTTAACAAAATTTTATGATTATATATCTGAATAATATATTCGTAAAAACATCACTCCTATTATAGACAGAGAAACGCCAAAAAGTCAAGTAAATTCTAAGCTTTTTTCACTTTCTTATAGAATTTCATATATATTGTGTTTTACTCACAAGTTATCCACAATTTGTAGATAACTTGTGTATAACTTGGTGATAAAATGTGAATTATAAACACAGTATTTGTCAAATTTCTTTGTTTTTTCTCGTTTTTTGACATGTGTATAATGTGGAACAACTTATCCACAATATGTGGGCAACTTTTATTTTTCGATTGAAAAAAGAAATTTTTTGTTATACACTATATGCATAGTGCCGTATTATGCACATTTATAAAAATATGATTTAGAAAGGGATTTATGTTATCCATGAAAAACGAAATTGAAAAAATTTGGGATGATGTATTAGTCAAGCTTGAGCAAGAGCATGACGTCTCCAGTGCTGCGATCAATGCCTGGATTAAGCCATTACATATCAAAGATGTCCAGTCAAATAAGATCATTCTGTCTCTGGATGCAAAATACGATGAGCGGGGTATTCAGTTTATCAAGAAAAAAATGTACGATTTTTATATTTCCCTTGCTATTTCTGATCTGACAGGAAAGAAATACGATATCGAGTTCGAACTTGAAAAAGAAGGAGAAAAACCACAAGAAACTCCTGCTGCTGCACCTGAACATGATAATAATAACTTAAATCCCCGCTATACTTTTGATACATTCGTAATCGGCGACAATAACCGCATGGCACATGCCGCAAGTATTGCTGTTGCGGAAGCTCCAGCGGAAGCCTATAATCCGCTGTTTTTATATGGAGGTGCTGGTCTTGGAAAAACTCATTTAATGCACTCCATTGCACATTATATTATTGAACACAACAGTTCTTTAAATGTTTTATATGTAACAAGTGAAGACTTTACAAACGAAGTCATCAATTCAATTCAACATAAAAAACAAGAAGAATTGCGCAGCAAATACCGCAATATCGATGTTTTATTGGTCGATGATATTCAGTTTGTTATTGGTAAAGAAAGTACTCAGCAGGAATTTTTCCATACTTTTAATGCACTTTATAACTCTAAAAAACAGATCATTCTTTCTTCTGATAAACCTCCAAAAGAACTGGATGTTTTAGAAGAGAGACTTCGAAGTCGTTTCAGCTGGGGACTACCAGTTGATATTCAGCCTCCAAACTATGAAACAAAGGTTGCGATCCTTAGAAAACGTGCGGAATTAGACAATATTTATATTGATGATGAGATTTTTGACTATATTGCTACCCATATTAAGTCTAATATCCGTGATCTGGAAGGTGCCTTAAACAAGATCAAAGTTTATTCTAAATTAAATAAGAAACCGATCGACCTTGAATTATCAAAAATCGCCCTTCAGGATCTGATCGACAACAAGACAAAACAAGCTATTACACCTGAATTGATCATGCAAACAGTTGCAGAACATTTTAATATTCAGACAAGTGATATCATTTCCAAAAAAAGAAGTCATGATATCGCCTATCCACGCCAGATTTGTATGTATTTATGCAAGAAAATGACGGATCAGTCTCTTGTTAAGATTGGTGAGATCATTGGAAAACGTGATCATTCTACTGTCATTCATGGCATTGAAAAAATTGAAAAAGACTTAGACAAAGACCCTGAATTAAGCAAGGTTATTGATGTTATTACTAAAAAAATGGATTAATTTTTAATTTTTCCACATTTTTTCGATAGTTATCCACATTTTCCGTGGATAACCTGTGGATAACCTGTGTATTAGTATTTTTGCTGATTTTGGTGATGTTGATAAATCTATGATTATCCTCTGATTTTCATCAAGTTTTAAACATTTTATCAACCCTTATAAACCTTTATACTTAGCGGTTTTTTAAGGTTATCCCCAAATCCACAGCTACTACGACTATTACTACGACTTTTATTTATTTATTTAACAACAATCTGACACCGAAAGGAGTTATACACATTTATGAAAATCATATGTACAAAATCTGATTTAGTGAATGCTGTTTCTATCGTTTCCAAAGCAGTATCAAACAACACTACGCTTCCCATCTTAAAATGTATTTTAATTGAAGCTAGTACAGGAAATATTAAATTAACAGCGAATGATATGGAACTTGGAATTGAAACTACCATTGATGGACAGATTCATCAGCCTGGTAAAATTGCAATTGAAGCAAAACTTTTTTCTGAAATTGTTAGAAAATTACCGGATAATGACATAACAATAGAAACAGATGATCAATACAAAGCAACGATCACTTGTGAAAAAGCATGTTTTCAGATTATGGGACAAGAAGGTGAAGAATTTCCTTCTTTACCAGAAATTGAAAAAAATCAAAGTATCACTTTATCCCAGTTTTCTTTAAAAGAAGTGATTCGTCAAACAATTTTTTCGATTTCGGATAATGAAAATACAAAATTAATGACGGGTGAATTATTTGAAGTAAAAGATGACCAATTAAGTGTTGTATCTTTAGATGGACATCGAATTTCCATCAGACATATTGAATTAAAAGATCATTATGATCCGTTTAAAGTTGTCGTTCCTGGGAAAACTTTACAAGAAATTGTGAAGATCATTTCTGGAGAAATGGATGAAAATGTTTCAATTTATGTAACTTCAAAACATATTTTATTTGAATTTGATAATACAAGAGTTGTTTCAAGATTGCTGGAAGGGGAATATTATAAGATAAGCCAGATGTTATCTAGTGATTATGAAACAAAGATTACAATTAACAAAAAAGAATTTTTAAATTGTATCGACAGAGCGAGTCTTTTGATTCGTGAATCTGATAAAAAACCAATTATTATCGATATTGCTGACCATTCATTAAAATTAAATATTAATTCTTTCTTTGGATCTATGGAAGAAGAAATTCTGATCCAAAAAGAAGGAAGAGATCTGTTAATTGGCTTTAATCCAAAGTTTTTGATGGATGTTCTTCGAGTGATCGATGATGAAGAAATCAATATTTATCTGGTAAATCCGAAAGCACCTTGTTATATCAAAGATGATGCAGGAACATACAATTATCTGATTCTTCCGGTTAATTTTAATCATTAAGAAAGGACTTTTGAGATGGAAATTAAACTTAAAGATGAATTTATTAAACTTGGACAGGCATTAAAAGCAGCTGGACTTGTAGATTCTGGAGTTGTGGCAAAAATTGTCATTCAGGATGGTGAAGTTCTTGTGAATGGAGAAGTTGAAACAAGAAGAGGAAAAAAATTATATGGTGGCGAAGTTGTATCTTTTGATGGTCAGGAGATTCATATCGTCAAATAGTTTGGAGTAGTATGATTATTAAATCTTTGGAATTAAAAAATTATCGAAATTATGACGAACTTTCCATGAATTTTGCGAGTGGAACGAATTTATTGTATGGAGATAATGCCCAGGGAAAGACCAATATTCTGGAATCAATTTATTTAAGTGCGACAACAAAATCACACCGTGGAAATAAGGACCGGGAGTTGATAAAGTTTGAAGAGAATGAAGCTCACATAAGAATTCATTTCGAAAAACAGGGAATTGATCATCAGTTAGATATGCATCTTAAAAAAAATAAAGCAAAAGGTGTGGCAATTGACAGAATTCCGATTCGAAGATCCAGTGATCTGTTGGGACAGATTCCGGTAATTTTATTTTCGCCCGAAGATTTAAAGATTGTAAAGAGTGGTCCAAGTGAAAGAAGAAAATTTCTCGATATTGAATTATCCCAAATGGAAAGATTATATCTGTATCAATTAACAAATTATAATAAAATACTAGTTCAGAGAAATAATCTGTTAAAACAGATACGTTTTCAGAATAATCTGATAGAAACATTAGAAGCATGGGATATTCAGCTCGTAAAATATGGCTCAGAGGTTATTAAATATCGTGAAAAATTTATCAAACATTTGGGTGAAGTTTGTCAAAAGATTCACAATAAATTAACTGGCGGGAAAGAAAAAATTTTACTGGAATATGACCGCGATGTAGGGTATGATAGTTATTTAACGGAACTTGCAAAGAAGAGACAAAAAGATTTAAAATACTCTACAACGACAGTGGGACCGCACAGGGATGATATCAGTTTTATTGTGAATGGGATTGATATCCGCAAATATGGTTCCCAAGGGCAGCAGCGGACAGCAGCGCTCTCTTTGAAGCTGGCACAGATCCAGTTGATGAGAGAAGTGATGAAAGAGTCACCGATCCTGCTGCTTGATGATGTTTTATCTGAACTTGACAGTAATCGTAAGACGTATTTACTAGAGAGTATCAAGGATACGCAGACGATCATTACCTGTACAGGTCTGGATGAATTTATTAGTAAACATCTGCCGATCCAACGGATGTTTCAGATAAAAGCAGGAAAAATTGTAAAGGAAAATTAGGAGGAAACTATGGGTACACAAAAAAATGGAGAATATGGAGCTGATCAGATCCAGATTCTGGAAGGGTTGGAAGCTGTACGTAAAAGACCCGGAATGTACATTGGTAGTACATCAGAAAAAGGACTTCATCATCTGGTATACGAAATTGTAGATAATGCCGTAGATGAATCTCTGGCTGGATTCTGTGATACGATCATCGTAACATTGAACAAAGACGGCTCTGTAACGGTTGAGGATAATGGGCGTGGAATTCCGGTTGGGATCAATAAGAAAAAAGGTGTATCCAGCGTTGAAGTTGTATTTACGATCCTTCATGCAGGAGGTAAATTTGGCGGTGGAGGATATAAAGTATCCGGAGGTCTTCATGGTGTAGGGTCTTCTGTGGTTAATGCTTTATCTGACTGGTTGGAAGTTACAGTCTGCAAGGAAGGACATATTCACAAACAGCGTTATGAGAGAGGGAAAGTATGTTATCCGCTGAAAGTTCTTGGAGATACAGATAAAACTGGAACAACGGTTACATTTTATCCAGATGCAACGATTTTTGAGACGATTGATTTTGATTATAATACGCTGAAGAGAAGATTAAGGGAGACAGCTTTCCTAACAAAGAATTTAAAAATCGTCTTAACAGATGATCGTGGGGAAGAACAGATTTCTGAAACGTTCCACTATGAAGGTGGTATTAAAGAATTTGTGACTTACCTGAACAAGGGGAAAGAAGCACTTTATCCAGATGTGATCTATTGTGAGGGTGAAAAAGATGGTGTGTATGTTGAAGTTGCATTCCAGCATAATGATTCTTACAATGAGACATCCTTAAGTTTTGTAAATAATATCATTACACCGGAAGGTGGTACACATTTATCTGGATTTAAGATGGCATTGACATCAACGTTTAATGATTATGCGAGAAAGAATAACCTTCTGAAAGAAAAAGAAGATAATTTAAGTGGTGAAGATATTCGTGAAGGATTGACTTCTGTTATCAGTATTAAGATCGGGGAACCTCAGTTTGAAGGTCAGACAAAACAGAAATTAGGAAATAGTGAAGCGAGGGGTGCAGTTAACAGTATTTTATCTGAGCAGTTGAAATATTTCTTAGAACAAAATCCTCAGGTTGCGAAGATAATCTGTGAGAAGGCTGTACTTGCACAGAGAGCAAGAGATGCTGCGAGAAAAGCGCGAGATCTTACAAGAAGAAAGACAGCACTTGATGGTATGAGTCTTCCTGGAAAACTTGCCGATTGTTCAGATAAGAATCCGGAAAACTGTGAGATCTATATCGTCGAGGGAGATTCTGCGGGTGGTTCTGCAAAGACGGCTCGTTCCCGTGCAACTCAGGCAATCCTGCCTCTTCGTGGTAAAATCTTAAATGTTGAGAAGGCAAGGCTTGATAAAGTACTTGTCAATAAAGAGATTCAGGCAATGATCACAGCATTTGGTACAGGAATTCATGAAGATTTTGATATCGAGAAATTAAGATACCATAAGATCATCATCATGACAGATGCCGATGTTGATGGTGCACATATCGCAACACTGCTTCTGACGTTCATATACCGCTTTATGCCGGAATTGATCAAGAAAGGGTATGTATATCTTGCCCAGCCTCCTCTTTACCGTGTAGAGAAGAATAAGAAGTTCTGGTATGCTTACAGTGATGAGGAATTAAACAACATTCTTCAGGAAATCGGACGAGATAACAATAACAAGATCCAGCGTTACAAAGGTCTTGGAGAGATGGATGCAGAACAGTTATGGGATACAACCATGGACCCTGAGAAGAGAATTTTATTAAGAGTAAACCTCGATGAAGATTCAGCTTCAGAGATTGATCTGACATTTACAACACTGATGGGTGATCAGGTAGAACCAAGACGAGAATTTATTGAAGCAAACGCAAAATATGTACAGAATCTTGATATTTAGGAAGGGAGAAACAAATGGACGAGAATACAATTTTTGATAAAGTTCATGACATTGACCTCAAAAAAACAATGGAGAATTCATATATTGATTATGCCATGAGCGTTATCGCTTCCAGAGCTCTTCCAGATGTGCGTGACGGTTTGAAGCCGGTACAGAGAAGAATTCTTTATGCGATGATAGAATTAAATAACGGACCTGATAAACCACATCGTAAATGCGCTCGTATCGTCGGTGATACAATGGGTAAATATCATCCACATGGTGACAGCTCTATCTATGGTGCGTTAGTTAATATGGCACAAGAATGGTCCACGAGATATCCATTGGTAGATGGACATGGAAACTTTGGTTCTGTTGATGGTGATGGTGCAGCTGCCATGCGTTATACAGAAGCAAGATTAAGCAAGATTTCTATGGAGCTTCTGGCTGATATTAACAAGAATACAGTTGATTTCAGACCAAACTTTGATGAGACAGAGAAAGAACCAGCTGTCTTACCTTCTCGTTTTCCAAACTTATTAGTGAATGGTACACAGGGAATCGCGGTTGGTATGGCTACGAACATTCCGCCTCATAACCTTAGAGAGGTTATTAATGCAGTTATTAAGATCATTGATAATCAGGTTGAGGAAGATCGTGAGACAACGATTGAAGAATTGTTAGAGATCATTAAAGGACCGGATTTTCCTACAGGAGCGACGATCCTTGGACGTTCTGGAATTGATCAGGCTTACCGTACAGGTCGTGGAAAGATTAAAGTACGTGCTGTTACAGATATTGAGGCAATGGCAAATGGAAAGCAGCGTATTATCGTAACAGAGCTTCCATACATGGTAAACAAAGCAAGACTGATCGAGAAGATCGCAACTTTGGTAAGAGAAAAGAAAGTGGAAGGAATTACAGAGCTTCGTGATGAATCTGACAGAAGTGGTATGCGTATCTGCATCGAACTTCGTCGTGATGCGAATGCGAACGTAATCCTGAACCAGTTATATAAACATACACAGCTTCAGGATACATTTGGTGTGATCATGCTGGCACTTGTTGATGGACAGCCAAAGACAATGAATCTGCATGAGATGCTAGATTACTATCTGGCACACCAGAAAGATGTTGTGACAAGAAGAACACGCTATGAATTAAATAAAGCGGAAGAACGCGCGCATATCTTAGAAGGATTACTGATTGCACAGGATAACATCGATGAAGTGATCAAGATCATTCGTGGAGCTGAAAACATTCAGGCGGCCAAGCTTGAATTGATGGAACGTTTTGGACTTTCAGATGCACAGGCACAGGCAATCGTTGATATGCGTCTGAGAGCACTGAATGGTTTGGAACGTGCCAAACTTGAAAAAGAATACAAAGAATTGATGGAGCGTATCGGTGAATTGAAGGCAATTCTTGCAGATGAAAAGAAATTACTTGGAGTTATCAAAGATGAAATTGCACTGATCCGTGACAAATATGGCGATGAAAGAAGAACACAGATTGGATTTGATGTTGATGATATTTCCATGGAAGATCTGATCCCTAGAGAAAATACTGTGATCACAATGACAAAACTTGGATATATCAAGAGAATGACTGTTGATAATTTCAAAAGTCAGAATCGTGGTGGTAAAGGTATCAAGGGAATGCAGACGATCGATGAGGATTACATCGAAGAACTGTTTATGACAACGACACATCACTATATCATGTTCTTTACAAATACAGGACGTGTATATCGTCTGAAAGCATATGAGATTCCTGAGAGTGGAAGAACAGCACGAGGAAGTGCGATTGTTAATCTGCTTCAGTTACAGCCAGGAGAGAAGATTACAGCAGTAATTCCACTGGCAGATTACGAAGAAGGAAAATATCTGTTAATGGCAACGAAATATGGTGTTGTTAAGAAGTCATCTATCATGGAATATGCAAATATCCGTAAGACAGGATTGGCAGCAATCACATTAAAAGATGATGACCAGCTGATCGAAGTTAAATATACGGAAGATGATGAGGATGTATTCCTTGTAACGAAGAATGGACAGTGTATCCGTTTCCATGAGAGTGACGTCAGATGTATTGGACGAACTTCTATGGGGGTTCGTGGAATCAATCTGACAGGTGATGACGAAGTTATTGGAATGCAGCTTGACAGTCAGGGAGAAGCGTTACTGATCGTATCTGCAAATGGTATGGGTAAACGTACACTGACTTCTGAGTTTACAGCACAGCATCGTGGTGGTAAAGGAATTAAGTGCTACAAGATCACAGAAAAGACAGGTGATGTTGTAGGTGTGAAGGCTGTGAATGACGATAATGAGATCATGATGATCACAACAGAGGGAATTATCATACGTACAGCGGTAGATTCTATTTCTATTCTTGGAAGAAATACTTCTGGAGTAAAAGTTATGAATGTTGGTGAAAATGTTGAAGTAGCTAGCATCGCAAAAGTCCGTGAAGAGAAGCTTGAAGACGAAATGGAAAAAAATACAACAGAAGAATAAAAATAAAAATCAGGGCGTAGATGAATTGTCTATGTCCTGATTTCGTTATATAATAAAACAATGATACCAAGGTCAAAATCTGATGCAGCTTTATTTGCAGGAAAATTTATGATATTTTGGCAGTGACAATAAAATATTTTTGGAGGAAAACATGAGAACGATTCATACAGATGAGATCATCAAGAATATAAAAGAGATGTGCATCGAGGCAAATTTATCTCTGACAGAAGATATGAAATGCCGTTTTAAGAATGCAACAGAAAGTGAAAAGAGCCCATTAGGAAAACAGATTTTAAATCAATTGCAGGAAAATATGGAAATTGCAGCAGCAGATCAGATTCCAATCTGTCAGGATACAGGAATGGCAATCGTATTTCTAAATATCGGACAGGATGTTCATATTGAGGGTATGGATTTACATGATGCAGTTAACGAAGGGGTGCGTCAGGGGTATACAGAAGGATATCTTAGGAAATCTGTTGTAAAGGATCCGTTGATCCGTGAGAATACAAAAGATAATACACCTGCGATTATGCATATAGATATTGTCCCAGGGGAAAATCTTGAAATCCTAGTAGCTCCAAAAGGATTTGGAAGTGAAAATATGAGTCGTATATTTATGTTAAAACCAGCAGATGGAGAAGAGGGAATAAAGAAATCAGTAATTCAGGCAGTCAAAGATGCAGGACCTAATGCCTGTCCACCAATGGTTGTAGGTGTTGGATTGGGTGGAAGTTTTGAAAAAGCAGCATTTCTAGCTAAGAAGGCATTGACGAGAAACTTAGATACACCATCTGAGAAGCCACATATTGCGAAATTAGAGAAAGAATTGTTAGAAGAAATCAATCAGTTAGGTATTGGTCCAGGAGGGCTTGGAGGTTCAACAACTGCGTTAGGACTTAATATTGAGACATACCCTACACACATTGCGGGAATGCCATTAGCAGTAAATATCTGCTGTCACGTAAATCGTCATGCACATAGAGTGTTATAAAGAGTTAGATATTATCTATCGTTCAGACGAAATTTTTAGAATATAGTATTTTTTAAATACAAGGAGTAGAAGATTATGGAGAAACATTTAAATGTTCCAGCAAATACAGAAGAATTGGCAGAGCTTAAATCTGGAGATTATGTATATTTGACAGGAACGATCTATACAGCTAGAGATGCGGCACATAAAAGAATGTATGAAACGCTGTTAGATGGGAAAGAATTACCAGTAGATGTAAAAGGGCAGTTTATTTATTATCTCGGGCCAACACCAGCAAGAGAAGGACAGGTCATTGGATCAGCAGGACCGACAACAAGCAGCAGAATGGATAAATATACCCCAACGATGCTTGATCAAGGATTAAAAGGTATGATCGGAAAAGGAAAACGATCTTCAGAAGTCATTGAATCAATAAAACAGAATGGTGCAGTATATTTTGCCGCAGTTGGAGGAGCAGGAGCACTTCTTTCAAAGTGTATTAAGGAGGCGGAAGTAATCGCTTATGATGATCTGGGAACAGAAGCAATTCGAAAATTAAGAGTTGAAAACTTTCCAGTTATTGTAGTAATTGACAATCAGGGGAATAATCTTTATGAGACTGCAGTAGAAAATTTCAAAAAATTAAAATAATCAATCAAAACCTATTGACAAAAGGAAATTACTTTGGTAAGATATTCAAGCGTCATGTGAATGACGGATGCAATTAAATATATTGATATTTAGGCATTTGCAGAAGTACTCAAGTGGCTGAAGAGGTGCCCCTGCTAAGGGTATAGACCGTTTACGCGGTGCGAGGGTTCAAATCCCTCCTTCTGCGCTTATTAAATCTTCCAAATAGGAGGATTTAATTTTTTGACAAAAGATATTGACATGGATGTAAAAGTGTGATATCTTATAGAAGTTGCACTGCTTATAGCAGAGTAACAAATATCATTTAGAAAGATGATGAAAAGAGCATTTATTTATTTGAGTTGTTGGACGGAGAACGATCACAACAATTGAATAAAATAAATCAAAAAACTCTTGACAGAATGAAATGAAAATGATATGATATAAAAGTTGCTGCGGTTCTTATGAAGAACGGGTTAACGAAATAAATTAAAAAAGTTCTTGACAAGCTAAGAACAAAGTGATATAATGATAAAGCTTCTTGTACGAAGCGGATCACAAAAAAGATCTTTGACAACTGAACAATAAGACAACCTTGA
>OODK01000284.1_pt1 | contig 55406 bp, 40 predicted proteins | sample 1671371 | NCBI WGS metagenome assembly OODK01 (sample SAMN06348150, study PRJEB24527) | human gut metagenome | biome: human gut; feature: ankylosing spondylitis patient; material: feces | host: Homo sapiens | place: China | collected 2015-10 | reverse complement strand
GTGACAATACTTGGCTGGCGACGGCCCGGGAAGATAACTCAACGCCTACATCTAAGCAGCAACGAAAGTTGCTGCTTTTTCTTTTGCATAAAATGCAGGAGAATCTTTTCTTTTTCCCGATTTTCCTGTACAATAGAACTATCGAAGAATTTTTCGCCTGCTGTCGAAAAATCTACTGTTTCGTCGGCAGACCGATCAACGGAGGGAGAAATGTTATGTCGATTCAGGAAAACTGCCGTGTTGTAGAAAATACACGGCTGGGCGAGGGTCTGTATCTGATGGTGCTGGACGCGCCGGAAATCGTTAAACTGACGCAGTGCGGCCAGTTCGTCCACATTGCATGCGGTGAGGGTCATCTGCTGCGCCGCCCGATTTCGATCTGCACCTGGCAGGGCAGCCATCTGCGCATTGTTTTTCAGGTGAAGGGTGACGGTACGAAGTGGTTGAGCGAACGCAAGGTCGGCGATGTGCTCGACGTGCTTGGACCGCTCGGACACGGCTTTGACGTACAGGCACTGGGTGACCGCCCGATCTTTATCGGCGGCGGCATTGGCGTACCGCCGATGCTTGGATGTGTTCGCACGGCAGTAGAAAAGGGAGCACAGGCTGCCGCAATCCTCGGTTTCCGCAACAAGGGTGCGGTGATCCTTGAGGGCGACTTCCGTGATGAATGCGAGACCTTTGTCACCACCGACGACGGCACCTACGCGCGTCACGGCTTTGTCACCGATGTGCTGAAGGAGCAGGTGGCAGGTGCGACCGGCGTGGCTGCCTGCGGTCCGAAGCCTATGCTGAAGGCGATTGCGGCGATTGCAAAGGAAGCCGGCGTGCCCTGTCAGGTTTCGATGGAGGAGCGCATGGGCTGCGGCATCGGTGCCTGTCTGGTGTGCGCGTGCGCGCTCAAGTCGGAAAACGGCGAAACCCGTTACGGTCATGTCTGCAAGGACGGTCCGGTGTTCAATGCTGAGGAGGTCGAGTGGTAATGGCAGATTTAAGAGTGAACTTTTGCGGTGTTGAGCTGAAAAACCCGATCACGACCGCATCCGGCACCTTTGGTTTCGGCCATGAGTACGGCGAATTTTTTGACCTGTCCCAGCTTGGCGGCATCGGCGTGAAGGGTCTGACACCGACCGAGCGTCTCGGCAATCCGGCGCCGCGCATCGCGGAGACCCCGCAGGGTATTCTCAACTGTGTCGGTCTGCAGAACCCGGGCATTGACCGCTTCATCGAGGAGCAGATTCCGTTCCTGCGCCAGTACGACACCAAAATTATCGCCAACGTCTCCGGCAACACGGTCGAGGAGTACGAGGGCATGGTCGAGAAGATTTCGGACGCGGATGTTGACCTCATCGAGATGAACATCTCCTGCCCGAACGTAAAATGCGGCGGCATGGCATTCGGCACCCAGCCGAAGATGGTCGAGGAGGTCGTTTCGGCAGCCAAGGCCAAGGCGAAGAAGCCGCTGATCGTCAAGCTGTCCCCGAATGTCACCGATATTGCGGAGATTGCACGCGCGGCGGAGTCCGCAGGTGCGGACGCGCTTTCGCTCATCAATACACTGCTCGGTATGCGCATTGATATCGAAAAGCGCAAGCCGATTCTGTCCAATGTAATGGGCGGTCTGTCCGGTCCGGCGGTGTTCCCGGTTGCGGTTCGCATGGTATATCAGGTGCGTAAGGCGGTTTCCGTGCCGATTCTCGGCATGGGCGGCATCCGAACCGGACGTGATATTGTCGAAATGATGCTTGCGGGCGCAGACGCGGTTGCCATGGGTACGGTGATGTTCAATGACCCGACCGCTCCGGTCAAGGCGCTTGCCGAGCTGAACGAGTGGCTGGATGCACACGGCGTGAAGTCTGTCACCAAGCTGTCCGGCGCGGTTGAGGTAGGCTGATGAGAACCACGGTCTACATCATCCGTCACGCTGAGGCAGAGGGCAATGTATACCGCCGGTGTCATGGTCAGTACAACGCGCTGCTGACCACGCGGGCATACAAGCAGCTGCCGTATCTGGCAAAGCGGTTTGAGAATGTGCCGCTCGCGGCGGTTTACTCGTCCGACCTGTTCCGCGCACGTGTAACGGCACAGGCTGTGGCAGAGCCGCATCATCTCTCGGTGGAGACCCGACCGGTGCTGCGCGAGATTGATATGGGAGACTGGGAGGACATTCCGTGGGCCGAGCTGCCGCACACATGGCCTGAGCAGTACGCGCTGTGGTGTGCCCGTCCATGGGAAGCAGCGCCGCCGCACGGCGAGACGGTCATGCAGGCCGGTCAGCGCATGCTGGACGGCGTGCGCGCGATTGTGCGTGAAAATGAGGGCAAAGAGGTCGCAGTAGTGACGCACGGCAGTGCGATTCGCGGTATGCTGACGATTGCACACGGCTTTGCACCCGAACAGATGGGCGAAATCGGCTGGGGTGACAACACCTGTGTTGCCAAGCTGGAATTTGACGAAAACGGCAATATCGACGTGGTTTACGAGAATGATGCCTCGCATTTGCCGCAGGAATACTCCACGTTTGCGTCCATTGGCTGGACGAATACCAAGGGCATTCCGGCGTCGCCGCAGATCTGGTTCCGCCGCGCTGACCCAAAGAATCCACAGGATGTGGATAAAATTGTGGGATTCATGCGCGAGCTGCACAAGAATGCCTACGGCACGGATGCAAACCTCGATCCGGATGCGCTCATCCGCGATGTAGAGCGGGCACAGAAGGTTTCGCCGCGGGCGTGCACCTTCGGCTGTTTGGAAAGCGGGGAAGAGGTCGCGCTCGTTTATCTGAAAACCTGGTGGGAGGAGCAGCCGGAGATCGGTCTGGTCGGCGGCTTCTGCATTGCCGGTGACTACCGCGGCTGCGGTCTGAGCGGACAGATTCTCGGTCAGGCCATCAGCGTGTACCGTGCGCTCGGCAAGCGCGAGCTGTGTGCTCGTGTTGCCGAGAAAAACATGCGTGCACAGGGTTTTTATCATAAATTCGGTTTTCTGCAGCGCGGCGAGTACCGCGATGAGAACGGACTGCATTATCAGATGGTAAAGCCGATTTCGGTCGAATAAATAGGAAAAGCGCTCTGTTTTTAGCAGAGCGCTTTTTGATTCGCAATGAGAAATTAGCAGTTGGTAATTGTATACGGCAGCGGAAAAGAAATCCTTTTCGGCTGCTTTTCGATTTTACAGCTTAAGCAGAACCGCACTGTATCGCGGCAGCGCAACCGTACACAGACTATCCTTGCGGGAGACGGCAAGCGTCTCTCCGGTGCCGCCAAACTCCGTGGCATTGCTGTCAAGCAGAATCGTAAACTTCGGCAGGGAAGCGGTGAATTTCTGTTCGCTGTCCGCAAAATTGCACAGGGCGAGCAGCGTTTCTCCGTTTGCACGGCGCTCCATGCCGAATACGCAGGGCGCATCCGTATGATTTTCCGCCCACCGGAAATTATCCGGCGCATAATCTGCGTGCAGCGCGGGATTCTCCACATAAGTTTTGCACAGGCTGTGGAAAAATCGGTGGAACGGACGTTCTGCCAGTGCCCAGTCCAGTGTACCGGCTTCGCTCCATTCGTACAGCTGACCCAGCTCGTTGCCCATGAAATTCAGCTTTTTACCCGGATGCGTGAACATATACAGATACATCACACGCGCCTGCGCATACTTGTCGCATTCGTCCGCGCCCCACATTTTCTGCACGATTGCCGCCTTGCCGTGCACAACCTCGTCGTGCGAGAGCGGCAGCAGGTAGTGCTCGTTGGAAAAATAGTGCATCGACCAGAGCAGCTTGCCATGGTCGCGCGGACGCAGATCCGGCTGGGTTTGGCAGAACTCGAGCGTGTCGTGCATCCAGCCGAGATCCCACTTGTAGTCGAAGCCCAAGCCGCCCTCGTCCACTGGACGGGTGACACCGGGATAGGCAGTCGAGTCCTCAGCGATGAGCAGAGCAGAGGGATGGCGGGCTTTCAGACCGCGGTTCATATTTTTGAGGAATTCGAGCGTGTCGCCGTTGACGCCGCGCGCGGGATCGCCCTGCCAGTAGATCAGGCGCGAGACCGCATCCATGCGCAGACCGTCAAAATGAAACTCAGTAAGCCAGTAATCGGCCGCAGACTGCAGAAAACAGCGTACTTCCCGTCTGGAATGAATGAAATTGTAGCTGCCCCATTCACTTTCGCCGACCGCGCTGTGCGGGTATTCGTACAGGTGCGTGCCGTCGTATTTCGCCAGACCGTAGGAGTCTACGGCAAAGTGTACCGGTACAAAATCCATGATCGCACCGATACCGGCATGATGCAGCTTGTCAATCAGCAGTTTCAGCTGTGCCGGCGTGCCGTAGCGCGAGGTCGGAGCAAAAAATCCGGTGTTCTGGTAGCCCCAGGAGCCGTCAAACGGGTGCTCGGACAGCGGCAGAAACTCCACATGCGTGTAGCCGTTTTCCTGCAGATAGGGAATCAACCGGCGGGCGATTTCATCGTAGGTGTACCAGCCGTTTGCGTCGTCCGGATTGCGCATCCACGAGCCGAGGTGCATTTCGTAGATATTAAGCGGTGCGTCCGGCGAAGCCGTGCGGCTGTTCATCCACGCTTCGTCTGTGAAGCGGTACTCCTCGAGGTCGGTGATGATCGAGCAGCAGGCAGGCCGCAGTTCCATTGCAAAGCCGTAGGGATCGCAGTGCTCGGTGACAGAGCCGTCCGGGCCGTAGATGCGGTATTTGTAAAACTGGCCTGCGCGGGCGTCCGGCACAGAGACCGACCAGAAGCCGCTGCGGCCGTCCTGTACCAGATCGGTCTCGGTCCAGCCGTTGCACGCGCCGGTCAGCGTAATGCGGCTGGCATTGGGCGCAAAGGTACGGAAAACGACAGCGTTTTGCTCTATGTGAGCGCCAAACCAGCGGTAGGCGTCGAAAATTTCTCCTGTGAAGAATTGGTGCTGATTCATGGAACTTTTCCTTTCTTTCCCCGGAACGGGGGATGGCCGCTTGCGAAGCGAGCGGAATCTTGCCTACGCGGCAGGCACACAAGAGGGTAGACAACCTGCGGTTTTCCACCCTCTGATTTTCTCCCCTTTCCTGAGAGGGCACGGTGGTTGTTCAGAACTGAGACTATGAGGGAACGGCAGAGGATTTTTTCTACCGCAGGACGTGCTTTGCGCGTCCATGTATCCGCATATTCGCAGTGTCGGATAGATTACTGCTACACATGCGGTTAAATCTACGCTGGGTGCGGCACAAGGTGAATTGCCCGAAGGGCAAGAGAAGGTCCCCTGGGGGATAACAGTGCCGCACGATTCGTTAGCACGTTATTACAGACAGGGCCTACGAAGATAAATTGTAGCGAATACCTAAATTCGCAGGTGCCTTCCGTTACAACGTGCCAAAGGGTTGCGCGACACGGGTATCCCCCAGGGGACCTTCTCTTGCCCTACGGGCAATTCACCTTGTGTCGCGCCTGCGGAGACGGAACCGCATGTGTAGCAGCAGAGTATCTGGCACTGCGTATAGGCAGGGGAATGGGAGCACACTGTGCTCCCCTACGGAAGAAAAAATCCTCTGCCGTTCCCCTTTTCGGAGCGGTCTCGTCTCTCCGATTTTCGCCGTGCCCTCTAAGGGAAAGAGGAAGATTCACAAGAAGGAGAAAACCGCAGGTTGTCTCCTTCTTGTGCCCTCGCCGGGCAGGCGACACCCCCGCTGGAGTCAGCGGCACTGGCATATTCATACATCCAGTATAGAATACATCCACGTTAAACGCAACCGTCAAAACTGTACAAAGTGTCCGTTAAATAAAAATGAACCGGCCCGCCGCTTTGCGGCTCTTATACTCGGGTGCGTCGAAGGACGCGGATTTCACTGAAAATAAAATGAACCGAGTCCAAACTGGCTGCTCTTATATACAGACGCACCCAGGGAAAGGATAGAAAGTTATGAACGATAAAGAGCTTGTCAGCCGCATGCAGCACGGCGATATGCAGGCGTTCGACGAGCTGTACGAGCGCTACAAGGACGATGCATACCGCCTTGCGTGCCTGATCACCGGCAGCAGGACGGACGGCGAGGATCTGGCGCAGGAGGCCTTTGTCACCTGTGCGCAGTCCATCAAATCACTGCGGGACGGCAGTAAATTCCGGCCGTGGCTGCTCAAAACGCTTTCTCGCGCGGCATGGAAGTACTGCCGCAAAGCCAAACGGGAAACGCCGGTCTCAGAGTTTTTTGACGCAGGCGAGAGTGAAAGCGCACTGTCCGCCGTACTGCGGACGGATGAGCAGCGCCGCCTGTATGCCGCACTCGATACGCTGGACGAAAAACGCCGCGTGACCGTGGTGCTGTATTACTTCGATGATCGCTCGGTGCGCGAGATCGCGCAGGCGACCGGCGTGACCGAGGGAACGGTGAAATCCCGCCTTTTTTCCGCTCGCCGTCATCTGCGGCAGGCGCTGACCGAAGAACGGAAGCCGAAGGAGGCTGCAAATCATGGATGAAATCAAAATGGAACGTGAAATCAAGGAAATGCTGCATCAGTGTGCAGATGAGCTGCATGCACCGGATTCGATGCAGGCGCGCGTCAAATTCGCACTGAACAATGCACCGGCACGCAAGCGTCATCTGTGGAGCAAACGCTTTGTGGCGGTTGCCGCTGTCGCTGCGATTGCGGTGACCGGCGCATTTGCGGCAGGCGGCATGGGCGGCATTTTCAGTGAGGGCTGGTCTGACCAGCGGCTGGATCTGTCGAGCACGCAGGCGCATCTGGCTGATGCCGGTGTAGTGCTCACGCTGCCGGACAAGATTGGCGAGTATACGTTCAGCTACGGCTCTGATGTGGATACCACCGCACGGAATGACATGGGCGAGACCGAAAAAGTCAGCGAGGTGGATGCAACCTATACGAAGGATGGCGCAGAGCTGAATCTGTCCGCGCACAAGAGCTACACCGTGTTCACCGAGGACGAGATGGAGAATCCGGTTCCGGCAACGACTGCCGAGGTAAACGGTGTTACGCTGACCTATCGCGATGCGCACTACCGCTTCGTACCGGACGACTACGAGAAGTCCGACGAGGAAAAGCAGCAGGAGAAGTCCGGCGAACTCGTTATCAGCTATTATGGCTCGGACGAGGTGGAGGATAAGATGTTCCAGTCCGTGCTCTGGGAGCAGGACGGCGCAACGTACCTCATCAGCGGCTATGATACCGGTTTGGATGCACAGACCATGTTCGATATGGCAGCTGAGCTTGTAAAGTAAATCACAGCAGACGAAATGTCACGAAAAAAGCATCGGAAACGCAGTTTCCGATGCTTTTTTATGCTTAGGGAGATGGTTTACTCCACCGAAATGATGTAGTAGTAAACCGGCTGACCGCCGTTGATGACGTTGATCTCCATCTCCTTGTTTTCCTTGTGCAGCAGGTTCTCAACCTCAGCGGCCTGCTCCTCGGTAACGCCTTCGCCGAAGATAACGGTTGCAAATGCGCTGTCGTCGGAGACCATCTCTCGCGCCAGCTTCTTGATGACCGAGGTTTCCTTGCCGTTAGCGCACAGCTTGCCCTCGCACAGCGACAGATACTCACCTTGCTTGATCTTCTTGCCGTCAAACTCGCTGTCGCGGGCCGCGTAAGTCACCTGACCGCTGCGGACGTGCTTTGCCGCGTCCAGCATAGCAAGCGCCAGCTCGCTGTCCTGCTCGGCTTCCGGATCGACCGCCAGCATGGCCGAAATACCCTGCGGGATGGTCTTAGTCGGCACGACGATCACCTTTTTCTCCTCGGAGAGATGAACCGCCTGCTCGGCAGCCATGATGATATTCTTGTTGTTCGGCAGCACGAAAACGATTTCCGCCGGAACGGCATCGACAGCGTGCAGAATGTCGTCCGTGGACGGGTTCATGGTCTGACCGCCCTGTACCACAACGTCTGCGCCGAGGTCGGTAAACAGGCTCTTGAGGCCCTCACCGGCAGCAACGGCTACAAAGCCGAACTTCTTCTCTGCGGGGACGATCACGCGCTCCTTGGGCGCGTCCGCCGTGCCCTCAATTACCTTGGCGGTATGCTGCTCGCGCATGTTTTCGATTTTAACGGTCAGCAGCGGACCGAATTTCAGGCCCTCCTCAAGCGCCTTGTTCGGCTGGTCGGTGTGAACGTGTACCTTGACGATATCATCATCCTCGACAACCACCAGCGAATCGCCGATTTCGTTCAGAATGGAGCGCAGACGAGCAACATTTCGTGCCTTGTCCTTGCGGGATGCGATGAACTCGGTGCAGTAGGTGAAGGTGATGTCCTCGTCGTTGATCGCAGCGAAGTCTGCGGTGGACTTGGTCGGCTCTGCCGCAACAGCACGTTCCTTGTGGATGCCGCGCAGCGCGTCCAGCATGCCCTCGAAGATGGTGATAAAGCCGAAGCCGCCGGCGTCAACCACGCCTGCCTTTTCGAGCACCGGATTCTGATGAACGGTTTCCTCAAGTGCGGTGTGGCCCTGCTCGATGATCGCTGCCAGAACCTGCTCTGCAGTGAGCGTCGGCTCGGCCTGACACAGCTCGACCGCGTGCTGTGCCGCAACGCGCGATACGGTCAGGATGGTGCCCTCAGCGGGCTTCATAACCGCCTTGTAGGCGGTGTCTACGCCCTCGCGCAGCGCAAGCGCGAGTGTGCGGCCGTCGGCCTCGTCGGTCTCACGCAGCTTTTTCGCCATGCCGCGGAACAGCAGCGACAGGATAACACCCGAGTTGCCGCGCGCGCCGCGCAGCAACGCGGAAGCGGTCGCATCCGCCGCTTTGGCGAGGGTCGGCTCGGCGAGCTTTTCCATCTCAGCCATTGCGGAACCCATCGTCATGGACATATTCGTGCCGGTATCGCCGTCCGGTACCGGGAATACGTTCAGTTCGTTTGCCTGTTCCTTCTTTTCTGCAATGGCGAGTGCGCCCTCGATCACCATGGACCGGTACAGCGCACCGTTGATTTTCTGATCTGCCATTTATCTAACTCTCCTAAAAGTAACCGCGCAGTTGCGCGTAATAAGATTTCGGTTTGCTTGCAAACCGTAACCGCATGACAGGACTTCCTTAGGGCAATCCGAGTCATTGGTTCCGTCCGCAGACGTCCGCGGTTGTACCGCGGTATTCAAACAGCGGCGTTATGCCGCAACAAAACCCGCGACATGAGCGTGGGTTTTGTTACTCCGACTCAGCGCCCTTGGGGCGCGTCGTTCGGGTATCGGAAGTCAGTTTCTACGGAACTGACTTCCGTATATAGGGGACTTGCGAAGTCCCCTATAGGTGTCAGTCCGCCTTGATGCTTTCTACATAGATATCGACGTTCTTTACGTCCACACCGGTCAGGCGCTCAACATGATAGCGTACCTCGCCGATGATAGAGCGGCAGACGGTGGCAATATTCACGCCGTGCTCGACTGCAATGTGCAGGTCGATGTTGACACCGCCGTCCACAGCCTCGGTGACCTTTACGCCGCGCGACTGGTTTTCCAGTCCGAGCAGGTGTGCCAGTCCGTCCGACATGGAGCGGATGGTCATGCCTTTGACACCGAAGCAGGAGGAGGCTGCGTAACCGGCAATGCCGGCCAGCACCTCGTTGGTAATGTCGATATATCCGAGATCGGTCTTGATGGTCATATAAAAACCTCCCTGCGAGTTAAGGCAGAATGCGTCTGCCCCGCAATAATCAATACTTTTGCTGTTTATATGATATAACAAAATCATGTAAAATACAAGCAATGCGGTGATGAAACTGCGTTATTTTTCAACACGGCGGCAGAAAAACGGATAAATTGAAGAATAGTGTCGATTAACGCGGAAAATTCGTGCAGGTTAATGCAAACAAATGTTTGCTTATTGCAGCGGATTGCGGTATAATAAGGATAAAATTACGAACGTATGTTCCGACGGAAACAGCGAGGAGTGCCGAAAATGAAGAAGATTTCCGCCAAACAACAGCAGATACTGGATTATATAAGCAGTTATTCCCTCGAACACGGCTATCCGCCTTCGGTGCGCGAGATTGGCGCAGAGATGGGACTGCGGTCGCCGTCCACCGTGCATGCGCACCTGAAAAAGCTGCAGGAGGCCGGTTATCTGGAGCCGAATGAGCATAAATCGCGGGCGCTGACGCCGGTCAGCGGCCCTTCCATGGTGCCGCGCGTGCCGATTCTGGGCCGCGTCACCGCCGGTATGCCGATCCTCGCGGTGGAGGAGCATATCGGCTATGTGCCGTTCGAGCCGGCAGCAGGCGGCGGCGAGTATTATGCGCTGCGCATTCGCGGCGATTCGATGATCGGCGTGGGCATTATGGATGATGATCTGGTCATTATCCGGCAGGATGTGCAGGCGCGCAACGGCGATATCGTAATCGCGCTGCTCGAGGATGAGGCCACCTGCAAGACGCTCAACATCACGCCGGACGGTGTATGGCTCATGCCGGAGAATCCGGCGTATCCGCCGATCAACGGCACCGGATGCCAGATTTTGGGCGTGGTCAAGGCGGTTTACCGCGAGTATTAAGAGCAGCCTTTTTAGTACCGGCTGAGCGGGGGACGCGAACTGCCGCAGGCGTGTTCGCCCCTAACGGGCGGGAGGTTTTTCGCTTGAAATCAAGCGGGGACTTCGCCGCTCCCGCAGCGAGGGCAAGAGGGTAGACACCTACGGTTTCTACCCTCTTAACTCCCGTTTCCCTTTGTTTGTTAGTCTGGCGCAGACCAGAGAGCGGCGACCGCTTCGAAAAGGGGAACGGCAGTCGGGTTACCACAGCGTGTCTTTCGCAACCTGTTCGCAGTTCACAGATAGCGTACTGCTACGCAGACGGTTCAGTCTCCGCAAGCGCGACATACTCGTGTCGCGCAACCCTTTGGCATGTTATAACGCATGGCACCTATGAATTTATGCGTTTGGACCCTTTATCTTGCGTAGGCCCTGTCTATTGTAACGCGCTAACGAATTGTGCGGCACTGTTATGCCGCACCCAGCGTAGAGTTGCCCGTATGCGTAGCAGTAAGGTATCTGACCCTGCGAATACGCGGATACATGGACGGCTATCAGTCGTCCTGAGGAAGAAAAAATCCTCTGCCGTTCCTTTATAGTCTCAGTTCTGCAAATTTCGCCGTGCTAAGAGGAAACGGGGAGATTCATAAGAGGGGTGGAAACCTTTGGTGTCCATCCCTCTTATGCGCCCGCCGCGTAGGCGACCCCCCGCTGAACTTCAGCGAAAAACGATCCGTCCGTTAGGGCGAACATGCTTACGCAGTTCGTGCGCCCCGCTCAGCCGGTGCAGAAAAAGGGTGCCGCCCAGAATGGGCGAACCGCCTGCGCGGTTCGTGCACCCCGTAAAGCGGGCGCCTTGCAAATCAAAATTCCCAAAGGAGAATCCCCATGCCATCGGTTGATGACAGCATCCAGTTCGTCAGGGGCATCGGCCCGAAAAAGGCGAAGCTGCTCGAAAAACTGCATATCCGCACGCTTCGTGACGCGCTCGAGACCTATCCGCGCGACTACGAGGATCGCACTCACATCACGCCGATTGCGGAAATCGACATGGAGGACAAGTATGCTGTGCGCGCTGTGGTCGGCACCGAACCCAGGGTCAACCGTATCCGCAAGGGCCTGACGCTGGTCAAGTGCACGATTTACGACGAAACCGGCACGCTGAACGTCACCTATTTCAACAATCCGTATGCTGCGGCGCAGCTCCGCGTGGGACAGGAGTATGTGTTCTACGGCAAGGTGCAAGGATTCGGGCGCGGCCGCACAATGGTCTCCCCGCAGTCGGAGAAGGTCGCACCGGACGCTGACCACCCGGGACGCATTGTGCCGGTCTATCCGCTGACGGCGGGACTGACCCAGCGCGATCTCGAGCGTGTAACCGCTGCCGCGCTCGACACGCTGACCGGTGAATGGCCCGATCCGCTGCCTGAACTTTTGCGGGCGAAATACCGCCTGCCGGACGCAGTAGACGCACTTTCTGCAATTCACCGGCCGAAAACCAAGGACGATGTGGCGCAGGCGCGCCGACGCATGGTATTCGAGGAGCTGTTTTTGCTCTGCTGCGGCCTGCAGCAGCTGAAGGAGCGTCGAAAGGCGGATTCCGGCATTGTTTTTACCTCGAATGGATTGGATTCGTTCTTTGAAGCCCTGCCGTTTACGCCGACCGGTGCACAGCGGCGTGCGATTATAGAGATTGCGGCAGACTGTGCCTCCGGACGGCCGATGAACCGGCTGGTGCAGGGCGATGTCGGCTCGGGCAAGACAGTGGTAGCGGCCGGATTGTGTGCGCTGGCTGCGCAGAACGGCTGGCAGGCGGCTTTCATGGCGCCGACCGAAATCCTCGCCGCGCAGCACGCGGAGACGCTTGCACCTATGCTGGACAAGCTGGGCATCTCGTGCACGCTGCTCACCGGCTCCATGACTGCCGCGCAGAAACGTGCGGCACTGGCCGCCATCGAGACCGGTGCGGCGCAGGTGGTCGTGGGCACGCACGCGCTCATTCAGCAGGGTGTGCAGTTCCACCGGCTGGGTGCTGTTATCGCGGATGAGCAGCATCGGTTCGGTGTGGCGCAGCGTGCCGCGCTGAGCGCGAAAGGCGGCTCGCCGCATGTGCTCGTCATGTCGGCTACGCCGATTCCGCGCACGCTCGCACTCATCATGTACGGCGATCTGGATGTGTCCGTGCTGGACGAGATTCCGCCCGGAAGAAGTCCGGTTGAGACCTACGCCGTGGGCGAAAACATGCGCAAGCGTATTACTGCCTTCATTGATAAGCAGGTCGGTCTCGGTGGGCAGGCTTACGTCGTGTGTCCGCTCATCGAGGACAGCGAAAATGCAGAAACTAAGCTGAAAAGTGCGGAACAGCACGCAAAAGACCTGCAGAAGCTGCTTCCGCACCGGCGTGTGGCTGTGCTGCACGGACGCATGAAAAACGCGGAAAAGGATCAGATCATGCGCGATTTTGCAGCGCAGAAATACGATATTCTGGTCGCAACGACGGTTATCGAGGTCGGTGTGGACGTGCCGAACGCCAATCTGATGGTGGTCGAGGACGCAGACCGGTTCGGTCTGTCGCAGCTGCACCAGCTGCGCGGACGTGTCGGCCGCGGTACACGGCAGTCGTACTGCGTGTTCTTCGGCGCGGACAAGGGACAGGTCGCGCGGGAGCGCCTGCGCATCCTGTGCAGGACCGGCGACGGCTTCGAGGTCGCACGCGCAGACCTCGCGCAGCGCGGTCCGGGTGACTTTTTCGGTCAGCGGCAGCACGGCCTGCCCGCACTGCACGTTGCGGATTTAGCGGCTGACCTTGCGCTCATGCAAAACGCCCGCGAGGAAGCGGAAGCGCTGCTGTCTGCCGATCCGACACTCGCCGGATATCCCATCCTGCTCGACCGTGTGCAGCGCATGTTCGCCGAACAAAATGATGAAGCGTTCAACTAAATAAAAAACAGGAGAGAACCTCGGTTCTCTCCTGTTTCAGTCTGTCAATAAAGTCCGGTTTCGCGACAGTTATTTATACGGGTCGTCCGGCTTGAGGTAGCAGCATTTCTTATACTTCTTGCCGCTGCCGCACGGGCACGGATCATTCGGGCCGGGCTTCTTGCCGGCACGCTTGGGCTCTGCCTTGACAGAACCGTCGGCTGCACCTGCTGCGCCGGTCTCCTTGGCTACCTGCTCACGCTTGGGTTCCTCGCGGGTGCGAACCTGTGCAAGGAAGATCATGCGGACGGTATCCTCACGGATGGAGTCGATCATCGCGTCAAACATATCGAAGCCTTCGCGCTTGTACTCGACAACCGGATCGTACTGACCGTATGCACGCAGGCCGATGCCGTTTCGCAGTTCGGTCATTGCGTCGATGTGGTCCATCCACTTGCTGTCTACGTTCTTGAGCAGTACAACGCGCTCCAGCTCACGCATGATAGGCGAGCCGAGGGCCTGCTCCTTGGCTTCGTAGACCTTGTGCGCCTGATCGGACAGAATGTTGGTCAGCTGGTCAGCGGTCAGGTCATCGCACTCCTCGGGCGTGAAGGTGCAGTCCTCCGGACGGAGGAATACGCCGATGAACGGACGGCGCGCCTGTTCAACCATTTCGGTCGAAATCAGGCTGTGTTCGCCGATGGCAGCATGCACCGCATGGGCGATGGTATCGTCGATCATCTTGACAATGTTGTCCTTAACGTCCTTGCCCTCGAGCACCTGCAGACGCTGTGCGTAGATGGTCTGACGCTGGGTGTTCAGTACGTCATCGTACTCGAGAACGTGCTTACGAACGCCGAAGTTGCGGGATTCGATCTTCTTCTGGGCATTTTCGATCGCGCCGGACAGAATCTTCTGGTCGATCGGCTCGTCATCGGCAATGCCGAGGGTGTCCATCATGTTCTGGATACGTTCGGAGCCGAACAGACGCATGAGGTCGTCCTCCAGCGAAATGTAGAAGCTGGATTCGCCGGGGTCGCCCTGACGGCCGGCACGGCCGCGCAGCTGGTTGTCGATTCGGCGGGACTCGTGACGCTCGGTGCCGAGGATATACAGACCGCCTGCCGCACGAACCTTTTCGGCTGCCGCGTCGGTCTCGGTCTTGAACTTGCTGTACAGCTCCTCAAACTTGGCGCGGATAGCCAGAACCTCCTGGTCGTCAGTGTCGGCGTGGCCGTTTGCCTCGTAGATCATATGGTCGATGTAGTCGTGCGCAACGCGCTCGTCCATCTCGCCCTTCTGCACACGGTCCTCGACCTCGTGACGGAGATACTTCTTAATTTCATCCAGCGCCATGGTCTCAGCGTTGCCGCCGAGCATGATATCGGTACCACGGCCTGCCATGTTGGTCGCAATAGTAACTGCGCCCGGCTTGCCGGCCTGTGCAACGATCTCTGCCTCGCGCTCGTGATACTTTGCGTTCAGGACGGTATGCTTGATGCCCTTGGCCTTCAGGATCTTGCTCAGTTCCTCGGATTTTTCGATGGAAACCGTGCCGACCAGAATCGGCTGACCCTTTGCGTGGCACTGCTCAATGCGGGCAATGGTCGCCATGATCTTGCCGCGTTCGTTCTTGTAAACCGCATCCGGATTGTCCTTACGGGCTACCGGCTTGTTGGTCGGGATCTCGATAACGTCCAGCTGATAGGTGTGGCGGAATTCCTCTTCCTCGGTCAGCGCGGTACCAGTCATGCCGGACAGCTTGCCGTACAGACGGAAGTAGTTCTGGAAGGTGATGGTTGCCAGTGTCTTGCTCTCGTGCTCGACCTTTACGCCTTCCTTGGCCTCGATCGCCTGATGCAGACCCTCGTTGTAGCGGCGGCCGAACATCAGACGGCCGGTAAACTCATCAACAATGATGACCTGACCGTCACGGACAACGTAGTCTACATCGCGCTGCATAACGCCGCGTGCCTTGATGGCCTGGTTAATGTGGTGCTGCAGCGTGGTATTCGCGGGGTCGGACAGGTTTTCTACCTTAAAGTAAGCCTCGGCGCGCTTCTGACCGTGCGGGGTCAGCGTCGCGGTCTTGGCCTTTTCATCGACGATGTAATCGGCATCGATGTCGTCCTGCTCCTCCTTGGCATCCACTTCCTTGACGCGCAGGCAGGAAAGCTGAGCGGCAAAGCGGTCAGCAATCTCGTACAGCTGAGAGGACTTCTCGCCCTGACCGGAAATGATCAGCGGCGTACGCGCCTCATCAATCAGGATGGAGTCAACCTCATCGACGATGGCGAACGCATGGTCACGCTGAACCATTGCATTTTTGTAGATTGCCATGTTGTCGCGCAGGTAGTCGAAACCGAACTCATTGTTCGTGCCGTAGGTGATATCAGCGGCGTACATCGCCTTGCGGGCCTGCGGCGGAACCTCGTGAATGACAAGACCGACCTTGAGACCGAGGAAGCGGTATACCTTGCCCATCCACTCACTGTCTCGCTTGGCGAGGTAGTCGTTGACGGTGACAATGTGTACGCCCTTGCCGGTCAGTGCGTTCAGATAAGCGGGAAGGGTAGCCACAAGGGTCTTGCCTTCACCGGTCTTCATCTCTGCGATACGGCCCTGATGCAGGACGATACCGCCGATGATCTGTACACGGTAATGACGCATACCGAGTACGCGCCATGCTGCTTCACGGCAGGTGGCAAATGCCTCCGGCAAAAGCTGGTCGAGCGTTTCGCCGTTCTGGTAGCGCTGCTTGAATTCGTCTGTCTTGGCGCGCAGCTCGTCGTCGGTCAGCTTTTTGAACTGCTCTTCGAGTGCGTCCACTTTATCCGCAATGGGGTAGATCTTTTTCAGCTCGTGCGACGAGTGCGTGCCGAAAATTTTGGTCAAAAAATTAGCCATTACTTTTCTTCAGCCTTTCAAAAGGGCGCAATAGCCCCATTTGTTACATATACGATAGTATTATAGCATAAAGTGGACAGGATATAAATAAATTTTTTGTGAATAAGCAAATTGCTGATATTATAAAGCTGTTAAAGCGGCGGCTGTGGCGGCAAACACGGCGGCGGACGGGTCGTTTTCCTGTTCGGACAGGGGATGCCACAGGCGGTCAACACGCGCCATGCCGCCGGAAAGCCGGGTGTAGACTACCACCTGCTCCATGCCGAGCCGCACACCGGTCAGCCGCAGGTGCATCATGCAGCGGTTTTCGCTAAGATAGATGGGCTGGGTGCGGTGCAGTGCAACGTAGCCGCGCACGTTGGCCCAGCGGTAGATTTCGCTTTCGGCGAGGTCGTGGATGCTGCCGTGCTCACCGAGATGGACGGCGGTGCTGCTCAGCACCAGACTGCGGTCCACCGAGGTGACTTCATCGTGACCGGTCAGCGGCCGTTCGTCTGCACCGAGCGTGCACAGCGCGATATTGTTGCGTAACGGGTAAAATCGCAGCGGAAGCGCGTTTGTTTTAGCCGCTGCGGTGAAAACTGCTGTCTGCGTAAAAACTCCTCCGTTGCGGCGTGATTTTGCACGGATTTATCCACAGACTTGTGGATAATCGAATGGTTCCATGCCGGTGCCGCGGAGTGTTATTGTATCACGCGGAATGCGCGGGATTTGTCAAAATGGAAATTTCAGCAAGCGGGATTTTCCGGGTGGAACCTTTTCAGCACCGACTGTGCGGGGAGCACGAACTGCGTGAGCGTGTTCGTTCTTAACGGGCGGGGAGTTTTTTGCTTATATCAAGCGGGGGAGTTGCGCTCTGCGGAGCGCGGGAACGTGCGCTGACGCCGCGCGGGCGCACAAGAGGGATGGACACCAAGGTTTCCACCCCTCTTGTGAATCTCCCCGTTTCCTCTTAGTGTCTGCCTGCCAGAGAGCTGAGACTATGGGGGAACGGCAGAGGATTTTTTCTACCGTAGGGGAGCACAGTGTGCTCCCATGTCTCGATCTATTCGCAGTGTCAGATAGCGTACTGCTACGCATACGGTTTCATCTACGCAGGCGCGACATAACCGTGTCGCGCAATTTTTGGGCACGTTATACCAGAAGGCACCTGCGAATCTGTCTGTTTGGCACAATTTATCTTCGCGGGTGCTGTCTGTTATAACGCGCTAACGAATCGTGCGGCACTGTTATGCCGCACTCAGCGTAGACTGAACCGTATGTGTAGCAGTACAGTAACTGAACTGCGAATAGGTAAAAGAAAAGGACGGACCCGAAGTAGGTCCGTCCTTATGAGAGGAAAAATCCTCTGTCGTTCCTCTTTTTCGAAGCGGTCGCCGATCTCTGGTCTGCGCCAGACTAAGAAATAAAGGAAACGGGATTCACAAGGGTGGAAACCTTGGTGTCCATCCTTGTGCCCACCGCCGTGGGTACGGCGGTAACGCGAAGTGCGGCAAATTACATGCTGCCGCCCTTGCTGCCTTCCCACACGCCGGTGGCGAGTGCAGACAGGTATGCGTTGATAAAACCGTCAATATCGCCATCCATTACAGCGTTGATATTGGCATTTTCAAAGCCGGTACGCGTATCCTTGGCAAGCGTATACGGCATGAAAACGTAGGAGCGAATCTGGCTGCCCCATTCAATCTTCTGCTGAACGCCCTTGATGTCCGAGATTTTCTCAAGATGCTCGCGCTCCTTGATCTCAACCAGCTTGGAACGCAGCATGCGCAGACAGTTCTCCTTATTCTGCAGCTGGCTTCGCTCGGTCTGGCAGGCTACAACAATGCCGGTTGCCTTGTGAATCAGTCGAACCGCAGACGAGGTCTTATTGATATGCTGACCGCCTGCACCGGACGAACGGTAAACCTGCATTTCGTAATCATCCGGCTTGATCTCAAAGTCCGTGGAGGTATCCGGAATATCCGGAACGACCTCTACCGCCGAGAACGAGGTCTGACGGCGGCCGGATGCATCAAACGGAGAGATACGGACCAGACGGTGTACGCCGCTTTCACCCTTGAGGAAGCCGTAGGCGTTTTCACCCTCAATGAGAATATCGGCGGACTTGATACCCGCGGTATCGCCATCCTGGTAGTCCATGATTTTATAGGTGAAGCCGTGGCGCTCTGCCCAGCGGGTGTACATACGGTACAGCATCGCGCACCAGTCCTGCGCCTCAGTGCCGCCGGCACCGGCGTGGAAGGATACGAGCGCGTTGTGGCTGTCGTACTCGCCGGTCAGCAGCGTGCGCAGCTTCTGCTCGGCAATGCCGTCTTCCAGCTCCTTGTAGCCGCTTTCCAGCTCCTCAAGCATGGATTCGTCGTTTTCTTCAATCGCCATTTCGCAGATGGTGAGCAGGTCATCGCACAGCTCGGTCATCTTGTTGTACGCTTCAACCTTGCCCTTGAGCGAGCCCATGCGGGAGACGATCTTCTGGCTCTCCTCCGGATTATCCCAGAAACCCGGCTGAGAGGACTTGATCTCCAGCTCCTCTACCTCACGCTTCGCCTGCTCCAGACCGAGCGAGGTGTACAGCTCCTCAAGCTCGGGCTTGAGGTTGTTCAGCTTGACCTTGTATTCCTCAAATTCCAGCATGAAAATGCTCCTTCACTTTCAGATTGTTCAAAATTTCAGTACCTTATAGTATATAGGTTCACGAGGGACTTGTAAAGATTTTTTCGCGAATTATAGCAGTTTAGATAAATAATGCAGCAAAAGTAACGTATACAGCGCGTAAAGAGCAAGGAAATTTTATGAAGCCATGCTAGGCGCATGGCGAATGAAATTGACGATGCTATTTGCGTGCTGTATGCGCGCACTTGTTGCAGTATTTGTCTGAACTGCTATAAGGGGTTGGCCCGTAAAGATTGTGTACATTTCCACAAGTTCGGCTTGACTAATCGCTTTTTTTCCCATATGATAGTTACTGTAAAAGGGAGTAGCTCACGCGAGAGCGCGTGGTCGGTGCCGACAAGCCCGATTGACGAAAAGTCAATCCGTACCGAGCCGTAAGCAGCAAGACTTTTACCGCAGTATGCGGTAAAAGTCTTTTTTTGTGCTCTGCAGCCGGAAATCGAGCGAAAACTCCCTCGTAAGCATGTACACTGTTGGGGATAAGGGCATTGCCGTGAAGGAGCGGTGCTGCCCGAGATTTTCCGGAAACGAAGGAGGAAACTGTATGCTGTCATTTGTATTTCTGGTGATCGGCTTTGCACTTATGATCTGGGGTGCGGATAAGTTTGTTGCGGGTGCATCCGCACTGGCGCGCAAGCTGGGCGTATCACCGCTGCTGATCGGTCTGACCATCGTTGCATTCGGCACGTCCATGCCGGAGCTGGCGGTCAGTGTCACCGCGGCCCTGCGCGGTGCAAACGAGATTGCGGTCGGCAATGTTGTCGGTTCGAACATTTTTAATCTGCTGGTGGTGGCCGGTCTGTCCGCCGCTGTCTGCCCGCTCGTGATGGATAAAACGCTGCTCCGCCGTGACTGGCCGCTGTCCATTCTCGCGGCTGTGCTGCTGCTGGGCGCCATCGCACCCGACCTGACCATCGCCCGCTGGGAAGGCGTTGTACTGCTGATTATATTCGCATTCATCCTGACACACCAGATTCGCACCGCACTGCAGAACCGTGAGCAGCTTGCTGCCGCAGATGCAGAAGCCGAGGCCGAGGAAGCGGAAGCACCCATGTCCGCTGCGATGATCTGGGTGAATATCCTGCTCGGTCTGGCATGCATCGTGATCGGCGGTCAGCTGGCCGTAAACGGCGCGACCGGCATCGCGCGGATGTTCGGACTGAGTGAAACGCTCATTGGCCTGACCATCGTTGCACTCGGCACCAGCCTGCCCGAGCTTGTCACCTCCATCGTTGCTGCCCGCAAGGGACAGAACGACATTGCAATGGGCAATGTTATCGGCTCAAACCTGTTTAATATTTTCCTGATTCTCGGCGTTTCGTCGGTTATCACGCCGATTCCGGTACAGGCGACCTCTATCGTTGACTGCCTGTTCCTGATTGCCATCAGCGCGGTATTTTATCTGCCGGCGCGCAAGGGCAAGCTCGGACGTGTGCCGGGTATCGCCATGGTAGCAACGTATGCTGTCTATACAGTGTATCTTATTATGCGATAATCTATCGCGGGTTTGCCGCACCCGCGCTGGGGCGAAAAGGAAGGGACACCTGCGGTCAGTCTGTCAATAAAGTCCGTTTTCGCGATGCTGACGCTGCCGCGCGGCAGCGCACATGAAATAGTATTATTTGCGAAGCAAAAGCATGAAAACCGGGGGCATGTACCTCGGTTTTCGTGCTTTCTGAAGTTATGCGTGCGAAACCTTTCGCATATGCCGCAGATAGACGATCAGCAGCGCCCCGCCGGTGAACACCCACGAGGCAACGTAAACGTCCATCAGCATCTCGAACGTGGGCACGAGACGGAAAACCGTTGCCATCCAGATGAGTCGGAAAACGACCGTGCCGAGCACGGTGAAGATGGCAGGCTCAAGCGACTTGCCCATGCCGCGGAGCGCCGCGCTTTCGACCTCGTAGGTGGCGGTGAGACCCTCGAGCGAGCAGACGTGCCGCATGCGGCTGATGGCAAACGCCGCGACGGCGCTGCTCGTGGTGTAAATGCTGACAAAAAAGTCGTCCCAGATCATGAATACCGCACTGAGAATCTCGGTAAACACCACGCCGAACAGCATGCAGTAACGGAAAATCTTTTTGCAGCGTCTGAGGTCACCTGCGCCGTAGTTCTGGCTGGTGAAGGTGACAGCCGCCTGCGCGAAGGCGTTGGCAATATCGTAGGTGAAATACTCGAAATTCAGTGCGAGAGATGAACCTGCGATGGCATTTTCACCGAATGAGTTGATGCCGCTCTGGATAAATACGTTGGATACCGAGAAAATAGCACCCTGAATACCGGCGGGAATGCCGATCTGCAGAATGCGGAGGAGCGGCGTTTTTTCAATGTGCATCCGTCGGAACCGGAACGCGAAATCGTCATTCCGGCGTGCAAGGTGGGTGAGCACCATGCCTGCGCTCAGCACATTGGAGATAACGGTCGCAATCGCCACACCGGCCACACCAAGCTGCAGCGCAATGACGAGAAACAGGTTGAGGATGACATTCACCGTGCCGGAGATAAGCAGGTAGTACATGGGGCGGCGGCTGTCGCCGTAGCTGCGCAGAACGGCCGAGCCGAAGTTGTACACCAGCATGAACGGGATGCTCAAAAAGTAGATAAATATGTACAGCAGCGCCTGATCGAGCACGCTTTCCGGCGTGCCGGACAACACGAGAATGGGCTTTGCCGTCAGCCAGCCGACAATCATCAGTCCCACGCCGAGCGCCGCGCCGAATGTGATAACAGTGTGCAGCGTGCGGTTGATCTCCTCGCGGTTGTTCTGCCCGATGAGCAGCGCGAGCACGGCATTCGGCCCGACCGACAGTCCGACGATCAGGTTGACAAAAATACCGACGAGCGCCACACAGCTGCCGACTGCCGCCAGCGCCGTATCGCCCGCAAACCGGCCGACAACGGCCACATCTGCTGAGTTGAAAAGCTGCTGCAGAATGCTGCTGAACGCCAGCGGCAGCGCGAAAAGAATGAGTTTTCCGGCCAGACCGCCGTGCAGCATGTCCATTTCCTTGTGTTTTGTTTGTGCCATGAAACAGGATTCTCCTTGCATGAGGGTTACAGCATTATCTTATCATGCGGCGGACAGCGGCGCAATACGCGGGGAACGGATTTCATCATTGTAATTTTTCCTCGAAAATTGTATAATATTTTTGTATAGAAAAGCAATTTGCGTGCCGAATCTATCGTTTTGCGCCGCAGAGGAGGATAGAGGACATGAAATTTTTTGAAGCCGTGCCGGACGAGCTGTTTTCGCCGCTGGCGTCACCGAACCGTGCGCTGTACGCGGATGCGCTCGATGTGCTGTACACGGCGTACCGCGAAAAGCTGAAGCTGCCCGAGGACATGCTGTATTCCATGCTGCGGAGCCGTCTCGAGCAGCAGCTGGCCGAGGCTACCTTCGAGGGCGAGGACATCGACGAGGATGAGCTGCGCGATATTTCCGGCCGTGCCCGTTTCCTCATCCGCAAGCTGGGCAGCAAGGGCTGGTTTGAAAAGGAGCGCGGCACAGACTTTCGGGAATACATTACGGTTCCGGGCTGCAGCAGCCGTCTGCTCGAGCTGTTCCACGCGCTGCGCGAGGACACGCCTGCACGCGGCTATTCGTATGTGTTCGGCACCTATTCCACGCTCAAGGTCGCGCATGAGTCGGACAACGTGTATGACAAAATGGCTGCTGTCTACGGCGCATATGACAACACGCGCGCGCTCATCAACCTGCTGCAGATGGTATATCACAACGTCAAGCATTATTTTCAGATGCAGATCGACATGCACAATGTCGGGGAAGTGCTCGCATCGCACTTTGATGATTTCGGGCAGAAGGTGATGGAGGCGTACATCCGTCCGCTCAAGATCAAGGATTCCGTGCCGAAATACCGCATTTCCATCCAGAATGTATTAAACGACTGGGCGGAGAATGATGAACTGCTCATCGCCATGGCGAATGCCGCTTTGGCTGACCGCCGAGGTGACACGCCGGAGAACTGCCGCGCCGATCTTCTTCGCAAAATTTACTGGATACAGGAATGCTACGACAATCTCGAACGCGATTATCTGGATGAGATCGATGCACAGGTGCGCCGCTACACGCGTGCGGCTACGCAGAAGATCGAAAACCTGACCAACCGAGATCAGAATATCCGCGGCAACTTGCACACGGTGCTGACCGCGCTGTCGCGCAACCGGCGAGCCGCCGATCTGGTGGACACGATTCAGCCGGTGTTCCGGCTGTGCGAGCAGACCTATCTGTCCGAGAGCAGCCTGTGGTACCGCAAGCGTCCGGGCAAGCGGACAAAGGCCGCGCCTGTGCTCGTGCAGGAAACCGAAGCGGATACGGCAGCCGCCGCAAAGGCGGCTGCACTTTTGCGCTCGGAGTATGGCCGCGGCGCCATCGCGGCGTATGTGCAGGGCTGGCTCGGTGAAAGCGATGTGTGCCGCTCGGAGGATATTCCGCTCAAGAATGATAAGGACTATGTGATGAGCCTGCTGGCGGTGCTGACCGGCGGCGACCGCTCGGCGGATTTCACGGTGCAGGAGCTGGACGGCGAACGCCGGGAAAACGGCTATGCTATTCCGGAACTGCAGATCAGCCGGAAGGAGAACAACGAATGAATTTGGAATTTCTGAATACTGCTACCGCAAAGGAGCTGGAGCAGTTCAAAGCGGTGTGCAATCAGCTGCTTAGCCGCACCTATGTGGTGCGCACGCTGTACCGTCCGGGCAGGGGACGGGTGAGCAACCCGGACTACACCTTTTTGTCCATTCATTATGAGTCCGTGCGCGAGTATCTCAGCTTGCTCGACTGGGATTTGCGGCGCGACGACATAAACGGCTACTTTTATGTGCTGAACACGGATGAAGCCAACAGGTGCATCCTGTCCAAGCGCGAAACCGCGATTCTGCTGGCCCTGCGCATGCTGTACGACGAAAGCCAGGAGCGTCTGGGACTCGAGCAGGACGCGCTCTGCACCGTGCGCGAGGTGCTCGAAAAGATCGTGACCGACTACGCTATCCTGCCGACCAAGCCGAATATGGAGGAGGTCAAGCGGGCGCTGACCGTGTTTGAAAACCACTCGATTCTGCAGCGCATCGAGGGAAAATTTAATCAGGCTGACTGCAGATTTGCCATCCTGCCGACCATTCAGACTGCCGTTTCGAGCGAACGATTGAATGAGGTCGCAGCCGTGCTGCGAAAGGAGGAGACCGCCGATGAAGAAACTGAAGAAGATTCTGCTGATTAACTGGCTGTATTTCAGCAAGGAGGTCATCGAGGTCGGTGACGTGAACTTCCTGACCGGCAAAAACGGCGCCGGCAAGTCCACGGTAATTGATGCGCTGCAGATCGTTCTGCTTGGTGAGACCAATGCGCGCAACTTCAATCTGGCGGCCAATGAGCGCTCACAGCGCACGCTGGACGGCTATCTGCGTGCCGATATGGACGAGAATAACCCGTATTCCCGCAGAGGCAAGGACTTTTCGACCTATATTGTCTGTGAATTTGAGGACGATGTGGAGCACAATAGTTTCGTGTGCGGCGTGATGTTCGATTGCCGCAGTGACGGCAGCAAGCACGATCATTTCTTTATCTATGTCGGAAAACTGCCGGAAAACTGCTTTGTCGAGGACGGCGAGGCGATGGATATTCACGATCTGCGCAAATTCCTCAAGCAGAATTTCTCCCGCGCCGAGGTGTACGATACCCAGTGGGAGTACCGCCGCAATATGCTCTCGCGGTGGAACGTGCACAACGAGCAGGTGCTCCGCATGATGAAAAAGGCGGTGTCGTTCCGCCCAATCGTGGATATTCAGCAGTTTATCACCGAAAATATCTGCGATATTCCGGATAAGCCGGATATCGAAGCCATGCAGCAGAACATCCGCAACTACAAGCGGCACGAGCAGCTGGCGCAGCAGCAGGAGGAAAAGCTGACCGCGCTGCAGGAGATCAGCACTCTGTACCGCGAAATGACGCGCTCGGTGGACCGCTGGCGCGTGCAGTCCTTCCTTGTGCAGTGGGCGCAGAAGGAGGACATGCAGGCGCAGATCGACAGCCGTGAGCAGGAAAAGCGAAACTGCCTGTCCGAGCTGACCGCGGCGGACACCGCGATTGAGGATTTGGCCGGGCAGGTGCAGGCGAAGGAGGAACGCCGCCGTCAGATGGACCGCGATTATGCACAGAGCGACACCTATCAGGAGCGCGAGCGGCTGGGCAACCAGAAGCAGTCGCTGCTGACCGAGCAGAGCAGGCTGGTGCAGGAGATGGAGCGCGACGCACTTGAGATCAAGCGGGAGGCGCTGCGGCTGACACACCTGTGCGAGACCGCGCTTGCATGGGACGCCGAGGAGGTACTCATTCCGGTGCAGCAGGCGGCAGAGCAGGTGCAGCGTACCTACGCACGGCTGTCGAGCGGCGAATGCGCAATCTTCTCGCAGGAGCAGACCGTATTCGAGGATGCCCGGCAGGCGGCAGCGGCCCTGTCGGACGCGCTGGCGAAGGCGGCACATCAGCTTGGCGATAAGGTTGCAGAGCTGCAGCAGCAGCTGACCGAAAAACAGACTGCGCTTGCCGATCTGCGCAGGAATATCAAGGATTATCCGCGCGGACTGCTGCTGTTCCGTGCCAAACTGGCGGAGGAATTGGAGCAGCAGGCGGGAGTGCCGGTTGCGGTAGATATTCTTGCGGATGTGCTGGAAATTGAGGATGAGCGTTGGCGCGGAGCCGTGGAAGGCTATCTCAACAACCAGAAGTTTTATTTTCTGGTCGAACCGGCGTATTACGAGCAGGCTTTGCGTATTTACAACAAACTTAAGTGGGAAAAGAGCCTGAACGCCTACGGTCTGGTCGATATCGGCACACTGCGCGAGCGTGAGCATATTGACCCGCAGAGCGGCAGTCTTGCGGAAAAGGTGGAGACCGGAAACGCGCTTGCGCGAACCTACATGGATTATCTACTCGGGCGCGTGATGTGCTGCGATACGGTTGAGCAGCTGCGCGGGTATCGGACCGCCATCACGGATGAGGGTATGCTGTATCAGGGCTATGTGGCGCGTGCGCTCCGCAGAGACTGTATGGAGGATGCGTTCATCGGCCGTCATGCGGTCACGCTGCGTATCGCTCGTCTGGAGGAGGAGGCCGCCGGTCTGCAGACCGAAATTTCGCACCGGAAACCCATCTGGCAGGCAGTTTCTCAGCAGAAAGCGCCCATGCTGACACCATATTATGTGCGAAACATCGTACCGCAGCGGCAGGCGGATTTTCTGTACCGCGCGGAACTGGAGGAGGAGATCAACGCGATCGACGAGCAGGTTTCCCATCTCGACCTGCTGTGGCTGGATCAGCAGAAGCAGCTGATCGCCGAGATCAGCGACGAGATTGCGGCGCTGAGTCATCAGCGTGAGGTGCAGATCGCACACAAGGCCAAGCTGGAGGAGCGTATTCGTCAGCTGGACGAGGAAATCCTGCCCGAGCAGTACCGCAGCCACACCGAAATGGAGCGCAGGCTGGCGGAAACCTTCTCAGAGACCTACCGCGACGATATCGGTCTGCCGCGCTACCGGCAGGAGCTGGAGCGTCTGCACCGGCCGGATATCGTGTACCGCAATTTCAGCAATCACCATGCACAGGTTGTCAACGAGATGGAGAACGCCCGCGCGGCACTCCTGCGGGCGCGCCGAGAATATGTCGAGCGGTTTGGGCCGTGCTCGTTCCGCGTGGAGGCAGATGACAATGCGGAGTTCGATGCGGAACGCCGTGTGCTCGAGGAAAGCGAGCTGCCGCAGTACCGCACCAAAATCCGTGCCGCACGCGAGAGTGCGATGGAGCAGTTCCAGAACGACTTCCTGTCCAGGCTGAAAAGCAGCATCGAGCAGGTGCAGGATCAGGTCAAGAACCTCAATCGGGCGCTGCGGCAGGCGCAGTTCGGCACGGACAGCTACCAGTTCCGCGTGGACCGCAATCCGGATTATGCCGAATATTACGACATGATTATGGCGCCAGAGCTGATGGAAGGCGATATTACGCTGTTTTCCGCACAGTTTCAGGAGAAATACGGTCCGCTGATCGACAAGCTGTTCAGCCAGATCACCATGGCAGACGATACCCAGCTCAACGCCCGCAAGCAGAGTGAGCTGCAGGAGAACATCGAGCGGTACACCGACTTCCGCACCTATCTGAAGTTCGATCTGGAGACCACCGATCAGAACGGCTCCAAGCAGCTGCTGTCGCAGACGCTCAACACCAAGTCGGGCGGCGAGACGCAGACGCCGTTCTATATCGCGGTTCTGGCGTCGTTTGCACAGCTGTACCGCGTGAGCGATACGTCCAGCTTTGGCAACACCGTGCGTTTGGTCGTGTTCGATGAGGCATTCAACAAGATGGACAGCGAACGCATCATCGAAAGCGTGCGTCTGCTGCGCAAAATGGGTCTGCAGGCGATCATCTGCACCCCGCCGGATAAGGTTTCGGATATCATGCCGATCGCTGACCGCACGCTGCTGGTCGATAAGCATAAGTATCGGATGCACATTCTGCCGTTCAGCAAGGAGAATGCACAGTAAAGAAAAATCCCGCTTTCTCGCGTGAGAAGGCGGGATTTTTGTGCGATTTCGGACAGGCTGCCCCGTTGGACAGGCGAAGTCCTTCTATACGGCTGGCTATTCTGACTCTATTGTATTTTGCGTTTTGCGGGCAGAACATCTTACAATTCACCGCACATGAGTGCGCCGAGCGCGTCCTCGAAGGTACGGCTGCCGAGAGAAATCGCACCGAGTGCTTCGGCACGGCGTCCAACCTCGTATTTGTGCAGGTGCACGCCGCCTTCCGGGCACTGCGTGGTGATATACACGCGCGTACCGCTTTGGATCAGGTCGCGCACGGCGGATTCCAGACGGGCGGGTAAGCCGCCTGCACCGAAGGCTTCGAGTACGACCTTGGGGTAGCCGAGCAGCACGGAGAAGAATGACGGGTCGAGATCGGGGGTCAGGCGCACCGGAAGGATGTGGGTGTCGATTTGTTCTACAAGTTTCGGTTCACCGGAGGGGATAGACGCAGGTGTGTTCCAGTGTACTTCACTCTCACGGATTTCGCCTGCCGGTGCGGCATTTGCCGAGAGAAATGCGTCAATCTCGGTCGAATGCTGCTTGAAAACGTGGCTGCCGTGCAGAATTTGACCGTTCATCACGGCGTACACGCCTGCGCGTCCGTCTGCCGCAGTGCGGAACGCATCCAGCAGATTGCGCGGCGCATCCGAGTCCGGCACGCCCATCGGCAGCATGGAGCCGGTCAGCACGAGCGGCTTGTCGAAATGCGGCAGCAGGTGGGTGAGCAGCGCGGCGGTGTACGCAAGCGTATCCGTGCCGTGCGTGAGCACAAAACCGTCGAATTTCTCACGGTTTTGCCAGACCGCCTGTGCCATGCGCTGACGGTCGGCGGCGGTCACGTCGGTCGAGTCCAGCTGCATGAGATCGAGCGTTTCAACTGTGCACAGCGCAGACAGTTCGGGCAGTGCGCCAAGCAGTGCGGCGCTGTCCAGAGCGGGGGAAAGACCGTGTGCGGTCTCACAGCATGCAATCGTGCCGCCGGTGGCGATCATTAAAATATGAGGCATGATTTTCCTCCTGAAAGTTCGATTTGCGGGTTTGATGCCGCTTTAACGGCACTGTGCCTGATAATTTTCTCCCCATTTCCACAGGGCGTCCATCACGGGTTTCAGGCTGTACCCGAGTTCGGTCAGCGTGTATTCCACACGCGGCGGCACCTCGGCATAGACCTTGCGTGTCAGCAGACCGCTGGCCTCCATCTGGCGCAGCTGTGCGGTCAGAACCTTCTGCGTGACGTGCCCGATGGACTTTTTCAGTTCGCCGAAACGCAGGGTGCCGTTCATCAGGTCACGCAGGATGAGCACCTTCCATTTATCGCTGATGAGCGTCAGCGTGGTCTCGACAGGGCAGGCGGGCAGCTCCTGCTTTGCGGTCGATTCGGTCAGTTCCATGAGAAAAACCTCCTTGTTAACGCGCTTTGCGCCAATAGTATCTTTGGGGTAACTACACCACAATATTGTGCTTACTTTACAGATTGTCACTACGGCTTTATTATAGAATCACCGAAAGGGAAAAGCAATCCCAATATAGAAAAAGAAAATAAAATTTTCATGGAGGTATTTATCATGAGCAAGGTCGTAGAATTTCTGCAGGCAAATCCGGTACAGTATCTGGCAACCGTAGGCCGTGACGGTAAGGCAAAGTGCCGTCCGTTCATGTTCTCGGGCGAGATGGACGGCAAGCTGTGGTTCTGCACGAACAACACGAAGGACGTTTACAAGGACATGCAGAGCAACCCGGAGATTGAAATCTCGGTTTCCAGCCCGGAGTATGCATGGATTCGCCTGCACGGCAAGGCTGTTTTCGAGAACAACATGGCTGCCAAGGAGATGTGCATCCAGAACCCGATCGTCAAGAGCCAGTACGGCGAGGCGACCAACCCGATCTTTGAGGTGTTCTATCTCGAGGATGCACACGGCAGTATCGCTGATTTCTCCGGAAATCCGCCGTATCAGTTCTAAACAGTCCCAATCAGCCTGCAAAGAGCCTGCAGGCTGATTTCTTTTTCCCTCTGCACGAACTGAGTATTGAACTGACTGGCAGGAATAGTGTATACTAATATTCGGTTTAATAAGGGGGTAAAACAATGAATTTTATCAAGAAAAACGGTGCCGGACTGCTGCTGTGCCTGTGCATTGCGATTCCGGCGTGGCTGCTGGGACAGGCGGTGCCGGTTGTCGGCGGACCGGTATTCTCCATCCTGATCGGCATGGTGCTCACGCTGTTCTGGAAGAACAAGACCAAGGTGCAGCCGGGCATCGGTTTTACATCGAAAAAGGTGCTGCAGTACGCGGTTATCCTGCTCGGCTTCGGTCTTAACCTGTCCGAGATTGCAAAGGTCGGCGCACAGTCGCTGCCGATCATCGTTTCGACCATCAGCACCTCGCTGATCGTATCGTTCGTGCTGTGCAAGGCAATGAAGGTACCGTCCAACATCTCGACGCTGGTCGGTGTCGGCTCGTCCATCTGCGGCGGCTCGGCGATCGCGGCAACCGCTCCGGTCATCGGCGCGGACGATGAGGAGATCGCGCAGGCGATTTCGGTTATTTTTCTGTTCAACGTCATCGCGGCGCTGACCTTCCCGACGCTCGGCGGCATGCTCGGCATGACTGACCACGGCTTCGGCCTGTTTGCGGGCACGGCGGTCAACGATACCTCGTCCGTAACGGCAGCCGCTTCCGCGTGGGACGGCATCCACGGCAGCAATACGCTGGAAATCGCCACCATCGTCAAGCTGACGCGCACGCTGGCGATCATCCCGATCACGCTCGTACTGGCGCTGTGGCGCACCCACAAGGCCAAGACTGAGCAGAGCAAGGGCGGCGAGGCGTTTTCGCTCAAGCGGGCGTTCCCGATGTTCATCCTGTACTTTGTGCTCGCCTCCATCATCACCACGGTGTGCACCACGGTCGGCGTACCGGCAGGCGTGTTTACGCCGCTCAAGACGCTGTCCAAGTTCTTTATCGTTATGGCGATGGCGGCTATCGGCATGAATACCAATATCGTAAAGCTGGTCAAGACCGGCGGCAAGCCGATTTTCATGGGTTTCTGCTGCTGGGTTGCTATCGCGTGCGTCAGCATCGCGATGCAGCACTTGCTCGGGTTCCTCTAAGCGAAAAGAAAAGCACAAAGGACTAATGTCCTTTGTGCTTTTCGCGTTTTTTCTGCTGTTTGAGTGCATAAAGCCGTTTGGCATCGGCCTGTTTGCGCGCACGGCTCCGGCGCTTGCGCACCTGCTTATTCTGCTCCTGCTGGAGCTGCAGTGCCTGCTGCGATTTGGTGCCGATGCCGACTTGCGCGGTCTGCCGTCCGGCTTCCCGCTGTGCCCGTTTGGGATTGCGGTGTGCAGGCTTTACGGCAGTCTCAACAGCCGGACTGAATGGCAATCGGTAGTAGTGCCGCAGCAGGTAAATCAGCAGCTCCGGCTCCTTCGGCTCTGCGCCGAAGGTTACCTTTGCCGCGGATAATCTGCCGTTTTCGATCCGCTCGAATACACCGACCCAGAACGGGTCCTCGAAAAATGCAGTCAGTCTGCCAATTACTTTGTCCATTGTTTTTCCCTCCTGAAAAATAAATGAACAAAGAATGGACAACCCGGAGGGGCAGGTTACTTACCCTGCAAAAGCAGGACGGCCGGGCTACCTACCGGCTCTGGTGCACGGAGTGCACGTTGCGTTTTTATCTTTGCAGTTTTATTATAGCATGGAAATGCAGGATACGGTTGAAGATTTTGATTTGCGAATTCGATATGCCTGCCTCATAGCATGACAGAAGTCCCTGTACCATATAGCACAGGGACTTGAAAGAAAGAGAGATTTAGGCGTTTTCCATGATGGCCTTAACGGCGGTTGCGGTATCGGTCAGCGGGAACAGCTCATAGCCGACACGGCCGGTGTAGCCGCACTCCTCGAGGTGACGGATAACCTTCTTATAGTTGATCTCACCGGTGCCCGGCTCATGACGGCCCGGAGCATCGGCAACGTGAATGTGGCCGAAGGTGTCGCCGTAGTTGGAGATGGTATCGCAGATGCAGCCCTCGTTGATCTGCATGTGGTATACATCATACAGCAGCTTGAGACGCGGAGAGCCGATCAGACGAACGATTTCAGCGCCCATCTGGGTGGTAGCGAGGAAGTTGCCGACGTGGTCGGTGGTGATGTTCAGCGCCTCGAGGTTGAGGTTGATCTCTTCCTTCTCGGCCAGCTCAGCGCAGGCGAGCAGCGTGTCGTACATCGAGCACAGCTTTACGGTGTGGGACAGGTTGTCGTAGTGGTTTACTACAATGCCGCCGTCACCCAGTGCGTTGGAGTGGATGGTAACGCTGGCTGCGCCAACCTTCTTAGCAGCTGCAATGGACTCCTTGAGGTAGTCCAGATACTTCTGCTTGTGGGTCGGGTCTACGAGCGAGTAGTCCGCGTCGCCGTTGAAGCCGGAAATTGCAATGCCGGCCTTCTCGGCAGCCTCGCGGGTCGCATCCAGATCGCGGATGCGCCAGTCCCAGAACTCTACGGCCTCAAAGCCGTCGTTCTTTGCAGCCTGGAAACGGTCGAGCCAGTCCAGCTCGGTGTAAAGGGTGTCGATGCAAGCGCATTTTCTCAGTGCCATAATAAATTACCTCCAAATTTTCTTGTTTCGGTTGTCTTACTCTTGTAAATTGATGATACATCAAGCGCAGCGGATATGCAACGCTGTTTTCCCAAAATTATGCTCCGATGCCGAGCGGAGAGAATGCCAGATAAACCAGCAGCACGCACACGATAACGATCACGCTGACTAGCTTGCTGTACTTCCACGGGGTCAGGTCTACCGCGCCGACATCCTGCTGCACCCAAACCTCAGCGCCCTTGCTCTTGTTGCGGCGGTGCATGAGGTACATGATTAGCATCTCGAGCGGCCACAGGATAGATACGGCGTACAGGTAGTGGATGCTGCCCTCATTGCCGCCGAACAGCGAGTAGCTCGGGGACAGCAGCATGAAGCCGCCGTAGCAGATAATGTGGAACACCATGATGAAGCGGGCGCTGTACTTGGGCAGGCAGTTGAAGAAGAAGCCGCCGAATACGCCGGACAGAACCGGCAGGCCAACCAGCATAACGAACGAGTCGAGGAAGGTCTTGAGACCGGCAGGGAAGAAGTAAACCATCGGACCGACGATCACGGAGAAGATGGCGAACACGATGCCGATGTTCTTGCCGACCGAAACCAGCTTGCTCTCGCTGGCGTTCTTGTTGATGAACTCCTTGTAGATATCCATGGTGAACATGGTGTTGACCGAGTTGAGAACCGAGTTGAACGAGGACAGGATTGCGCCGAACATAACAGCGGCGAAGAAGCCCATGACCGGCTGCGGTACAACGCGGGTGATGAGTGCCGGATAGGCATCGTCCATCATGGAAACCTGCGTGCCCTCGATGTTGAAGATCGCGTAAGCGATAACACCCGGCAGAGCGAGGAACATAAAGCCAAGGATTTTCAGGAACGCGCAGTAGAGTGCGCCCTTCTGTGCTTCCTTGAGGTTTTCAGCGGCGAGTACGCGCTGGATGAACGACTGGTGGGTGCACCAGGACTGGAAGCCGAGGAATACCAGACCGAGGAATACGGTCGGCCACGGAACCGCCGGTGCTTCGCTCTGTGCGGGAGCGATGGAGTTGAGCATGTCTGCGTGGTTATGAATGAGGTAGCGCACACCGTCCATGATAGCAACGCTGCTTTCACTGCCGGAGGCATGACCGAGCACGTTGAGTGCCAGGAACGGGATCATCAGACCGCCGATCAGCAGGCCCACGCCGTTGATGGTATCCGATACGGCAACGGCTTTCAGACCGCCGAAGATAGCGTAAATCGAGCCGATGATGGTGATAAGGATACACAGGATAACGATGGACTGGAACTTGGTAATGCCAAGGATTCCGGACAGGTTGAAAATGTTTTCAAACACCAGCGAACCAGAGTACAGGATTACCGGAATCTGCACGAACAGGTACAGAATGATGTATGCGATGGAGAACCACAGCTTAGTGGGTCTGTCATAGCGCTCACCGAGCAGCTGCGGGATGGTGGTGATGCCGCTTTTCAGGTAGCGCGGCGCGGCAAACAACGCCAGCACGATGAGTGCGGTCGCCGCCATTACTTCGAACGCCATCGGACTCATGCCAATCGCCCAGGTCTGGCCGTTTGTGCCGACAAGCTGTTCTGCAGAAAGGTTGATCAGCAGCAGCGAGCCTGCGATAACGACACCCGGCAAACCGCGGCCTGCCAGAAAGTAGCCGTCAGCGGTGGTCTGGTCATCGTTCTAACTCTCTCAAATTTGCATAGAAAAACCGTTGGTGCATAGCGCACCAACGGTTTTAGCACATTGCTTAGACTGTGTGCGTGGTGTGAAAATTAAGTTGTGATTAAGCCTCGATCTCGGAGATCTTGACCGGACGGCCCTCATGCAGAGACTTGGTAGCAGCAGCTGCCATCAGTACCGGATACAGACCGTCCTCGCCGGTAACCGGAGTCTCCTTGTCATTGATAACGGCATCTGCGAACGCCTGCATCTCGGCAACGAATGCGCCGGTGTAGCGGTCCCACATTACCTTGTAGGCTACGCCGTGTACAGCGCCGTCTGCGGTGGACAGAACAGCGGTGTTCGGGGTGTCGTTCTGGTCCTCGGCACAGCCTTCGGAGCCGAATACCTCAACGCGCTGGTCGTAACCGTAAACTGCCTTGCGGCTGTTATCGATCACGCCGATCGCGCCGTTTGCGAACTTGAGGGTAACGAGCGCGGTATCAACGTCGCCGGCCTCACCGATGCCCGGATCGACCAGAACGGAACCAACTGCATTTACCTCGGTAACTTCGCTGCCTGCGAGGAAGCGGGCCATATCGAAGTCGTGGATCATCATATCGTAGAAGATACCGCCGGAAACCTTAACATAGGATACCGGAGGCGGCTCCGGATCGCGGGAGGAAATCTTGATGATGTTGACCTTGCCGACCTTGCCGTCACGAACCATGTCGTAAACTGCGCGGTGGTTGTGGTCGAAGCGGCGGCAGAAACCGATCTGCAGCTTAACGCCGGCTTCCTTGGCTGCGTTGATGGCAGCGTGAACCTTCTCCAGATCATAATCGATCGGCTTCTCGCAGAAGATGTTCTTGCCTGCGTGAGCAGCCTCGATGATGTACTTGGAATGGGTGTCGGTAGAGGAGCAAATCAGAACTGCATCGATCTCGGGATCGTTCAGAATGTCGTTTGCGTCCTTGGTGGTGTTCGGAATGCCGCAGGACTTGGCAAAAGCCTCGATCTGCTCATTCATAAACGGGTCAGCGATGGTCTTGATCTCCATCTCCGGTACGAACATGGAAATATTCTTCGCATGTACCTTACCGATACGACCCGCACCGATAATACCTACTTTCATGGGTGTTCCTCCTTAAATGAACATTTGGAATAAAAAGAGAGGTTTGTATGAAGCGTTGGAGCGCGTTTCCATACATAGTTTCCGCCGCAGGCGATATTAAATCGTGAAGGCGTTGCCTTCACAAAAAAACGCGGAGCATGTATCTGCGTTTTTTTACAAGTAAGAAAATCGGTGTGCCGCTGTGCGACGCGCTGATTTTCGTCCGGGAATCATCCGCGGCAAAGCCGCGGTGTTTCCCATCTCCTTGAAATGCGTGCATTTCAAGGAATTATTTCAGCCAGTTTGCGAAGTTATCCAGACGAGCCTGTGCGTTGTCCTTGGTGATGATTTCGGTGCCGGTGTCTACGTCGCCGTACTCCTCGCCGTTCAGGATCTTCACGATGGTCTCAACTGCCTTGTAGCCGATGTCGAAGTTGTTTTGTGCAGCGGTCATGGTCAGCTCACCGTTCAGAACGGCTTCTACTGCGGACTTCTGGCCGTCAAAGCCGAGGAAGATGGTTTTTGCATAGTTCGGATTGTCCTTTGCGGTACGGGCAGCTGCCAGCGCCATATCGTCGTTGTTGGAGCAGATGATGGCAACGCCTTCCGGATACTTGCTCATGATGCCTTCCATCGCGGTTACAGCGAGGTCAGCAGTTGCGTTAGCGTACTGGGTCTCTGCATCAAGGAACTCGCCGCCGGCTTCGTTTACGCCTTCGCGGTAGCCTTCCATGCGGGCGGTGTTGGTTGCGTCACCCTGAACGCCTGCGATCTCGATGCACTTGATATCGGTCCAGCCGGCTGCCTTTGCAGCTTCAACAGCGGCCTTGCCGCCCTCCTTGGCTGCTTCCTTGTTGCCGGTGCCGACGAATGCGAGGCACTTGTCGGAATCAATGCGGGTATCGTATGCTACGACCGGCTTGTCGGTGTTTGCGATAGCGGTTGCAACAGCCTCGGACTGCAGCGGAGCGATCAGGTAGCCATCGTAGGACTCAACCGCAAGGTCGGTCTGGATGGTGTTGAGCTGCTCCTCGTAGTAGGTCTCAGCCGGAGGACCCTTGATGTCCAGGCTGACCTGATCCGGGTGCTCATCCTCATATGCCTCAGCGCCTGCCTGAACAATATTCCAGAACTCGGCAGCGTTGGTCTTGAGCACCATGCTGATCTTGTACGGGCCGTCGTGGGTGGAGGCGGTGTCGCCGCCGTCGGCTGCGGAAGAATCGGTGCCGCCGCCGCAAGCGGTCAGGCTGAGTGCGAGGGCGCTGGTGAGCAGGGCTGCTAACAGTCTCTTTTTCATAGTGTGTCTCCCTTTCTTTTCTCGTTTTTCTTCTCTTGTCTCTCTCTCAGCACTGTGCGATTGTGTGTTCTGTGCTGTTTATGTGCTTATTATAGCGAGCGGGTACGGAAGTGTCAACAGGTAATTTGCCGGTGTGGAAATCGTTCGAATGGAAATAACGTCAAAATAAGCGGATAAAATGCGCGTAAAATGCATATAAATCGAGAAATATAAAACAAATATGCGGGAAACAAGTACCGTCACAAGGTTTGATGTGTGTAATTGTATATGTCGTACAAAGCACACATTCTGTGAAAAACACAGAATATCGCACATAGTTTTGGGAAAGATGAAAAATAGAGCATAAAACACCGGATATGTCGGAAAACTTGTGCCGAAAACGGTATGTGCAAATGCACGGAAAGAAGGAAAGCACAGATTTTGTCTTCACAAAGCACAGAAATATGGTATAATAAGCACAGAGAAAAGAAACATCACAGAGATGCAGGATAATATAAAGAGCAATTACGAAAAGGTGAAGGACTATGAACAAAAGGCCAACTATTCAAACGATTGCTGAGCTTGCGGGTGTTTCCCGCGGCACGGTAGACCGTGTATTAAATAATCGTTCGTATGTGCGCGCGGATGTGCGTGCACGTGTGCTGAATGCCATTCAGGAGACCGGTTATCTTTCTCCGAAGGAGGCGCATCGGCAGGCCGCAGAGGCGAAGCTGCCGCTCAAACCTGTGCGTTTGGGTGTGCTTTTGCCAAACTGGAGCGGTCCGTTTCACGAGGATGTCCCGAGAGGCATTCAGGCTGCGCGTTCCGAGCTGGAAAAGCGCGATGTTGAGGTGCGTGTGTGCACTTGTGAAACAGATATTCCGCGCGAGACGATCGAGCTGCTGGACGAGCTGGTAAACTGGGGCGCGCAGGGCATCGCACTGTGTGCATTAAATGATATTTCGATCGAAGCACGCATCGGAGAATTGGCCGAACAGGGCATTCCGTGCATCACGTTCAACTCGGATCTGCCGAACAGCCGCCGTCTGTGCTTTGTAGGTCAAAATTACACACAAAGCGGCCGTATTGCCGCCGAGCTGCTCAGCAAGTGCGTGCCGAAAAACGCGCGTGTGCTGGCGATGGCGGGTAATCTGGAGTACGATGGACACCGCACCCGTTTAGACGGCTTCTGCGAGCATCTAAAGAAAAAGGGATTCTCTTCCTCGCAGATCGAGATTGAGGAGACCTATAACGACTACCGTTTGACCTATAACCGCGTCACGGCGGCGCTGCAGTCAGACAATCCGCCGGCGGCCATCTATATGGCAAACCGCAGCGTTACCGGCTGCGTGGACGCACTCAAAGCTGCAGGCATGGATCAGCAGGTGCGTGTGATCGCACATGATATGTCGCCGCGCCGCAAGCAAATGCTGCTCGACGGCTCGCTTGATCTGACCATCACACAGGATCTGTTCCGGCAGGGCAGCCAGCCATTGCGCCTGCTCGCAGACCTGCTGCAGAAGAATATTCAGCCGGAAAACAGCAATAAGGGTTCGAAAATTTCCATTATCTGCGCACAGAATATCGAATAAATAAGCGAAACGGCACAGCGTTGGCTGTGCCGTTTTTCTGTCTCTTTTTGCACCGAATAGATGGGGTACGCGAACTGAGCAGGCGTGTTCGTTCCTAACGGGCGGGGAGTTTTTCACTGAGATTCAGCGAGGGAGGCGCCGCACCCACGGCGGTGGGGCAAGAGGGTAGACACCTACGGTTTCTACCCTCTTAACTCCCGTTTCCCTTTGTTTCGCAGTCTGGCGCAGACCAGAGAGCGGCGACCGCTGCGAAAAAGGGGAACGGCAGAGGATCTTTTCTACTGTAGGGGAGCACAGTGTGCTCCCATTTCGTTACCTCTACGCAGTGCCGGATTCCTTGCTGCTACACAGGTGGTTCAATCAACGCAGGCGCAACACAAGGTGAATTGCCCGAAGGGCAAGAGAAGGTCCCCTGGGGGATAACAGTGTTGCGCAACTTTTTCGCACGTTGTAACGCACGGCACCTACGAAGATAAATGGTATTAAATATCTAAATTCGCAGGTGCTGTCTATTATATAACGTGCCAACGAATTGTGCGGCATTATTATCCCCCAGGGGACCTTCTCTTGCCCTTCGGGCAATTCACCTTGTGCCGCACCCAGCGTAGACTAACCGCATGTGTAGCAGTACGAAAACAGCTTGAGCGGCTAAGAAAAAGAAATGGGCGGACCCAAAGGTCCGCCCTGCGGAAGAGGAACCGTACGCTCGTTCCTTTATAGTCTCAGTTCTGAACAGCCGCCGTGCTATCCCAAAAGGGAAATGGGAGATTCACAAGAGGGTAAAAACCGTAGGTTGTTATCTTCTTGTGCCCTCAGCGGGCAGCGTCCATCTGCCATGCGAAATGGTCGCAATGCAGCAATTCCTCCGCTCTGTGCGAGCACGGCTCATCCAGATACTCACGGTACAGCGCCTGAACCGCCGGATTTTCATGCGAAAAACGCAGCGGTGCATTCTGATCGAGTCGGAACAGAACCTTGCCGCGGTCGGCGGCTTTTTCGCGGTCGGTGCCGTCCACCGGCTGACCGCCGCCGCCTGCACAGCCGCCCGGGCATGCCATGATCTCCACAAACTCATAGTGTACCTCACGGCGCTGCAGCGAGTGCAGAAGCTGACGTGCGTTGCCCAGTCCGCTTGCTACCGCGCAGCGCACAGTCCGGCCTGCCAGCTCGAACGTCGCTTCGCGCCACGGCAGCGGAGAAATCGTGCCGTCGTCACGCACCTCGCGGAATGCATCCGGCGACGGATTTTCGCCGGTGGTGAGGAAGTACGCCGAACGCAGCGCGGCCTCCATAACGCCGCCGGTCGCGCCGAAAATAACGCCTGCGCCGGTGCCGTCGCCCAGCGGAGAATCAAACGCGGATTCCGCGATGTTTTCCACATCGAGGTGCTCGGCACGCGCCATGCGCGCCAGCTCTCGGGTGGTGATGACCAGATCGACATCGCTGCCGTGACCGGCCGAATCCATGCTCGGCAGCTCGCGCTCGGCCTTTTTTGCGATGCACGGCATGATGGAGATGCTGTAAATTTTGTCCGCGTCCACGCCGAGGTTGTGTGCCAGCCAGGTCTTGCCGACCGCGCCGAACATCTGCTGCGGCGACTTGGCGGTGGACAGACGGCCGGTCATTTCCGGGAACTGCGACTTCAAAAAGCGCACCCAGCCCGGGCAGCACGAGGTAAACATGGGCTGGTTGTCCAGATCGCCCGCCTGAAGACGCTGGAGCAGCTCGGTGCCCTCCTCCATGATGGTCAGATCGGCGGAAAACGTGGTGTCGAACACATAATCCGCGCCCAGCTTGCGCAGAACGGACACCAGCTGACCGACGGTTGCCTTGCCGGTCGGCATGCCGAAGGCTTCGCCCCATGCAGCACGCACGGCCGGAGCAATCTGCACAATGGTCACGCGGTCCGGATCACCGAGCGCAGCATATGCCTTCTGCGTGTCATCGCGCTCGCGCAGAGCGCCGGTCGGGCAGTGCGTGATGCACTGACCGCACAGCGAGCAGTCCGCCTGCTTGATCACGCGGTTTCCCGAAACATCAATGGTGGTGCGCGCACCCGAGCCGCTGATATCCCAGACGGACAGCGACTGCACCTTGTCGCATACCTGAATGCAGCGCATGCACTTGATGCACTTGTTTACATCGCGGTAGAGCGGGAACGTGGTCGTCCAGTCGGCCTTTTTGCCGCGTGCAAGGTCAGTGGGGTAGGAAACACCCAGAATGCCCATATCGTTTGCGATCTTCTGCAGCTGGCAGGTGCCCGAGCGGATACAGGTCGCGCACTTGTTGTCGTGTTGCGAGAGGATAAGCTCCATATTGACGCGGCGCGCCTCGAGTGCACGCGGAGAATTGGTGCGGATGACCATGCCTTCACGCACAACGTTGTTGCACGAGGGAACCAGCTTGCCTTCGCCCTCTACCTCGACACAGCAGACGCGGCAGGCGGAGATTTCGTTCAGCTCTTTTAGGTAGCACAGGCTGGGGATTTCGATATCGACAGAGGCGGCGGCATCCAGAATGGTGGTGCCTTCCGGTACAGTCACCGGGATAGAATTGATCGTCAGATTTACCATTTAGAAGAACGCCCTCCCTTGAAAATACCGTAGCCGAAGTGGTCGCAGCGCAGACAGCGGGAGGTCTCCTGATGAACCTCCTGCTCGGTCATGCCGCACTTTACCAGATCAAAGTTGCCGACGCACTCCTCGGCGGGTCTGCTGCGCAGCTCGATGCGGCCGCAGGCCGGCATGTTGGTCAGATGCGGTGCCGGAATCTCAACATCGCTCTTGATAACGTGACGGAAGCCGAGGTGTGCGTCAATGTTGGCCGCAGCCACCTTGCCGGCGGCTACCGCGCGGATAACGGTCGCCGGACCGGTAACGGCATCGCCGCCCGCGAATACATGCGGGGTGTTCGGCACAAATGCGTCGGATTCGGCCTGAATCTTGCCGCGCACGACCGGAGCGATCTGCTCGAACGGCTTTGCGTCGATGGACTGGCCGATGGCTACGATAACGACATCGCACGGTGTGCGGAGCAGCGGCTGATCGGCATCGTAGGGACGCGGACGACCGTCCTTGCCGTAGGCACCGATGACCTGCGGACGCGTCCACAGAGCGGTAACGCGGCCTGTTTCATCGGTCTCAATGTGATCGGGCGCCTGCAGCGAGAGAATCTGGCAGCCTTCGCTCTGTGCTTCCTCGATCTCCTCTGCGAGTGCGGTCATATCGGTCACGCGCCGGCGGTAGACGCACGTTACTGCGGAGGCACCGAGACGGATTGCGGTTCGGGTTGCATCCATCGACACGTTGCCGCCGCCGATGACGCAGACGCGCTTGCCCTTGAAGTCCGGCACGCGGCCCTCGCCGATGTCGCGGAGCAGCTGCACCGCGGAGTGTACGCCGACTGCGTCTTCGCCGGGAATGCCGATCTTCTTGTCGTTATGCGCACCGATGGAGATGTAAACCGCGTCGTACTGGTTCTCAATCTCAGCGAACGAAATATCGCGGCCGATGGAAACGCCGGTGTGCACCTCAATGCCGGTGGACAGGATGAAGTCGATATCCGCATCCAGCTTGTCCTGCGGCAGACGATAATCCGGAATGCCGTAGCGCAGCATGCCGCCGAGCTTGGGACGCTGGTCATAGACTACGACCTGGTGACCCATCAGCGACAGGAAATACGCCGCCGACAGACCGCCCGGTCCGCCGCCGATGATGCCGATGCGCTTGCCGGTCGAAGGTGCGGAATCCGGCGGCGTGGTGTTGTCCGCGTGGTCGCACGCGAAACGCTTGATGCCGCAGATGTTGACCGCATCGTCCACCATGCTGCGGCGGCAGTGTGCCTCGCACGGGTGCTCACAGACATAGCCGCATACGGTCGGGAAGGGGTTGTCCTTGCGGATCAGGCGCACGGCGTCATTGTAACGGCCGGCACGCACGAGTGCAATGTAGCCCGGAATATCCACTCCGGCCGGGCACAGTGCCACACACGGCACCGGATGATCCCAGCCGAACAGGCAGCGGCCGCTCTCCACATGGGAGAGGTAGTCATCGCGAAAGCCCTGCACGCCCTGCAGAACCATGCGGGCAGCCTCATAGCCGATGGCGCAATCCGCCGTATCCTGAATAACACGGGCGGTTTTCTCAATCAGGTCAATGGTCTCCGGTGTTGCGGTGGAATCCAGCACCTGCTCGAGCAGAGTGGTCAGCTGCCCCAGACCGATGCGGCACGGAACACATTTGCCGCAGGTCTGTGCATGGCACAGGCGCAGGAACGACAGCGACATATCCACCGGACACAGACCCGGAGGACTGGCGCTGATGCGCCGCTCGATATCGCGGTACAAGCCGGCAATGACGGTCTCAGCCTTGCCCGGCGTTTCAATGGATAAACGACTCAAAAAAGTCCCCTCCCTTTCTTGTAGAAACATATTAAAATAATAGAACTTTTTGGCAGATAAGTCAATTGTAACTCAGCGATTTTGGAGAAAATACCAATAAAAAGCTGCTTGTAGTGGCGGCTGGAGGACGGATATGCTATACTGACAGAAAATGAGAAGGAGAGCGAAGCTATGCGCATCATCAATTTCGGTTCGCTGAATATAGATAAGGTATATCAGGTGGAGCAGTTTGTACGGCCGGGACAGACCATCACCGCGAAGGACTATGCCGTGGCTGCGGGCGGCAAGGGGCTCAACCAGTCACTGGCGGCGGCTCGAGCGGGCGCAGAGGTGCTGCACGCGGGCGCGATCGGCGCAGAAGGCCGATTTATGGCCGATCTGCTGCGGGAATCCGGTGCGGATACCTCGCTGCTGCGTGAGGTGGACGGGCCGTCCGGACATGCCGTTATCGAGATAAACGCCGCCGGTCAGAACCGGATTATCGTGTTCGGCGGCGCAAACCGCAGCATGACGAGCGAGTATATCGAGCGGGTGCTCGACACCGCGCAGCCGGACGACTGGGTGCTGCTGCAGAATGAGGTCAACCTCGTGCCGGAGATCATCCGCCGTGCGCATGAAAAGGAACTGCGGGTGGTGTTCAATCCGTCTCCCATGCCGGAAAACCTCGATGCACTGCCGCTTGCGCGCGTCAGCCTGTTTATGGTGAATGAAATTGAAGCGGCACAGCTTGCGGGAACGGATGCAAATGCAGATTTTGAGGATACGCTGACGGCTTTGCGGGCAAAATACCCGAATGCGTCGGTCGTTATGACCGTTGGCGCGGACGGTGTGCTGTATGATGGAGAGGAAGGTCGGTTTCAGCTTCCTGCATTTAAGGTAAAGGCCGTGGACACCACTGCTGCCGGAGATACCTTCTGCGGATACTTTCTTGCGGCGGTCAGCGCAGGGAAATCGGTGCAGACCGCGCTGCAGGAGGCTTCGGCGGCATCCGCTCTCGCAGTCTCGCGCACAGGCGCGGCTCCCGCGGTGCCGACAGCAGACGAAGTACGGGAATTTCTGCGCAGGCACGCATAAATCATCGGAAACGGGGCAAACTGAATCTCCGAAAGGAGTGTATCGGTATGCACATTACAATCGAACGAGACGGCTGTATTTCCTGCGGTCTGTGTGAAGAAACCTGTCCTTCTGTGTTCCGCATTGCGGAGGACAGCCTTGCCGAAGTCCATCATCAGCCGGAGACCGCAGAGGAGCAGGCGGGCGCACAGGAGGCCGCAGGCGGCTGTCCGGTGGCCGTCATTCATGTCAGCTGAGAACGTAAGCGTAAAGGCAGACCGTCGGGTCTGCCTTTTTGCATCGACCGCAAGAATTTGAAAGTTTGCCCGAGAGCCCCGCTCATATCCCGAAAATAGGGGCGTTCTTTTCGCAAGAATGCTCTGTTTTTTCAGCCCCCGAAACGCTACAATAGAATCATCCAATGGAGAGCGGCAAAACCGCCGCGTAAGAGAGAGAGAGTTACATATAAAAGGAGAGAATATACCATGAAAACTGTTAAGGTTGGTTCGGTAGGTCTGGGTCGTCTGGGTTATGAGCACGCGAAGAACCTTGCAACGCAGGTTCCGGGCTGCGAACTGGCAGCCATCTGCGACGTAGATGCAAACCGCGTAAAGGAAGTTGCGGCAGAGCTCGGCGTGCCGAATACTTACACCGATTTTGAGGAAATGTGCAAGAATCCGGAGCTCGATGCCATCGTTATCGTTTCCCCGTCCTTCCTGCACTGCCAGCAGATCGAGATCGCGATGAACAACGGCAAGCATGTGTTCTGCGAGAAGCCGCTCGGCACGGATGTTGCACAGTGCAAGTCTGCAGAGAAGGTCATCGAGGCACATCCTGACCTGATTTTCCAGCTTGGCTTCATGCGCCGCTTTGACAAGTCCTACGCCGAGGCAAAGCGCAAGATTGACAACGGCGATATCGGCAAGGTTGTTCTGGTTCGCTCCTACACGCAGGACCCGCGTTCCACCATCGAGTCTACCCTCAAGTTTGCACCGCACTCCGGCGGTCAGTACCTCGATATGTGCGTACATGATATCGACCTCATCCGTTGGTTCACCGGCTCGGATGTCAAGAATGTATGGGCAATCGGCGGCGTATTCGAGTTTGACCTGTACAAGGAGCTGAACGATGCGGACAACGCAGCTGCTACTATCCAGATGGAGAACGGCGCAATGGGCTTCATGTTCACCAACCGCACCCATGCTGCAGGCTGCAATGTCGAGACCGAGATCATCGGCACGCACGGCACGCTGCGCATTGCAAACGTCGGCGCAAAGAACCTGCTGAATATCGTGGACGAGCACGGCTCCCGCGAGGAGTATTATCCGGACTTCATGAGCCGCTGGCACGAGGCTTTCGTAGCCGAGATGGCTGCCTTCACCGGCCATGTCCGCGACAACACCAAGCCGGCTGACCTCACCGTTTATGACGGCACCGCCGTTTCCGAGGCTGCTTACCGCTGCAAGGAATCCTTCGAGACCGGCAAGATGCTGCCGATTCGATAAAATCAGCATAGAGAAAGCCTGTCACCATAGGTGGCAGGCTTTCTGTTATCCGCAGCCCTGCCGGACCGCAGCGGGCGAAGCGCTGCATTGAGTTTTCATCGCAGGAGCGCTATAATAATTTTATCTGATTATATGTACCGCGATCTGACAAAAGGCAGTATCGCCAAAGGTTTGATCCGGTTTGCGCTGACAGGGCCGGTCGGTGAGGTCGGTATCCGGATTGCTATCCCGACCGGCTGGTTTTTCGCGGATACTATCTCCGCCGCAGAAAGGCGCTTTTACCGCGGAATTGAGGGAAAAGGAGCGTTTTTATGATTCAATGCTTTGTGAAAAAGGAATATGAAGCGCCATTCGGCCTGACGCAGATGCCGCGTCTGTTTTCGGTCAGCCGCACAGATGAGAAGGCGTCGGCGCATCCGCGTGTTATGCACGCACATGATGATTTAGTGGAAATTGTACTCGTGCGAGGCGGCGAGAGCCGCTATTTTGTCGGCGGTACGCCGTATGAGGCACGCCGCGGCGATCTGTTCATCTTCAACAGCCGCGTCGTGCACGATGAGCCGTCCGGACCGGATCGTCCGGTGGCAACCTCAAGTCTGGCGCTTGGCGGACTGGCTGTGCCCGGACTGCGCGAAAATACGCTGATCGCGGAGGATTCGTGTCCGGTGTGCCGCCTGACCGAGCCGCAGACCGTGCGGCTGGAGCATCTGTATGACGTGCTTTACAATGAACTGACCGAGGGCAACGACGACGGTGCACATCATCTTCTGCTTGCGATCCTGACGCTCGTGCAGCAGTTCCGCGCGACCGCAGCCGAGGGCAGCACGCACAGCGGCAATGCCTTTGCACAGCGTATCAAGGATTACATCGACAAGCATTTTGCGGACGAATTTTCTCTGCAGCAGATGGCGGATGCGCTGCACGTCAGTCCGTACTATCTGGCGCATATCTGCAAGGAAGTGACCGGATATTCGCCGCTGCAGTATGTTCTGCGCCGCAGGATTGGCGAAGCGCAGACGCTGCTCATCACAACTGATTTGCCGGTAACGCGGATTGCATCGCAGGTGGGGTATGACAACCCGAGCCATTTCAATGCGCAGTTTTCCAAGGCGGTTGGTATGGCGCCGAGGACTTTCAGAAAAGAGTATGTTTTCCATAAGTAACCGCCATACCCACGACGGTGGGCAAGAGGATAGACACCTGCGGTTTCTATCCTCTTGTGCGCACCGCCGCGTAGGCGAGTTCCGTTCGCCTTTCAGGCGGAAACCCTGCGTATCAGCACAGACGATATGGTATACAAAAGGCTCCCATTCCAACCGGAACGGGAGCCTTTCAGTATGAGAGGTGCAAAGAGTATGTGTTATTCGGTCTTCATATACAGCATGCGGATCGAATTGAGCACGCACAGCATAGCCACGCCGGTATCGGCGAATACGGCCAGCCACATGGATGCGATACCGAACAGACCGAGGATCATAACGAGGATCTTGACCGCGAGTGCAAACACGATGTTCTCCTTGGAGACGATATTCGCCTTGCGGGCGATCTTGATCGAGATCGGGATGGAAGTCAGGTCGGCCTTCATGAACACCACATCTGCGGCCTCGATTGCCGCGTCTGCGCCGCTGCCCATTGCCGCGCCGACGTCTGCACCGGCGAGTACGGGAGCATCGTTGATGCCGTCACCGACGAACATAACCGCACCGCGCTTCTCGCGGATATCGGTCAGCGCCGACAGCTTATCCTGCGGGAGCAGGCGGGCACGCACTTCGTCAATGCCGACTTCCTGCGCAACCGCGTCCGCACTGGCCTGACCGTCACCGGTCAGCATGGCGGTGGTGAGTCCCTGAGCCTTCATGCGGCTGATTGCGGATTTGGCATCTGCCTTGATGGTATCGGCAATGTCAACATGACCGAGGAAGTGACCGTCCATCGCCAGCAGCACTTCCGTGCTGCCCGGGGTGCCGTGGTAGCCGGAAAGGTCGATATTATTGCGCTCCATCAGCTTTACGTTGCCGCAGAGTATAGTTTTGCCTTCCAGTTCGGCGAAAACGCCTTCGCCGGCCTGTTCGCGGATGTTCTCAACCGTTGCACCAACGGCAACAAGAGAAAAGTCGCCGGCCTTTGCCGCGGACGTTTTGCGCTCTTCGTAGGAGTTGATGATGGACTTGGCGATCGGGTGGGTGGAAGCGCCCTCACAGGCGGCAGCCAGCCACAGAAGCTCATTCTCATCGAGCGGAACGCCCTGCGCCGGAACGACCTTCTGTACCACAAAGTTGCCCTTGGTGATGGTGCCGGTCTTATCCATAACGATGGTCTTAACGTTATTCAGTGCTTCCAGAGAAGCGCCGCCCTTGAACAGGATACCGCGTCTGGAGCCTGCGCCGATGCCGGAGAAGTAGGTCAGCGGTACGCTGAGCACCAGTGCGCACGGGCAGGAGATTACAAGGAAGGTCATCGCGGTGTAGACCCACTTGTGCCACTCGCCGGTAACAAGGCTTGGGATAATGGCGGTCAGCAGGGCAATCGCAACAACAGCCGGGGTGTAAACGCGGGAGAAACGGGTGATAAAGCGGTCGATCTTCGGCTTGCGGGCCGCTGCGTTCTCCACGCTGTCGAGAATGCGCTGTACCATGCTCTCAGCGAGAATGTGGGTGACGCGCAGCTTGATCGCGCCGTCGGTGTTGACACAGCCGGAGGTTGCCTTGTCGCCGGCAGCGACACGAACCGGAACCGGCTCACCGGTAACAGCCGAGGTATCCAGACGGCTTTCGCCTTCGACAACCTCGCCGTCCAGCGGAACGCGGTCGCCCGGGCGTACCAGAACAATGTCGCCCTCCTGTGCGTCCTCAGCCGGAATAACTTCGATTTTGCCGTTATCCTTGACCAGATTTACCGTCTCGGGACGCAGGTCGATCGCGTCCATGATCTGCTTGCGCGAACGGTCAACCGCACGGTCCTCAAAGTATTCGCCGACACGGTAGAACAGCATAACGCCGACGGCCTCGTCGAACGAGCCGACCGCCCATGCACCGATGGTTGCAACGGCCATCAGGAAGTTTTCGTCAAATACCTGACCGCGGCCGATGTTCTTGACAGCCGTCAGCAGGACATGGCGGCCGAGCAGCAGGTAAGCCGCGATGAGCAGCACCAGCTTGACAGCCATGGCCGGAATGAGCAGACCGGCAACGAACAGCGCTGCACCGATGAGCATTTCGGCAAGCGGATGGCTGCTGCTCTCTTCCTTTTCCTCCTCGGGAGCGATTACCTTGACTTCGCTCTCGATATTTGAGCAGATTTTACGGATTTCGGGAAGCAGTGCATCAGGATTGTCGCCCTTGACGCGCAGCTGCTTGGTCTCGTAGACCAGCACGCAATCGTCGATGCCGTCCAGCTGGCTGATCTGGTGCTGCATTTTCGCAGCGCAGTGTGCGCAGCCGAGGTTTTCGAGCGTATAAACGCGCTGACCGTCCTTGCCGTAGTGCTTGGACTTGGGTGCAATGACCTTGGCTTCACTCTCAATGCCGGAGCAGATTTTGCGGATTTCAGGCAGGAGCGCATCTGGATTTTCGCCGGTTACGCGCAGCTGCTTGGTCTCAAATACGAGAACGCAGTCCTCCACGCCCTCGAGTTCGCTGATGCGCTGCTCCATTTTTGCAGCGCAGTGTGCACAGCCGACATTCTGCAGCGTGTAAACGCGCTTGACGCTGTGCGCGCCTGCAGAATGTTCGTGGTGGTGGTGCTCGTGCTCCTCGTCCTCATCGTGGTGATGATGATGTCCGCAGCCGCAGTCGCAGTCATCGTCATGATGATGGTGGTGGTGCTCGTGCTCCTCATCCTCATCGTGGTGGTGATGGTGTCCGCAGCCGCAGTCGCAGTCATCGTCATGATGATGATGGTGGTGCTCGTGCTCCTCGTCCTCATCGTGGTGGTGATGGTGTCCGCAGCCGCAGTCGCAGTCATCGTCGTCGTCATGATGGTGGTGCTCGTGTTCATCCTCATCATGGTGGTGATGGTGTCCGCAGCCGCAGTCGCAGTCATCGTCATGATGATGGTGGTGCTCGTGCTCCTCGTCCTCATCGTGGTGATGAGGATGCCCGCAGCCGCAATCGCATTCATCTTCATCGTGTTCGTGATGATGATGTTCGTGCTCATGCACTTCTTCATTTAATAAGGTATCCTCATGCTTGTGTTCGTCTGCCATTTCGGATCGCCTCCTGTCGGTGATGGTTGATAATATATGAACAATTGCTCATATGTTCATGTATTCATATTATAACCGAAGAAAGGGAAAGTCAATAGCAGTATACGAAAAATGTGCACAAAAGGCAGAGGGCAAAACTTCGCATTTTGCGCGCAGTTCAGCCGGTTTTGCGAAAAATGCAAGCCGGAAAGGGAATACCTGCATCCGTTTAAACTGACCGAACCCGAGCGTTATTCACAAAGAAAAAGCGGATAAAAATGATAGACTTAACAAGATGTACAAAGTTTATCTGTATTTTATTCGATTTTTTTTTGCTTTTGGTCTTGCCAATACTGTACAAAAAACAGTATAATCTATACTGTAAGGCTATGCTCCACGCATAGCCAGCCAATTTCTGAAGAAGAGGAAGCCGGGCGCGCGTCCGGTTCTTCTTGCGCAAAATATTAGAGAGGTGAAAGAAATGGCGTATTCGTTCCGTGGCGGCATACACCCGGGTACTCACGCAGACCCGGGCTATAAATCCGCGACAAACACCAAGCCGATCGAGAAGCTGGCATTGCCTGATGAGGTAATCCTGCCGGTTTCCATGCACATCGGCGCACCGGCAAAGCCGATCGTTTCGGTTGGCGATACCGTGGACCTGGGACAGCCTATCGCGGAAGCCGGCGGCTTTGTCAGCGCTCCTGTCCATGCTACCGTTTCCGGCAAGGTAAAGGCAATCGAGCCTCGCCTGCATCCGAACGGCAGCAAGGTTCTGTCCATCGTAATTGAAAATGATGGCGAGGACCGCAAGCACGAGTCCGTGCATCCCTACGACTTCGCTTCCATGAGCAATGAGGAGCGTATCGAGTGCATCCGTTCTGCCGGCATCGTCGGTCATGGCGGTGCAACCTTCCCGACCCATGTCAAGATCCAGTCCGGTATCGGCAAGTGCGACACGGTCATCATCAACGCTGCAGAGTGTGAGCCGTACATCACGTCCGACCATCGCCTGCTGCTCGAGCGTCCGGAAGAGACCATCGGCGGCCTGAAGATGCTGGCCGACATCATGGGCGTACAGACCGCGATCATTGCGATCGAGGAAAACAAGAAGGATACCTTCGCCAAGATCGAAGAGCTGATCGCGGATGATCCGCGCCTCAAGCTGTATCCGCTGACCTGCAAGTACCCGCAGGGTGCTGAGAAGCAGCTGATCAATGCCTGCACCGGCCGTGAAGTTCCGTCCGGCAAGCTGCCGGCAGACGCTGGCTGCGCGGTATTCAACGTAGATACCGCAGGTGCGGTTTACCGCCGCTTCACCACCGGCATGCCGGTCATCCGCCGTATCGTTACCATCTCCGGTTCCGCTGTTGCCGAGCCGAAGAACCTCGAAGCACGCATCGGCACCCCGATCGAAAAGCTGATCGATGCCTGCGGCGGCTTCAAGGAAGCTCCGAACAAGCTCCTTGCCGGCGGCCCGATGATGGGCAACGCCCAGTTCTCTCTGGATGCCCCGGTTGTCAAGGGCACCAACGCATTCCTCGCCTTTGCAGGCAATGAGGATAAGCGCGTTAAGGATCCCCAGTGTATCCGCTGCGGCAAGTGCATCAACGCCTGCCCGATGCATCTCCTGCCGATCTACATGAATGTATACGGCAAGCAGGAGGATCTGGACAACGCCGTTGACTGCGGCATGATGGACTGCATCGAGTGCGGCTCCTGCGCTTACGTCTGCCCGGCTCGTATCCCGCTGGTTGCACAGTTCCGTCTGACCAAGGGCAAGATCCAGGCTAAGCGTGCTGCAGAGCGCGCCAAGGCTGAGGCTGAGAAGAAAAAGGCCGAGGCGGAGGCTGCTGCAAAGGCAGAGGCTGAAAAGCCTGCAGAGAACAAGTAAGGAGGAAAACGAAAATGGCTTATGATCTTAGCAAAGTAGTCGTAACCTCCTCGCCGCATATCAAGGCGGATGATGACACCCGGAGCCTTATGCTCGATGTGCTCATCGCACTTGTTCCGGCACTGGCGGTTGCAGTTTACACCTTCGGCGCTCGTGCGCTGATCCATGTTGTTATTGCAATGGTGGCAAGCCTTGTGTTTGAGACCATTTACAACAAAATCGTTCATCACCCGAACACCGTAGGCGACCTGTCCTGCCTGGTTACGGGCGTACTTATCGCATTCAACATTCCGGTTGCAGCTCCGCTGTGGCTGAGCGCTTTCGGTGCCCTGTTCGGCATCATCGTTGTTAAGATGCTGTTCGGCGGCATCGGCAAGAACTTTATGAACCCGGCACTCGGTGCCCGTGCGTTCATGATGGCATCCTGGGCCGGTTTCATGACCACCTGGACTGCTCCGCATGCAAACCTGCCGCTGTTCGGCAACGTAACCGTTACCGATGCGATTTCCACCGCAACTCCGCTGGCTACTCTCAAGACCGGTGCTGTACCGGCTGACACCGGCCTGCTGGAGATGCTGCTCGGTCAGACCGGCGGTGTTATCGGTGAGACCTCCGCGCTGGCTCTGCTGGCAGGCGGCGTTTACCTGCTGTGGCGCAAGGTTATCACCATCAACATTCCGGCAGCTTACATCCTTACTGTTGCTGTCATCACCTTCCTGTTCCCGCTGTCCGGCGATGTTTCCCGCGTACAGTGGATGCTCAGCCAGGTACTGTCCGGCGGCCTGATGCTCGGCGCGATCTTCATGGCTACCGACTACGTTACCAGCCCGGTTACCACGAAGGGCCAGATCATCTTCGGCGTTGGCTGCGGTCTGCTGACGGTATTCATCCGCTACTTCGGCGGTCTGCCGGAGGGCGTATCCTACTCCATCCTGATCATGAACACGCTGGTTTGGGCAATCGACAAGAAGACCCATCCGCGCAAGTTCGGCTATCAGCTTGACAAGGCTAAGAAGGAGGCGCAGTAAATCATGGATAACAGCAAAAAGGAAGGCGGCATCGTACAGCTTGTCGTCGTACTGGGCCTCATCACGTTCATCTGTGCACTGCTGCTGGGTGTTATCAACGGTGTAACCGCGGATAAGATCACCCAGAACGGTATCGAAACCCGCAACGCAGCAATGGCAGAGATCATCCCGGACGCTGATTTCGAGGATCTCGGCACCGCACTGTCCGCTGAGGACGTTGCAGCCGCTGGCGTAACCCTGCCGGCAGGCCGTACCGCTGCTCAGATCGACGGCGTTTACAAGGCAACCAAGGACGGCGAAGAGATCGGCTACTGCGTACAGGTAGAGCCGAAGGGCTTCGGCGGCAACCTGACGATGATCGTCGGCATCAATGCGGACGGCACCGTTGCAGGCGCAAAGGTAACCTCTCACGCTGAGACCCCGGGCCTCGGTGCGAAGAGCCAGGCAGACCCGAACTGGATCACCCAGTTTGCAGGTCAGACTGCTGACGGTCAGCTCAAGGTGACCAAGGACGGCGGCACGATCAACGCGATCACCGGCGCTACCATCACCTCCCGTGCTGTAACCGACGGCGTTAATACTGCGGCAGCATATGTCGCTACTCTGGGTTAAGGAGGAAAAGCCAAATGAAATTTTCTGAACAGCTGAAATCGGGCGTTATCCTCGATAACCCGGTTTTCATGCAGACGATCGGTCTTTGCCCGACGCTGGCAACCACTACTTCTCTGCAGAATGCGATCGGCATGGGCGCGGCGGCCACCGTCGTTCTCATCTGCTCCAATATCGTTATTTCCGCGATGCGCAGAATTATCCCGGATAAGATCCGCATCGCAGCATTCATCACGATCATCGCAACCTTCGTAACCATGATCGACCTGTCCATGCAGGCATTCCTGCCGTCGCTGGCATCGTCCCTTGGTCTGTTCCTGCCGCTGATCGTAGTAAACTGCATCATCCTCGGCCGTGCCGAGGCGTATGCTTCCAAGAACAAGGTTCTGCCGTCCGCACTCGACGGTGTTGTAATGGGTCTGGGCTTCACCTTCGCTCTGGTACTCATGGGCTTCTTCCGTGAGCTGCTCGGCGCAGGCACCATCCTGTCCGGTTACGTTAACGGCGTTAACGGCATCGCAGTTCCGTTCTTCAACACCAACCCGATGGTCATGATGATCCTGCCGGCCGGCGGCTTCCTCATGATGGGCTTCATCCTGGCTGCGATCCAGAAGATCATGGCTCGAAAGGAGGACAAGTAAGTGTTTAATTTACCTGCCTCTATGGGTTTGACCGATATCCTGTCGCTCGCAATCGCGGCAATTCTGGTCAACAACTACATTCTCGTTCAGTTCCTCGGCTGCTGCTCGTTCTTCGGCGTATCCAAGAAGACCGACACCGCGCTCGGCATGGGCATGGCGGTTATCTTCGTTATGGCGATCGCTTCCGCAGCATCCTGGGCTGTACAGTACTTCATTCTCGAACCCCTGGGTCTGGGCTACATGCAGACCATCGCGTTCATTCTCGTAATTGCAACGCTGGTTCAGTTCGTCGAGATGTTCATGAAGAAGGCTATGCCGTCGCTGTACTCTGCGCTCGGTATCTTCCTGCCGCTGATCACCACCAACTGTGCGGTGCTCGGTGCTGCTAAGACCAACATTTCCAACAGCTATTCTTTCATCGGCTCTCTGGTATACGGCGTTGCAGCCGGTGTCGGCTACACGCTGGCAATCGTGCTGTTCGCTTCCATCCGTGAGCGTCTGGACGCTACTTCCAAGTGCCCGAAGTGCTTTGAAGGCTTCCCGATCTCGCTGGTTGCAGCAGCGCTGCTGGCTATGTCCTTCATGGGCTTCTCCGGCCTGTCGATTTGGTAAGGGAGGACACAAGAAATGGATATGCAAAATGTTATTTACGCGGTAGCGGTACTGTTCATCATGGGTATCGTTTTCGCAATCCTGCTCGGCGTTGCCGCTAAGGTTTTCGCTGTAGAGGTTGACGAGCGCATCCCGCTGGTACGCGAGTGCCTGCCGGGCGCTAACTGCGGCGGCTGCGGCTTCCCGGGCTGTGATGGTCTGGCTGCTGCAATCGTAGAGGGCCGTGCGCCGGTAAACGGCTGCCCGGTCGGCGGTGCTGCTGCGGCTGAGAAGGTCGCAAAGGTACTCGGCGTTGAGGTTGCTGCCGGCGACCGTCAGGTTGCACACGTTTACTGCAACGGCGGCTGCAACGCAAAGGACAAGGCAAACTACGAGGGTCTGCAGGACTGCAACGCTGCAATGCGTGTAGCAAGCGGCCCGAAGGCTTGCTCCTTTGGCTGCATGGGTCTCGGCTCCTGCGTAAAGGCCTGTGCGTTTGACGCAATCCACATCGTGGACGGCGTTGCAAAGGTTGATACCGACAAGTGTGTTGCCTGCGGCAAGTGTGTTTCCACCTGCCCGAAGAAGATCATCAACCTGGTATCCGAGGTCAAGAAGGTTCACGTTAACTGCGTGAACAAGGACAAGGGTCCGGAGGTTATGAAGGTTTGCTCCAACGGATGTATCGGCTGTAAGATGTGCGAGAAGACCTGTAAGTTCGATGCAATTCACGTAGTAGACGGCGTTGCCAAGATCGACTACGACAAGTGCAAGAACTGCAAGATGTGCACCAAGGTTTGCCCGAAGGGCTGCATCGAGCCGGTTCCGACCGAGGAAGAGAAGGCCAAGTTCAAGGAAATGCAGGCTAAGCAGGCTGCTGCTGCCAAGGCTAAGGCTGAGGCTGCAAAGCAGGCCGCTGAAGCAAAGGCTGCTGAGGACAAGTAATGACCGATCATCTGCACCCTGTGCTGGATGACGCTGCGATCGCCCGCATGACGAGTCTTGCACTCGCCCATGTGGGCGACGCTGTTTATGAGATACTCGTGCGCACGCATCTGGCGTGCGGCGGCACTCAGACCGCGAAAAACCTGCACAGCCGTACGATCCAGCTCGTTCGTGCGTCCGCGCAGGCGGAAGCGGTAAAGCGCATTCAGCCTATGCTCGATGAAGACGAGCAGACCGTTCTGCGTCACGGACGCAACGCAAAGCCGAAATCCGTGCCGAAGTCGGCCTCCGTGGCAGAGTATGCCTACGCGACCGCACTCGAGGCGCTGTTCGGCTGGCTGTACCTCAAGGGACGCTATGAGCGTATCAATGAGCTGTTTGAGGTTATCTGTCAAGGGTTTGACGCAAAATGAGCAAAGAGAACCGCGGAAGCGGTTCTCTTTTTGTTTGCAGTAATTGAGAATGGAAAATGGAGAATTGACCAGATGGTTTTCATTCTCCATTTTTGCATTTGATGATGCAATATGCAAATGATTTGTAGAACGGATTCAATTCGTAGGTATAAGTTTATATTTAACCGTAGGGCGGGGTGAGGACACCCGCCCTACAAGATAACGATTACAACAGATTTTATTCGCAGGTGCCTTCTGTAACAACATGCAAACGAGTTGTGCGGCACTGCTGTGCTGCACCTGCGGAGAGCAGCCGATATGTGTAGCAGTACGGTATCTGACACT
>OODK01000280.1_pt1 | contig 56619 bp, 47 predicted proteins | sample 1671371 | NCBI WGS metagenome assembly OODK01 (sample SAMN06348150, study PRJEB24527) | human gut metagenome | biome: human gut; feature: ankylosing spondylitis patient; material: feces | host: Homo sapiens | place: China | collected 2015-10 | reverse complement strand
CAGCTGTCTAAGTAGGCGCGCAGCGGTGCGGGCAGCCGGCTGCGCAACGGCGGGTACTGCACCAGCACCACCCGCCGCCCGGCAAGGGGGTCTTGCAGGGTAAAGCCGGTGTCGTGGTAGGCCTGTACCGGCACTGTTGCCCCCGCAATTTGCAGCACAGCGGCAAAGCAGCCCCGCTGCGGGCGGCCAAACACCGCCAGCAGCCCGCGCAACAGCCCGTACACCCCGGCGCAGCAGAGCAAAAGCTGCCCCGGGCGCACCGGCAAAAGCACGCTCAGGTTGTTGGCCTGTACCCCGGGCAGCACCACCGCGCCGCACAGCAGGCCGTTCAGCGCCGCATACCACCCGCACAGCCGGGCAAAGCTGCGCACCCCGGCCACGCCGTAGCACACCGCCACCACCCCGCAGCAGCTGGCGATTTTATATAGTACCGCCAGCGGGGCGGGCCACGGCGGGGCCAGCAGGGCAAGGGTGCTGACCGCAGCCGCCGCGCTGCCCGCGCACAGCCGCAGCCCGGTGCAGCTGCGCCCGCATAAAAGCCCCGCGCCCAGCAGCAGCGCGGCGGCTGCGGCAAAGTTTACCAGCAGCAATTCGTCCACAAAAACAACTGTTTTCATTGCAAAGCACCGCCTTATGGTTCTGGTAGTCTATTTTTCACAAATTTGCGAAAAAACTTGTCACACCAGAAAAACCCGCATGAACAGTGCAGTTTTGCTACAAAAGCCGGGACGATGTTTCACAGTTTTTACACTTTTTTCAAAAAAGTACTTGAACATTTCTGGAAAGTGTGGTATATTATTGCCATCCTAATAAGGATTGAGCCGGAAACACCGGTTCGAAAATATTTTTTCTATTTTTGAAGGGAGTAATTCATTATGATGATGCCTGCAAATTTCTCTGCTGTGTCTGAGAACGAGATGACCTACGTTATGGGTGGTAGCGTTGCTGACTACCTGGCTCCTGTCATGACCAAGAAGGAGTGGAGCAACTTCAGCAAGAACCTGGTGACCATTATTGGTAACAGCTACTTGGGCAACTTCGTCAACAACACTCTGGGTGTTATCTTCAGCGGCACCTACGTTCCCGGCGGCGTTCTGTCCAACTTCGGTTCTGACATCAGCGGCATCTGGAATGCCAACTTCGATGGCACCGACACCAAGTCCAAGATCCTGAGCGGCATGGCAGGTGTTCTGAACGTTGGTCTGAACATCGCTGGCAACCTGGCTGCTATCTACAACCTGGGCTTCGGCACTGTGAAGAACGGCGCTGAGAAGGCTGCAATCACTGAGTTCTCTGCTACCGATCTGCTGTAATCAGTTTAACTGATTGATGCTTGCGTGACTGTACCCCCTAGGGGTGCAGGGAACATAACAGCATAATAACACCCCCGCGGGTTTATACCTGCGGGGGTGTTTTTTTACCCCTTCCGCCTCACTGCACTCGCCAGCTCCTCCAATAGGGACGCCTTTTGGCACTGCCGGAAAGTTTGCGGTCTAGCTGGAAACTTTGCCACTATGCCAAAAGCCCAATCTCAGCGGGGGCTGTCATCGAGCGCAGCGAGATGACTGGGGAGCTTGCGTGCGAACCCTCTCAGTCCGCTCCCGTTGGTCGCGTCCAGCTCCCCCAAGAGGGAGCTTTTATGCACTGCCGCAAGCTTTGCGGTTTTGCCGGAAATCTTACCGTAACCGCAAAAAGCTCCCCCTTTCGGGGGGAGCTGTCAAAGCCGCAGGCTTTGACTGAGAGGGTTTTCCCACGTTCACACTTCTTTTACCAGTCTGTTACTTTCCGTTTTATGCGGTTTGTGGTATACTATGGTCAACATGGGTTACCATGGCAACATTGAAACAGACAGGATGTGAAATCCTCTTATGAAAGATGGCTTTTTAAAGGCAGCTGCCTTTTCGCCCGCGCTGCGGGTGGCAGACTGCACCTATAATGCGCAGCAGGTGCTGACACAGCTGCAAACTGCCGCGCAGCGGGGGGTAAAGCTGGCGGTATTCCCGGAGTTTTGCCTTACCGGCTACACCTGCGGCGATTTGTTTTTGCAGCGCACCTTGCAGCAGGGCGCACTGGATGCACTGGAATGGCTGCTTGCGCAGACCCGCGCACTGGACACCGTAGTGCTGGTGGGCTTGCCGCTGCTGGTGCACGGCAAGCTGTACAACTGCGCTGCCGTGCTGTGCCGGGGGCAGCTGCTGGGTATCGTGCCCAAGACCTACCTGCCCAACTACGGCGAGTTTTACGAGAAACGGCAGTTCACCCCCGGCAGCACCGAGGTGCAGACGGTGACCGTCTGCGGGCAGCAGGTGCCCTTTGGTACGTCACTGCTGTTCCGCTGCCGCCAGATGCCCAGTTTTGTGCTGGGCGTAGAGCTGTGCGAGGACTTGTGGAGCGCCCTGCCGCCCTCCACCTTCCACGCACTGGCGGGCGCGACCGTCATTGCAAACCTTTCTGCCAGCGATGAGACCGTGGGCAAGGCCGAGTACCGCCGCGCACTGGTGGCAAACCAGTCTGCCCGGCTGCTGTGCGGCTACCTGTACGCCTCGGCAGGGCACGGCGAAAGCACCACCGACATGGTGTTTGCCGGGCATGACCTCATCGCCGAGGACGGCAGCATCCTTGCCGAGACTGCGCCCTTTGCGGGCGACCACGCCGAGACCGAGCTGGATTGCCAGCGCATGGAAGCCGAGCGTGCCCGCAACACCAGCTTTGAGCACACTGCCGAGGGCTACGTCACGGTGGAATTTGACCTTACACCGGAAGAAACGGTGCTCACCCGCCGCATCGACCCCGCGCCCTTTGTGCCCAGTGACCCGCAGCGCCGCGCCGCCCGCTGCGAGCTGATTTTGAAGATGCAGGCCGACGGCCTTGCCAAACGGCTGGAGCACGCCCACGCTAAAACGGCGGTCATTGGCATTTCCGGCGGCTTGGACAGTTGCCTTGCCCTGCTGGTGGCAGTGCGCGCCATGAAGCAGCTGCACCGCCCCGCCGCCGATGTGCTGGCGGTGACCATGCCCTGCTTTGGCACCACCAAGCGCACCCGCAGCAACGCCGAAATTTTGTGCGGGGAGCTGGGCGTGCGCTTTCAGGAGATACGCATTGCCGACACCGTGCGCAGCCACTTTGCGGATATCGGGCAGGACGAGACCGTGCTGGATGTCACCTTTGAGAACGGGCAGGCGCGTGTGCGCACGCTGGAGCTGATGGACCTTGCCAACCGCACCGGCGGCCTTGTGGTGGGCACGGGTGACCTTTCGGAGCTGGCGCTGGGCTGGGCGACCTACAACGGCGACCACATGAGCATGTACGGCGTGAATGCCGGTGTGCCCAAAACGCTGGTGCGCTATCTGGTGCAGTACGAAGCTGAGACTGCTGCCACCGCTGCTTTGCACGATGTGCTGCTGGATATTCTTGCCACCCCGGTGTCGCCGGAGCTGCTGCCCGCCAAGGACGGCGAGATTGCACAGATCACCGAGGACTTGGTGGGCCCCTACGAGCTGCACGATTTTTACCTGTATTATGTGCTGCGCTGCGGTTTTGGCCCGGCAAAAATCTACCGGCTGGCAAAGGTGGCCTTTGCAGGCAGGGCAGAGTACACGGATGCCGTGCTGTACAAGTGGCTGCGCAACTTTTACTGGCGCTTTTTTGCTCAGCAGTTCAAGCGCAGCTGCCTGCCGGACGGCCCCAAGGTGGGCAGCGTGACCCTTTCGCCCCGGGGCGACTGGCGGATGCCCAGCGATGCCTGTGCCACCCTCTGGCTGGCGGAGCTGGAGCAGCTCAAGCCCGGGGAGCAGTAAGCCATGAAGAACAAAAAGCTTTTGACCAATATCCTGTTTGCAGTGGTGGTGCTGGCCATCGCAGCGGTGCTGCTGGCCGTGCGCAGCCACAACGCCACCGGCGGAAAACTGACTGCCCAGCTGATTTACGGCGACGCGAACGCTGTGCTGGACATTCCGCTGGAAAAGGACGAAACTTACAGTGTGGACACCGGTTATTATACGGTGCATATAGAGGTAAAGGACGGCAGAGCGCGGTTTATTGAGTCGCCCTGCCCGGATCACATCTGCGAGGGCTTTGGCTGGCTGTCGGCGGAGGATCAGACCGCCACCTGCCTGCCTGCCCGCGCCGTGCTGACCATCGTTCCGGTGGACTGAAAAAAGGAGTATTCTCATGTTGGACGAAAACGAGCATTCCCGCAAGGAGGACGGTCGTTCCTTGCATCGTCTTTTGCACAAGGCTGAGCAGCAGGACGCTACTGTAGTGGTGGACAGCGCCGCGTTTTTCTCGGAGCTGCCGCCGGAGCAGGCTGCGCCGCCCCGCCGCCCGCAGCAAAACACCCCCCGCAGCACTGTGCCCGGGGCAAATGGGGCGTACCAGCCCCCGAAACGAGGGAAGATCTTGCTGATCGTACAGGCAATTTTAAGCGTTCTGGCGCTGGTGCAGCTGTGGCGCACCCAGATGCTGCCGGTGCTGTATCTGGTGGTTCTGGCGGCGCTGCTGGTGCTGCTGTGGCTGCTGGTCAAGCGCTGTCAGGAGTACAAAACTGCAGGCACAGTGTCCCGGGCGTTCTCGGTGGTGCTGTGCGCCGCCATGGCGGTGGGCTGCGTGTGGGCGCAGCAGGGCCTCGACGCGCTGGGCAATATGACCAACGGTTTTTTGAGCAACGCCGAGGCTAATAAGATCACCAAAGAGCCTTTTGTGCTGTACCTGAGCGGCGTGGACACCCGCGGCGATCTGACCGAAAAAGCGCGCAGCGATGTGAATATCATTGCCGCAGTGAACCCCATTACCAAGCAGGTGGTGCTGATCAACACCCCGCGCGATTATTATGTGGACCTTGCCGGAACAAACAGCAAGGATAAGCTGACCCACGCCGGGCTTTACGGTGTGCAGACCAGCATGGACACCCTCGGCAACCTGTACGGTGTGAACGTGGAGCACTATATCCGTATCAATTTTGCAGGGTTTATCGATATTGTTGATGCGCTGGGCGGTGTGGACGTGTATTCCGATCAGGCGTTCACCTCGGTGGGCAGCCCCGGTTACTACGACCCCACCACCTTTGTGGAGGGCTGGAACCATCTGGATGGCAAGGCTGCGCTGGCTTTTGCCCGCGAGCGCCACGCCTTCAAGACCGGCGATGTGCAGCGCGGCATCAACCAGATGAAGGTGATCGACGCCATGCTGAACAAGATCAAGTCCCCGGCGCTGCTGATGGGCTTTACCAAAATTCTGGACGCTGTTGCCGACAGCTTTGTCACCAGCCTTTCTACCAACCAGATCAGCGCGCTGGTGCGCATGCAGCTGAGCGATTTTGCAGAGTGGAATATTGAACGCTACACCGTTACTGGCACCTCCGGCAGCAGCACCAAGTGCTACTCTGCCAAGGGGCAGAAGCTCTATGTTATGAAGCCGGATGAAGCCTCTGTGGCAAAGGCCAAAGAGATGATCGCGGCGGTGATGGGCGGCGAAGGCACGGTAAGTTCCACCACTCAGACCCCGGAGAAGACGGACGTGTACACCCCCACCACTGACCCCGATGCCGCTGTCTCGGTGCCCGAGACGCCCGCCGACAGCGTGATCGTGGAAGTACCGGCGGAAAGCGTGCCGGAGCAGCCCGCCGAACAACCGGCAGAGCAGCCGGCAGAGCAGCCCGCGGAAACGCCCGCCGAGCAGCCCGCTGCCACCGAGACGCCCCAGCCGGAAACGACTGCTCCCGCCGAGGGCGGCAGCACCGAGACGCCCGCCGTCAGCCTGCCCACGCAGGAGCAGGTGGAGCAGGCCGCAGGCTCGCTGTACAGCGCCGCTTCCACCGTGCTGGACGCCATCCTGGGCGCAAGCGGGAACTGATCAACCCCGTTCCGTGAAAAGGCAACCCGGGAAAATCCGCAGATTTTCCCGGGTTGCAAGTTAAAATAATTATTCCGCTGAAAATGCCCAAAGCGCACGCGGCGGGCATTTTCAATAGTCTTGCATGCAACAAAGAGGTCACTGCACAAATCCTGTGCGGTGGCCTCTTTTTACGTTGCTGCAACAAAAAAGCTGCCTGCAACAGCAGACAGCGCAAAAACACAAAAGGGAAAACGAGATAGACCGTAAGCCGGGTTCTGTATTAAACGACGATCTGTCTAGGCCTGCCATTGCTGACAGGCTCGTGCCGCCTTCGGGACACGCGAGCAGCGCTGTACGTCCCATATAGGCGTTGCTTCCGGTAGGGTTTACAAAGCCGCATAGTCACCCATGCGCTGGTGAGCTCTTACCTCGCCCTTTCATCCTTACCGCATTGCTGCGGCGGTTTCCTTTCTGTTGCACTTTCCCTGAGGTCACCCTCGGCTGCCGTTAGCAGTTACCGTGCTCTGTGAGGCCCGGACTTTCCTCAGAGCGGTCAAAGCCGCCCCGCCGCCGTATGTTCCACTCGTTTTCCGTTCCTCATGATACCATAAAAAAGTAAGATTTGCAAGTGAAACGGATTTTTGTTATAATATCATTTGTGTTTTTGTGATTTTTGCAGGGGGAGGGCAGGCCATGCAGCTGTATTTTGCCGTGCCGGATACGGCCACCACCCACGATGGGGTGCTGGTGCGCAGCTTTCTGCGCCAGTGTGCCGTCTCTACGGATCTTGCCCGGGCGGTCAAGTTCCGGGGCGGCGGCTTTTTTGCGGACGGTGCGCCCGTGCTGGCAAACCGGCGCATCTACCCCGGGCAGATGCTCTCCTTTGCCCTGCCGCCGGAGGGGGACGGCGTGACCCCGCAGCCGGAGATCCCGGTCAAGGTGGTGTACGAGGATGCCTTTGCGGTGGTGCTGGAAAAGCCGCCGCAGCTGGCGGTTCACCCCACCCTGAACTACCCCGGGGGCACATTGGCCAACGGTTATGCGGCGTGGGCGGCTGCCCACGGCCACAGCCCGGTTTTCCGCCCAGTGAACCGCATCGATAAGGACACCAGCGGCCTTGTACTGGCGGCCAAAAACGCCTACGCCGCGCCGCTGTTGGCAGGCAGGGTGACAAAGCTGTATTATGCCATCGCACAGGGCGCGCTGCCGCTGGGAGAAGGAGCGATCGATGCACCCATCGGCCGCCGGGACGATAGCATCATCGGGCGCTGCGTTACCCCCGAGGGCAAGCCCAGCCGCACCGAGTATACTATTATAAAGGAAGAAAACGGCCTTAGCCTTGCAGCCTGCGTGCCGGTGACCGGGCGCACCCATCAGATCCGGGTGCACTTTGCGTCCATCGGCCATCCTCTTGCCGGGGATGATCTTTACGGCGGCAGCCGGGAGCGCATTGCCCGGCAGGCGCTGCACTGCGCCAGGCAAAGCTTTGCCGTGCCTGTATACACCCCGCTGCCGGATGGCATACGGGTGGAAATGCCTTTGCAGTTGCGCACCGTCACAGTGGAAAGCCCGCTGCCGCCGGATATGGAAGCGCTCTTTTCGTGAAAACTGCGTGAAAAAATAGCCAAATTTTATGTAAGCGCTTGTTTCAAACCATGCAAAGTGTATAATAAAAAGAGAGCGTATTGTGTACAGGCCCTGTTGGCCTTTTGAACAGGGGAACGTACACCATCTAGCTGTTGTGTTCCGGGCCGGAAAAATGCCCTGCAGCAGCGCAGGAAGGAGAAAAATCCCGTTGACTGAAGATAAAATAAAGGAGCAGCAGCCTGCTGCGCAGCCTGTACGGCAGCCCCGCCGCCAGAAGCTGCGCTCGCTGTGGGCGCAGTTCCAATGCCGGGGCGTGCTGCGGCGGCACAGACTGCGCCGCAAGCGTCAGCACCGCCGGGAAACGCTGTGGCATAAGCTGCTGCACAACCCCGTAGCGCCCATGGTGGGCGAGACGCTGTACGCCATCGGCTTTTCCGCCGAGTATGCGGTCATCCGTACCGGGCGCCGTTTGCAGCACGGGCTGCAGCGTCTGCTGCAGATGGGCAGAGATCTGCTGAAAAATATTGCATCCATGGCCTTTCCCGGGGCGGCGCGGCTGCTGCGGGATCTGTTTGGCCCGGTGGTGCTTGCCCTGCGGGGCACCGGGGCGCTGCTGCGCCACGCACACCGGGTGCGCAAGCAAAAAGGCTTTGGTGCTGCGCTGCGCGCAAGCGGGCACTTCATTGCGGAGGGCATCGCCGATAACATCCGCCTTGTGCCTCGCATGGCCATGTATGTGCTGCCGGCGGCAGCACTGGCTGTTATGGTGACGGTGTTCCAGACCACCATCCGTCAGCCCTACGCCTTGGAGGTGCAGGTGGACAATGAGACCGTGGGCTATGTGGCCAACGAAGAGGTGTTCAATTCTGCGCTGGAAGCCGTGCAGCAGCGTATCAATTATTCCGGTGCGGAGCAGGCGCGTTTTACCGTGGAGCCTACTTATTCCGTGGCCATCGCCCATGACGTGATGGACGAAAATGGTGTGGCTGACGCCATCCTTAAGAATTCCGGCGACCAGATCAGCGAGGGCACGGCTTTGTATCTGGACGGCGAGCTTACCGCCGTGTGCGCGGACGGCACCAGCCTGCAAAGCTACATCAGCAGCCTGCTGGAGCCCTATGAGAACCCGGACGACCCCAACACCACTGTGGGCTTCAACAAGGATGTCACGCTGGAAAACGGCATCTACTTCACCGAGAGCTTTCAGGAGGAAGCCGAGGTGGAGCAGCTGCTCTCCGGTGTGCAGCAGGCACAAAAGACCTACACCGTGCAGAGCGGCGACACCATCTGGGCCATTGCCCAGAAAAATGGCCTGACCGTGAAGGAACTGTGCGATATGAACACCGGCTTTGCCGCTAATGGGGAAAACGGCCTGACCCAGAACTCCAAGATCCTGCCCGGCGATGCATTGACGGTGGTGCGGGAGGAGGAGACGCTGGAGGTGCGCATCACCAAGGTGGAAAGCTGGGAGGAAGAGATCGCCTATACCACCGAAACCACCAAGTCCAATGATCTGAACTCCGGCACCAAGCGGGTGACCCAGACGGGCGAGAACGGCATCCGCACTGTGACGGCACAGCGGGTGTATGATACAAATGGCAATCAGCTTTCCCAGCAGATTTTGAGCACTGTGGTGACCAAGGAGCCTGTGACTGAAAAAGTTACGGTGGGCACCAAAAAGGTGTCCTCTGGTGCATCCTATATCACCGGCAGCGGACAGTTTATCTGGCCGGTGCCCGGCTATCGGAACTGCTCCCGCTGGTACGGCGGCAGCCACAAGGGCGTGGATATCTGCGCCGCCGCCGGTACGCCCATTTACGCTTCGGCAGGCGGTACGGTGACCAAGGCCGGCTATAACCGCGCCGGTGCGGGTACAGGCTACGGCAACTCCATCATCATCAGCCACGGCAACGGCTACACCACCTTGTACGCCCACTGCCTGTCGCTGGTGGTGCACGCCGGTCAGTCGGTCAAGCAGGGTCAGCTCATCGGCTATGTGGGCAGCACCGGACGTTCCAGCGGCAACCACTGCCACTTCGAGATCCGGCGCAACGGCTCTTACATCGCACCGCAGAACGTGTTCAACCGCAGCAAATATCGGTAAATAGCAGCAAGGGCTTTTCCGCAGGGGGAAAGCCCCTCTGCAGTATCATGAATAAAAAGGAGAGATCATCTATGTCTACCCCTCACATCAGCGCAGAAATGGGCGATTTCGCCAAGACAGTCCTTATGCCGGGTGACCCCCTGCGTGCCAAATTTATTGCCGACACCTTTTTGCAGGATGTCCGGCAGGTGACTGGCGTGCGCGGGATGCTGGGCTTTACCGGCACCTACGAAGGCCGCCCCATCAGCGTGATGGGCAGCGGTATGGGTATGCCCTCCATCGGCATCTACTCCTACGAGCTGTTCAACTTCTACGGCGTGGAAAATATCGTCCGCATCGGTTCTGCTGGCAGCTATACCGAGAAGGCCAAGCTGTTCGACACCGTGCTGGCCACCGGCGCTGTGAGCGAGAGCAACTACGCCCGGGTGCAGAGCGGCTTTACTGGAAACATCACCCTGCCCAGCGCAGCTTTGAACGAAAAGCTGCGTGCCTCCGCTGCAAAGCAGGGCATTCCCCTGATCGAGGGCAACATCCATTCCTCGGATGTGTTCTACCGTCAGCCCTCGGACGCAAAGCCCACCTACTGGGAAAAGCTGCGGGACGAGGACGGCTGCCTGTGCGTGGAGATGGAAAGCTTTGCTCTGTTTGCCAACGCGCAGGTGCTGGGCAAGAACGCCGCCTGCCTGCTGACCATCTCGGACAGCTTTGTGGCCCCCGGCATTACCACCGCCGAGGAGCGCCAGAAGAGCTTTACCGACATGATGAAGGTCGCTCTGGGCGCAGAGTACTGATCGCATAACTTTCCAGCGCGGCTGCCGCCCCAAGGCACAGCCGCGCTGTTTTTGCCCGTAAAAGGAGGAGACAGCATGACAAAACTGACCATGGAAGAAAAACAGCAGCTGATCCGCATGGCACTGGCCGCACGGGAAAAGGCCTATGCGCCTTACAGTGATTTTATGGTAGGCGCTGCGCTGCGCGCTGCGGACGGACGCATCTTTACCGGCTGCAACGTGGAGAACGCCGCCTTTACCCCCACCAGCTGCGCCGAGCGCACCGCCCTGTTCAAGGCGGTGGCGGAAGGCGTGACCGCGTTTACGGATATCGCCGTGGTGGGCAGCCGCCGGGGCGAAGTGAACCGGCAGATCACCTCGCCCTGCGGGGTGTGCCGTCAGGCACTATTCGAGTTTGGCGGGCCGGAGCTGAACGTCATTATGGCAAAGACCCCGGAGGACTTCATTGAGCGCAGCATGGACGAGCTGCTGCCCTTCGGCTTTGGCCCCTCCAACGTGGCGGGCAACAGCGCCGTGGAAGGAAAGTAACTGTCCTTCTGCGAAAAACAGCGCAAGCAGGGGAAAATTGGTGAACAAGCATTGCTTTTTTATAAATTATACAAGGGATTTGTAAAGAATTTGTAATCGGAAATTGCTTGCATCTGTCACATCCACCCGCTATACTTGAGCCAGCAAATGTGCCAGAGCGCACATTTCATTCATTTGACGCAATTTTTTAAAATAAAAGGAGAGTTTCTTATGAAGATTTCTCGTCGTAACTTTCTGGCTGTGGCCGGTGCTGCTGCCGCTGCCGCTGCTCTGACCGCCTGCGGCGGTTCCTCCGCTTCCTCTACCAGCACTGCTTCTTCCGCAGCTGCCAGCTCTTCCGCCGCTTCCGGCGCAGCAGACGGCGCTGAGAAGATCGCTAAGGTCGCTCTGACCTGCGATACTGGCACGATCGATGATGAGAGCTTCAACCAGGCTTGCTGGGCTGCTGTTTCCAGCTACATGGGCGACAACTGCCAGTACTACATCCCCGATTCCGATGCTTCCGATGAGGATCGCGAGACCATGATCCGTCAGGCTGTCAACGACGGCGCCGACGTTATCGTCTGCGTTGGCTACCTGTACGGCGCATCTCTGGCATGGGCTGCTGAGCAGTACCCCGACATCAAGTTCATCGCTATCGATGTGACCCAGGGCGATATCGGCACCGACAGCATCCCCGCCAACTGCTACTGCATCACCTTCAAGGAGGAGCAGGCAGGCTATCTGGCAGGCTATGCCGTTGTTAAGGACGGCTACACCAAGCTGGGCTTCCTGGGCGGCATGGCTGTGCCCGCCGTTATCCGTTACGGCTACGGCTACGTGCAGGGCGCTGACGCTGCTGCAAAGGAGCTGGGCACCAACGTTGACATCAACTACTTCTACGGCGGCCAGTTCTACGGCGATGCCAACATCACCTCCCGTATGGAGGGCTGGTATGCCAACGGCACCCAGATCGTCTTTGCCTGCGGCGGCGGCATCTACACCTCCGCTGTCGAGGCTGCTCTGAAGAACAACGGCTACGTTGTTGGCGTTGACGTTGACCAGAACTACATCGGCGCGAACGGCGTGGAAAAGGACGGCTACGCTTACAACCCGTTCATCACCTCTGCCATGAAGGGTCTGTCTGAGTCTGTCAGCACTGCTCTGGGCGACATCGAGGCCGGCGAGTGGAGCAACATCGCTGCTACCAACGGTAACTTCGGTCTGGAGGACGGCGACTATGTTGGTCTGCCCACTGCTGATGACAGCTGGAACTTCAAGACCTTCACCAAGGACGAGTACGAGGCCCTGAAGAGCAAGATCGCTTCCGGCGAGCTCGTTGTGGACAACAGCTCCGACGACGCTACCAAGCCCACCGTCAGCGAGTTCACCAAGGTCAACTACATCCAGTAATCGCTATCCCGGAATTACTCCCGTAATAGGGGCGGGGTGCTCATGCAGGGGCACCCCGCCCTTTTTGTATGCCTGTATGGGAGAAACAGGTAGGAAATTATGCAGACCGTACAAAAGTAATACTTTTACTTGTGCTTTTTGACAAAAAATCAAAAAGCCGTGTGCAAACTGCAAAAAATCAGGTATAATGGGTTGTAGTATAGAAAAAGGTGTCGTTACGGCACGAAAGGAGAGTGAGCAGATTGGCAGAGGATTATGTGATCGAGATGCTCCACATTACCAAGGAATTCCCGGGTATCAAGGCAAACGATGATATCACCCTGCAACTGCGCAAGGGCGAGGTACACGCCCTTCTGGGCGAGAACGGTGCGGGCAAAAGTACGCTGATGAGCGTGCTGTTCGGCCTGTATCAGCCGGAACAGGGCAAGATCCTGAAAAACGGCAAGGAGGTTGCCATCCGCAACCCCAACGATGCCAACGCACTGGGCATCGGCATGGTGCACCAGCACTTCAAGCTGGTGGAATGCTTCAGCGTGCTGGACAACATCATTCTGGGCGTTGAGCCCAACAAGATGGGCTTTTTGCAGAAGGCCGAGGCACGCAAAAAGGTGATGGCGCTGAGCGAAAAGTACGGCCTGCGGGTGGACCCGGACGCCCTGGTCAGCGATATCTCGGTTGGTATGCAGCAGCGCGTAGAGATCCTGAAGATGCTGTACCGCGACAACGAGATCCTGATCTTTGACGAACCCACCGCTGTGCTGACCCCGCAGGAGATCGACGAACTGATGGAGATCATGCGCGGGTTCAAGAAGGAGGGCAAGTCCATCCTGTTCATCACCCATAAGCTCAACGAGATCATGGCTGTGGCCGACCGCTGCACCGTGCTGCGCAAGGGCAAATATATGGGCACGGTGGATATCAAGGACACCACCAAGGAAGAGCTTTCCCGCCGCATGGTGGGCCGTGACGTGCAGCTGCAGGTGGAAAAGCAGCCCGCGCACCCCGGCGAGACCGTGCTGGACGTGGAAAACGTTACCATCCACAATGACCAGCGCAAGAAGGACGTGGTGAAGGACGTGTCCTTCAAGGTGCACGCAGGCGAGATCGTCTGTCTGGCGGGCATTGAGGGCAATGGCCAGACCGAGTTCATCTACGGCCTGACCGGCCTGAGCAAGCTGTCTAGCGGCAAGCTTACGCTGGACGGCAAGGATATCACCCACGAGAGCATCCGCCAGCGCTCCAAGGACGGCATGGGTCACATCCCGGAGGACCGCCACAAGCACGGTCTTGTGCTGGATTTCAGTCTGGAAAACAACATCGTGCTGCAGCGCTACTGGCAGCCGGAGTTCCAGAAGGGCGGCTTTATCCGTGCCGATAAGGTGCGCGAGTACTCTGACAGACTGATCGAGCAGTACGATGTGCGCAGCGGTCAGGGCAGTCTGACCACCGTGCGTAGTATGTCCGGCGGCAACCAGCAGAAGGCCATCATTGCCCGCGAGATCGACCGCGACCCCAAGCTGCTGGTGGCAGTGCAGCCTACCCGTGGTCTGGACGTGGGTGCCATTGAGTACATCCACCGCCAGATCGTGGCCGAGCGCGACAAGGGCAAGGCCGTGCTGCTGGTCAGCTTGGAGCTGGACGAGGTGATGAACCTTTCTGACCGCATCCTTGTAATGTACGAGGGCGAGATCGTGGGCGAGTTTGACCCCAAGACCACCACCGTGCAGGAGCTGGGTCTGTATATGGCAGGCGCCCGCAAGCAGGGAAAGGAGGAGCAGTAACACATGAATAAGAAAAAACTTTCCCGCAGCGGCAGCCTGCAAAGCTCTGTTACCAGCGTGCTGGCTGCACTGCTGTGCATCCTGATTGGTTTGCTGGTGGGCTTTCTGGTGCTGGTAGCCATCAACCCCGCACACGCATGGGGCGATGGCTTTGTGCGCATCATCAAGGGCGGTTTCCACGATGCCCCCTACGGCGTGGGCAAGGAGCTTGCCAATGCCGCACCCCTGATTATGACCGGTCTGTCCGTGGCCTTTGCCTTCAAGACCGGCCTGTTCAACATCGGTGCAGCCGGTCAGTATACGCTGGGCGCTTACGGTGCGCTGTACTGCGCCATCATGCTCAAGCTGCCTTGGTTCGTCTGCCTGCTGGTAGCAGCCGTGCTGGGCGGCCTGTGGGGTGCGATCCCCGGCTTTTTCAAGGCCTACTTCAACATCAACGAGGTCATTACCTCCATCATGTTCAACTGGATCGGACTGTATCTGGTAAATGAGCTCATCTACCAGAACGGTACCGGCCCCATGTACGACGTGCGCAACACCCGTACTTTGAACCTGAGCAAAAACGCCGATTTTGCCCAGTCCCTGATCCCGGACTTCGGCCTGAACAAGCTGTTCCAGACCAATAGCACCACCATTGCCATCTTCTTGGCGGCAGCGGTGGCTGTGCTGATCTGGGTGGTGCTGAACAAGACCACCTTCGGCTATGAGCTCAAGGCCGTTGGCCTGAACAAGAACGCCGCCCGTTACGCCGGTATCAACGAGAAGAAGAACATCATCCTCTCCATGGCCATTGCCGGTGCGCTGGCAGGCTTTGGCGCAGGTCTGTTCTATCTGTCCAACGTGTCCCAGTGGAACCCGCTGAACTCCACCAGCCTGCCGGGCATGGGCTTCAACGGTATCTCGGTGGCACTGCTGGCAAGCTCCAACCCCATCGGTACCGTGTTCTCCGCGCTGTTCATCTCCCACATCTCGGTCGGCGGCTCCTTCCTGTCCACCAAGTTTTACCCCACTGAGATCTCGGATCTGATCAGCGGCATCATCATCTACCTGTGCGCATTCTCCATGCTGTTCCGCGGCAAGATCCAGAGCCTGCTGTTCCGGAATGCCGAAAAGACCAATGTGAACGCAGAGCCTGCGCCTGCCGCAGAAAAGACCAAAAAGGAGGGCAAGTAATATGCTGCTTCTGATCAAATATACCCTGCTGTACGGTATCGTGCTGATGCTGGTGGCACTGGGCGGTATGTTCAGCGAACACTCCGGTATCATCAACATTGCACTGGAGGGCATCATGGTCATCGGCGGTGTGGCCGGTGTGCTTACCCTGACCATGCTGCCTGCAAGCCTGTCGCCCTTCCTTGTGGTGCTGATCTCCATTCTGGTGGCAGCGCTGGCGGGCGTGATCTACAGCCTGCTGCTGGCCTTTGCCTCCATCAACCTGAAGGCGGACCAGACCATCGGCGGCACGGCACTGAACCTGCTGGCTACCGCCATTGCCGTGGTCATCTCCAAGTACTTCAGCGAGAGCGGCAGCGCCAAGCTGAACTACTCCAACAAGCCCTTCCTGTTCAGCATCGGCGGGCTGGAACTCAGCGTGTTCGTGCCGTTGGGGCTGATTTTGCTGGTGGTCAGCTACATCGTGCTGTACAAGACCCGCTTTGGCCTGCGCCTGCGTGCCTGCGGCGAGCACCCGCAGGCTGCGGACTCGGTGGGCATCAACGTTTACAAGATGCGTTACGCCGGTGTCATCCTTTCCGGTGCGCTGGGCGCCGTCGGCGGTCTGGCGTATATCGTGCCCCCGGTGCAGACCTGGAACTTTGAAGTCGGCGTGGCCGGTGCAGGCTTTCTGGCACTGGCAGTTATGATCTTTGGCCAGTGGAAGCCTTTCCACATCTTTGGCGCGGCCATGTTCTTTGCCGTGTTCAAGAGCCTTGCCAATATTGCAGACTCTACCTTCCTTGCGCAGCTGCACTGGTCCAGCAACATCTATAATATGATGCCCTTTGTGGCCTCCATGGTCATTCTGGCCTTCACCTCCAAGAACAGCATGGCACCCAAGGCCGAGGGTATCCCCTACGATAAGGGCTCCCGCTAAGCGTATTCGCTAAAAATCCGTAAAACGAAGGCATCCGCAGCCATCCATGTGCTGCGGATGCCTTTTTTGTACGGGGCAGGGCATATTTTGTCCATATATTTGCCGGCAGAAAATGGCATTTGCTGCTTGTAAAATACAACAAGATGTGCTATCATTATAAAACGAATGTGTATCTATAGGAACCCGGTGTACATTTCTTGCACTGCGGAAAACAAGAAAGGTGAGTTTCGCTATTATGGACGAAAAAGCAACTATGGGACAGTCGCTCCGGAGCACGGAGGACGAGGAGACCATTGATCTGATGGAACTGGCCCGCCTGCTGTGGGCGCATGCCGTGCAGATCGTGGCAGCAGCTGTTGCGGCAGCGCTGATCTGCCTGCTGGTGTGCGTGTTTGCGCTTACACCCAAGTACCAGGCCTCTATCAACATGATCGTGAATACCCGGCAGGATAACTCCTCCACCTTTACCAGTGATAACTTCAATTCTGCCAAGAACCTGATCAGCACCTATGCGGTCATCATCAAGGGCAACACCGTGCTGAACGAGGTGATCGACAAACTGGATCTGGATATGACCTACACCGAGCTGTACGACATGGTGGATGTTGCCGATGTGGACGCTACCCAGATCATGAAGATCACGGTCACCGATACGGATGCAGAGCGTGCGGGTGAGATCGCACAGACCATTGCCGACATCGTGCCCGACGTGCTGGTGGAAAAGGTGGAAGCCGGTTCCTGCAAGGCGGTGAGCGATGTGATCATCGATCCCAACAAGGTGTTCCCCCAGACTACGAAGTACGTTGTGCTGGCCGGCCTGCTGGGCGCTGTGGTGGTTTGTGGCGTGCTGGTGCTGGTACATCTGCTGCACGATACCGTTGTGGATGACGAAGATGTTCAGAAGAAGCTCGGCCTGCCCGTGCTGGGCCTGATCCCGGAGGTGTAAGACGATGTGGAATCTGTTTGGTAAAAAGAAAAAAGAAGGTGAGCACCGCACCCTGCAGCTGATCACCGATAAAAAGATGCCCTTTGGCTATGTGGAAGCCTACAAGTCTCTGCGCACCAATCTGGACTTTATGGCAGGCTCCATGGACGTGCACACGCTGGTCATCACCAGTACCGTGCCGGAAGAGTCCAAGAGTAACGTGGCGGTCAATCTGGCGCTGACGCTGGCCGAAAGCGGCAAAAAGGTGGCTCTGGTGGACTGCGACCTGCGCAAGCCGGTGCTGCACCGCTATCTGAAGGCCGGTCACAACGTAAAGGGCGTTTCCAACGTGCTGTCCAACCAGTGCACGCTGGACGAGGCGTTGCAGGAACTGAAGGAAATGAATCTGACCTTCCTGCCCGCCGGTACCCCGCCGCCGAACCCCTCCGAGATGCTGAGCCAGCCGCAGATGCAGGCTATGGTGGATACTCTGCGCCAGAAGTTCGATTTTGTCATCCTTGATGCACCCCCGGTGTCCGTGGTCACCGATGCAGCCGTCATCGGCCGCTATGTGGACGGCGCAATGTTCGTTGTGCGCTCGGACTACGCCCCCGCCGATGCGGTGCGCGGCGCAGTGAAAAAGCTGCAGGATGCCGGTGTCCGGGTGCTGGGCAGCGTGCTGACCCGCTACGATATGAAGAAGGCACTCAAGGGCTCCAGCTACGCATACAGCTATGCTTACAACTACAACTATGCCTACGGCAAGCAGGATGCCACTGCTGGTAAATAATAAGGAAGCACTGCTATGACCGATCTGCATTGTCACATTCTGCCCGGCATGGATGACGGCGCAAAGGATACAACAGTCTCGCTGGAGCTGCTGCGCAGGGAATACGAGGACGGTGTGCGCAATATTGCGTTCACCAGCCACTTCAACAGCGAGCGTACCACAGTGGAAGCCTTTACGGTAAAGCGGCAGGCTGCCTTTGAACAGCTGACCGCAGCGCTGGAGGGGCAGCCCATGCAGTTTGATTTCAAACTGGGGGCGGAGGTGTTCTTCTCGCCCGGCCTGTGCGAGCTGGACACCCGGGCGCTGTGCATGGGGGACACCGCTTATCTGCTGCTGGAATTCCCCACCACCCACAAGCCGCATTTTATCCGGCAGACCCTGTACAATCTGCAGCAGCAGGGCATCGTGCCGCTGATTGCGCATATCGAGCGCTACCCCTATGTGCTGGAGGATCCCACCCTGCTGTACGACTGGGTAGCCGCCGGTGCCTATGCGCAGATCAACGCAGGAGCACTGCTGGAGCCTAAGCTCTGCAAAAAGTTGTGTAAGTTCATCCAGTGGGGATTGGTTCATGTCATCTCCACCGACACCCATTCCCCGGACAAGCGCCCGCCCCGCATGGCGCAGGGTGTGCAGCAGCTGGAAAAGCTGCTGGGCAGGGAAGCTGCTGCCCGCATCGTGCGCAACGGCGATGAACTGTTCCATGATCAGGAACTGGACGCTGTGACCCTGCATCAGCCCAAAAAGTTTTTGGGCATGTGGGTCTGATCCTAAAGTAAGGAGAAAACTGCCCGGGCAGAGAATTACTCTGACCGGGCAGCGGATTTTAGTATGAAGAAAAATAAGGTCCTGAAAATCGTGTTGATCGTGCTGGGCGCGCTGGTGGCTCTGCTGGCAGCAGCTGTTCTTGGCGTGCTGTTCTACCTCCGCAGTATGGCAGCCGGTATTCCTGAAACCCTGCCGGATGCCCCGGCGGACAGCACACAGGTCACCCTGACGGATGATGAGATCGATAAGCTGCTCAGCGGTGAGATCACGCTGGAGGAACTGGCAGACGAAGCCGCCGCGTCCGGCAGCGGGGAACAGGAGGCATCCGCCAGCGCTCCGCAGCAGGAGACAGGTGCGGCTTCCTCCCCGGCGAATTCTGATACTTCTCCGGCGGCATCTGCCTCCCGGACGGAGAGCAGCAGTACAGCGTCCTCCAGCAAGCAGGAGACTGCCGGTACAGCCAATTCCGGTACAAAAAAACCGTTGTCCTCCTCCGGCAAACAGGAAGCCTCCTACGAGGCCGAGGTTAAGGCGCTGCTGAAGCAGCTGTACAGCGTCAAAGCGCGCGCCGAGGCAGAGCTGAACAGCTGCATTGCCGGAGCAAAGGCAGAGTTCAAATCGCTGCCAGAGTCTCAGCAGACACAGGCGCGCAAGATCTCCATCGTGCTGGCCAGAAGCGGCAGACTGTACGCGATGCAGGCGTCCTACGACAGGGAAGTGGAGAGCATCGTCAGCCAGATGCGTGCCATTCTGACCGCCAACGGCCAGAGCACCGCATTGGCGGATCAGGCCATGGCCTCCTATAAGGCACAGAAGAGCGCCATGTACTCCCGGCTGACCGCAAAACTGTACTCCTGACCCGCAAAACGACCCATGACCACCCGCAGCACATCTCCCGGGCACTGACTGTGCCGGAAAGGGGCTGCGGGTGGCTTTGTTTTGCCTTTTTGCTGTAATATGGAGAAAAATGCCAAGGACATGGAGGGATGACTCTGAGGCAGAGACGCTGCCTTTTACGCCGACAGGGAAGGGCGGATTGTACGCGCTAACGGAACAATCCCCCAAAAGGCCGGAAAAGTAGCACTTTTACCTACGAATATACAGGAAATTTGTATAAAGTATAAGATTTCACTCATGCTTTGCTATAATGAAGTGAATTCTTTTCATGTAAATTGACAAAAATCGTGGTTATCCTTATAATAGATAGAGTGTTTCTCGGGTATGGACGATGGTGTTTGTGCAACCGCAAGATGCCATCGTTTTATTATTCGCTTTTCTGTCCGCGTGCCAAGGACAGACGTCCGCTATGTGTGAGGCTGGCGGACTGCGGGAAAGTATGGCTCGGCCTGAGAGCAAAAACAGTAATTCATTGATAGGATTGGAGTGGCATCAAACGATGGCAAAGTACATCATCAAGCGTGTCGCAATGGGTATCTTCAGTATCTTCATTGTGGCCACGGTTACCTTTTTTGTCATGAACCTGGTCCCCGGTGGCCCGTTCGTGGCAGAAAAGTCCATCAGTGCCGCTGCTCAGCAGGCTCTGGCCGAAAAGTATGGCCTTGATAAGCCGCTGAGTGTGCAGTACGTCAACTACATGCAGAGCCTTTTGCACGGCGATCTGGGTCTGAGCCTGCGTCAGCGCGGCCGTACTGTGAACCAGATCATTGCCAGCAAGCTGCCGGTGTCCTGCCGTCTGGCAGGCATTGCAGTGGTTGTGGCTCTGTGTGTGGGCATCCCGCTGGGCTGCATTTCCGCTTACAACCGCGGCAAGTGGCTGGATAACATTATTATCGTGTTTGCTACCTGTGGCATCGCGATCCCCAGCTTTATTTCCAGCGTGCTGCTTTTGTACCAGTTTGGTATGAAAATGAAGGTGCTGCCCACCGTTGGTCTGAACAGCGCAGCCGCCTATATCATGCCGGTCACTGCACTGGCCATCTATCCCTCGGCTTATATCACCCGTTTGATGCGCTCCAGCCTGCTGGACGTTATGGGTCAGGACTATATGCGCACTGCCCGCGCAAAGGGCGTGTCCCAGTTCATGATCCTGTTCAAGCACGCACTGCGCAACGCCATTCTGCCTGTCATCACCTACGTCGGCCCCATGCTGGCCAGCCTGATGACCGGTTCTTTCGTGGTGGAAAAAATCTTCTCCGTGCCCGGTCTGGGCCGCGACTTCGTGTCTGCCATCACCAACCGTGACTACACCATGATCATGGGCACCACCATCCTGCTGTCCAGCATGGTCATCATTGCAAACGTGGTCGTGGATATCCTTTATAAGATCATTGACCCGCGCATCAAGCTGCAGTAAGAGAAAGGAGCGATTTTCATGGAAAACATCAAAAAGAATCCGCTCAGCCTGCAGCTCAATGCGGAGGATTTTCTGCCCGCCAGCAATGAAGAAAAGCAGAGCCTGGTGGTCATGCGCGAAAGCGTCAACTTCTGGAAGGATGGTATCCGCCGCCTGAAGAAGAACAAGATCGCCATGGTCAGCTTTGTGTTCATCATTGCCATTGCTATCTTTGCCTACCTGCTGCCCGCCGTGTGGCCCTACAGCTACTCGGAGCAGGTGAAGGGCAGCAATAATCTGGCACCGTTCGAGTACTCTGCCGCTGAGCAGGCCCGCATCGATGCCGGCGAAAAGGTGTTCCCGCACATTCTGGGTACCGACCGTATGGGTCGTGACTTTGCGGTGCGTATCATGATGGGCACCCGCGTCAGCCTGTCTGTCGGTCTGATCGCTTCTGTGCTGGTGCTGATCATCGGCGCCACCTACGGCGCTGTTTCCGCCTTTGCCGGCGGCTGGGTGGACAATATCATGATGCGTATCACGGATATTCTGTACACCATCCCCGATATTCTGCTGATCATCCTGCTGGGCATGGCACTGAAGGATCCGCTGGATGCACTGGCTTCCAAGCCCGGCTTCAAGTGGATGCAGACCCTTGGCCCCAACATGATCTCCATCTTTATCATCTTTGCTCTGCTGTACTGGGTCGGCATGGCGCGTATCGTCCGCAGCCAGATCCTGATCCTGAAGGAGAGCGAGTACGTTACCGCTGCCCGCGCACTGGGCGCTTCCAGCGGCCGTATCATCAAAAAGCATCTGCTCACCAACTGCATCGGTACCCTGATCGTTACCACCACCCTGCAGATCCCGGCTTCCATCTTTACTGAGAGCTACCTGAGCTTCATCGGTCTGGGTGTTGCAGCTCCGCTGCCTTCTCTGGGTTCTCTGGCTACCGATGCCGTCAAGGGCATGAACACCTACCCCCATCTGCTGATCGCCCCCGCATTGATGATCAGCGTGATGATCCTTGTGTTCAACCTGTTCGGCGATGGCCTGCGCGATGCCTTTGACCCGAAGCTGAAGAATTGATGAGGTGAACAGAAATGAGCGAGAAAATTCTTGATATCAAAGATGAACGCCTTTCTTTCTTCACCCCTGCGGGCGAAGTAAAGGCACTGAACGGCGTTTCCTTTACCATGAATCAGGGCGATGTTCTGGGCATCGTGGGCGAGTCCGGTTCCGGCAAGTCCGTTACCGCTTACTCGGTCATGGGCCTGACCGCTTACCCCGGTAAGCTGGTGGGCGGCAAGGTGTGGTTCAACGGCCACGAGATCGAGAACATGAAGGAGAAGGACTTCCGCAAGATCCGCGGCAACGAGGTCTCCATCATCTTCCAGGACCCCATGACGAGCCTGAACCCCGTGTACACCATCGGCAACCAGATCGTGGAGGTCATCCGCCTGCACACTGATAAGAACAAGCAGGAGGCATGGGCACGCGCCAAGGAGCTGCTGGAGCTGGTTGGCATCAACGAGCCCGAGAAGCGCCTGAAGCAGTACCCCCACGAGCTGTCCGGCGGTATGCGCCAGCGTGTGATGATCGCCATTGCACTGGCCTGCGAGCCTAAGCTGCTGATCGCCGATGAGCCTACCACCGCACTGGATGTGACCATTCAGGCACAGATCCTTGAGCTGATGCAGGATCTGCGCAAGAAGCTGGGCATGAGCATTATCATGATCACCCACGATCTGGGCGTTGTGGCTTCCATGTGCGAGAAGATCGCCGTCATGTACGCCGGCCACATTGTGGAGTACGGCACTACCGACGAGATCTTCTACCAGCCGGGTCACGAGTACACCAAGGGTCTGATCAACTCCATTCCCAAGCTGAACACCGCAGAGCACGAGCGCCTTGTGCCCATCGAGGGTACCCCTGTGGATCTGCTGAATCCGCCGGCCGGCTGCCCCTTTGCGCCCCGCTGCAAGAACTGCATGAAGATCTGTCTGAGCAAGATGCCCCCGCGCACCGAGCTCAGCGATACCCACTATACCTACTGCTGGCTGCAGCAGAAGGCTGCATTTGAGAAAGGGGAAAAGGCAGAATGAGTGAACACAAGACGCTGGTCGAAGTCCAGCACCTGCAGCAGTATTTCCCCGCCGGCGGTGTGGGCAAGAACCGCAAGTACGTTCAGGCTGTGGATGACGTAAGCTTTGCCATCCGCAAGGGCGAGACCCTTGGTCTGGTAGGTGAGTCCGGCTGTGGCAAGACCACTACCGGCCGCACCCTGCTGCGCTTGTACGAGCCCACCGGCGGCAAGATCTACTATGACGGCAACCTGCTGTTCGATAAGGACAACAAGATCGCAGTGGATATGCTGCCCTACCGCCGCCGTATGCAGATCGTTTTTCAGGATCCCTACGCAAGTCTGGATCCCCGCATGACCATTGGCGACATCGTGGGTGAGGGTATTGATATCCATCATCTGGCCGAGAATGAAAAGGACCGCCACGATAAGATCATCGCTCTGCTGGAGCGCGTTGGCCTGAACAGCGAGCACGCAAACCGCTACTGCCACGAGTTCTCCGGCGGTCAGCGTCAGCGCGTGGGCATTGCCCGTGCACTGGCTGTGAACCCCGAGTTCATCGTTTGTGACGAGCCTGTTTCCGCACTGGACGTTTCCATTCAGGCACAGGTCGTCAATATGTTCGAGGATCTGCAGCAGGAGATGGGTCTGACCTACCTGTTCATCGCCCATGACCTGAGCGTTGTCAAGCACATCTCCAACCGCATCGGTGTGATGTATCTGGGCAAGATGGTGGAGCTGGCCGACAGCTACGAGCTGATCACCCACAGCATCCACCCCTACACCCGCAGCCTGATCTCCGCAATTCCGGTGGCAGACCCCATTACGGCCCGCCAGTCCAAGCGTATCGTGCTACAGGGCGATGTGCCCAGCCCCCTGAACCCGCCGTCCGGCTGCCGTTTCCGCACCCGTTGCCCCTATGCAGACGAGCAGTGCGCAAACGAGGTGCCCGAGTTCAAGGAGGTCTCCACCGGCCACTGGGCAGCCTGCCATCACCTTGACCGCGTGAAGTGAGAACACTTCACGCCGGTAAAAAGTGAAAGCAATTCAACTTAGTGCTGAAATGTTGTCACAAAATGGTTACAGTCCAAGTTTTGGGCTTGTAACCGGTATGAGAACGCATTATAATCATTCGTGTTCCTCCGGTGTACATTTGCACCGGATCGAATATAGAGGCGGCTGGGGGAACCTGGCACACTCAAATTTGATATAAGGGAAGGATATTATTATGAAACGCATTTCTCGTCGTAATTTCCTCAAGGTTGCAGGCGTGGGTGCCGCTGCTCTGGGTCTGGCAGCCTGTGGCGGCAGCAAGTCCGGTTCTACCGCAACCTCCGGTTCTGCTTCTTCCGCTGCTGGTTCTTCTACCGGCAGTGTCAACACCGCTGGCTTCACCGTCCAGTACGGCCCCAACCCCGAGACTCTGGATCCCTCTTTGAACAGCGCTGTTGATGGCGCCAACACCATCATCACCATCTTCGAGCCCCTGCTGATCATCAACGAGAACAACGAAGTTATTGGTGGCCAGGCTGAGAGCTGGGAAGCAAGCGAGGACGGCCTGACCTGGACCTTCACCATGCGTGACGGCCTGAAGTGGAGCGATGGCACCGACCTGACCGCTAAGGACTTCGAGTACACCTTCAAGCGTATGGTCAACCCCGACACCGCAGCTCCCTACGCAGAGACCTGCCTGGGCATGATCGATGGTTTTGACGCAGCTGCCGGCTTCCCCGATGCAGACGGCAACCCCACTGCAGAGCCCAACCCCGATGCGCTGAACGTCAAGGCAAGCGACGACGGCAAGACCCTGACCATCGTGCTGTCCTACCCCTGCTCCTACTTCGACAAGATGGCTGCATTCGCATCCATGAGCCCTGTGCAGCAGGCTACCGTTGAGGCCAACGGCGATGCATGGTGCACCTCCGCTGAGACCTTCGTCTCCAACGGCCCCTACATGATCACCGAGTGGACCCCCTCCGAGCGTATCGTTCTGTCCAAGAACCCCAACTACGTTGGCGGCTGGGATAGCTCTAAGATCGTTTCCGACAGCATCACCCTGCTGCTGCTGGAGGACTCTTCCGCTTGCTTCGCTGCTTATAACAGCGGCGAGGCTGTCCTGATCAAGGACGTGCCCACCGACGAGATCCCCAGCCTGACCAAGGCAGAGGATGGCGGCGACTTCTATGTTGACCCCATTCTGGGCACCTATTACGTCAGCATGAACCTGCAGCGCGATGCCTTCAAGGATGCCAAGGTCCGCAAGGCTCTGGCTCTGGCTATCGACCGCGACTACGTTGCCAACACCATCATGCAGGGCACCTACTCTGCTGCTTCCAACCTGGTCGGCCCTAGCATCGTGGACGCGCAGGGCTACTTCTACGACAACGCAAACGGCGGTTCTCCCTACATTGCAGCTGACTACGAGGCAAATATGGCCGAGGCTAAGAAGCTGCTGGAAGAGGCTGGCTATCCCAATGGCGAGGGCTACCCCACCATCGAGTACAGCACCAACGATTCCGGCTACCATGTGCCTCTGGCAGAGTACCTGCAGCAGACTTGGGGCGATCTGGGCATCACTTTGACCATCAGCAAGATGGAGTGGTCTGCCTTCACCGCTGCTCGCCGTGCCGGCGAGTACGATGTTGCCCGTAACGGCTGGGTCATGGACTACAACGATCCTTCCAACATGATCGAGCTGTTCTGCTCCGGCAACGGCAACAACGATGGTAAGTACTCCAACCCTGACTTCGATGCTGCTATGGAGGCTTCCAAGGTTGCAGATGTCGCCGAGCACTTTGCACAGCTGCACAAGGCTGAGGACATCCTGATGGAGGATATGGGCTGCATCCCCGTTGCTTACTACAACGAATTCTGGCTGCAGAGCTCTTCTCTGAAGGGCGTCTGGCACAGCCCCTACGGCTACTGGTACTTCCAGTACGGCTACATCGAGGAGTGATTTCCTCCCTGTGCTGTGCAGCGTAAGCTGAACCGTAAACTATAAGCACTAAGCACCCCACTGACCGGAAATGGTTGGCGGGGTGCTTTTTTGCTGTTATCCTGCAAAAAAGACGAGTGCTCGGTTTTGCCGAGCACTCGTCTTTTATATATAAACCAGATTGAAATGGTACCAGCTTACACCGCAGCCATAGCAGCCAAAACGCTCTGCCAGCTCTTGCTGCGTGCGGCAGGCACCGGGGCGGGGCGGGTGCGCCGTGCAGCCGGGACACTGTGACCGGCTGCGGGGGATACGGTCAAGGCAGGGGAGGGGCGGAAGAACACAGCCGTATCCTTTGCCAGCCACTGCGCAGCCAGAGCAGCAGCCTGCGGGTCAGACTGCAACGCGCGTCGCTCGTTCCCGGCCAGAAAATCAGCCAGCCAGTACAAAATTGCGGCCAGCGGCAGGCAGGGGGATGTGTCCTGATTCCAGTAGCTCCAGCGTGCACCGCAGCCAAGGTGACTTTCCACTGTGATCTGTGCACCGGTGCGGGCATTCTGCGGGATGATGCCAACATAGTTGGTCCCGGCGCGCTGCCCCAGCTCCTCAATAAGGCGCTGGGTGCGGGCAGCATCCAGCCGATCCTCCCGGCAGTAGGCGCGGAAGTCGGTCTGGCTCAGCAGGCTGTCGGCGCTGGACGGAAAACGCCCGGTCAGCTGCCCATCCGCATTGTGGCACAGCTGCCAGCCCTTGCGGAACAGCTGGAAATTCAGGCAGCGCCGCCCCATGGTGGAGTAGCACACAAGGGCGCTTTGCTCCCCGGGCAGCTGTTTTACTTCAAGATAGGCATCGTTGCCGCAGGTATCCTGCAAACGGACGGTAAGCAGCAGCTGTGCACCGACGTGCTGGGTGGACATGGCGTTGTGCATGGCGTCAAAATAACGGGAAGCGTCCATGATTGATCTCCTTCCTATAGCAATTCAACTTTTTAATGCAACAGCAACAACGTTGAATTGCATATCGCAAATATGCTGTTTGAATGTTGCACTAATTTCTTGCCTTGCGATAAAAGCAAACAGCGAAACGTTGTAAAAGCGCCAGCCGGGTGATCGGGCCGTCAGGCTGCATAAAACTTCTCTGAACGTAGTATAGCATACTTTCAGACAAAAAACAACTGAAAGTTTTCCGAAACAACAAATTTTTGCAAAAATCTACAGCGCATTGCAAACAAAAGTTCAAAGTATGGTTGTACACTGAGATGTGCGGTTGTAAAAAATGACCCCTGCGGGAGATGCCGGCTAAGGCCGGAACTGCTCCCACAGGGGTCGTTTTGTTTTTTCAGTCGCCAAGTTCCCGGATCTCGTTCTGGATCAGCCGTCCGGCAGCGCGGGCAAGCTGATCCATGCCGCGGATGCGTGCCATATTTTTGCCGTAGATCTGCGCGGCGGCACCGGCGCTGCTGTCCTCGCCCATAAAAACGGCAGACACCCGCACGCCCTGCCGCTGCAAGGTGCGCACCTGCGCGGCGGTATCGGCTACACCGGCGGCGTCCTCGTAGGCGCAGCCCAGCGGGTTCTGTGCCGTGGGCGGGATGCGGCGGCTGTCGTTGGGGCTGGCGTCGGTCAGCAGGATCATCAGGTGGCGCGGGGCAGGGCCGGGGGCGTACCGGATCAGGTCGCCCGCCGCCCGCAGCGCCAGACCGTCCCGGTTCCAGCCCGAGGCGAAGTAGCGGAAGATGTTCTGCCGGTTTTTGTCCGCAAAGCCTTTCAGCACCCGCAGCACCGTGTAGCCCCGCAGGCTGCTGAAGGCGCTCACCCGCACCGGAATGCCGCAGTTGGCCAGACTTTCGGCCAGAATGGCACCCTGCGCCGCGATCACCTCCTGACAGTGCAGGCGGGATGCGGAGGCATCCAGCAGCAGATCCACTGTAAAGGCGGGGCAGTTCTCCTCCTCCGGGCACAAAAACACCCGGTCATCGTTCAGGTAAGGGGCACGCCACACCCGCCCGGCGCACAGATCACCGCTGCGCGCTATCCGCTGGTCGGGCTGCTGATGCACCAGAATGCAGTTGCGGATCTGCTCGGTAAGGCGCAGCACCACGCTGCGGTGCAGCTCCTGATTTTTGGCATAGTAGGCGCGGTTGCGTTCGGCCTGCAATTCGGCCTGCTGTGCCAGCTGCCGCGCCTCCGGGGTGGGTGCCTGCGCCGGGCTGGGTACACCGGCGCTGAACCACAGATGACAGCCCAGATGCACCCCGGTGCACAACTCCTGCTCGGCCTTGCGCAGCTGCTCCGGCGGGTAGAAACAGCGCCCAAAGCAGCTTTCAATGTAGGCGCGATCCTGCGCGGCGCGCTGCCTCAGGGTAATGTTTGCCCGGCGCTTGTCCACCGCCAGCCCGCTGCCTGCGGCATCCACCGCGCCGGAATGCTCCACCGTCACCCGGTCGGTCTTGATCATCTGGGTGGGCATGGTTTTGGTAGCCAGCTTTGCCCAAAAGCCCTGCAACCGCAGATGCAGCGCGGGCTTCTGATGTACCTCGCCGCCAAATAGGGCAAATTTTGCAAACAATGCCAGCAGGTCATTTTTGAGCTGTGCCGGTTCTGGTACGTTTTCCGGCTCCAGCGCGGCGGCAAGGCTGCTCTCGTAAGGGGTCATGACCGGAGCGGTGCGTCCCAGCACCTTGCGCCAGCGTGCAGCCTGCATGGTGTACACCAGCTGGTTTTTCGCCATCCACTCCTGCCGCGAAAGCTTGTACTGAATGGCAAAAAAGTAGTCCGCGTGGGCAAACCGCAGCGCTTCCAGCACCGGGCGGCGGGGAAGCTCCAGCCGGTAGGCGGCGTTTTCTAAGTACAGCCACGCCATATCGTCCAGCATGGGCTGGCGCGTGTCGCTCTCCCATGCGGAAAAAATGTCCCGGATCAGCGCGTCACCGTAGTATTTGTGCACCAGTCCCACGATGCAGTTCATGTAAAAATCAATGGTGCCGTCCGTGTTGCGGGCCAGAAACAGCGGCTCGAAGCCGTAAGCACCAGCAGCGGCCCAGACCTGATTGGCCGCACGCCGCTCCTGCGCGGTGTAGCTCTGGGCGTCCATCAGGCAAACAGCTTTCCGGCATCCAGCTTGGCCGGGATGCGCGCGGCGATCACGTCCCGGATCAGTCCCTGCTCGTAGGAGTCAAAGGCCTTGTTGGTGATGCCCATATCCAGCGCCGCCCCGGCCGGAATGCCCCGCCGAATCAGCCGCAGCGCGTCCAGCATACCGCGCAGATCCAGCGCTTTGGTGGAAATCTCGGCACTGTCACACTTTTTCTGCAGGTCCAGAAACAGCAGTGCGAACTGGTGCACATACTTTGCGGTAAGATCCGGGAACTGCGCCCGCAGCAGCTTTTCCAGATTATCCTGCGTGATGGTGGGCATCTGCACCACCGCAAAGCGGGAGGTGAGCGCTTCGTTCAGCTCCCGGGTGCCCGCGTAGCCGTAGTTCATGGTGGCAATAAAGCGGGTCTCCTCAGCCAGCGGGATGCGGTCGTACCCGGGCACGTCGATGGCGCGGCGGAAATCCAGTACCGCGTGCAGCACCGCCAGCGCTTCGTTTTTGGCCATGTTGATCTCGTCCAGCACGCCAAAGCCGCCGCACTGTGCGCAGCGGTACACCGGCCCGGGACGGAACACCACCTGCCCGCCCGCAAAGGTATCCATGCCGATCAGGGAGGCGGCATCCATGTTTACATGAAAAGAGATGTCCCATGCGGGGCGGCCAAAGGCGGCGGCAAGGTTTTCGGCCAGCACGTTTTTGCCGGTGGCCTTTCCGCCGGCCAGCAGCAGGTTTTCGCCGCAGAGGATAGCCGCCAGCGCCTGCTCCCACACCTCTTTGCCGTAGTAGATAAAGGCAGGGGCGGGAATGCGCGGACGCAGCGCCTCGCTGAGCGTATGGGCGGCGCGGTATTCCTGCACTGCCGCAAGCAGGGCGGGGTCCACCCCTTCCTGCCGTAAGGTATCCAGAATATCCGACATTTGTACAAACACCTCGATCTCTGACCGGGCGGGAATGAACTGCCCGGTTTTCACGCTTATCATAGCACAATCGCGGGCATTTGTGTAGGGGGCGTGCGGGGTAAAAACACAAAGAGGGGCAGCCCCAAATGGGACCGCCCCTCTTCACATGAAAAAGAAGAAACGCTTAGAGTATGCCGGAGAACTGCGCTTTATCAGGCGTTCTCAAGACCAGCCATCTGCTTGACGGATTTGATGGCAAAGGTCAGGGTGCGGCCACAAGCGGTGCCGCCCATGACGCAGGGGTAGTTGTTCTGGAAGAAGCTACCGGACATATCGCCGGTAATGTACAGGCCGGGAATGGGCTCGTTGTTGCTATCCTTCGCCTGGCAGTTTTCAGTGATGGAAATACCCTGCATACTGCACAGCAGAGAGGCACCCAGCCAGCAGCCGTAGAAGGGCGCGGTGCGGATGGCGCTCAGGCGGCTTGCAGGCTTGCCGAAGTCCTCGTCGTTCTGTTTGTCGTACAGCTCATTGTAGCGGGCAACGGTGGCTACAAAGTTGTCCTTGTCAGCACCGGTAAAGCCCATCTTGTCGGCAAGCTCTTCAATGGTGTCCGCCTTCATGATCAGGCCCTCACCCTCGTACTGCTCCAGCTGAGCTTCCATCATGCCGGGGATGTAACGGGTCAGTGCAGAGCAACCGATGGTGTGGAAACGATCTACGTCGCTGCGGAAGTTTGCATCGTGGATCATGGCATAAACGTGCCCCGGCTGCTGGAAAGAAGCATGGGAGGCATTGTCGTATTCCTGACTTTCGTTCATAAAACGCTCGCCATGGCGGTTGACCTTCAGGAAGGGCTGGCTGCCGGGGTTGTACTGACCCACAGTGCCGGGGAAGGCCTTGCCGCCAAAGGCAGAGCCGTTGTCCGCATAACCGGCATCCACACCGGGTGCCACCAGACCGCGGTCGAACAACACGGGAGCAGGCTCTGCATCCAGATGTGCACCTGCCCAGATAGCGGCGCGGATACCATAGCCCTTGTCAGCAGGGGTATAGGAGCAGGCGGTGGTCACGCTGGTGCCCAGCGGGTCCAGCTGCTCCATCATGTAGGGATTGCCTGCATAGCCGCCACAGGCCAGCAGTACGCCCTTGGCTGCGTTGATGCGGATGAAGTGGTCGTCGGCAGTGCTCTGGGCGATAACGCCGGTGATGCGGCCGTCGGCATCCTTTTCCAGCTTGGCAAGGCCGGTGTTAAAGTCGATGCTGTAGCCCTTGCTCTCGATATACTCCTGAAATACCACGTTGCGGGGCTTTTCGGCGCTGCTGTAGTCGACCTGCTGCACAGGGAACATCAGCTTGCTCTGGCTCACCTGCGTATCATCCGGCCATTTGGCTTCATCGCCGGAGGTCAGGTTACATACATAGTTGTAGGGCTCGCTTTCCAGAATGCCGGAAACAAAATCGTGCATGGCGGCAGACTCATTGATCCAGGTCTTAACTACGCGCTGGTCGCAGCGACCGCCCATGGAGCGGGAGATCTCGCTCAGCAGCTCGGCGCGGTCAACAGGAGCGATGCCCTTTTTCTTTGCTTCGCTGCTGTCGATGGTGCCGTACCAGTGGCGGGTATCCATAACGGCAGAATTCTGCTCGATGATGCGGAAGTCCAGTCCGTTCTGTGCAGCATAAGCGGCTGCGCACATACCACCGTTGCCAGCGCCCACAATGACGATATCGGTATCCCATGTCTCAGTGATGGAAGCCTCGTCGATGTCAGGCTCTTTGCCCAGCCAGTCGTTCTCATCGCCGGTGGGCAGCTGCACGCTGGAGACCACGGCCTCGCCCTTAGCCTGTGCGTAGCAGCTCTTGGCGGCCTTCATCACGGCGTCAGAGGTGACGGTGGAGCCGGAAACACCGTCGATCTCGGCAGAGCCGGCGGCCATCAGCTGCTTGCGCAGCTCATCGGCAGCGGCAGCGCCGTAGGAAGCGGTCTCGCCGGAGGTGTCCACCACCACGTCGGTGACAGCGCTGTCAGAGAAGGTCATGGTGACCTTGACGGTGGAGGAGATGCCCTCGGCAGTGCCCTCGTAGGTGCCGGGGATGTACTGACCGGCAGCACCGGAAGTGGAAGCGGAGGTAGAACCGGAAGCGGCATTGCAGGCAGCCAGAGCACCGGCGGTCACACCGCTCATGGCAGCAGCAGCGGCGATCTTGATAAAGCCCTTACGGGAAATCTTGTTCATAGGTACGCTCTCTTTCTTTTTTCTCTTCTTGTTTTCCTTCTTGTTGTGCAGCAAGGTGAAGGCCACTTTGCTGAATCCTTAACAATTGTAGCGTAGAAAAATGCTGTTTACAATTCAAGTTTATCATATTATAATTAAGGAAAACCTAATGTATTTGGGAGGAAGGAAAGAATGAACCAGAGCGCGATGGCGGGCTTTGTAAAGATCGTGGAGATGAACAGCTTTTCTGCGGCGGCAGAGGCGCTGTATCTTTCCCAGTCGGCACTTTCGCAGCAGATCCGCACGCTGGAAGGGCAATTGCAGTTTGAACTGTTCCAGCATGTGCCGCGCCGTGTGGTGCTGACCCCGGCGGGATGGGATTTTTACCCCAAGGCAAAGCAGCTGCTGGAATTGTACGATGAGGCGGTGCATCATGCGCAGGCAGTAAAGCTGAATGCAAATCCACCCAAACGGCATCTACTGATCGGACATCAGAATATGCCGCTGCAAATGCTAGGCTTTGACCTGTTTGCCGCTACAGGGGAGTTGAGCAACCGCTTTTCTCCTATAATGCACCGCTGTGCCAGCATAAAGGATGTCTGGAGGGCGTTGCTGAATGATGAGATCGATCTTTCATTACAGATCGAGTGTGCAGAGATCGCGGCGCGAGGCTTGCACTTTTATCCGGTAGTGTATATGCCAGAGATCGGCGTCCCATTTCATACGCCGCCGGAGGTGCCCCGTGGATATATTACGCTGGAACAGGCGGTGCAGTATCGGTGGATGTTTGCAGAAACACCAGAGCAGTCACTGTATGAGACCGCATTGCTGCACGAGGCTGCGAGACGACAGGCAGAAATCATTCGCAGCGTAAAAAGTGTACAGTATGAACTGCCCAGCCTGATGCTGACCCCGGCAGTGTACTACCGCAGACCGGATCCTTCACAGGTGTTTATTCTGGATTGGAACAAGGGAATGCGGTTTGGTATTGTTACGAAAGCGGAGCCGGATCCGGTAGTAATGGCCTACGTCCGCGCCTTGCAGCAACAGCTGCCGTCCCTCTCGGAAAAGCTGTTCGGCTTGAAGCTGGAACCGGTGGAGGAATCATAAAGAAAAGACGAAAACCCTCTCAGGCACCGGCAGCTGCTGAAAAGCTCCCCCTCTCGGGGGAGCTGGCATCGCGTAGCGATGACTGAGAGGGTAAAACAAAGAGCACCTATTGCCCTAAAAAGGCAACAGGTGCTCTTGTTGCAATTATATTGTGATGACAGGTGCTTTAATCCACCACGTCCTCGAACTGGCTGTTGTACAGGTCGGCGTAGAAGCCGCCGGCCTCGATCAGCTGGTCGTGGGTGCCCTGCTCCACAATGTCGCCGTCCCGCATCACAAGGATGAGGTCGGCATCCCGGATGGTGGAAAGGCGGTGGGCGATGATAAAGCTGGTGCGCCCCTCCATCAGGCGGTCCATGGCGGTCTGGATGCGCTGCTCAGTGCGAGTATCCACGCTGCTGGTGGCCTCGTCCAAAATCAGGATGCGGTTGTCTGCCAGAATGGTGCGGGCGATGGTAAGCAGCTGCTTCTGTCCCTGACTGACGTTGGAGGCGTCCTCGTTCAGCTCCATCTGGTAGCCGCCGGGCAGGGTGCGGATAAAGTGGTCGGCGTTGGCAGCCTTTGCGGCAGCAATCACCTCTTCATCGGTGGCGTCCAGCCGGCCGTAGCGGATGTTCTCCATGATGGTGCCCTTGAACAGCCATGTGTCCTGCAACACCATGCCAAAGCCCTCGCGCAGAGCGCTGCGGTCAAAGTCCCGCACATTGTGGCCGTTCAGGGTGATAGAACCGGCGTCCACATCGTAAAAGCGCATCAGCAGCTTGACCATAGTGGTCTTGCCTGCGCCGGTGGGACCTACAATGGCTACCTTCTGGCCGGGCTGCACCGTGCAGCTGAAGTCGTGGATGACGGTCTTGTCCGGGGTGTAGCCGAAGCGCACATGGTCAAAGGTGACCTGTCCGTCAATGTCGGCAGGGTCGGCGCGGCGGGCGGGGTCTGCCAGCTGCGCTTCCTCCGGCTCGCTCAAAAACTCGAACACCCGCTCTGCAGCAGCAGCCATGCTTTGCAGCATATTGGACACCTGCGAAAGCTGCTGGATGGGCTGGGTAAAGTTTTTGACGTACTGGATAAAGGCCTGAATATCACCAATGGTGATGACCCCGTTTGCAGCAAAAATGCTGCCCACGATGGCCACCGCCACATAGCCTAGGTTGCCCACAAAGTTCATGATGGGCATCATAAGGCCCGAGAGGAACTGGCTCTTCCATGCGGATTCGTACAGCTTATCGTTGGCGGCGTTGAAGTCTGCCAGTACCACGGCCTCGCGGTTAAACGCCTTGACCACGTTGTGGCCGGCGTAGACCTCCTCGACCTGACCGTTGACCACGCCCAGCGTGGCCTGCTGTGCCTTGAAGTACTTCTGGCTGAACTTGACCACCACCAGCACCAGCGCCAGCGATACCGGTAAGATCAGCAGGGCGATCAGGGTCATGCGGGGGCTGATGGAAAGCATCATCACCAGCACACCGATCATGGTGGTTACGCTGGTGATCAGCTGGGTGATGCTCTGGTTCAGGCTCTGGCCCAGTGTGTCCACATCGTTGGTGATGCGGGAGAGCACCTCGCCCACGGTGCGCTTTTCAAAGTACGCCAGCGGCAGGCGGTTGAGCTTTTCACTGATCTGGCGACGGAAGTCGTAGCAGACCTTCTGAGAAAGGCCGGTCATCAGCCAGCCCTGAATAAAGCTGAAGGCGCTGCTCAGCAGGTACATCCCCAACAAAAACAGCAGGATGCGGCCGATATACACAAAATCGATGCTGCCGGTGCCACGCAGCCGGGCGATCCAGCCGGTGGCAAGGGCGGTGGTGGCCTTTGCCAGCACCTTGGGGCCTGCAATGTTGAAGATGGTAGAAAGAATTGCAAACAACATGGCTGCCGCAAGGGGCAGCTTGTAGTGGCTCATGGTGCGGATGAGCTGTCGCAGCGTGCCTTTAAAGTCCTTGGCGCGCTCGGTGGTGGGACGTCCGGGTCTGGGCATATCACTCACCCTCCTTTTCTGTATTCAGGGTATCCAGCGCCAGCTCCTTCTGGCTCAGCTGGCTGCGGGCGATCTCCTGATATTCCGGGCAGCTGACCATCAGCTGGGCGTGGGTGCCCTTGCCCACCAGCCTGCCTTCGTCCAGTACAAGGATCTGGTTTGCGTGCAGCACGGTGGAAATGCGCTGTGCCACAATGATCACAGTGGCGTTGTCGGTCTGTGCCTTCAAAGCGCGGCGCAGGGTTACATCGGTCTTGTAGTCCAGTGCCGAGAAGCTGTCGTCAAACAGGTAGACCTTGGGGTCCTTGGCAATTGCCCGGGCAATGGAAAGCCGCTGCTTTTGGCCGCCGGATACGTTGGAGCCGCCCTGTGCAATGGGGCTCTGGTAGCCCTCGGGCTTTGCCTCGATAAAATCAGTGGCCTGCGCAATGGCAGCGGCCTTGTGCACCTGTGCGTCGGTGATATCCTCGCCGCCGAATTTCAGGTTGCTGTCAATGGTGCCGCTGAACAGCACACCCTTCTGGGGCACATAGCCCAGCAGGTCGTGCAGCTGTGCCTGCGGCATCTCGCGCACGTCAATGCCGTCCACGGTCACCTTGCCGCCGGTCACATCGTAAAAGCGGGGAATCAGGTTGAGCAGGGTGGACTTGCCGCAGCCGGTGGAGCCGATGATGGCGGTAGTCTCGCCGGGCTTTGCGGTAAAGCTGATGTGTTCCAGCGCATCGCTGTCCGCACCGGGGTAGCGGAAGCTCACATCCTCGAACTGCACCACGCCCTGCCAGTCGGTGTGCGCCTGTGCAGCCTTTGCGGCGGCTTCATCCGGGTCGCGGATGGTGGCCTTGGTGCGGATGACCTCGTCAATACGATCCGCAGCCACACCGGCGCGGGGCAGCATGACGGCCACCATGGCCAGCATCAGGAAGGACATGACGATCTGCATGGTGTAGGTGATAAAGGCAATCATTTCGCCCACCTGCATAGTGCCGGCGTCCATGGCCTTGCCGCCGAACCAGACGATGAGCAGGCTGGTGCCGTTCATGATCAGGGTCATAAAGGGCATCATAGCCACCATAGCGCGGTTGGTGAACAGCTGGGTGCCCATCAGCTCCCGGTTGGCCTTGTCAAAGCGCTGCTCCTCAAATTTTTCGCGGCTGAAGGCGCGCACCGGCATGATGCCGGTCAAGATCTCGCGGCTGACCAGATTCAGCCGGTCCACCAGCTGCTGCATCACCTTGAATTTGGGCATGGCAACGCTCATCAGGAAGAGCAGCAGCAACAAAAGCAGTGCCACGTCCAGCACCACGATCCAGGAAAGGCCGGAGCTGCTGCCTACAACGTGCAGCACGCCGCCAATGCCCAGAATGGGCGCGTAGGCCACCATGCGCAGCAGGATGACGCAGACGAACTGCACCTGCTGGATATCGTTGGTGGTGCGGGTGATGAGGGAGGCGGTGGAAAAATTCTCGATCTCCGCATTGGAGAAGCCGATAACGCTGGAGAAGGTCTCCCGGCGCAGGTCGCGGCCGATGGCGGCAGATACCCGGGAGGCAAGGAAGCCCACGGCCACAGCCACGGCTACCATCAGCAGGGTGAGCGCCAGCATCTGGCCGCCCACCCGGAAGAGGTAACCCATCTGCACATCCTGCGCAACGCCCTGCGCCTCGTATTCCAGCTGCACCAGCAGCAAAGACTGGCTTTTCAGGTTTTCCAGCAGGGTGCTGTCCAGCTGGCTCATGGCACCGTCCAGCTGCTTTTGCAGCATACTGCGGTCAAAGCCGGGCATCTGGCTCATGGCGGCAAACTGGCTGCAAACGGTGTCCAGATCCGCTGCCGTAGGGGTGACGGTCTCAGTGTCCGCGTCCGCAGCGGCAGAGGGCGTCTCGGCAAGGCCGGTCATGCCCATGCTGTTCTGTCCAGCGGGGGTGTTGGCGGCCTGTGCGGCAGCCATATACAGCACGATGTCCGGGGTGGTCACGGCCTCTTCCAGTGCGGTGCGCTCGTCCTCGGTCAGGTCGGAGCGCAGCTGCAACACGCCATCGTCCTGCAGATAGTACTGGTAGGCGTTTTGCAGCTTCTGCGCATCTTCCTCGCTCATCAGCAGGCTCAGCGCGTCCAGCGTACTCTGGCGCACCGTCTGGGGCAGGGGGCTTTCAATGCCGCCCTGCTGGATGCCGGTGTCCACAATCTTGCTGGTGTAGTCCGGCAGGGCAAGGTCGCAGTACGCCTGCACGAACAGCAGTGCGAACACCACAAGGCAGACCGCCCAGTGCCGGGCCAGCTGCTTAAAGATCTTTGTCATGGTTCGTTTCTCCCTTCGGGTCAATGTTGCGCGCGGCATTTTCCGCAAGAATGGCATCCATCAGCGCGCCGCGCAGCGCGTCCATCTGGGCTACCTGCTCCGGCTCTAACCGTGCCAGCACGCTGGCAAAGTAGTCGCGCAGAGCCTGCTCACACTGGTGGCACAGCTCGTACCCCTTGGGGGTGATGCGCACCAGCGTTTTGCGGCGGTCGGCGGGGTCCGGTTCCCGCACCACAGTGCCGTCCTGCTCCATGAGCCGCAGCCCGCGCGAGACCGCCGGCAGCGGCTGACGAATCTCCCGGGCAAGGTCGGAGACATAAATGGCACCGTCCTTTCCGTGACAGTTGATGGCGTGCAGCAGGCCTTCCAGCATATTGAAGTGGCATTTGGGGCAATCGGCCAGCGCCGCCCGCATCCCGGCCTTGGATGCCTTGCTCAGCTGCCCGATATAGTGGCACATCCCCTGAAAGCTGGGGGTGCTTGGCTCGGACACGACAGTCCCTCCTCGTTTGCATTTTTTGGATACTTAACAGTTGTTAAGTATTAACGCCTGATAAGCATATTCCTTTTGCTGCCGGATTGCAAGGGAATGGGGAAATATTAAACAAAAATTCACAAAAAACTTGTAGGTTTTGTCAATGCGCAAACCGGCTCTCGCTGCATAGAAATAAAGGACAGGCAGAAACGGAGGGCGCGGATGGAGCAGGGATTCCAAGTGTTGTTACAGGTATTCGGCGGATTGGCGCTGTTTTTATATGGGACGGACAGCCTGTGCAGGGCAGTACAGCAGGGAGCGGGCAGGCGTCTGCGCAGCCTGCTGGCGCGGTGCACCGCAAACCCGGTGGCAGGGTTGCTGACTGGTGCTGCGGTAACGGCGGTGCTGCAAAGCAGCTCAGCGGTCACGGTTATGGTCATTGCCTTTCTGGCGGCGGGGCTGTTGCAGCTGCGGCAGGCGGTTCCGGTGGTGTTCGGGGCGAACATCGGCACAACAGTCACGGCACAGCTGCTGGCGTTTCAGGTGGAAGGCTGGCGGTATCTGCTGCTGTTTGGCGGGGTGCTGCTCTGTCTGGCCTGTAAAGGCTGGCGGGGCCGCTGCGTGGGCGAGGCAGTGTTCGGCTTTGGGCTGCTGTTCGAAGGCGTTACTGTGATGCGCAGCGCCATGGAGCCGCTGCTGCAAAGCCCTCTGCTCCGGCTGGAGCTTGCCCGGGTGCGGCAAAGTCCCATGCACGGGCTGCTGGCGGGTGTCTGCATGACCTTAACGGTGCAAAGCAGCTCTGCCACAGTGGCGCTGCTGCAAAGCATGGCGGCGCAGCCCGGGGCAGACGGCGTGCACAGCCTGCTGGGGCTGACGGCGGCCATTCCCATTTTGCTGGGGGATAACATCGGCACCACCATCACGGCGGTGCTTGCCGCCATCGGGCAGGGAAGAGACGCCAAGCGGGTGGCGGCAGCCCACGCCATTTTTAACCTGAGCGGCGCGGCGGTGTGCTGCGCACTGCTGCAGCCCTTTGCGGCGTTGGTGCGGCTGTGCTCGCCCGTAGGGGTGGAGTGGGCCGTGATCGCCCGACAGATCGCCAACGCACACACCTTATTCAACGTACTGTGCGCGCTGGTGTGGCTGCCCCTGACCGGGCAGATGGTGCGGCTGGTCTGCGCGCTGCTGCCCGATAAAAATCGCCCGGAAGAACGGTTGTAAACCGGAGCGGGGAATGGTATACTGAAGCAGACGATACTATTATATATAAAGGATGGAATGCAATGAAACGGAAAATCGGCAGGCTGTGCATGGTGCTGGGTGCTGTGCTGATCTTATGCGCCGCCGGGTTGCTGGGCTACAACCGGTGGGATGCCGCCCGGGCAGAAAAGGCTTCGCAGGAAGTATTGGGCGAGCTGGAGCAGACCATGCAAAAGACCATTACGGAGCACCAGCAGGAAAACGAGACTGCAGCCCCGCAGCCGGTGCTGGACCCGACGCAGGAGATGACCACCGTGGAGGTGGAAGGGCGGGACTACATCGGGGTGCTTTCCATCCCGGCGGTAGAACGGGAGCTGCCGGTGATGGCGCAGTGGAGCTACGCCGGGCTGAAGATCGCCCCCGGGCGGTACAGCGGCACCACCTATGGCGATGATCTTGTGATCTGCGGCCACAACTACGCAATGCACTTCAGCCCCATCAAGTGGCTGGCCATCGGCAGTTCGGTCTATTTTACGGATGCAGACGGTCTGCGCTGGAGCTATGAGGTGGAGAGCGTGGAGACTTTGCGCCCCACCCAGATCGAGGAGATGACCACCGATACCGAGACGGACAACTGGGATCTGACCCTGTTCACCTGCACCTCCGGCGGCGGTTCCCGCTACGCGGTGCGCTGTGTGCGGACAGGCTACCCCGTCCGTGTGACGGACGCGGCAGAATAATGCTTTGCACAGCAGGATGATTTGGAAGGGCTTCCGCTTTGCTCTAGCCATTATCAGCGGAAAATTTATTTTTAATTTCGGGATAGCGGAGCGTCTGCGGACGCTCCGCTATCCCATTTTCACAGGAGGGGGTCGTGACGGAAAACGGCAGCTCCAGCGCCTGTTTCCTGCGGAAATGCGGCGCTGCGGGGACTGCCAAAGACCTGATCTCCGAGGAAAATGGCCGTGTACAGCGTGAGCAGACTGGGGAGCATACGCTGTTTTTTACGCAAAAAATCCGCAAAAACCTTTGAAAGTCCTTTTTATGGTATCTGAATTGTGCGATACTGTGTTCACCGGGAAAGCCCCGGAACAAAACAGAAACACAGGAGGGAAACACCATGAAGGATTTTGAGTTGCGTTATGTGGGCAGTCATGTGGAGGTATACACCGGCAGTGGTGTGTTCCTGTTTTCGGCCGACACAGTGCGGGAGGCCATGGAAGAGCTGGCCGGGTAAGCGGCGGCATATCGCATCTGGGAAAGCTGAATGTAAAATGTATGTAAAATAACGGAAATCTTTTTGTTTGCCGCCCGGAAATATGTTGCGGAATGTGTAAAAAAAGTAACTTTCCTGTAAAATAAACCTTGTTGAGACGCCCCCTTTGATGGTATAATAAAAGTAAGCGGCTTCCGGAACAGGGCAGGCGTTGCGCGTGCAAGGTTCCGGCGGCTGTGTGCTGTAAAGGATAAAAAGGGAAGTTTCATATTAGGAGTATCGTTATGGATATCACACACATTACCTCTCTGCTGGGCGGCGTTGCGCTGTTCCTGTACGGCATGTCCATCATGGGCGCCGGTCTGGAAAAGCTGGCAGGCGGCAAGATGCAGGGCGTATTGCAAAAGCTTACCTCCTCTACCATCAAAGGCGTGATCTTCGGCACACTGATCACCGGCGTCATCCAGTCGTCGGCTGGTACGGTGGTTATTTGTGTCGGTCTGGTCAACTCCGGTATCATGACACTGACGCAGTCGGTAGGCGTGATCATGGGTGCAAATATTGGTACTACGGTAACAGGTCAGTTGATCCGCATGGCGGATATCTCAGGCGACAGCCTGTGGCTGACCTTGATCCAGCCCAAGACCTTTGCCCCCGTGGTGGCGTTTATTGGCTGCATTTTTTATGTGTTCCTGCGCAATGCCAAAAAGAAGAATATCGGTCAGATCATGCTGGGCTTCGGCATTCTGTTTACCGGCATGAGCCTGATGGATACCGGCGTTGCTCCCCTGCGGGAGAGCGCCGTCTTTCAGAATCTGTTCGTCACCATGACCAACCCCATTCTGGGCGTTCTGGTGGGCGTGGTGGTCACCGTGATCATCCAGTCCTCCTCTGCTTCGGTGGGTATTCTGCAGGCACTGTCCAGCACAGGGCTTGTCACCTTCAGCTCTGCCATTCCCATCATTCTGGGTGCGCATATCGGTACGGCGTTCACCCCACTGCTCACCATCGGCGGTTCCTCCAAGGATGGTAAGCGGGCAGCGCTCATCCACCTGTACTTCAACGTCATCGGCAGCGTGATCCTGCTGGCGCTGATCTATGCGGTGCAGTTCACCATCGGCATCCCCATGTGGGGCGATGTGATGAACAAGAGCTCCATTGCAAACATCCATACTTTGTCCAGCGTATGCGCCATGCTGCTGTTCCTGCCTTGCAGCGGAGTGCTGAGCCGCTTGGCGATGCTCACGGTGCCCAGTAGCGTGGAGGAAGCACAGGAGCTGAGCATGCCGGTGCTGGACGAGCGTCTGTACAAGAGCCCGGCTGTGGCTTTGCAGCAGGCGAAGAATGCGGTGATCAAGATGTCCCGCCGTGCCGCCCGCAACGTGGGTCTGGCTGCGCCGCTGCTTTTGAAGATGGACGAGGAGACCGTGAGCGCCATTAAGGTGCGCGAGAACCTGATCGACCGCATGGAGGTGGAGATCACCAACTACCTGATCAAACTGACCGATCAGGAGCTGGGCGACGACGAGAGCCACGCGGTGACCGAGCTGCTGAATTTTGTCACCGAGTTCGAACGCATCGGCGACTATGCCGTGAACATCATGGAAAAGGCCGAGGAGCTGCACGACAAGGAGGCCAGCTTCAGCGAGAGCGCCAAAAAGGAACTGCAATTGCTGGACGCCGCATTGGAGCGCATTCTGGCTCTGACGGACGAGGCCTTTGAAAACGATGATACCCAGAAGGCTGCACAGGTGGAGCCGCTGGAGGAGATCATTGATGTGATGGTGGAGCGCCTGCGCGACCAGCACATCCGCCGCCTGAAGGACGGCATCTGCTCCATCGACACCGGCGTGGTGTTCCTGGATGTGCTGAACAACGCCGAGCGTATCTCCGACCACTGCTCCAACATTGCGGTGCGCATGGTGGGCATGGAGGCCGGCGATGATTACGACTCTCACACCCTGAAAAACATCATGCACCACAGCCCCAGCAAGGACTATATGCTGGAGTACGAGCAGTGCCGCAAGGAATACCTTGTGCCGCTGGAAGAAATGGAAGCGTAAGTCATATTTATAACAGAGGCCGCTGCACATCGTTTGCAGCGGCCTCTTATACTTATTCCCCCAGATCCTCCAGCAGCAGGTCGAGTTCCCGGGGGCTGTTGACCACAAGCCCGCGCTTGATGCGTAAGGCGTCGTTTTCGGGCAGAAGATTGGTGTAGATGCCGGTCACGCGGATCAGGGTGCCCGGGGTGCCGTCGGCGCGGCAGGTGTACACCGCCACCCGCCCGCCGCTGTCTTGCAGGCAGTAGCGGGCGGTGTCCGTCTGGGGCACTGCCTGCGCGGCAAGGCTCAGGGGAGAGGCGGGGGCGGTCTCAGACCCGGCGGGGCTTTGAGACAGCGGCAGCTTTGGCAGCGCCATCCAGAACAGACTGAATACAATGGTGAATACGCAAAGCCCGTAGAACAGGCAGACAGACAGCTTGCGCATAAAAAACACTCCCTTCCCCGGTAAGTATGCCCCGTTTTGGCGGATGGCAGACAATTTTCACACGCAGATACTGTACTTTCCACAAGAGAGTGTGTTATACTATTTATATCTGCTCAGCGCGCAAAGATTGGTTCTTGCCCGGCTGGGGCTTGCGTGCTATAATATGGTATTGCAGTTTGAAATTTCGTGTCACAAACGATGTGGATAAAGCCCGGTGCAGCTATGCCCGGCAACAGTCTTGAAATGTCAGGAGGCGATCCCTATCTCCAACAATGAGATGAGAAAGATCCACCGGGGCGGCGAGGAGCAGCCTGCCCGCCCGGTGGGACGTAAGGTCAATGTTTCCCAGAGCCGCCGCGAGGTACACTCCGCAGCGGAAAACCGTACCCGCACACCCAAGGCACCCAAAAGCCCCAAGCCGCCGAAGGAAAAGAGCAAGCATCCCATTCTGCGGTTCATTGGCCGCACTGTCGCTACGGTGCTCTGCCTCGGCATTATGCTGGGCAGCGTGGTGGCCGTGGGCATGGTGTTCTATGTGGTGCAGGCTACTGCCAACGACGGTGACCTGCTGGACCTGGACAACATTCAGCTGAGCCAGTCCAGTATGGTGGTAGCTACCGACCCGGATACCGGCGCACAGGTGGAGTATGCCACCCTGCGTTCCTCCAACAGCCACCGCGTATGGGCAGACCTTGAGCAGATCCCCTCCAATTTGCAGTATGCCTTCATCTGCACCGAGGATAAGGACTTCTACTCAGAGCCCGGCGTTAACTTCAAGCGCACCATCGGCGCAATGATCAATGAGTATCTGCTGCCCATTTACAGCTCCAAGCAGGGCGCATCCACACTGGAACAGCAGCTCATCAAGAACCTGACCGATGACAACAGCGCCAGCGGTATTGATGGCGCATTGCGCAAGGTGCGCGAGATCTACCGCGCCCTCTGCCTGAGTCGCAGCTACTCCAAGGAGACCATTCTGGAGGCTTACCTGAACACCATCAGCTTTACCGGCACCATTCAGGGTGTGCAGACGGCGGCCAACGAGTACTTCAACAAGGACGTCAGCCAGCTGAGCCTGTGGGAGTGCGCTACCATTGCCTCTATTACCAAAAACCCCACCAACTATAACCCCTATACGAACCCCGAAAATCTGATCCACCGCCGCAACTTCATCATGTACAATATGTGGCAGCAGGGTGTGATCAGCGAGGAGGACTACCGCAACGGCGCTGCACAGCCCCTTGTGCTGGCCGAAGAAGACAGCGGCAAAAAGCCCAGCACCGTCACCTCCTACTTCACCGATGCACTGTTCAATGAGGTCGTGCAGGACATCATGACCAAGGAGGGCATCAGCGAGTCCGAGGCACAGAAGCTGCTCTACACTGGCGGCTTTACCATCGAAGCCACTGTCAACACCAAGCTGCAGTCCCAGATGGAAAACCTGATGCTGAACACCGACGATGCCTACTTCCCGGCGGGCTGGCATGAGGAAGAGGTCACCTCTATTTCGGACGATGATGTGCAGGTGTTCAACGAGGATGGCACCCCCAAGACCCGCACCGGCGAAGATGGCACCGTCTACTATTACCGCAACGTGCGCACGCAGGCTGCTATGGTCACGCTGGACTATGACGGCAACGTGCTGGCCATTGCGGGCGGCTTGGGCGAAAAGACCAAGAGCCTTTCCCTGAACCGCGCCTATAATGTGGAGCGGCAGACCGGTTCTACCATCAAGCCCATCGGTGCCTATGCGCTGGGCATTGAGTACGGTCTGGTCAACTGGTCCACCATGCTCAACAACTCCCCCCTGTATCAGAAGCAGGATATGATCATCCGGGACGAGGACTACTGCCGCAAGAATGGCCTGATGGGACTCTCCGACAAGCAGCTCCGCGCTTACCCCAACGCATGGCGCAGCTGGCCGCGCAACTACGGCGGCAACTATGGCGACGGCAGCGATCTCCCGCTGTGGAACGGCCTTGCCCGCTCGCTGAATACTATCGCAGTCCGCGTGGGCGACCTTGTGGGCGCAAGCAATATCTTCAACTTCGTCTACAACACCCTGCAACTGAATACGCTGGACCCCACCAACGACGTGGGTCTGGCGCAGATGGTTATGGGCAGCCAGACCAAGGGCGTTACGCCCATGGCGCTGGCCGCAGCCTTCCAGATCTTCTATGACGGCGAGTACACCACTCCGCACCTGTACACCCGTGTGCTGGACCGGGAAGGCAACATCTATCTGGAAAACAACGCCACCAGCTATCAGGCACTGACCCCCGATACCGCTTATGTCATGAACCGTCTGCTGAAGAATGTTCTGTTCTCCAGCGTAGGTACTGCCAGCGGCCGCTACCCCAACTCCAACGGCATGGAGGCCTTTGGTAAGACCGGTACGGCCAGCGACGAAAAGGATCTGTGGTTCGTGGGCGGCACGCCCTACTATGTCACCGCTGTGTGGTGGGGATATGATGCACCTTACGATATGACCAAGACCCTGTCCAAGCAGCAGGCCAAGACCCGCACCTGTGTTATGGCGTGGAAGGCACTGATGGAGCAGGCACAGGCAGACCTGCCCTATAAGGCATTCCCCACCTCCGCAGGCGTGGTGGAGCGCCGCTACTGCACCCAGAGCGGATTGCTGGCCGGTGCAGGCTGCCCGAGCACTGCCGTGGGCTACTACCGTGCCGATGATCTGCCCGATACCTGCACCTATTCCCATGCCGCACCGCAGGCTGCTGCCCCTGCCGAGAACACAGACGATGCTGTGCCCACCCAGCCGGTCACCCCCACCGATACCAGCGCACTGGACACGGAATAAGGACAAAAATCGTACTTTTTCACCCCCTTTGCTGAAAAATCCGGCAAGGACAGGGCGCACTTCACAAGACAAAACTGGACAAAGTGACAAAATAGCATCCGGGCTCTTGCATTGCAGGGGTTCGGATGCTATTATATTCTCTGCAAGAACACTTGTGTTTGAGAGGTGAACAAGTTGGAACGCCGTTTTTATCTGGTGGATGCGCAGGTGCTGCCGGAGGTTTTTCTCAAGGTGGTACGCGCCAAGGAGCTGCTGGCCAGCGGCGAAGCCCGCAGCATTTCGGCTGCGACCCGCGCCGTAGAGCTTTCGCGCAGTGCATTTTATAAGTATAAGGATTGTATTTTTGATTCAGAGAACGGCCGTGAGGTCATCACGGTCATGGCCACCCTGCGGGACGAGACCGGTGCGCTGCAAAGCCTTCTGGCCGGCATCAGCGCCGCAGGTGCCAGTATTGTGACCATCAACCAGTCCACCCCGGAGAATGGGGCTGCGCTGGTGGCGGTCACCATCCGCACCGATACCATGCAGATGTCCCCGGAGGAACTGACCGAAAAGCTTTCGCGCCAGCGCATGGTCGTGGGTGTGCGCTGCGGGTATAACCTGTAACAAAGCAGGAAACGAGGGAAAGAGAGTATGGCTAAAATTGCAATTCTGGGCTTTGGCACGGTGGGCAGCGGCGTATACGAGGTGCTGTGCCACAATGCTGCAAGCGTCTCCCGCCGGGCTGGCGAACCGGTGGAGGTAAAATATATTCTGGACCCGAAGGATTTTACCGGCAACCCGGTGGAGCCCTTGGTGGTCAAGAATATCGACGTGATCCTGCAGGACCCGGAGATCCGGGTGGTGGTGGAGACCATCGGCGGTACCCGCTTTGCTTACCCCTACGTCAAGGCGTGTCTGGAGAGCGGCCGCAGCGTGTGCACCTCCAACAAGGAGATGGTGGCCACCTACGGTGCAGAGCTGCTGGCACTGGCCAAGGAGCACGGCTGCGCCTTCCTGTTCGAGGCCTCTGTGGGCGGCGGTACGCCCATCATCACCCCCATGCACCAGTGCCTGGCGGCCAACGTCATCACCGAGGTGGAGGGCATCGTGAACGGTACCACCAACTTCATGCTCACCAAGATGGTGCGGGAGGGACTGGGCTTTGAGGATGCGCTGCAAATTGCGCAGGAGCTGGGTTACGCAGAGACCAAGGACCCCAGCGATGACGTGGACGGCCGCGACGCCTGCCGCAAGATCGCCATCCTGTCCTCCATGGTGTGCGGCCATCAGATCTACCCCCAGAACATCCCCACCCGGGGCATCCGCGCCATTACCGCCGCCGATGTGGCCAGCGCCGAAAAGCTGGGCTGCGTTATCAAGCTGATCGCATGGATGAAGCTTGGCAAGGACGGCAGCGTGGCCGCCGGTGTAGAGCCGTGTCTGGTGCCCAAGGCAAACCAGCTGGCCAGCGTGGACGATGTGTTCAACGCGGTGCTGGTCAAGGGCGATATGCTGGGCGATGTGGTGTTCTACGGCAAGGGCGCAGGCAAGCTGCCCACCGCCAGCGCTGTGGTGGCAGACGTGGTGGATGCGTTGAAAAACGGCGCACAGGTGCACGACAGCCTGTTCTGGCAGCCTGCGGACCCGGTGGACGGCATGCTCACCGACCCGGCTCCCGCTGCATATTATGTGCGTGTGGCGGGCATTGCACCCGCTGTGGTGGAGGCCATCTACGGCTACGGCAAGGTGGTGGATGAGCGGTACGAGGGCTGCGCCTACTTTGTGAAGCGCGCCGATGAGCGTGCGCTGGCAGAGGCCGCGCGCAAGGTGGAGGCCGTGGGCGGCAGCGTAAAGCTGGTGCTCAAGCGTCTGCCCGAGGAAGTGTAACGGAAAGGAACTGCGGCAATGAAGATCAAGGTTTCAGTCCCTGCCACCAGCGCCAATGTAGGCTCCGGCTTCGATGCGCTGGGTCTGGCAGTTACGTTGTACAACACAGTCACCTTTGAGGACAGCGAGGTGCTGGAGATCTCGGCATCGGACGGCACCCGCATCCCCCGGGGCGAGTCGAATCTCGTGTACCGCTCCGCCAAGGGCCTGTTCGAAAAGGTTGGCAAGCAGATCCCGCCCCTCAAGATCACCCAGACGAACCCCATCCCCATGGCACGGGGTCTGGGCTCTTCTTCGGCCTGCATTATCGCGGGTCTGCTGGGCGCAAACCGGATGCTGGGCGATGTGCTCAACACGCAGGAGCTGCTCACGCTGGCAACTGCCATTGAGGGACACCCCGATAACGTGGCTCCGGCACTACTGGGCGGCCTGACCAGCAGCGTGTTCGAGGACGGCAAGGTGTATTCGGTCAAGCGGAATGTGGACGAAAGCCTCTGCTTTGCTGCCATCGTGCCGGACTACAAGCTGCTGACCGAGGCAGCCCGCGCTGCCCTGCCTAAAGAGGTATCCCATAAGGACGCGGTGTATAACCTGTCCCGTGCGGCGCTGGTGCCCGCAGCCTTCTGCGAGGGGCGGCACGACCTACTGGCCATTGCCACCGAGGATAAGCTGCACCAGCAGTATCGCATGCCCTTGATGCCCGGCTCCCGCGAGGTGTTCGATATGGCGCGGCTGTGCGGCGCAAAGGCCGTGTATGTGTCCGGTGCAGGCAGCACGGTCATGGCTGTGGCAGAAAAGGCCGAGGCCGAAAAGTTCTATTCCAAGCTGGAAAAAGGTCTGGAGCTGCTGGAAGGTCTGGACGGATGTGAAGCATTTACACTGTTGCAGCTGGATGCCGATAACACCGGCGCAACCGTGGAATGATAAATGGGTAAGGGAAGTGCAAGAACGCTTCCGCCCGGCAAGCCCCCCGCAAGCGCGGGGCGTTAAAGAGGAGAGTGACAAGATATGGCGTTGATCGTACAGAAATTCGGCGGTTCTTCCGTAAAGGACCGTGACCGTATCTTCAACGTTGCGCGGATCGTGGCCAACACCCACAACGCGGGCAATGACGTAGTGGTGGTAGTCTCCGCACAGGGCGACACCACCGATGACCTGATCGCCAAGGCAGGGGAGATCACCCATAACCCCTCGGCGCGTGAGATGGATATGCTGCTGGCCTCCGGCGAGCAGATCAGCATCGCACTGCTGGCCATGGCGCTGAACGAGCTGGGCTGCCATGCCATCAGCCTGACCGGCTGGCAGGCGGGCTTCCGTACCGACCGTGCCTACACCAAGGCGCGCATCACCCGGCTGGAGACCGAGCGGATTTCCTCCGAGCTGGAGCGCAACCGCGTGGTGGTGGTGGCAGGCTTCCAGGGCTTGAACAAGCTGGATGACATCACCACTCTGGGACGCGGCGGCTCCGACACCAGTGCTGTAGCGATTGCCGCTGCCCTGCACGCTGACCGCTGCCAGATCTACACGGATGTGGAGGGCGTTTATACCGCCGACCCGCGCAAAGTGAGCAACACCCGTAAGCTGGAGGAGATCACCTTTGACGAGATGCTGGAACTGGCATCTCTGGGCGCACAGGTGCTGAACAACCGCAGCGTGGAGCTGGCTAAAAAGTACAATGTGGAGCTGGAGGTGCTCTCCAGCCTGAACCCCATCCCGGGTACGGTGGTTAAGGAGGTTACAAAGGACATGGAAGGTATGCTGATCAAGGGTGTCGCCAAGGACACCGATGTTGCCGTTATCACGATTCTCAACGTTCCCGATGAGCCGGGCATGAGCTTTAGGATCTTCGGTCTGCTGGCACAGAAGAACATCAACGTGGACATCATTCTGCAGTCCACCGGCCGCGACGGCAAGAAGGATATCAGCTTTACCTGTGCCGAAGGCGAAGCCGAGCTGGCCATGCGTGTGCTGAAGGAAAGTGCACACTTCAACGATGTCAGTGTGGACACCACCTGCGCCAAGGTCTCCATCGTGGGTGCCGGTATGCAGAGCCACAGCGGCGTTGCCTCCAAGATGTTCGAGGCACTGTCCAACAACAATATCAACATCAAGATGATCTCCACCAGCGAGATCAAGATCTCCTGCATCATCGACCGTGCAGACGCCGATAAGGCTGTCGGTGCCATCCACGATATGCTGTTTGACTGATCTGCGTAAAATTTTTAATTGTGGCCTGTCTGCTCCCTGCCGGGGGCGGGCGGGTCATAATTTTTTTACACACAGCAGCGTTTACACAAAATGCAAAGGGGTGTATAATATAGTTTGAATCTGTGCGGCGCACCGGCGCTGCAACAATGCCGAAAAGGAGCCCCGCCGCATGAGTGAACCCACCCGTACCTCCAGAGCGCCTGCTGATAAGCGCCTGACCTATCAACAATGGAAGCGCCGCAAAATGCTGCGGCTGGCCCGCAACTGGGTGCTGTTTCTGGCCGGCTGCGCTGCGGTGGTAGCGCTGCTGACCGGCGGCATCCTGTGGCTGCTGCCCAAGGTGCACGGCCTGCTGGCCGGGCCAAAGGTATTTGCAGCCAGCGTGTACGACGGCACAGACTATGTATTTAACGCCGCAGATGCCCGGCTGGTACTGGTGAACGCCAACCTGCCCTATACCGCTGAGCCTGCTCCGCTGCTGGATACCGCCGACGAGGCCACCGGCCAGCAGCTGGAAGCCGAAGCGGCCATGCAGTACCGCAGCATGGCTGCCGCCGCACAGGCGGATGGGGTCAGCCTGACCCTTGTGGCCGGTTATCAGGACGCTGACACCCGGCAGGCCGCCTACGAGGCCCGGGTGCAGACCTACCGCGATAAGCGCAAGAGCGAGGAGGAAGCCGCCCGTCTGGCGGCTACCATCCAGCCCGCCGCCAACGCCAACGAGCACGGCACCGGCTATGCGGCAGATATCCTCAGCGCGGACAATCCGCAGCAGGACACCCGTTTTGCCGAGACCCGCGCCTACGAGTGGCTTACGGCCTATGCGGCGGAATACGGCTTTATCCTGCGCTACCCGCAGGACCGGCAGGCCGCCACCGGCATCGTGTTCGAGCCGTGGCACTGGCGCTATGTGGGGGTGGAAAACGCCCTTGCCATTCGCGCCAGCGGCCTGAGCCTGGAAGAGTTCATCGCCCTGCAGAGGGCAGACTGAATCAAATGCTCTGTGCTGCGGCACAGAGAGAAGGGAATAACCATTGGAACGTACTCTCATTGCACCGGGTGTGCATCTTTCCTGCGACCCGGCTTCTAAATTCAACCGCTGCCGCATCAGCATCCATTTTGCTTTCCCGGCCCAGCGTAAAACGGCCACTGCCCATGCGCTGTTGCCGCTGGTGATGGAGCGCGGCTATGCGGACTGCCCGGATATGACCCGCCTCACCAAAAAGCTGGCAAAGCTCTACGGCGCAGACCTGACCGTGGACGCCCGCCCCATGGGCTGCAACCACAACCTCTGCGTCAGCGTGACCGGCATCAAGGATGCCTTTGCGCTGGAGGGCGAGGCACTGACCGCCGAGTATACCAAAATCGCGCTGGGTGCGGCCTTCCATCCGTATTTTGTGGACGGCTGCTTTGACCCGCAGGCCGTCAGCATTGAAAAGCAGATGCTGAAAAAGGGCCTTGAGGATGAAATCAACGATAAACGCATCTACTGTCTGCATCAGGCCAACCGGGAGTTTTTTGGTGACAGCCCGGCAGGCGTGCGGCAGGAGGGCTATCTGGAAGAGGTGGACGGTCTTACCCCAGCCATGCTGACCGCCGCTTATCAGCAGATGCTGCGCACCGCCAACATCGAGCTGCTGGTGCTGGGCTGTGATGCTGCCCAGACCGCCGCCATCCGGGATGCTTTGCTGGCAGAGCTTGCCTGCATCGACCGCGCCCCGCTGCCGCTGGTGGAAAACATGGCCATGCCCACCATTGCACCGGTGCACAAGACCGAAAACTACGATATGGTGCAGGCAAAGCTGTGTATGCTGTTCACGCTGGGGCAGCCCATGCAGCCGCAGCAGCTGGCAGCGGTGCGCCTTGCCATGGCGCTGTACGGCGGCAGCGTGACCAGCCGCCTGTTCCTCAATGTGCGGGAGCGGGACCATCTGTGCTACTACTGCTCCTCCTCCTTCCAAAGCTTTACCGGCAGCATGGCGGTGAACAGCGGTGTGGAGCACGCCGATGCCGCCCGCGCAGAGCAGGCCATTTTGAAGGAACTTGCCGACCTGTGCACCGGCCCTATCACCGACGAGGAATTTGAGGACTGCCGCCGGGGCTTGCTCAGCGGCATGAACGGGGTAGAGGACAGCCTTGGCGGCATCGAAAGCTGGTACTACATCGAGGTGCTGCGTGCCGGTGCCAACAGCGCTGCACCCATCCAGAGCCCGGAGCAGGCGCGGAATGCTCTACGCGCCGTGACCAAAGACGAGGTGCGGGATATCCTGCGCCGCCTGACCCTCTCGGTCAGCTATCTGCTTACAAAGGAGGATACTGCCCATGCCGCAGAATAACCAGACCCTGCTGGAAAAGACCGTGGCCGACCAGTGGCAGACCCTGCCCTCCGGCCTGACGGTGCTGGTGCGCCCCATGCCGGGCTATTCCAGCACTCATGTGATCTATGCCACAAAGTTCGGCTCCATCGACCGGGATTTCTGCCTGAACAGCCAAACGGTGCATCTGCCGGCGGGTGTAGCGCATTTTCTGGAGCACAAGATGTTCGAGGACGAGGACGGCGATGCCTTTGCCAAGTACGCAAAGACCGGTGCCAACGCCAACGCCTTTACCAGCTTTGACCGCACCTGCTACCTGTTCACCGCTACCCAGCAGTTGGACGAAAGCCTGGACGTGCTGCTGGGCATGGTAGGCCACCCCTACTTTACCGAGCAGACCATCGCCAAGGAGCAGGGCATCATCGGGCAGGAGATCAAAATGTACGATGACAGCCCGGATTGGCGGCTCATCACCGGCCTGTTCGAGTGCCTGTACCACAGCCACCCCATCCGCAGCGATATCGCGGGCACGGTGGAGAGCATTGCCGAGATCACGCCAGCCATGCTGTACGACAGCTGCAAGGCCTTTTATGCCCCGGGCAATATGGTACTGGCTGCTGCCGGTAACACCACCATGGAACAGATCCTTGCCGCCTGCAAGCGGCACGGCCTGATGGAGCCCCGCCCGGCACAGAAGGTGCAGCGGCTGTGGGCCACGGAGCCTATGACCCTTGCCGCTACGGAAAAAACGCTGACCATGCCGGTCTCCAAGCCCTGCTTCGGCGTAGGCTTTAAGGAAGAGCCGCTGTCTGCGGACGATCTGCGCACCGAGGCGCTGTACGACCTTGTGCTCAGCTGCATCGTGGGCGGGATGTCGCCGCTGTACCGCCGCCTGTATGACGAAGGCCTTGTGAACCCCGGCTTTGGCGGCGAGGTACTGCGGGTGGACGGCTGCTGCTGCATCCTGTTCACCGGAGAGAGCGATGTGCCGGACACCGTGCGCCAGCTGCTGCTGGACGAGATCGCCCGGGTGCGCGCCGCCGGTGTGGACAGGGAAGTGTTTACCCTGTGCAAGAACGAAAAATACGGCCAGCTGATCGAAAATCTGGAAAACGTGGAAGACTCGGCCAGCCAGATGGCAGACTTTGCCCTCAGCGGCCAGACGGTGGCGCAGCAGATCTCCATGCTGGCCGGGCTGACCGCAGAGGATGCAGACGCTGCCCTGCAGCACATCCTGTGCACCGACCGCATGGCTACCATGTACATCCTGCCGGATGGCACGGCGCAGGCGGCAGAAGAGGACGAGGAGGAAGAAGAATGACAAATCTGGTACAGTTTCCGGGTCTGGGACTGAGTTTTCAGCTGAACCGCGTGGCCTTTACCATCGGCGGGGTCAGCATCTACTGGTACGGCGTGTGCATTGCGGTGGGTCTGTGTCTGGCGCTGGTCTTTGCCTTCCGGCACAGTCTGGAATTTGGCGTAGACCCGGACAGCATGGTGGACGTCATCCTTATTGGCGTAGTGCTGGGCATCATCAGCGCCCGCGCCTACTATGTAGCTATGGCACCTTTTAAATATGAGAGCATCTGGGAGATGATCGCCATCCGGGATGGCGGCCTTGCCATCTACGGCGGCATCATCGGCGGCTTTCTGTTCGGCGGCCTGGCCTGCAAGTGGCGGGGCGTGCCGGTGCTGCCCATGTTCGACCTTACCGCTATGGGCTTTCTCCTCGGGCAGGGCTGCGGCCGCTGGGGCAACTTTTTCAATCAGGAGGCCTTTGGCTGCAACACCACCCTGCCGTGGGGAATGTACAGCGAGGCCACCCGCGCTTACCTGATGAGCAGCACGGTCACGGTGCCCAAGGGTGTGGTCATCGACCCCAACCTGCCGGTGCATCCCACCTTTTTGTACGAGAGCATCTGGTGCTTTGTGGGCTTTTTCCTGCTGTTCCGCTACATCAAAAAACGCAAGTTCAACGGCGACATCACCCTGCGGTATCTGATTTGGTACGGCGCAGGCCGTTTCTGGATCGAGGGTCTGCGCACCGACAGCCTGATGCTGGTGCCCTCCATCGGGCTGCGGGTATCCCAGCTGGTGGCAGGCATCGCTGTGGTGGCTGGCATTGCGGCGGAGGTGTATTTTACCCGCAAGTTTAAGGGCAAGCCCCTGCTTGTGCCGCTGGCGATGAACGCAGAGAACAAGGCGGCTCAAAAGAAGCTGGACGGTCCCATCTCCTTTGCAGGTAAGGACACCCAGCTGCTGGCTTCCAGCCCGCGCAAGCTGTTTTTGGAAAAGACCGAGGCCTATAATGCGCAGGTGAAAGCCGCCATAGAACAGACCGGGCAGAAAAAAGCGTAAAAATCTGCGCAAAAGGGAAATTTCCTCTTGCAATCCGGTTGGTTTTTTGCTATAATATTCTAGCCGCATGGTGTGGGCGCCTGAAATGGCCCGCAGTAAGGGTCTGCCTTTACGACCAGCGAGTACAACGAAAAGGAATGAACAAAATGTACGCAATCATTGTTACCGGCGGTAAGCAGTACCGCGTGGAGCAGGGCGACATCGTCTACATCGAAAAGCTGGACGTTGAGGCCGACTCCGAAGTGAAGTTTGATCAGGTTCTCGCTATTGGCGAGGAGGGTTCTGTGAAGGTTGGCGCTCCTGTTGTTGAGGGTGCTACCGTTTCTGCCAAGGTCATCAAGAATGGCAAGGGCAAGAAGCTGAACATCATCACCTATCGCGCAAAGAAGCACAGTGCTCGCCGTATGGGCCATCGTCAGCCCTACACCAAGGTTGAGATCACTGCGATCAACGGCTAAGGAGGTAAATTACAATGGCACATAAAAAGGGCGTAGGCAGCACCAAGAACGGCCGCGATTCCGCAGCACAGCGTCTGGGCACCAAGCGTGCAGATGGTCAGTTCGTTCTGGCCGGCAACATCCTGGTCCGTCAGCGTGGCACCCACATCATGCCGGGTGAGAACGTTGGCAAGGGCAGCGATGATACCCTGTTTGCTCTGGTGGACGGCACCGTCCGTTTCGAGCGCGTGGGCAAGAGCGGCAAGAAGTGCAGCGTTAAGCAGTAACTTCTTTCTGAATAACTGCAATCGTAGAGCCGGACCCTCGTGGCCCGGCTCTTTTTGATGAAATAAGGCTATGCGTTCGTGTGGCGCTGTTTGCAAGCCTTCCCCCGGTCGGGGGAAGGTGGCACGAAGTGCCGGATGAGGGCGCTGAAACGCAAAGGCCTATAAAGCTAAGGAGGGGCTGTATGGCAGCACAGACTAACTTTATCGACATCGCCACGATATGGCTCCATGCGGGCAAGGGCGGCGATGGTGCGGTGAGCTTCCACCGCGAAAAATTCGTGGCCGCGGGCGGCCCGGACGGCGGCGACGGCGGCCGGGGCGGCGACATCATCTTTGTGGCGGACGACCATCTGTCCACCCTGATGGACTTCCGCTATAAGCGCAAGTATGTGGCCCCGGAGGGCGGCAAGGGCGGCGCAAGCCTGTGCCACGGCAAAAATGCCGAGAATCTGGTCATCAAGGTGCCGCTGGGCACTGTGATCAAGGACGCAGAGAGCGGCCTTGTCATCGCCGACCTGTCCGACCACACCCCGGTCACCATTGCTAAGGGCGGTCGCGGCGGCTACGGCAACGCACATTTTGCCACCCCCACCCGCCAGATCCCCAAGTTTGCAAAGCCCGGTATGCCCGGCGAGGATCTGCAGGTGACCTTGGAGCTGAAGTTGATTGCGGACGTGGGTCTGATTGGCTTCCCCAACGTGGGTAAGTCCACCCTCATCTCCACCATCAGTGCGGCAAAGCCCAAGATCGCCAACTACCACTTTACCACCCTTGTGCCCACGCTGGGCGTTGTGTCGGTGGGTGAGGGCGCAAGCTTTGTCTGCGCCGACATTCCCGGCCTGATCGAGGGTGCCAGCGAGGGCGTCGGTCTGGGACACGATTTCCTGCGCCATGTGGAGCGCTGCCGCCTGCTGCTGCACGTCGTTGACGTTTCCGGCAGCGAGTGCCGCGACCCCATCGAGGACTTTGAGAAGATCAACGAGGAGCTGGCAAAGTTCAGCCCCGTGCTGGCCGAGCGCCCGCAGATCGTGGTGGGCAACAAGTGCGACCTTGCCACCGAGGAGCAGATCGAGACCTTCCGCCAGTATGTGGAGGGCAAAGGCCTGACCTTCGTACCCATCTCTGCCGCCACCATGCAGGGCGTAAAGCAGCTGCCGGGGCTCGTGTACAACCGTCTCAAGGATATCCCGCAGGTGCCGGTGTTCACCCCCGAGTACAAAAAGCAGGAGCCCAAGAAGAATGGCCGCGATTTCACCATCCAGCGCATGGAAGCCCATGTGTGGAGCGTGGATGCCCCGTGGCTGGAGTATATTCTGGCCGGCAGCAACGTGGACGACTACGAGAGCCTGCAGTTCTTCCAGCGTCAGCTGGGCGAGAGCGGCATTCTGGACGCGCTGGTGCAGAAGGGCGTGGAAGAGAACGATACCATCCTCATCGGCGA
>OODK01000279.1_pt1 | contig 56766 bp, 37 predicted proteins | sample 1671371 | NCBI WGS metagenome assembly OODK01 (sample SAMN06348150, study PRJEB24527) | human gut metagenome | biome: human gut; feature: ankylosing spondylitis patient; material: feces | host: Homo sapiens | place: China | collected 2015-10 | reverse complement strand
TCTGGGTGAAGTGTACGTCCTGTACCACCGCCTGATGCTACTGAGAAGTACTTCTTGCCCTGCTCGATACACTCTTTCTTGTATGTACCTGCTACCGGATGCTGGAAACGAGTTGGGTTTGTAGAGTTTCCTGTGATAGAAACACCAACGTTCTCGTAATGCATGATTGCAACACCTTCCTGAACATCATCTGCACCGTAACACTTAACTGTTGCACGGAGTCCATCTGAGTATGCATGCTCAGAAACGATGTTGAGCTTAGCTGCCTTGTAGTCATACTGTGTCTCTACGAATGTGAATCCGTTGATACGTGAGATGATCTGTGCAGCGTCTTTTCCAAGTCCGTTAAGGATAACACGCAGTGGTTTCTGACGAACCTTGTTTGCCTTCTCAGCAATTCCGATAGCACCCTCAGCAGCTGCGAATGACTCGTGACCTGCTAAGAAACAGAAGCACTCTGTCTCCTCCTCGAGGAGCATCTTTCCAAGGTTACCATGTCCTAAACCTACCTTACGGTGATCAGCAACTGATCCAGGGATACAGAATGCCTGAAGTCCCTCTCCGATTGCTGCTGCAGCGTCTGCTGCTCTTCTACATCCTTTTTTGATTGCGATTGCTGCACCAACTGTGTATGCCCAGCAAGCGTTCTCGAAACAGATTGGCTGGATTTTCTTTACCTGATCGTAAACGTCAAGTCCAGCGTCCTTTGTAATCTTTTCAGCTTCTTCGATTGAGCTGATACCATAGCTGTTAAGTACAGCATTGATCTGGTCTATTCTTCTTTCATATGATTCAAATAATGCCATTGTCGTTCTCCTTTCCTCTTATTCCTGTCTTGGATCGATGATCTTAACAGCACCCTGCTCTGGAGTTACACGACCGTATGATCCTGAAGCTTTCTCCCAAGCTGTGTTAGCGTCATCACCCTTTTTGATAAAATCTGTCATTTTTCCAAGAGAAACGAACTGGTATCCAATTACTTCATCGTTCTTGTCAAGAGCGATTCCTGTTACATAGCCCTCAGCCATCTCAAGGTAACGAACTCCCTTTGCCTTTGTTGCGTACATTGTACCAACCTGTGAGCGAAGTCCCTTTCCTAAATCCTCAAGTCCTGCTCCAACAGCAAGTCCATCATCAGAGAATGCAGACTGTGTACGACCGTAAACGATCTGTAAGAATAACTCTCTCATAGCTGTATTGATGGCATCACAAACTAAGTCTGTGTTTAATGCCTCAAGAATTGTCTTACCCTGTAAGATTTCTGCTGCCATAGCTGCAGAGTGTGTCATTCCTGAGCATCCGATAGTCTCAACTAATGCCTCTTCAATTACTCCATTCTTTACATTGAGTGAGAGCTTGCAGGCACCCTGCTGTGGTGCACACCAGCCTACACCGTGTGTAAATCCTGAAATGTCCTCAATTTTCTTAGAATGAACCCATTTTCCTTCTTCTGGGATAGGAGCTGGCTCATGTTTTGCGCCCTTAGCTACAGGACACATGTTTTCAACTTCCTTAGTGTAAATCATCTTAAGACTCCTTTCGTTATGGTTTTAACATACCCAATTTATTTTCTCATATTTTTTGTCATAAGTCTAGAGTATCATCGACAAAAAACAACAAAAATACAATATTTTTTAAAACAACATTACTATTTTTTAAGAACTACGTTGTCCTTGTCTTTAAAAATGTGGTTTGCAGGAATGACTCCGCGTACTCTTGAAAGCGGATAAATGTTTGAATTTCTTCCTATTACTGTTCCCGGATTGAGTACCGAGTTGCAGCCCACCTCCACATGGTCACCGAGCATAGCGCCGAATTTCTTGCGGCCGGTTTCAATCTCCTCTTTTGTATCGTAAACATCCTTTACGACTACAAGAGTCTTGTCACTCTTTACATTTGATGTAATAGAGCCTGCGCCCATATGTGATTTGTAGCCCAGGATTGAATCTCCTACATAGTTGTAATGAGGCACCTGTACTGAGTTGAAGATGATTACATTTTTAAGCTCTGTGGAGTTTCCCACTACTGAGCCCTTGCCTACGATTGCACTGCCACGGATAAAAGCACACTGTCTGATTTCTGCGTCCTCGCAGATGATGAGCGGACCGTGCAGATATGCGCTGTCAAATACTGTTGCGCTCTTTGCCACCCAGATATCCTCGCCTCTTTTCTCATAGATTTCAGGGTCGAGTGTTGGTCCTATCTCCTTGATGAAATCACTTATTCCGGCAAGTGCCTCCCATGGATAAGTGAACTGTGATAAATACTCCTTTGCGATTGTTTCATCCAGATTATAGAGATTTGTTATTTTTGCGTTTTCCATTTTTCTATGTCCTTTCTTTTATTTATTATGTGAAAATTATTGACTATTGTTTTAACTGTCATTTTAATATTTAAACTTAAATATAAGCATTAAACATAAATATAAAAATTCATATTAATTATAGATTTAATAATTAATTATAGGCAGAGCTACTCACCGAACAGCTCATGCGCCGCCGCAAGTGCCGCCTCCGACACATCATCTGCCTGTGCACTATCAGCTGCCATATCAAGACCAGCCAGAAATTCCTCGGGGATTCCCATCTCATTCAGGGTTGTCTCATCCGGCGCATCATCTGCCGTGCTCTGTACTTCAGCATTGTTATGTACTTCAGCCGTGCTCTGCACTTCTTCCTCGCCGGGGTTATCGAAATCAAATGATATCTGGTCATTTTCAAACTTAAGACATGTATCGAATACATTTCCCGCCTTGGAGGTGAAGCCTGTGACCTTCTTTTTGGTCTTTCCTGTGGTAAACAGCTCCGTGAGAATTTCCTCTGAAAGCTCCACCTTTGCCACAGTATGCCAAACATTGAAGCCGCACTCACACTCATATTTCCACTGTGTCTTTTTGAGAGGTCTGCCACACTTTGGACAGAGTACATTGGTCTCGATTGGCTTTGGCTTTTCGGGAAAATCAAAGGCTATATCTCCGTCCTCTGTGAGCTTTAGCGGTGCGTCAAACTTCATGCCTGTCTTTGAGACAAATCCTGATATAACTTCTGTCTTTTTCTTTGTCAGAAGCTCCTTAAGGACTGATTCCTTTATCTTGACGCTTGCAACCTTGCCCACCATAAAACGGCAGCTCTCAGGATCATCACGTCTGTTGTTCTCACATACAAAGCCAAACGGCGCCACCTGGATTTTGCCTCCACACTTCGGACATACTACATCCTTCACTGTCTTTGGCTCTACATGGTCAAAATCAAACTGGACAGAGAGCTTTTTGTTTTCATCCTCCTTAAGCACCAGGCACGCATCGAAGCGTTTCCCGCTTTTGGATTTAAAGCCTCGTATGGTCTCGGTCTTTTTATCATTAAGAAGCTGCTTTAGGTTTGCGGCTGTGATTGTCTTTCCCGCAATCTGTCCCACCGAAAAGCGGCAGCTTCCCGGCTCGTCACCCTTGTAGTTCACACAGCCATAGCCAAACGATGTCTTTTTTATCTGACCACCACAAAGCGGACAGACAACATCCTTTATGATTTCATCCTCCACATTGTCAAAGTCAAATGCTACGACGGTGTGCATTTTCTCACTGCCCTCTGTGACCGGCTCCTTCTTTAAGACAAGGCATGCGTTAAAGCGCTTTCCCGATTTTGATTTAAAGCCCTTTATCGTCTCTGTTCTGCCGTTTGCCATGAGCTCTAAAAACTGTACCTGTGACAGCTGCTTGTCTGCTATCCTTCCAACGAAGAAATGGCAGCCATCCTCTGTCTGTCTGTTATAGTTTGCACATCGGTAGCCGTATGGTGACACATATATATCACCTCCACAGTCCGGGCATACAATGCCCTCGACCTTTTGCGGCTTTACATTTTCAAAATCAAAGGTGGCTGATACCTTGTTCGTCTGTTCATCCTTGTTGAGCTTTAAGCATGCATCAAAGCGTTTGCCGCTCTTCGACTTAAAACCACGGATTGTGTCGGTGATTCCTTCTTCAATCAGCTTTTTGACCTGTTCCTCCGGAATATCAAGTCCTGCCACCTGTCCGATATTAAAATTACATCCTGATTTATCATTTTTGTAATTGGCGCAGCCATAGCCAAACGGTGTGGTCACTATCTCACCGCCGCAGACCGGGCACTTGACACCTATCTTTCGTCTGGCTGCCGCACCTCTGGCATTTTTGCCTGCAAAGCTGCTGATGCGGTCTGCAATCTCAGGGCGCAGATTCTGCTCAATCATCTTTTCTGTCTCTTTGCGGATAAAGCTCTCAAGCTTTCCCCTGTATTCCCAGAAATCCACCGTGCCCTTTGTAATTCCGTCCAGTCCCTTTTCCCAGTTGGCTGTCATCTTTGGATTAAGAAGTGCCGGAACTGTCATGTATACGACCTCAAATACCATCTCGCCAAGGCTTTCGGGTGTGAGTATCTGTGTCTTTTTGTTCAGATTCAGATATCCTATGCGGACAAGCTTCTGGATAATCTCCGCTCTCGTTGCTGAGGTGCCTATTCCTGAGCCTTTTATCTGCTCACGAAGCTCCTCGTCCTCGATAAGCTGTCCTGCATTTTCCATGGCAAGCACCATGGAGCCTGATGTATAGCGCTTTGGCGGAGATGTCTTACCAAACTTGATATTATAACCTTGGCATGCTATCTCATCACCCGCCTTTAGCTTATCGGCAAGCTCAAGCATCACCTTGGGATTTACAACTATCTCATCATTGCTGCCGTTTGCTGTGCTGTTTTCATCTGTCCTATCTGCAGTTTCAGTGTTTTTACCAAGTATTCGTGCGTTTGATTCCTCAAACGACTTCTTTTTCGGCGGATTCGCCACCTGTAAATAGCCCTCGCTCTTTAGTACCTTTGATGATGCAAAAAAACTTTCCTTATCCACATCTACGACAAGCTTCACATTCTCATACTCTGCCGGTGGATAAAAAATACTAAGGAAACGCCTGACAATCAGCTCAAATACTGCTCTTTGAAGCGATGTAAGCCCCGAAAGCTCTGTAAGCTGACCTGTCGGAATGATAGCATAGTGGTCTGTTACCTTGCTGTCATCCGTGTACTGCGTATCTGCTATGTTGGCATATAGCCTCTTTTGCATAATATGCTCCACAAAGTCTGCTGTCGGTTCAAAACCTTTAAGCCTGCTTATATTTTTTCCAATCTCCTTTGCCACAGCGCTTGAGAGCACCCTGGCATCTGTTCTAGGATAGGTGGTGAGCTTTTTTTCATACAGATCCTGAGCCACCTGTAATGTCTCATCAGGGCTGATTTTAAACTTCTTTGAGCACTCTGCCTGCAGCTCCGCAAGGTTGAAAAGAAGCGGTGCTCTTTTTTTAGTAATATTCTTAACTATAGATTTAACTTTTGCCTGTTTGCCGTTTAATTCTTCAATTAAAGCGAGTGCATCTTTTTCCTCTTTGAATCCGTTTTCCTTGTATAAAAGCGGTGATTCAAAGTACCTTGAGCCTTCTACAGCCTTCCACTCTGCCTCTACACCTGCATCCGTAAACCTGCCGATTACCCTGTAAAACGGAGTCTCCTTAAAGTTTCTGATTTCGCGCTCACGGATTACTACCATTCCAAGCACACAGGTCATCACTCGTCCGACCGCGATTGCCGTGTACGAGCGTGTACCCGCTGCATCGTTTAGCAGATTGCCGTATTTGACCGACATGACACGCGAAAAGTTGATGCCCATCGCATAGTCCTCGATGGTACGCATGATGCCGCTCTTTCCGAGGTTTGCATACGCACTCATCGGCTTTGCCTCTTTTATGCCTCTTAGGATTTCCTCCTCGGTCTGCGAATCTATCCAGACTCGAAGCTCCTCCATGCCTTCCCTGACACCACCAAAGTTTCTGATATTCTCCTCGATGGTCTGTCCTTCTTTTCCGGCATCACCTGCCCAGTAAACTCTGTCAATGTCCTCTCTCTGCAAAAGAGCGTGCACAATATTGTACTGCTTGCGCACGCTGTCTATCACATCATATTTGTATTCCTTTGGCAGAAACGGCAGATCCTCAAGACGCCATTTCTTGTATTTCATGTCGTAGGACTCAGGGTAGACCAGCCCGACAAGATGTCCCACGCACCATGAAATCACATATTCTCCATTTTCTATATAACCGTCATTGCGTCCGCTCACCCGCAGCACCTTCGCAAATTCCTGTGCCACGGATGGCTTCTCTGTTATTATCAGTGATTTTCCCATAAGCTCCTCTATAATTCATTCATGTTGATGAGCTTGAATCTAGGGTCTCTGACCACATAGCTTTGCAGTGCAGGCTCAAAATCCGTTGCCGAAAACAGATAATAGTCATCAGATGTAAGCCTTGCCTGCTCCATAGCCATAGCCATATTCTCGCACATATCCATGGTCATCATTGGCTTGTCCCAGTTGCAGAAGCCGATGATACTCCTTCTATCCTCGCTCTGAGCCACGATGTCTATGCGACCTGTCTTTCCAATCCATGTACCCACACGCTTTATGGTAAACGGAAGCTGTCCCATCTGATTTAATATAAGCAGATACTCTGTGCAGACCTCCCTGAAATATCTCTCAAGATACGCATCAAGCTCTTTTTCTATATATGTATCATAAAACTCTTCCGGTGAAAGCAGATACAGATTGGACATATTCGGATAGACAAACTTAAACCAGAAATTAACAAATGTGTCTTTTATCTGATATACGCCCTTCTTGGCATTTTCCCATCCGCCGGTCTCAAATGAAACTACTTTTTCCACGATATTGAAGTTGGCAAGATTCTTTAAATATACGCTGATTTTGGCACGTGAAAATCCTGTCGCATGGAAAATATCATTGAGCTTGTTCTCACCTCTTGCGATTGCTGCAAGTATTGTGCTATATGCAGAAAGCTCTCGAAGCTCTGCGGATATAACAGCATCCGCCTCACCATACAGTGCTCCCGATGGTGTCAATACGAGCTTGCATATATTTTCCTTAAAGGATTTAGCTGCATCCCACTTATCCAGATATGCCGGAACTCCACCGATTGCTCCATAAATTCTCACGATTTCCGCAACCGGAAGACTTTCAAAATGTCTTACAACCTCAAGGAAATTGAGCGATTCAAGCTTCATTTCGGCTCCCTTAAACTGCTCTGCTGCCTCCTGTGTGGCCCAGACTGTAGATGATGTGGCAAGTATTATAAGTACAGGTCCCGGATACAACTTGTGCTTTTTAAGCTTTGCAACTGCTTCCATAAATGATGCATCCCTCTTTGCCACAAACTGTGCCTCATCGATTATCACGACAAGCTTGGAAGGGTCTCCTGATTTGATTCTCGCGAAGTACTCCTCATATGTCTGTCTACTCAGGCTCACCTTGTACTGACGGCTTATCTCCTCCCCCATCATCTCAAGCTGATGCTCTGGCGATGCCTGTCTGCATCTATAGTAAAAGAATTTCTTTCCGTCACAAAATTCCTTTATGAGCTCCTCCTTTTGACAGCCTCTCCTTCCGTAGAGCACTACGAGCTGGTTACCCGATTCTTTATAGAGCTGCTCAAGTTTCTCTAAATCTGTGTGTTTTGCTTTCATAATATTCCTCCAAAATAATCAACTGGAAATATTATATCACAATTTAACACATATACAAATAGATTTTAATTATAATTTCCGAGCTCATATTGTAGCTTTCACTTTATTTCTGACAAACATATAACAGATAGCCTGCATGATGATTGTCGCTATCCATGAACCGGGATATGATATAAACAGGAAAAACAGCGACCTGTGGCTTGGAAACAGACCATATATCCAGATGATTCTGACTCCGACTGTTCCTATTATAGAAAGTATCATAGGTACAGTTGAGTATCCCATTCCTCTTAGTGCTCCCGGAAAAAGGTCCATGATTCCACACAGGAAATATGGGATTGTTGTAATCGAAATAATCTCAAGTCCTGATTTAATTACCTCGCTATTACTTGTATATATGCCAAGTATCTGTGTTCCAAATATGTATGAAGCACTTCCCATCACAAGTGCTACCGCTGTCGTGAGAAACAGACAGTCTATCAGTACCCTGTCCATTCTTTTTTGTTTTCCTACCGCATAGTTCTGGCTCGTGAAGCTCATGCAGGCCTGTGTGATTGAGTTGACAGATACATACAAAAAGCCAAGTATATTGTTTGCCGCCGTATATCCTGCCATGGCTATTGAGCCAAAGGAATTGACTGATGACTGAAGCATGGCATTTGAGATATTTATGACTGTGCTCTGTATGCCGGCCGGGATTCCCACCTGAAATATCTGAAGCATATATTCCTTATCAATCGCAAGCTTATTAAAGCAGAGCTTATAGCTGGTATCTGCTTTGCTCAAACAATATAATACAAGTACGCAGGAAACAAACTGCGAAACAATTGTACCGATTGCAACACCTGCAACACCCAGTTTGCACACTATTACAAAAAACAGATTGAGCAGTGCATTGATACAGCCTGAAATAATCAAAAAGATAAGAGGTCTCTTTGTATCGCCGACAGCACGCAAAATTGCCGCACCATAGTTATAAAGCATAAAAAACGGCATACCGCAAAAATAAATCCTCATATAAATAGTAGAAAGACCTATGACATCATCCGGTGTACCCATGATTTCCAGCGCACCCCTTGCAAAAATAACACCGACCACCCCCATCACAATACCACTTATGAGTGCAATCATAATAGCGGTGTGCACCGTCTTAGACATCTCCTCATCCTTGCCTGCCGCATAAAATCGGGCAGCGAGCACATTCGCACCAAGCGATATACCCATAAATAAATTGACAAACACATTGATAAGTGCCGTAGTCGAGCCAACAGCCGCAAGTGCTTTACTTCCGCTAAACTGTCCCACGACAATAATATCCACCGCATTAAACGCTAACTGCAAAATACCCGAAATCATAAGCGGCAACGCAAATGAAATAAGCTTATCCATTATTGAACCGTTCACCATATCAATTTCATACTTATTATTCTTCACTTATCTCTACCTCTTAAATATATTCTCCTCAACCAACCTATTTTACCACGATAAAATATAAATTCAAGCGTAACTATTTAAAACAACTGAGAATAAAAAAGCCCAAAAAAGAGAGCCTCTTTTAAGAGGCTCGACTTTTGCATAAAAATTAATTCACAGAGTGAGGATTTTCCGTTCAATACACTGCCTTCACCGGAGAGTACACAGTATGTTCCGAAGAAAAAATATGAACTGCCACGGGTTTCCAACAGGTAAAATGACAGTTTAGACTTGCAAACTGCCATAACCTATCCGTAAAAAATCCCGTGGCTGACTTCATATTTTTTCTGAGGAATACTACTGTGTGCTGCACCGGTGCCCACAGCCCACAAACGGAAAATCCGCCCTCCTTAATAAAAATTGAATTTTTTGCCAACTCTACTTCTTTGTGATGTAACCCTGTGCCTTAAGAAGCTCTGCACAAAGCACTGCTCCACCTGCTGCACCACGTACTGTGTTGTGTGAGAGTCCGACGAACTTCCAGTCATAGACTGTATCCTCTCTGAGACGTCCGACATTGATTCCCATACCATGCTCATAATCCACATCAAGTGCAACCTGAGGACGATTATCCTCTTCACAGTATCTGATGAACTGCTTTGGTGCGCTTGGAAGCCCAAGCTCCTGTGGTACTCCGCTGAACTTCTCGAGTGCCTCGATGAGCTGCTCCTTTGTAGGGTTCTTTTTGAACTTGACAAATACAGCTGCTGTATGACCGTTTAATACAGGAACACGGATACACTGGCATGTGATAACCGGTGACTCTGCAGGAACAATCTGTTTTTTCTCATCATCCACATATCCCCAGAGACGAAGTGGCTCTTTCTCAGATTTCTCTTCCTCTCCACCGATGAATGGAATAATGTTTCCAACCATCTCAGGCCAGTCCTTGAATGTCTTTCCGGCACCTGAGATTGCCTGATATGTCGTAGCAACAACCTCATATGGCTCAAACTCTTTCCATGCTGTAAGAACCGGAGCATATGACTGGATTGAGCAGTTTGGCTTTACTGCTACGAAGCCTCTCTTTGTACCGAGACGCTCCTTCTGATATTTGATAACCTCCATGTGCTGTGGGTTGATTTCAGGTACAACCATTGGCACATCAGGTGTCCATCTGTGGGCACTATTGTTTGAAACTACAGGAGTCTCTGTCTTTGCGTAGTCCTCCTCGATCTTCTTGATCTCGTCCTTTGACATATCAACGGCTGAGAATACGAAGTCAACCTGTGAAGCAACCTCTTCTACCTCATTGACGTTCTTTACGATGATTTTCTTAACTGCCTCAGGCATTGGTGTGTCCATTTTCCATCTATCACCAACGGCGTCCTCGTATGTCTTGCCTGCACTTCTTGGGCTGGCTGCAATTGTTGTTACCTCGAACCATGGATGATTCTCTAAAAGAGAAATAAATCTCTGTCCTACCATTCCTGTTCCACCGAGGATACCTACTTTAAGCTTTTCACTCATTACTCTAATCTCCCTATCTTCTAGATTTTCTTCGACCATGTCATACGTTGACATTAAAATAATATCAAATAACTATGTCAGACGTTTATTATTTCAAATATCTCTTGTCCGTCTGTCGCGTACAACTGTCTTTATAGGAAATATATTACTTGAAACTCTAATGAAAAACAAGGAAAAAACTATATTAAATTAATAATTTTTCTTCCTGTTTTTTATAAAATATGCACAAAAACTACACTTCATCCTGCCAATTTGACTTCATATACTCGTCGTAAACGGCAATTACCTTGTCCATTGATGTCTTTGATGGTGCTCCAACTGTACACCTTGTGCTGACACAGGTCTCCATTGAAATGGCATCAAATACATTCTCCTCAAATACCGGAGAGATAGCCTTGAGCTCGTCGATGCTCATATCGTCGATTGCAATGCCCTTGTCGATGCAGTAAAGCACTATTCTTCCTACAATACCATGTGCATCTCTAAACGGTACACCCTTTTTAACGAGATAATCAGCTGCATCTGTGGCATTTGTAAAGCCATTGTTTGCACTCTTTCTCATCACGTCCTTGTTAAACTTCATTGTATCAATCATTCCTGTAAAAAGTGCGATACATCCCTTTGCAGTGTCGAATGCATCAAATGCCAGCTCCTTATCCTCCTGCATATCCTTGTTGTACGCAAGCGGAATACCCTTCATGGTGGTGAGAAGCGACATGAGCGCACCGTATACACGGCCTGTCTTTCCTCTGACAAGCTCTGCTATATCAGGATTTTTCTTCTGTGGCATGATTGAGCTTCCTGTGCTGTACGCATCGTCAATCTCAACAAACTGGTACTCGTTTGAATTCCATATGATAATTTCCTCAGAAAAACGTGACAGATGCATCATGATAGTTGAAAGAGCCGATAAAAACTCAATCAGATAATCCCTGTCTGACACACCGTCCATACTGTTAAGTGTCGGTCCGTAAAAATCCAGAAGCTGTGCTGTATAGTCCCTATCAAGCGGATATGTAGTGCCTGCGAGTGCTCCTGAGCCAAGCGGACAATAGTTCATTCTCTTATATATATCGCACAGTCTTGATCTGTCTCTCTTAAACATCTCAAAATATGCGCCCATATGGTGAGCCAGGGTGATTGGCTGGGCCTTCTGCAGATGTGTAAAGCCCGGCATGATAGTCTGTGTGTTTTCCTTCATAATCTTAAGGATAACAGCTAAAAGCTCCTTAAGCTCATTATCAGTCTCCTTCACTGTCTTTCTGGTAAAAAGACGCATGTCAAGAGCTACCTGGTCGTTTCTGCTTCGGCCTGTGTGAAGCTTCTTTCCTGTGTCACCAAGCCTGTCTATGAGTGTAGCCTCAACGAAGCTGTGGATATCCTCATACTTTGAGCTGATTTCAAGCTCCCCTGACTCTACCTCCTTAAGTATCTGCTTTAGGCAAGCCACTATATCGTTGCTCTCTGCCTGTGAGATGATGCCCTGCTTTCCAAGCATCGTGACATGGGCGATGCTGCCCTCTATATCCTCTTTATAAAACTTCTGATCAAATGAAATGGACGCATTGAAATTGTAAACGAGCTGATCTGTCTCCTTTGTGAAACGTCCTCCCCATAACTGTGCCATGAGATTCCTCCTTGATTATTAAATGATGATTTATTTTCATGTATCACAATGTATTGTATAAAAAAAAGATGTGATACCGCCGCCTGCTCTAAACAGCCGCTTTACTGTGCTAAATTATATAATAATTTTTGCTGTCACGCAACCACATTTTCACCCACGTGCTGCAATCTCTCTGTCACGCTGCTCCTTGGAAAATACACAGCCGCAGTAGTACTGCCTGTACATATCATACTGCTTTGATATTTCCGTGGACTTTTTATAGCCCTCTTTCTTCTTAAAATCAGAGAAAAGATATCGCACTCCATATTGGCTCTCTAAATCTTTTCCTATCTCATTGAGCTTTTCGGCATTCTTCAACGGGCTGATGGAAAGTGTCGTAGTAAAAAAGTCAAAGCCATGCTCCCTTGCATACTGTGCACTCTCCTCAAGACGCAGCCTGTAGCACTTAAAGCACCTCTCCCCGCCCTCAGGCACAGCCTCCATGCCGTGTGCCATATCGTAAAAGCGCCTGGTGTCGTACACACCCTCCACAAAGTGAACCGGATTTTTCACCGGAAACTCATCTATAAAGCGCTTCTGCTCCTGTGCTCTCATGTGATACTCCTCTGGCGGATAAATGTTTGGATTGTAATAAAATACCGTCACCTTGAAATACTCCGAGAGCGTCTGTATGCAGTATGTGCTGCACGGCCCACAGCAGCTATGGAGCAAAAGACGTGGAGTGCAGTTATTGTCCACGCAATTTTCTTTTATTAAATCTTCCATTAATTTTTGATAGTTAATTTTATTTGCCATATTATATTATTTCTTTCTCAAAATTCAAATTTTTTTGACATATCCCCAAATATTATTTCAGGTAACTATTCTGCATATTTACTATTCTGATTAATTACTATTTCTGATATAAGCTGCATAATACGAACAAGGGCCGGAAGTCTCCTCCCGGCCCGGCTCATACTAATCCTCTTCTTCATATCCGAACATTAGTCTAAAAATCTTTTTTCCTGTTTCTGTCTTGAATATGCGCTTGTATGCCTTGTCGATTGCACGGTTTCCCGCATCATCCTCATACAGATTTACGAGGAAATCAGCCTCAACGAGTATCTGATAATCAAGACCATCTATATTGTCATATGTGTGATGGTGACCTATGAGAAAACATATTCTTTCAACTATGTAATTCTCGAAGCCCAGCTGTGAGAGCATCTTCTGGGCGATTATCGGTCCCTCCTGCTCCTGAATCTTTCCATCGCACCTGCCATACTTTTCCTCCGCCACACGTATGCCGATATCGTGTGTGTAAGCCGCTGCCTCAAGTATAAAGAGCGAGGCATCATCAAGCTCCTCTCCTATACCGATAAGCCTTGCATAGCTGTGCACCTTGGTGAAATGCTGGATTCTCTTTGGATCGCCATCATAGTAGGCAATCATATCCATAAACAAGTCGTCTAACTGTTGTTTACTATAACTGTCACTATCCATTTAATATATTTTTCTCCTGATAATATGTTAATTAGTCTCATTGCCGGCTTTGCACCGACAATGATAACATACTACAAAGCGATCATTTTTTCAATATTTTTACACAAATATTTCTTATTTTTTGAAATCACTATGTTGTTTGTCACACTGTTATGTGGGAACAGTAACATCACTACTTTGCATCACGGAAAAATCCCCTGAATGCGAATTCAGACAAAGGCTTCTTGTAAAGCAGCTCTCCTATCAATATCTCAAGTGCCCCGCCGACAAAAATAGCAATATAACCAAACAAAGCAATCACCGGCAGACCAAGCGCTGCAATAGTATCGGCAAATCCCATAAATGCCGAATTATCAAGTGCCATAAATGCCGCCATGAACATAACCATAAATAGTATAAAGCCCAGTACAAAGTACTTATAGCATATGCTGGTGTACAGATAAGTTATAAGAAGAATAACATCAAGCATAAAAAGCGTATAGATAATCTGCGTCTTATCTGCCACTCCCATCTGTATCAGAACAACTCTTTCCACCACAAAAATTGTAAATAAAATCAGGTTTATCACTGTGCTGGCAAGCACCGGAATGTATATCTGCAGCTTTTTTTTCAGCGATGTGGACTGGATAAGCTCAGATACATCCATAGACATAATAAGCTGAAACGTGAACATACCACTCATCATAAAGTATACACCGCCTATGATTGAGGTTCCTTTGCTGAATATCTCTGATGCTATTCCGAATATTGCAAAGAATACAAGCATAATCACATTCAGTTTCAGTTTATAACCATATTTCAATAATTTAAATCCTAATTTAATATCTTTAAGCATAATATTCTCCTTTTCAAATATACTTTCAATTTAAAATACCTCTACTCATCAACATATGATCTGCGGATACGCACCACCATATGATAATATGTCGCTGCAATCACACAAACGAGCGTTGCCGCAAGTAAAGGTGCAATAAACTTCAGTGTACCGCCATAAATCAAAACAGCTATACTACCGACAATTGCCGGGCAGACAAATATAAGTGCCAGCAGATAAATATACATTCCCATATCCATGTATCTGAATATATTTAATGAGCCAACCGAAACAATTGAAGATACCATGATGACATCAAACACCGACCAGATATTAATTCCGAATTCAATAAACGGCATTGTGGCGATGAGTACCGTAATCCCGATACGAATCGGTCTGACAAGTATATCAACAAGAACTGCATTTTCAAAATGCTTTACCCCATCAAAACCTGTCTTTAAAAAATGCATGCCAAATGCATTCTTCTTGCACATACAGCCGAAACAGAAATAATCCTGCACCACCTCGCACATCATATAAAAATCATAAATAATTACTACAACTCCTATCCATACCCAAACCTCTTTTGAACAGGCAATCAGCATTAATGTCAGAATTGCCAACAGCGGAATCAGTATATTTGTTATCAGACGATACTTGAAATTAGTCATAACACGGTAATCCCTGATGTATGTTAAAACCACATGTTTTTGTGAAACCTTTTTTTCATTCATACTTCCTGACTTATTTTCCATAACACCTCACCCCGCACTAGCGCATCACAATCTTTGTGTTATTTTTCATGACCGCAACGCTTATCTGGTAAAGTGTCGGAATCTCCTTTGTCACATTAAGTCCTGCGAGCTTATCTATATTTTCCGCTAAGCATATGCCCTCAAAGCCGTACGGATTTTTGGTCATAGAATAAAGTACCTTACCGGCAGCCTCTGTATCTGCTGCATCACCTTTAATCAGGATATATTTTTCCTTCAAATCCTCAACAAAGCCCTGCTCCACAATCTGTCCGTTTTCCATTATAATGGCATAATCGGTGATATTTTCCATATCAGAGATATTGTGTGTAGAGAAAAATACGCTGCGCTTACCGTTGCCCTCATGGATATACTCGCCAATCATCTGACACAGCTTATCTCTCATCAGCGGATCAAGCGGCGATGCCGGCTCATCCAGCAAAAGAAGGTCTGTCTTTCGCGCCATGACTCCTGCCAGCATGAGCTTCATCTTCATACCATCCGAAAATGAACTGTTGGCCTTCTTCATATCAATGCTGCCATGTGAAAATATTGCAAGCTCCTCACAATATCTGTGAAAATCATCTGCTGAAAAATCATCAAACATCAGCTTACTGATTTCCTCGATATCCTTAACTGTCCACTGCGGCAGATAGTATTTGCCCGGACCGGTGTAGCCTATGCGGTTTTTAATATCTCCCGAGTTTTCCTTCTGCTTGTCGGAATACTGTCCGAAATAAGTGATGTCACCTTTATAGTCAAGCCTGATTCCTGCTAATATATTTAAAAGTGTTGTCTTTCCTGCTCCGTTTTCTCCGATTAAGGCTGTGGCAAAGCCCTGCGGTATTGCGAAATTCTCCACATCCAGTGTGAAGTTTTTAAGCTTCTTTGTGATTTTTGCTGCCTCAATTGCATTCTTTGTTGTCATTTTCATTCCTCCTGACTCGTTTTCATATCATTATTTAAATATGAACTAATTCTTACTTAAATTTTTCATTGTTTATAGCTATCCATAATCATAACCAATCCACTCCTGTCATTCTACATCAAGCAATGCCTCAAGCATTCCCTTAAGCTCGTCGTTCGAGATTCCGGCCACCTCAGCCGCGGCTATCGCGTCTGTCAGCGACTCCTCCACCTTGCGCAGGTGCTGTTCCTTTATCATCTCACTGTCCTGTGCATTGACATAAAAGCCCTTGCCCTGCGCCGCTGTGATGAGTCCCTCATCTGCAAGCTGCTCATAAGCCTTCATCGTGGTTATCACACTGATTTTCAAGTCCTTTGCCAGCCCTCTTATAGACGGAAGGAACTCCCCCTGCTCATACCTGCCGGCCAAAATATCTGTCTTGAAGCTGTCCGCTATCTGCTGATAGATGGGCACTCCTGAATTTTGCATCAGCCTCATATGCTACCTCCGTACTGTATTTATTAACTGTTTATGTGTTATATATACACTATATACATTATAATGTCAATACCTTTCTATAATTATCTCTCTAAAAATTTCACCTCAAAATTTTGATTTGACATACACTCTTATATCTGATACTATAATATAGCTTGCCGATATGGCTCAGTAGGTAGAGCGACGCACTCGTAATGCGTAGGCCACCGGTTCGATCCCGGTTATCGGCTTCATACATAAAAAACACCTCATTCAAAACTGAATGAGGTGTTTTTTTATTACAAAAATCCCCTTGACATTTATAAAAAATATATTAAAATTATCTCGTTGGTTTATTTTTAGTAAACAAAAAATCTATTATTAAACCTACAGTAAATATAACATAAAATGTATTAGAAAAGGAAGTAAACATGGATATCGGACATCGTATGAAGGAGCTTCGTATCCAGTACGGACTTACCCAGCAGGAGCTTGCTGACAGGGCTGAGCTGACGAAGGGATTTATCTCCCAGCTTGAGCGAAATCAGAATTCACCGTCAGTCGGCACCCTGCTTGATATCATCCAGTGCCTGGGTATGACACCGGCGGAGTTTTTTACAGATTCGGAGCCTGAGCAGATTGTATACAAGGCAAACGACTATTTCGAGAAAATTGACGAGGGAAAAAACAGCAAGGTGGAATGGATCATTCCAAACGCACAGACCCGCTCCATGGAGCCTGTCAGGCTCACTCTTCATCCGGGTGGCAGTTCTGAAATATATCTGCCTCAGGAGTGTGAGGAGTTTGGATATGTAATAAAGGGTACCGTGAAGCTTTGCTATGGTGGCAAAGTGCACACCGTAAAGGCCGGTGAGTCCTTTTATTTTAAAGCCGGTAAAAAGCATTTTATTGAAAATAAGTCTTCAAAGGATGCCGTGCTCATATGGGTCAGCAATCCTCCAAGCTTCTGACGTTTCCCCTGCAGAAGCTCTTTTATAGGGCTGTAATTACTGCCTGCCGCATTTTTAGTGTGTACAGCAGCAAATTATAAACATACAGTTCCTACCAGTACTATAATTACATGAGAAAGGTTTACACCATGGGAAAGAAATTAATTGATTTTATCGATATCACAAAGTCGTACAACGGCAATGTTGTACTCGACGATTTAAATCTATACATCAGAGAGAATGAGTTTCTGACGCTGCTTGGACCATCCGGCTGCGGAAAGACCACTACGCTTCGCATGCTCGGCGGCTTTGAGACACCTGACAAGGGAAAAATCATGTTTGATTCAAAGGACATCACAAATGTGCCTGCAAACGAGAGAAATCTGAACACTGTTTTCCAGAAATACTCTCTTTTCCCTCATATGACAATCGCTGAAAACATCGCGTTTGGTCTCAAAATAAAGAAAAAAAGCAAGGCTTACATAGATGACAAAATAAAGTATGCATTAAAGCTCGTCAATCTCGACGGCTTTGAAAACCGCTCTGTGGATTCTCTTAGCGGAGGCCAGCAGCAGCGTATTGCTATCGCAAGAGCTATTGTAAACGAACCTAAGGTACTGCTGTTAGACGAGCCGCTTGGCGCTCTCGACTTAAAGCTGCGCCAGAGCATGCAGTATGAGCTCATCCGCCTCAAAAACGAGCTCGGTATCACCTTCGTCTACGTCACACACGACCAGGAGGAGGCTCTTACCATGTCTGACACCATCGTAGTCATGAATCAGGGCTATATCCAGCAGATTGGCACACCGGAGGACATTTACAATGAGCCTGAAAACGCCTTTGTTGCTGACTTTATCGGACACAGCAATATCATCGACGGTATTATGATAAAGGATAAGCTTGTCGAGATACTCGGTGTAAAGATGCCTTGTGTGGACGAGGGCTTTGGTGAGAACACGCCTGTCGATATAGTCATCCGCCCGGAGGATGTGGAGCTGGTGCCTGCGGAGGACGGCTACATGCAGGGCGATGTCGTGTCAAATATCTTCAAGGGAGTGCACTATGAGCTTGAGGTAAAGGCTAACGGCTACGACTGGATGGTACACACCACCAAATATGTAGAGGTCGGCAGTCATGTGGGTATCAAGGTGATTCCATTTAATATCCAGGTAATGCACAAGCCTGAGTCCTCAGATGAAAAGGCGGTGGAGATAGATGTCTAAAATAAAGAAACAGCTGCTCGCAGGGCCGTACCTCATATGGATTATCGGATTTATCATACTTCCGCTTTTCATGATTGTGTACTATGCATTTAAAGGCTCTGACGGAGGCTTCACATTTGAATATGTGGCTGCAATAGCACAGCACACCAATATCAAGGCACTGCTTTTATCCCTACGGCTTGGAATCATATGCACCATAATATGTCTGGTGCTGTCCTATCCGCTTGCGATGATTTTAAACGGCTTAAAGATTAAAAACCAAAGCTTTGTGGTATTTGTTTTCATGCTTCCTATGTGGATGAACTTTATGCTTCGAATACTCGCATGGAAACAGCTTTTGTCCAAAAACGGTGTCATCAACTCGATACTCACCACTCTCGGACTGCCGGGCTTCAACATCATGAATACCTCCGGAGCAGTCGTGCTTGGCATGGTCTATGACTTTCTGCCATTCATGCTGCTGCCTATATACAACTCAATGACCAGAATCAAAAACGACTGGATTGAGGCGGCTCTTGACCTCGGTGCAAACAAAGTCACAATATTTTTCAAGATTATACTGCCACTTACAGTGTCCGGTGTCATAAGCGGAATCGTAATGGTTTTCGTGCCATCACTCACATCCTTTGCCATCTCACAGATACTCGGTGGCGGAAAGGTCCTGCTCATCGGAAATATCATAGAACAGGATTTCGTCCATGGCTCGCAGTGGGGCGCAGGAAGCGGTCTCTCACTCGTGCTCATGGTATTCGTATTAATCAGCATGGCACTCGTCAATCTGTTTGATAAGGAAGGAGACCAAAGCGCATTATGGTAAAAAAAATAACATCAAGGATATATATGGGACTGATTTTTTTGTTTCTGTATCTACCTATCGTTGTATTAATAGTACTCTCCTTCAACAACTCCAAATCCAAGGTTAAATGGGGAGGCTTCACGCTCGACTGGTACATAAAGTGCTTTCAAAGTGAGCGGATTATGTCGGCATTTTCTACAACACTGCAGATTACGCTGCTTGCAGCTGTGATTTCTACAATAATAGGAACTCTCGCAGCCATGGGTATAAGCGCCATGAAGAAACGTAACCAGACAATCTATCTGGGCGCTACAAACATCCCGATGCTCAATGCAGATATCGTGACCGGTATCTCAATGATGCTTTTGTTTGTAAAATTCATGAATCTGGGCTTTGTGACAGTGCTTATCGCACACATCACGTTCAATATCCCTTATGTGATACTCAATGTGCTTCCAAAGCTCAAGCAGACCAACAAATACACCTATGAGGCCGCACTTGACCTGGGCGCATCACCTCTATATGCATTTTTCAAGGTCACCTGGCCTGAAATAAGCCCCGGAGTGTTCTCCGGCTTTATGATGGCGGTCACAATGTCACTCGATGATTTCTCCATCACCTACTTTACGAAGGGTGCCGGAGTAAACACACTCTCAACCATGCTCTACACAGAGCTGAAAAAGGGTGTAAAGCCGGAGCTGTATGCTCTGTCAACCATACTTTTCTTCACAGTGCTGCTGCTTTTGGTTGTGGTAAACATCAACTCAAACCAGATACCTGTCAGCGCCTCAAAGAAGCCTGCAAGGGCTAAAAAGCTGCGCATCGTAAAGCGTAGTGTGAGCATCGCAATTGTTGCAGTACTCGTAATCGGCTGCTTTTCGGTATTTACCATAAGCGCCGGAAGCACGAACAATGACAATGCCATAACAGTGCTAAACTACGGTAAATACATCGATGAATCAGTAATCGACAGCTTCGAGCAGGAAACCGGAATCACCATTAAATACGAGGAATACGAGGAGCCTGAGGAGATGTACACAAAGTACAAGTCCGGTGCCATCGATTACGATGTCATCTGCACCTCTGACTACATCATCGAGAAGCTCATAAGTGAGGGTGAGGTCAACAAGATAGACTACAGCTCAATGCCAAACTATCAAAATGTAAATCAGGATATAATCGACATGTCTGCATCCTTTGACCCGACACATGAGTATACTGTGCCTTATTTCTACGGCACACTCGGCATACTATACAATAAAAAACTGGCTGATGCATCAGACCTGAATACCTGGGACTGCCTGTGGAACGGCAAATACAAGGACAACATGATTATGATTAATTCTGTCCGTGATGCCTTTACTCCCGCCCTTCGCACACTTGGCTACTCAATAAACGAGACAGACACAGCAAAGCTCGATGAAGCATTTGATATACTAAACAAACAAAGCAGTGATGTGCTCGCCTACTACGTGGATGAAACCTGTGATGAGATGGTTGCTGAAAATGCGGCAATCGCAGTGTGCTACTCCGGTGAGGCAGCTGCCGCCATGGCTGAAAATGACAACCTGGACTATATCGTACCAAAAGAGGGCTCAAACCTCTGGATTGACTCATGGTTTATTCCAAAGACATGCAAGAATAAAGAGGGCGCACAGGAATTTTTGAACTATATCTGCAGTGATGAGCCGGCACAGCTCAACTTTGAATATGTATACTATGCATCACCTATCCAGTCTGTCATCGACAGCCAGGATGCGGAAACAAAGGAAAATGAAGCGATTAATCCGCCTTCCGATATGCTCAAAAACTGTGAAGTATACAGAGCTTTAAATGATGATGACGCAACTCTTTACAACACACTGTGGCAGAGGCTCAAATCGGATTAAAAATGGATTGCGCAACTATATTTTGTATGATATCACAAAAATGAAGTCTAAAAATTGTACAAAAATACATATTGCAAACTTCAACAAACAATGATAGAGTAAAACCCACGAAGCGCCCTGCTTCGTGGGTTTTACTTTTCCACGGGATCCGATATTTTTATGCTCCGCAAGGAGATTCATGAAATACACGGAGTTTTTACATACTATAGAAACAGAAATAACCGCAAGACTTGACAATAATTTCAAGCTTACCATCCATCCTGTCAAAAAGAACAACGGGATGATCTACGACGGATTGGTGATTATCAATCCCAAATTCAATATAGCACCGACTATTTATCTCAATCCTTACTACCATTGGTATCTTGATGGTGTATCCATTGATTCTATTCTCGATGCAATTTTATCCACCTACAATGATTTCAAGCCAACTGAAGATTTTGACATAAGCTTCTGTGATGATTTTTCCAAGGTAAAAGAGAAAATAATTTTCCAGCTCATAAGCTACGACAAAAACCAAAAGCAGCTAAAGGACGTGCCCTATATCAAATATCTGGATTTTGCCATCATATTTGAAGTATATGTAGGAGCGCAACTGCCTGAATTTGGCACCATTACAGTCACAGATTCGCTTCTGTCACGCTGGGGCATAGATACAGAAACACTAATCCGCGCCTCAATGCAAAATACCCCAAGGATACTTCCATGCTCAATAATCAACATGGCAGAGTTTCTTGCCAAAAAATGTCCGGGCTATGCCAATCAGATGCGCGCAGTCTGTGATTTTGACAGCCTGCCTATGTATATCCTTACAAACAGCAGGCAGACAAATGGTGCATCCGCCATACTCTACCCGGGTGTGCTAAGCTCGCTGGCAAAAAAGCTCGGCGGCAATATGCTGCTCATACCAAGCAGTATCCATGAGTTTCTGGTAATGCCGCTGGATAGCGATATAGATGTCTGCAACCTAAGCGAATTCATCTGTGAGGTAAACTCTACAGAGGTACGCGACGAGGAAGTACTCGGCGAGAGGTACTACATATACGATAGTAAAACAGACACTGTCTACTGATAATCATATAACCTGATAATCATACGCGATAACACAAAATACCGGATATCATATCACAGATATGTATCCGGTATTTTACTTTCTAAGAACATAGTTGGAAATTCATGAAAATTATTGACCTGTTATTTGCAGAACGATGTACTAGTTGCCAAGCAGCATGTCGTAAAGCTTCTCATACTCTTTCGCAGATGCCTTCCATGAGAAGTCATGCCTCATGGCGCGCTGCATCATCTCCTGCCATCTGTCCTTATGGTTTTCAAACACATCAAGAGCATATTTGATGACATGCAGCATATCATGCGCATTATAATTGGCAAAGGAAAAGCCATCGCCCGTATTCTCGTACTCATTGTACGCTGCTACGGTGTCCTTAAGACCACCGGTCTCCCTGACTATAGGCAGCGTACCATATCGCATAGACATAAGCTGGCTCAAGCCGCACGGCTCAAAAAGAGACGGCATGAGAAATGCGTCACAGCCTGCATATATCTCATGTGCATTTTCCTCTGAGTAGCCGATATATACTCCAAGCTTCTGCGGATACCTGCCATGGAAATAATTAAACATCTCCTCGTACTGCTGCTCTCCTGTGCCCTGCACTATAAACTGTACATTCATGGTGGAAAGCATCTCCTCCATCACATATGCCACCAGATCAAAGCCCTTCTGATTTGTCAGACGCGAAACCATTCCAATCAGCATGACATCCTTATCCACAGCCAGACCATACTTCTCCTGCAGCTGACGCTTATTAACGACCTTTCCACTCAATTCCCTTACAGAAAAATGCTTATCCAGATATGTATCCTTCATAGGATTAAAGACATCATAATCTATACCGTTTACAATGCCTCTCAAATGCCTGCGCCGCTCAAGCATCAGGCCATCCAGACCCTCTCCGCCCTCAGGTGTACAGATTTCATCTGCATATGTCGGACTGACAGTCGTAATCTCATCTGCATATACTATGCCGCCCTTTAAATAATTAGCCTCACCGTAGAACTCCAGCTCCCCTGAATTAAAAATATGCTCCGGAAGTCCTGTAACATCAGCCACCTCTTTAATCTTCCAACGCCCTTGAAACTTCATATTGTGAATGGTAAAGACTGTCTTTATACCGGCATAGAAATTGTCTGAGCCGTACACTGTCTTTAGAAAAACCGGCAAGAGTCCTGTCTGCCAGTCATTACAATGTATCACATCCGGGGCAAAATCTATAACCGGCAAAGCCTCAAGCACCGCCTTTGAAAAGAAAGCAAACTTCTCCACATCCTCGTATATATTGTTGTATGGCTTATCTCCTGCAAAGTAAAACTCATTGTCCACAAAATAATATGTCACACCATCATACTGCGATGTAAAAATTCCCACATACTGCCTGCGCCAGTTGAGATTGACATAAAAATGACAGACGAACTTAAGCTGTGGCAGTAATTTATCATCCATACATTTGTACTTCGGAAGTATAACTCTCACGTCATATCTGTCCTTGTCAAAATATTTTGGTAAAGATCCCACTACGTCAGCTAGTCCACCTGTCTTCATATAAGGTATTGCCTCTGATGCGGCCATTAATATTTTCATTTTGTCCATGCTGAAACCTCCCCCAGATTACAGTTATTTAAACAACGATTAATCTGATAAAAAATATAGTATACATCCTGAAACCAATAGAATGTATACTATATTATATCACGCGGGAGTACATTTTGCCTAGTAAATTTATCAAAACGTGGTTTTATTTGTCTATAATGACGATTTTTACATCCCTAGACGTATTTTGTCTGTAATCAGGGCAATAAACTCCGAATTGGTAGGCTTGCCCTTACCATAGTTTACAGTGTATCCAAACATGGAGTCTATCGTATCCATCCTGCCTCTGCTCCATGCCACCTCGATAGCATGCCTTATGGCTCTCTCCACCCTGCTTGAGGTAGTCTTGTACTTCTTTGCAATAGTGGGATACAAAAGCTTTGTGATAGAGCTAAGCATTTCCATATCCTCAACGCACATCACTATCGCAGTCCTAAGATACTGATATCCCTTTATATGAGCCGGAACACCTATCTCATGAATGATATCCGTCACCTGTGTCTCAAGGGATTTTTTCTCCATATATGTATCATCAAGTGGCTCAGTGTCACCGGATGCTCTCTTTACATACACAAGTACCACATCAGAACCGGCATTACCGTTTATCATGTTGTATGCTTCATCACTACTTCTTGCTGTTCCTAAAAACTCCATGCCCTTTAATAAACTCTGCATGTTTTTCTTTTCGTCTGCTACTGCGACATTTAAAGTGCTCATCAAACTCTCCTATGCCGCCAATTACTGTCATGTCAAAACAAATTGTATGCTTTTATGATAACACATTTTGTCGAATTTTGTCGAGAGCGTATTTTTTTTTAATTTTATGTAACCATTCAGCCCACGCATATTCGCAAAACTGCACGATACCCGTGCTTTCTCTATTCTTCAAACTGAGAGTTATACAGCTCTGCGTAAAATCCGTTCTTTGCAAGAAGCTCATCGTGTGTACCCTGCTCGATAATGTCTCCGTCCTTCATGACAAGAATCATATCGGCATTCTTGATAGTAGACAGCCTGTGGGCGATGACAAAGCTTGTTCTGCCCTTCATCAGATTGTCGAGTGCCTTCTGGATACGGATTTCTGTACGTGTATCGACAGAGGATGTGGCCTCATCAAGGATAAGGATTGGATTGTCTGCAAGAATGGCTCTTGCTATTGTCAAAAGCTGCTTTTGTCCCTGTGACACATTGGATGCATCCTCGTTGAGCTCCATATCGTAGCCACCCGGCAATGTCTGGATAAAGTGATGCGCATGTGCTGCCTTTGCTGCCGCGATGACCTCCTCATCTGTGGCATCCAGACGGCCGTAGCGGATATTTTCCATAATGGTGCCCTTAAAGAGCCATGTGTCCTGCAATACCATGCCGAATGCATCTCGCAGATCGGCTCTGTTGTAATCCCTGATATCATGTCCGTCTACAAGAATGGCACCTGAGCTTACATCATAAAATCTCATAAGAAGCTTGACCATGGTAGTCTTTCCCGCTCCTGTCGGTCCAACGATAGCAACCTGCTGTCCCGGCTTTACCTTTGCAGAAAAATCATTGATGATGATCTGGTCAGGATTATAGCCAAAGTGTACATGCGAAAACTCTACACTTCCCTCGATATGGTCTGGCTTAACAGGATTTTCCACTGTTATATCCTCTTCCTCCTCCTCGAGGAACTCAAATACACGCTCAGATGCAGCCGCCATCGACTGAAGCTGGTTTGCCACCTGTGCTATCTGCTGGATTGGCTGTGTGAAATTCTTCACATACTGTATAAATGCCTGGATATCACCGATTGTGATGACATTCTTTATGGCAAGTATACCACCTGAGATGGCTACTCCCGCATATCCTAAGTTTCCTACAAACTGCATGATAGGCATCATAAGTCCTGAGAGGAACTGTGATTTCCAAGCGGATTTGTAGAGCACATTGTTGGCCTCCTTAAAGGTCTTTACAGTCTCTGCCTCTTTATTATATGCCTTTATGACGAGGTGGCCTCCGTACACCTCCTCGACCTGTCCGTTTATGTGTCCCAGATACTCCTGCTGCTGTCTGAAGTATTTCTGTGAATGCTTTATGACAAACGAAATAAGTATCATCGAAACAGGCAGGATAACGAGTGAAATCAGCGTCATGAGCGGTGAAATAGACAGCATCATGACCAGTGTACCGACCAAAGTGGCAACAGATGTAATAATCTGTGTGATACTCTGGTTCAAGCTCTGTCCGAGTGTGTCCACATCGTTTGTGATACGCGAAAGCACCTCACCATATGTCCTTGACTCGAAATACTTCATCGGCATACGGTTGATTTTGCTCGTGATGTCCTTACGCATCCTGTAGCAGGTCTTCTGCGTGATGCCTGTCATGATAAGCCCCTGGGCAAACATAAAGATGGCACTCACCACATATAAAGCCAGCGTAAACAAAAGAATCTTTGCAATATAATCAAAATCTATGCCGCCTGTTCCTGCAATCTTGTTCATAAGTCCCTCGGCAAGCGCAGTGGTGGCTTTACCCATGACCTTAGGTCCTGCAACGGAGAAGACAGTCGAAACTGCAGCAAATATCATAACCGCAATTATAGCAGCCCAGTATCTGCCAAGGTACTTTATAAGCTTCTTTGTAGAGCCCTTGAAATCCCTGGCCTTCTCTGTAACCATTCCGGGGCCTCTGCCCATTGGCCCTCTTGGCCTCTTAGGAGGCATCTTGAACTGTTCGTTATTGTTCTCACTCATTTTACATGCCCTCCTTTTCATTATCTAAGCCTGATACAGCCGAAGTATCTGTTGCTGTTTTTGTTGCAGTATCTGCTGCTTTATCTGTTGCAGTTTCTGCCACCTTATCATCAAGTCCAAGCTCCTTTGCAGAAAGCTGTGACTGTGCAATCTGCATATATACATCGCAATTTTTAAGAAGCTCCTCATGGGTGCCTTTTCCTACGATTTTACCGTCATCGAGCACGAGAATCTGGTCAGCATGAATAATCGTGCTGATACGCTGTGCCACGATAATGACGGAAGCATTCTCTGTCACCTCAGATAAGGCTGCACGAAGACGCGCATCTGTCTTCATATCAAGTGCTGAGAAGCTGTCATCAAACACATAGATATGAGGATCCTTTGCAATAGCTCTTGCGATGGCAAGCCTCTGTTTCTGACCACCGGACACATTTGAGCCGCCCTGTGCGATTGAGCTGTCATATCTGTCATTCTTTGTCTCTATAAACTCAGAAGCCTGTGCGATATCCGCTGCCTTTTTTATCTGCTCATCACTCGCGTCTGCTTTACCAAAGCGCAGGTTTGAGGCGATGGTTCCTGAGAAAAGAATACCTTTCTGCGGAACAAAGCCTATTGACTCGCGAAGCTCGCTTAGTGTGTAGTCTCTGATATCGTGTCCATCAAGCTCTATTGAGCCTCCCGTCACGTCATAGAAACGCGGAATCAGGTTTACAAGTGTAGACTTTCCACAGCCGGTACTTCCGATGATAGCTGTGATTTTGCCCGGCTCCGCCACAAAATCTATGTCTGAAAGCACATCCTCCTTTGCTCCCGGATATCTGAAATCCACATGGTTGAAACGGATAACACCTCTATGATCAGCCTCAGTAACAGGCTCCTTTGGATCATTTACGGTGCTGTTTGTCCTTATAACCTCATCGATACGCTCTGCCGCAACACCTGCTCTCGGAAGCATGATGGACATGGCTGAAAGCATGAGGAATGACATAACAATCATCATGGCATATGTAATAAACGCAGTCATGGTACCTACCTGCATAGAGCCCTTGTCTATTCTGCCTGCTGCAATCCACACGATACCGAGTGTGATGCAGTACATGATCATGGACATACCCGGCATCATAAAGGTCATGACGCGGTTTGTAAACAGCTGTGTGCGTGTAAGCTCGCGGTTAGCCTCATCAAACCTCTTTTCCTCCTCCTTCTCACGGCCGAAAGCCCTGATAACGGAAAGACCTGTAAGAATCTCACGCGAAACAAGGTTTACCTTGTCTACAAGACTCTGCATAATCTTGAACTTTGGCATCGCAATACCAACCAGAGTGAAAATAAAAACCATGATAGTAGCAACCGCAATGGCAATCACCCACTCCATGCCGGATTTGGTCTGTGCCACCTTGATGATGCCACCGATACCAACGATTGGCGCGTAAAGCACCATACGAAGCATCATGGTAGTAACCATCTGAATCTGCTGTATATCGTTCGTGCTTCTCGTGATAAGTGATGCCGTAGAGAATTTGTTAATCTCGGCATTTGAAAAACCTACAACCTTTGAAAAGGTCTTCTCCCTCAAATCCCTGCCGACAGCGGCACCGACCTTTGAAGCCGCAAAGCCTACAACGCAAGCTGCTATAAGCATAATTGCTGCAAAGGCTGCCATCTTGGCGCCTGCCTTCCACAGATAAGCAACCTGATTGGCATCCACGTCGATTCCTGCATTCTCATCACACTTTGTCGCAAAAGTTACACCCATGGACTTTAAAGTAGCTGAACCCACCGCATCGATTTTGTCCTGCACCTTGCTTCTTATCTGCTTTATCATGTTATCATCGAGCGCTGCTGACTGCGGGATAGCTGATGCATCCACATCCATCTGCTCCCCCGACTGAAAAGCCTGATATGCCATGACAAGAGGAACCAAAAGCTCCTCATCCAGCTCATCAAGTGTGTCAGAATCAGCTGTCAGCTTGTATTTTGTCACACTGTCATCAGATTTTGAAGCATCCTGCGCCTCATAACAGTCTGTAAATTTTTCTTTCTCGTCAGACAGCATAAATGTCTGTGCCATCTGATAATCCTCCGATGTAATCTCCTTTGGCAGGATATGCTCAATGCCGTGATCCTGAATACCCACATCAATGATGTCTGATGTGTACGCAGGCAAAGCCAGGTCACAGTAAGCCTGTGCAATGAGGAAAACAAAAATTAATATGATCCATCGCCAGTATGGAATCAGGTTTTTGAAAATTTTACTCATAAACGTTTCCTTTCTTTCCGGTTAATTATCCCCCATACACGAATGCAAAAATATCCGCAATCGTGCGCATACTATCTATTTTATCAATTAGCGCGGATAATTCAATAAAGAAAGTATAAAGAAACAGTAAAAAAACAGAGACTATATAAATGGTTTATATAAGTCTCTGTTTGATAAATTGTGCTTGATCGAAAAATATGTGATAGCTGGGAGCCTTTGAAAACTAATCCAAATCTGCAAGACCTACACGCTGTATCTGGAAGGTCTTGTATGCCTTGGCTGTTGTGGTCTCTTTATCCCCACCACTCGCCAGTGACTGATAAATCTTACTATATCCTACGGCATAAATCTTTATAGAATTATTTCCCTCCGGTAAAGTGTCCAATGGTACCTTTACCTTATATGTTTTATTATTTTCAAAGAAGTCCCTTGGATCTTTATTTAATTTACCGTTTTCTTTACTGTCATTTATCAGTTCATTTTCTGTTCCATCATTATTCAGTGAGTAGATATCCCAGTTCATCTTCTTTAAGTAAATCTTATCATCTCCGGTGCCAATCGTTTCATCATTTGGATTTTTTTGTGGATCCTCGATATAAAATCCCATATAAACAACAGTTTTATCATCAATCTGATTACGTACGAGGTTTGAATCCTTTACCGTAAAATAAACATCCTGCGTACTATCTGCACCATCTAATCTGGCATCTGCTTTATTAGCTGCATCTTCTTCAATGGCATCATCAATAGTTGCATATAATGTAGATATGTCATTTGAATCGGTATCAGCATTCTCCTTAAGATAAATTGACGGCTCATGAACTGATGCACTATATGCAGCAATCATAGTGTTTATATAAAGCTTCAATTCATCCTCATTATTTGAGAAATCGGAATGTCCTACACCTGAGTATGTTACATTTCCCATTGTGTAAATATAATAATTATTTCTTACATCCTTTGGAGACTGCTCATAAATTCCATGGTTTGACAAGGTATACCAAACAACAATATCACTCTCACCATCACCATCAGCATCCTGATTCATATCCAGCTGGTAGTACTGCTTATGAGTGGTAGCTATATTTATTTCGTCAGCAATCTTAAAAGGATATGTGGTAATCTGTCCTGAATTAACCTTGACTGCCTTATTAGTCTTAGCTTCAAAATCATTACCATCTAGCCCTGAATACAGTCTGTACTCACCATGATCATTATCTGCCCACTGATACTGATTTAAATCCGCATAAGTAAATCCCTGATTCTGTCTGACAATAACTGAATTATCGGATTTTGGCTCATATGCAATATCAGTGTTATTCTTTTTGGCAGTCTGTACAGCTTTATCAAAATCCTCATCAGTACTCTGTAATGTATTGCCCTTCTTTAAATACGCATTTGACAGGATTCCATACCTGTCCAGTCCGACAGTATCACGAATTATAGAGTTAAACTTATATCCCCAGACATTATTATATTTAGTATCATTTTTATTATTACAAAATGACGTTGTATCATGAGCAAACAATACCGGTTTTCCTGACTGGATATATGCTTTTATTTTATCGAGATGATTATTTGTATTATCAATATCATAACAATCACCAAATCCAATCACAAGCATATCGTATGTCTGCAGCTTATCACATACCTCATCCATTTTAGGTACGTTGTCATAACGAACTGTTTCTATATCCAGGTCAAAATCCTTCACTTGACTAAGTAATTTATGAAACTTTGTATTGCTATCATTCTTCTGTGCCTGCATATCAAAATTTCCCCTAAAGCCCTCATTATGCTCCAACTTTGAATTAATCTGAAGAATCTTGACTTTTGTAGGACTGCCTTTTGAATTTTTGACATACACATATCCGGATTTCTGATCATATCTGTAGCTATTTGTAGCCTGACTTACACGAAGCTGCCAAGGCATAACTCCTACATAGCCATTCGGCAAATCATAGACCAGTTTATAATTATAATTGCCTGCATTCAGACTATACATATATTTACCATCATCACCCATTACCGGATTCACAATAGTACCATCACAATATAATTTTATTTTATTTGCAGCTATTCCTTCATTGGTTGTCGAAAACTTACCATCAGAATTTGAATCCAAAAACAGCTGTGCATTAAAACTTGCTTTGGAATCAGCACCACCTGCATTGTTTATTGAAAATTCCAATGTAATCTGATTATTACTAATCTCAACATAATCTGTATCTTTTACTTTTTCCTGCTCCTTGAGTAATATTTCAGGTTTTTCAGTAGTCAGGTAGGTAACAAGCTCCGCTGGCTCATTTGACTGTTTTTTTAAATTTCCCTTGCTGTCCACTTTAAGAACATTGTCTTTATCTTTTGCATAACATAAAAGAGTAAAAACATTTGAACAGTTGTCTATATACTTCTCATTAATTCCTCTGCCATAATCAATAGAGAAAAAGCCATCTGAAAAGACGACAGGAAAGCCTGCCTTTATATAATCCTCCAATTCTGAAACCTTCTGCTTAGTAATATCATTGCCTGAACCTCTGTATGTGTTTGGAGCAGTTAAATAATCAGCATTATTTCCATTTCCTCTTAATGTAAGCTGAGTATTAAGCGCCTCTCCATTATTTATATAATCAGTATCCAGCAATCCCGCATGGCCATTCTTGAGCATATCATATCCCCAATAATTTACCACATCTTTCGGATTTATAACAACAATGTCACCAACATTTGAGTATTTAAGCCCATCCATGTTCCAATCATTATATACTGTATGACCATCTCTATAATTCAGATTATCGGCTACGAGTCCCATATATATCATGTCATAGTTATTAAGGTCCTCTATTCTTCCAATAAATTCTGCACTCGTAACCCTTGTTATTGTAACCTTTTTTTTCTCCGGGCATCTTGATCCAAGCCAATTTTTTAGCTTATCATAATTTAAAGCGTCAGACTCATTTTTTACAGTTCCGGGCTCTATATCCAGTATGTTCAGACTATCTGTCGGATTTATAATGTCTCTTTTATCAGCATACGATATGATATAGCTTAAAACTATCGCCTTTGAAATCTTCTTGTCATAATACGCATACTCGTCCTTTCCAAGAGTACTATTTTCTTTTTTCCTGCTTGTATTCTCTGAGTTGATGTATTCTGCTATCTCGTCAAAATTCTCTGTTTTAGCATCATTGACAAATGCTGTTTCATCATCATTTTTAATAAACGCAGAAGCAAAATCGTCTCTTAAAACAAATGGCACATCATCTTTAGGACTATAGTTTCGTGGAATAACATATTCGTTGCCAATTACAAAACCATATTTATGGGTTCCACTGTCAACCTTATAGTATTTTATGTCATTCCCCCAGTTAATAAAATTATCAGCTGAGTCCTTGGTAAAATTCAAGGAGCTGAAATTGTTACAGCTCAAAAGACCTGCAAGCTTTTTAATGTTGCTGGAATAATCTGCATTCGAATCAGGCCACACAATACCATTATCCACTATAACAGGCATCATGATACCACTCTGGTGCACACGTTGGACTATCTGCTTTACCTTGTCCCATGAAATGTCATTACCGGTATTGTATCCGGTATTGTATTTTGCAGAATCGTCTCCTAAATCCTTGGAAAGAACAGACTTTGAGCCGGAAAGATAGAGTAAATCAATTGTTGACACATCTATCTGCTCAAGCTCCTTGGGTGTGACAGTTTTTACATTGAAGGTCATATTGGCAGTCTTATCATCATCGCCTGTCTTACCCTCCTGATTGAATACACCTGTTCTGAACCAGTTATTGTTCTTGAAACCACCCTTATAATATATGTGTGTAGTATTTACAGGATAATCAAGCGAGCCTTTTTTATCAGCCTCCATTATATAGTCACCTTTTCCATTACCCACATAGGTATATGTCTGGCTGTCCTTAACTATATCAAAATATCCGTCTGTATCAGTGAGGATTACCCTGCCTGTGTTACCATCATTATTCTCTGTAGCAGAATCAGCTCTTGAAGCATCATCTGAAATATCATCTGCGCCGGTCTTACCTGCCGGCTGATTGTCCGGTGTGCCATCATCTATCTTCTCGTATGGATTCTGTGAGTCAAGCACTGCTCCATACTCGCCGGTCTCATCGTAATTAAACTCAATAGGTACCTTAGTATCCACCTCGTAGTAGGTCTCGTCATCAGTGATTTTACCTGCAGGCACATACTCCATCTCAACCGTGCAGTATGTATACTTCTCATAATCCGGCTTACTGCCATCAGGCAGACTTGCCATCCGGTCAGCTCTTGCAACAAATTCATATGGTGATGTGATATCTGAATTGTCTTTTCTGTAAATATATGCCTTTGGGTCATATTTTGCTATGTTTTGCATGCCCTCAGCAGAACCAATGGCATATGCGCTCTTTATAGAATAAACCACATGCTTGTCTGATGTGTCATCTGCTGTGCCTGTATCTGTCGTATTGTCTGTGCTGCTATCGATATTACCATCTGTACCGCTGTCTGTATTTCCATCAGCTTTCTGTGAATTATCAGTCTCTACCAGATACTTGGTATTTGTCATGCCATCCGGCAATTCGACTGCAGTAAATGCAACACTGTAGTAGCCTCTTTTTCCGGGTGCCTTAATTTGATTGCCATTTTCAGTCTCTGTATTAGAGCCATCTGCGGTACTTCCTGTACTGCCTGTATTACCGGTACTACCTGTATCCACAGATTCAGAGCCATCTTCTGTCTCATCCTCGCCCTGCATGAAAACATAATGGTCAACATTCTGTCTGTAATGACCTGTAGGCAGTCCATCTTCATTTACAGCAAGCTGGTAATCAGTGTTGAACTTGTAGTCACCCTTCTCCTGCTTTGTCATCTTGTAGCCTTCGGTGCCCTGATTTATTTTATCCATATCCACAAGGGCAAGCTCACTCCAGTCATTGCCCTGATTGACATAACTTTCCTCATACGGCTCATAGTAAAGGGGCTTTGTGTTGTCCTTTTCCTCTGTAGTAATAGGCGCAAGCTTTTCTTTCAGGCTTTTCATATAAGCAGCCCTATTCGTTGCACCTTTTCCCTCTGTGTCAGACATCTTTGACAGTGTACCAAACCAATTGTCAGGCTCCTGACCATCAATCAGATAGCCAATGGATGCCATTTTCTTGTCAGGCACCACCTCCACTATATTGAAGGGCTTGTCCTTGCCATGTGAGCTGACTATATCAGATATTCCATTGAATGCTACATTTGCATCGACCTTTGTTAGGCTGTCATTGAGCACAAAAGCTGCCACAACGAGACATCCTGTAAGTGTGAGTGATATTGGAACCACTATTTTTTTTCTTAATTTGCTCATTGCGATTGCTCCTTTGTAAAAAACTACTTTGTTTAATAATATGTGTAAAACGTAATTGTATTTGACTTAAATCCCGACTCTTCCTCAAGTCCAAGCCAGACGCTGATATTTAATTTTTCTCCGACAAAAAAATTTTTTCCGAGAGTGATATGCATTTTTTCATTTTGATTACCATCTACAATATAATAATTAAGATAGTTCCTATATTTAGGATCATCTTCATGACCTTCTGCTCCGGTTTCTCCGGCAATCTCCTTTGAACTAAACTTAAATATTCCATCAGGCTCACCATTGCCATCAGGACCATAAATCAGCTTACCATCATCGCCCATTTTAAAGGATATATCTCCCTTGTACTCGGTTGCACCCGTTGAGCTGACACTTTCTACCTCCATATGCCATACAAAATCCTTAACCTGATATTTGCCATTTAATGAAGATTTTTTTAACTCCCATTCATCAATAAACATTTGATGCGTCTGTCCTAAATTGAAATGCTTATCTGCATCACAATGCAGAATATTGATTGGATGTGCTATGTTTACAGTTACCTTTGCCGTCAATGACGTATCGTCTTTGGATGTTACGGTGATGACTAATTGATCTGTAGTTTCATTATCCATAAGTTCTACATTATATACATCACCATTAGCATTAAATTTTCCACCATTTTTGTTTCCTGAATGATCCCATGTTACGTTTTTAGAATCATACTTTCCACCAAGTATCTTATCAGTAAACTTTAAATTATTATTCGTTTTCTTCATCTCATAGTATACTGTTCCGTTGGTTACATCCTTGCCTTTGTAATATATCCTTATTCCTTTAGGTTCTGCCGGTGCCACATACTCCACATCTGCCCCAGTCGGCACCTTATTGCGCATAGTGAAGTTCTGTTTTGATGTATACTTCTTGTCCCCTGCCTTAAAGTCCACGACAATTCCGACAGAATTCTTGCTTTCTGCCTCGCTTAAATCAGGTGTAAAGCCTGTGACATTTTCTGCCATAAGAGATTCCTTGCCCTGACCATCCACCTTCACCGCACCAGTTGCAGGATCCAGTGTATCCTTTCGCAGATAGATTTTGTGCTCTGACGGTCTGTATATGATATTGTATGTACAATCCTTGTTGTAAATAATCAGCTTGCTGTCGGATGATGTTTCCTCAGATGATGCTTCTTCGGATGACGCTTCTTCCGCTGATGCAGTTGCAATATAACCGGCCTCAGGGGCTGCCGATGCCACCTCCACCGGCGCTGCCACTGTAGCAGGCTCATACTTAACGCCCTTTTGCGCATCAATTATCAGGTCTCCTATCTGATTCATGGTAAGCTGTGCCTCATACTGTAAATCTACGTCCTTTGAAGCGTACTTATACTGCTTCGTGCTCGTACCGATAAAGCCTGCAACAGCCAGGCCCAGTATTCCCATTATCGCCATGACAATGACAAGCTCAACAAGTGTAAAGCCACTGTTTTTCCTATTATTTGATTTGTTCATGCGCCTTAAAAGTTTCATGGTTCATCTTCCTCTCCGATTTCATCATACAACCTTATAACAGCCTTGCGTCAAAATAAAATATTCATCATTAAACTATGTAAATTACTCACATACCACCTTGCCGGTCTCCTTGTATATCGTGATAACCTTCTCGGTGCTGTTTTTTTGAATCCAGATACGGCTGCAGTACTTACCATTGGCATCAGGCTTTTGTGCACCTGAGCTTCTGTCAAACTGAAGCACTATACTGCCTGAACTGTTCAATTGTGTCTTATCACTATAATCATCCTTCATGGAATAATATACATCAATCCTGCTCTTTCCTATTTTGCTAGGAGCAGATACTGTACCATTTATGGTCGTCTTATAATAGTAGGCACCATCTGATGCATCCTTATATATCTCAAGAACTGCGCTGTCCTTTCCCATAGTGGTGACCCTTGTTTTATTAATTATCGATTCAATATTTCTGGCACACTGCTTCACCTCAACACCCATGACCGAGCGAATGGATATGGTTGCCGCACCTATAAGTACGACAGATATCGCTATCACTACTATAAGCTCTACCAGAGAGAAACCACCATTATTCTTTTTTTCTTTTACAGACATATTGGATTCCTCCCTTGTATATATCGTCAAAATTTGTCAAATATAAATATTTCGCAGCTGTTTTGCGCCTTAAAAGCCGCTTGTTTTCTACTCCTTGGTCCAGTTCTGGTATGTAATGAGCGTAGCATAATCTATTTTTGTATCTGCCTCTTTCTTATTTGAAAAAGAAGAAACATTACCCAGATAGTTGGCACCGTCCATGAACACATCATACAGGTGCAGTGCATCGTCTGCATCACTTACCTTTTCAAGAAGCAATGCCTTAAATACCTCCTGAGTACCATTATCAATCTCGCACTGGTCTTTGTTTACAATTATCCTGCCCTTTGCAACTATGGTACCTGTAAAGTCAGCATTCAGTGTCACATCTCCCGTAGCAACAATTATATCCACATTGTGTGATTTGTCATTTGCATCATAGGTGTAGTTACCGTTTTTGACAATTGCCTGGTATTTTTTTCCCTGATACTCAGTCTCAAATATATGTTTATTACCGGAATTTGGCACTATTTTCAGCAAATTGGTATTGTTAACTATATTTGTAAAAAGCGAAACACTTGCTGCATTTGTCGGTAAATCTGCATAATTTGTCAAAAGCTTTGAGTTTAGTGCAGTATACGTGTGCTGTAAGGCATCTGACTGTGCATCCATGTCCACACCATCAGCTATGCCCTTCAAAAGGCTTAAATTGCTGCCATCGTAGATGCTGTAATTGCCGGCAGTATAGATGCTTGCTGCCTCATTTACCTTTATGCTGTCAGTATAGAACTTAGTGTATCTATTGAGCTTGTCACTGTCTGCGCCAAAATAGTCTCTGTAATACTCAGCTGCCTTGTTCGTTGGCAGATTTACATAATAGTATACAAGTCCATCATCACTATTATCAGTAGAAGGAACAAAGACCTTCTTTATACAGTTGTCGATTGTCTTTTTCTCCGGCAGATATGCCGAGAGAGACTTACCTGTCTTTGTGCTGACCACATTGGCATTAACTTCAGTATACTTTGTCTGATCCTGTCCGGTTGCCGTGATATCCTTGTACTCCTTATAGGAAAGTGGATTCTTGTTGTAAAGCGATTTGGCATCCGCACCATCTCCACTTGTGCCTATGCACTCAGGCGGCACAAGGTATGCTATCTGGTCACCCTTTACAGAGATTGACTCACCCATGCCCACATTGCTGTTTTGTGTACCCACACTACTTGAGTTTACAATAGCCTGGGTATTGATATATGCGGTTCCTGCTAACATAAGCTCCCTGATATTTGACATATCAAGAGATGCCTCCCTGCCGTTTATGATAATAGCAGAGCTATCGCCTGCGACAGGATTTTCCTTGTCAGCACCTCCGTTGCCAAAGCCGACGTACTTCGCATTGTTATTCTTATTATTCTTGCCAAGTGTAACCTTTGAGCCTGTACCCTTTAAGGTCATGTCATCTGCCACATATGTCATGCCATCTAAATTGACTGTTGCACCATTTACATTTATGTTGCTTGTCCACAGCTGGCACTGTGAATCAACAGAAAGTGTACTGTTATTGTGTACACCAGCCATGTTATTTTTTATTGTAGCCGTATCTTTTCCGGCAAAGTCTCCCACCTCTATATCGCCCTCTGCAATCATATAGCTGGTATCCTTTACATCAAGTGTGGCATTGTTTGGAATGGTAACACTCGTAGTAGAAGTCCCTGTGCCTGCCGCATTTTCACAGCCGGCGTAGAGATTACCGGATAGATTCACTTTATTAAGTCCTGATATAATATCCAGTCCTTCATTTCCGACAAGAGAATATGTAAAAAGCTCCGGAACTCCTCCCGATGCTGTAAAGCTCATGGATGGAACTCCCAGAGAAATATCTGTTTCTATTATTGATTTAAATCCCTTTTCATCGGTATACTCTACCCTGATGCCATTAATGACTGCGCGGCTGTTGTATACCTTGAGCAGTCCATTTCCATTTTCATCGGCATTTACCGCCTTGACCACAGCGTGTGGCTTTGAGTTTTCGTCTGTGAGCTTACTATCCACATAGTCTTTAAGCTTTTCAGTTTTATAGTGCATACCGGTATTGTCAGACTCAAGACTTCCCTTTAAGCTCTTTAAATACTCCTGCGCAAATATACTCTGTCTGCCGGCCTCATTTATGCTGCTGTCAGAGTAATTCTCCATAACCTTTGTATATCCTGCTGAGTAAGCCTTGGAAATATCTCCCTGCAGACCGGTACATATCTGATCCAGCACACCCTCTGCCGAGTAAAAGTTGTCTGTATTTTTTTCGTCCGTCACCTTCATCTGGAGGTTCATAAGCGCTATCCACAGCACAGTCACAGCTAAAACAGCCACTATAGCCATTGCAACTACAACCATCACAAAGGAAGCACCACGGTTATCATTACGCTTCATAATTAATACCCCATGCTTCCGGTCATCGTAACAACCGGGTCTTTATCCTTAAATATATCATCCAGTGAAGCCTTGCTCTCGTATACAGCCACCTTCACATCATACAGCCTTTCAGATGCATTGCTTTTTGTCAGATTCTTTATATCGACAATTGCCTTTACATCATTCTGAATTACATTGTTATTAAAGCCATATATAGCTTGATCGGGCTGTAGTGGATTATCCGGTGCTCCCATATTTACATTCAGATTGGTGGCTATATGAGTATAAGCATGACCTGTACGATTTCCCGGCTCACTTACCTTCACATATGCCTTATATGTACTCTCCTTCGTGCTCAACTCTGACTGATCCGATATAGTCTTTTGCTTTACAATGTTTACCGTGCAGTCCAGCTTGTCCTTATTATTGATTATAATGACATCGTTGCAGGTATTGTAAAGTGTTCCTGTAGATGTGTACCATGGATTGTAAAACAGATAGACATTCCTTAGATTATGGTTCACAGTATCTGAAGAATTATCATAAATCACCATGGTATAATCATCCTTCAGTGCACTATTCGGATCCGGAAAAGTCTTTCTTACTCCATTCTTATTGATAGAATATGAATACGACACCGTAACCTTGGTAGCCTTATTACTCGAAGCTCCATACTTTTCTATATCTATGGTGATAGTTCTTTTGATATCCTGCTGAGTGATGCCGCCTACACCAGGCATATTATTAAATGCATATATAATATTTGTAGCAGAATACTTGTCTGCACTCATGCAGTCAAAATTTGCATCCATGGCCGACATATCCGCTACCTCGTCCATGTTGTACTTTTTAACCTTATTGTCCGACTCTGCGTCCGATTTTGCATCCACTGTCACAAGAGCATTGTATTTCTTTGTGCCTGACTGCACACCAGACATATAGAAATAATACTTGTGCGCATCCGACTCCCTGAAATTCCAAAGCGATGTATCGCTTATTTTGGCTGATGCATCAGTCTTGTGGATACAGCTAGTGATGACATCGTCCTTGTTTACAATCTCAGCACTGATATCCTCAAGCCTCTTTACATTATCAAACTTACCCGACTTCTTAAGAAGCTCACATGCACTGCTTCCATCTGATATATTAAAACCGTCCGCCACATCAAAGCCCTCCAACGGATAGTTAAACTGATATGCCAGTGTCTTCATGGAGTTCTTTTCAATACCCTCCATAATGTTTGTCGCCAGATGTGTAGCATTCATCTCGTTTTTAGCCTTTACATTGGTCTTTGTAGCTGTGACAAATGCATTCAAAAAAGGAAGCACGATTATTGCGAGAATAGCAATCGACACAATAATCTCCACAAGTGTTACTCCTCGATCATCGTTTTTTAGCTTTCTCAAATCTGCTTCCTCCCCTCTTGTATTTTGTTATCTCATAACTCAATAATCTAACATTTGATATTTATCACTTACGGTCTCAATAACCCGCTAATCTAATAACCTAATATTATAATAATCAGTTAGTTTGTTGTACCAAACAGATTATTTGTACCATGTGGTACTGCAGGTATGTATGGTGCCTCATATGGCTTATCAAGTCCATACAGGAAATATGAATCCACAAGCATCTCACCTGTCAGCTTGCCTGTCGAATCATCAAAGCTCACGTTGAGCGTGCTGATAGTTTTCTTCTGTGATGAACCAATCACCTCTCCAAGCATAGCCTTAAGCCCATGATACTCTGTCTTGAATGCCATAACTGTGCTGACATCATAAAGCTGATAACCTGTAACCGTAGACTTTGCAGAGCCTGTTGATGTACTGCCATCAGCTGCACTGCCGTCGCCTGTCTGTGACTGAGAGCTGTTGCCATCAGCGGTCTGAGAGCTCTGCGAACTGTCTGCATTACTGCTATCCGTGGTACTGCTGTCTGAACTGCTTCCTGACGAAGAATCTGTACCGGCTTCACCGGTCGGATTATTCACATCAATAGCTGTCGGTGAGCCGACTGTAAGCTCTGTAATATTTGTATTGGTAGATTTCTCGATAGCAACCGCATCCATGATGCCGTTTTCTATCTGTAAATATGAAGGGAAATTGTCATATACCTGCTGCATGGCATCAGACATATCCTTTGTCTTCTCTGTGTAGTCATCCGCCTTTGCCGCAAGTGCTGAAAGCTGATTGTACTGTGATTTCAGATTCATATTTTCGCTCTTGAGTGAATCCCTCTTATTGGACTGTGGAATAAAAATCAAAAAATATGTCAGTGCTAAAATGGCAACACCCGCTAATATAATAAGTAACTTTTTATCTCTCGTTGACATCCTAACACCCCCTACTGATTTGTACTGTCTGTATCTGATGATGAATTACTATCCGTCTGTGCCTGTGATGACGCATCTTTTGATGTATCATCTGGCTCACTGCCTGTGCCATCTGCCGATTCAGAAGCAGCACTGTCATCAGCCTTTACATATGTGCAATCTACTGTGAACTGAACCTTTGAAGCACCGGTCTCATCAACCTCCTCTGTAATGGTTGACACATTGGATACCATGATACTCTCAAATGTACGAAGCTGTGCAATCACATCAGCCGCTATATCCTTGCTGCCTGTCTTTATGGTCATCGAAACACCATCAGTCGTAACAGACATATTCACAAGCTTGGCCTCTGACGGAAGCTTCTGCTCCAGCTCATCCACGAAGCCCGTTATCTCATCATTCTTGTTGGATGAGGCGCTCTCAAGAAGCTTAGTCCAGTCATAGTCCTTCTTGGTCTGGTTGTACACATCATATATATTCTGTGCATATGACAAATCAGAAACACGTGCTTTAAGCGTCATATTGTCTGAAGTTAAAACAAGATTTGAAAAAATGCTGTATGCTGTGATACCAACTGCAACTACCACACACAATCCAAAAATGAGAAGCTGCACCGCAAAAGAAACAGGCTTTTCTGCTTCCTCCCCTGCCGGTACGGGAAGAGGCTTCCCATCAGGACCGACAGGTGGTTTTCCCTGCATACCTGCCTGTGCACCGCCGGGTGGCATAGCACCTGCAGCTGTTCCTGCCATAATCGGAGCACCGATTCCCTTGTTTTTCTTACTGTCAAGTATATCAAGCGGGCTCAATGAACATCCGACACAGTTGAAATACTCTGCCAGCTTTGCCTCTGCGAGGTTTATGCTCTTTGCCACATGTATGCCGTCAAACTGCTGGAGCGGAACCACCTTGACATTGAGCTCATTGGTCAAAAGCTTTGAAAGTCCGCTGAAATCAGCACCTAAGCCTATGAGGAAAATTCTCTCAATAGGAGTATCTGAGTTTCTCGACTGATAGTAGTCTATTACTCGTCCAAGACTGCTTATCAGATTGGAAAGTGCATATGAAACATTCAGACGAAGCTTCTTAAAGCGCTCAGAATCAATCTCATGCCCCATAGGATCCATGCCGCCGCCCGCCGGCTCATCAGGTACTGTGCCATCAGGCCTTATTGCAAGGCAGGTCTTTCTGCGTGCCACATCAACTGCATCGGTAAATGACAGATACTCTCCAAAAAGCTCACTATCCTGAATCGCCTCAATAGCATCAGCAAGTCCATGGTTGACATTGCGCTGCAGCTTTACCATGCTTCCATCCATTACAGTCAGTGTGGTAGAAACCTCATCCACCTTGACAGTCACCTTCACATCTCCGGGAATCTCTCTTCTCATGAGCTGCTTGATGGCATTTCCACTATAGTCAAGTGCTACAAGCTGCAGCCTGCAATCAGCTGCAAGAGCACCATACGACAAAATAAGATCATTAGGCACAGCAATAACCGAAAGACGTAATTTCTTTTCTTCCGGTCTGTCAATCTTCTCTATAATCTGATGTACCAGCTTGTACTGGCTCAAATCCACCGGAAAATAATCCGATGCATTCATTGCAATCATTTCCTTAAGCTGTTTTTCCTTAACAAGCGGAAGCTCAATATCTCTGCTTGCTATACGCGCTGAATTTAAAACAAAAACAGCTTTTTTGGTGGAAATCTTCTTTTCCTTCAGCTTACTGTATAAGATAGAACGAAACATCCCATCCGGCTGTACCACTCCATCATCAATCATCCCCGGTGGTGTCGGAAAGCCGAACATATTGTAAATCTTGGGATTTTTTGCTTTGTAATCAATCTCAACTACTCTGGTAAGGTTCTCCCCTATTTCAATACCGAGTACCCTATTTGCCATAACCTAGTCCTCCGTGTTTATCTTTGTTTTACACTGTATACATCTGTAAAACATTCGTAACTGTTCAGTTACAAACATTCTATATATATATTTCGGCATATCTGTGTTTTCTCTGCTTTTGTCTCACTGCTTGTCGTACTACCTGTTTTATATTAAGTACGCTATATTATAACACGTTTTTCAAAAGCCTGCGAGTGTCAAATATGCCGATATCATTTTCTCACCCCATAGCATCGAAATAAATATTCCAGCTGCCAAGTACGGTCCCATCGCAAGCCTGTTGCCTGCGTTTGTTACTTTCATACGAATCAGATGTATCACGGAACCGATGATGCATCCTAAGAAAAATGCTAATGTAATATTCTGCCAGCCTATCGCAAGGCCTGCACATGCCATGAGCTTGACGTCTCCGCCACCTATGGCTCTTCCTCCACTTACAAGAAGAAGGATTTCAAGAAATAAACTGACACAAAAGAATCCTATCACATATTCAGACCAGTTATCATGGTCTAAAAACACATGCAGGATTCCAAGCACCAGTATAAATATATTGATTCCAAATGGAATTTCATATGTTCTCCAGTCTATCACACTCAGAACTATGAGTGCAGATGTAAGAAAGCAGTAGATGATACTCGTAAGCTCAAGTCCATTTACTGCAAATACTACTATGTATAATATACCGTTTAACGCCTCAATAATAGGGTATTGAGGTGATATCGGTTCTTTGCACTTGCGGCATCTGCCACGAAGAAACAGCCAGCTGAAAACCGGCACCATATCGTACCACGCGAGCTGATACCCGCATCTCATGCAGTGGGACCTTTCGGTCACCACTGTCTCATGCTGCGGTATACGGTAAATACAGACATTTAGAAAGCTGCCTATAACTATACCGAATGCAAATATTAAGATGTAGATGGGTATCAGTTCTGTGGTCATGGTTGGTGGTCCTTAAAAATGATAATTTTTAGTTATTTATCTTGTGTTTTCTTCCTTAAGGTGTTGTTGTAGCTGCTATTGAGAATACATCTCCCATGTTTTTTTCAGGTCCAGCTGTATTTTTCATCTTAGTTGAATCATTTACAGTCCACTGACCTGTCGTTCTATTTAATGTAAATGTACAATCCTGCCATGTTGTTGATTTTAACTTAGCAGTCTTTGAACTAATATCTGTAACGCCATCTGCTGTAGCTGTTTTTGCATCAGCATCTATCGTAATTGTAACTGCATCATCTTTTTCATCATCAGCTACTGCTGCTTCAACATCATCTTTCAATTGCGATACACTCTGCATATCAGATGACTGTCTTGATTTTTCAACGTATCTGATAAATTGTGGAGCAAGTATTCCTACAAGCACTGCCATGATGGCGATTACAACAATAAGCTCTACAAGAGAGAAACCTTTGTTGTTCTTCTGTTTCTTTCCTAACTTTTTAAATACATTCTTTACCATAGTTCTTTTCTCCTTTTCATTATAACATGGTTTTTGTGCAAAGAGCTGTGCCCTATCAGCATCTCTTTGGTTTGTATGCGCTCATTGTACCATAATTCGAAGTATAATGCAAGTTATTTTCTAGTACAATAGTATCATTGCTGTATAATTTTTTTCGCCTTTTTTAGCAATTTTAACCAAATTTTAACCGATTTATTGCATTTAAATCATATTTTTTCAAAGAAATAATCTCCCGGGCTGTATTTTGGCACAGCGTGAGGGGCTTCACTCCATGTGACCGGCTGTGGTACGCTTCCACGCTTGAGCGAATAGCGAAGCGGCTTAGATACTGTTGAATTATGCACATGATGCACAGAAATGAGCTCCCACGGATGGGAGCTCAAGGAGAACCGCGCCACGGACGGCGCGTTTCGACGGTTTCGTCGGGGGCATCGTAAATCTTTAAAGCATAATTCCTACAGTATCTTGGCAGCGTAGCGTAGCTCAAGTGAGGGAGTGTGCACCAGCCTGGGCTCATGTGATGAAGTCCCGACCTACTGTCAGCAAAAGAGGAAGCAACCTCCGAGTTCTCGCCCAAAGATTGCTTCCTCTAATTTACATTTCACTACAATATTAGCTCACAAGCCATTTTTTTACAGTTTCCTCATCAAAATCCACACATTCAGCTATATCTTCTATTGAGTGTCCTTTTTTCTGAAGTTTTAAAGCCGTTACTTTTGCCTGACGAATTCTGCCTTCTTCTCTGCCTAATTCTCTGCCTTCATTTTTCTGTTCTTCCCACGCCTTGCACATATCAATCACCTCTTCTTTCTCATCTATGTCTATATTCGTTCCTGCAAACAGGTTGATTGCCTCGACTGTCTCTCTGTCCACATTGCTAAACTTCTCGTCATTCTGCAGCACTTCCTGCATTTTTTCCTTATCATAAGCATTCTGTAATACCTCGAAAAGCTGCCTGATTGAGGTTCTGAATCCTGTAAAGTCGGTTATCTCCCTCGGAGCCAGCAGGTTAATCCTATAATCCGGTATGAATGGCAGAAGCTCCTCGTCCACATCACCAAACATATCTGACAGCCTCCTTGGTCCATCCCATTCCTTTGTCCCGAGATACACTGTAATCGTAATTACTGGAATCAACTTATCCTCTTTCGTAAATCCCGAGAGAAATTCATCAGAAGTTGCGATATCCTTTTCCCTGCGGTGCTTTTTGGCTGTTTCCTTTACCTGATTGCCATATGCCATGACATCATAAAACATGTTTTTTACCGGAATGGAATAGTGTATATCCGACTGATTTTCTACTCCTATCAGTACCACATATGATTTGCCGGTATATTTGATGCTGGCATTTTTAAAGATATCCCTCAGCTTCTGCATCGCTATGGTCTTTTTGTCAAGTCCCAGTGCGGTCAGAACCTCCGTTGTGTCCCTTTCCTTAAGGTTTTCCGGCAGGATGACCTCTCTTCCTCCATACAGTATATTGTTGCACAGATCAGCAAACCTGGCATTGTCAGCAAAGTATTCCTTTGCCATTGAGTCCTTTGCGCTCAATCCTTCTCCTCCTGTTCTCTTGTGTGAGCAGGAAAATTTGGTGCCAATGAGGGTATAGTGGTACAGTTTACAAGGTATACCTGTGCTGTTCTTCTTTAATATTTACGCACGGTATACAGTTCATCCGCCTTTTGACTACATTTTCTGCATTCTGTCTACATACGGCATTTCAATTTTCCTGCTGTTGATTGGTAAATAAAGCATTGAAAACTTCCATGTCCTTTGTAGAATAATGCGAAGTGGTCTGCCCTCTTCAAAGTGGTGCGCACCTGAAAAACTGTTATGTGGTGCCGCTTACAGAAATATAATGCTTTGAGTTGATTGTAGCATAGAGGTGGTGTTTTGTCATCACATTTTTTCTTTTTTGCCACAGCGTAAGGGGCTTTATCCCATGTGACCGGCTGGGCACACTCTCCCGCGTGAGCGAATAGCGAAGCTGCCTAGATACTGTTGAATTATGCACACGATACACAGAAATGCCCTGCCACGGATGGCAGGGCAAGGAGAACCGCGCCACGGACGGCGCGTTTCGACGGTTTCGTCGGGCATCGTAAATCTTTAAGGCATAATTCCTACAGTATCTTGGCTGCGTAGCGTAGCTCACGTGAGAGAGTGTGCACAAGCCATGGCTCATGAGATGAAGCCCCGTCCTACTGCCAGTACCTACAGCTGCTATGCCAGCTTCTTATTTTTCTCGAGAAGCTCATAGATTTTCTCAACGTCATAATCCGGCTTCATAGACAATGCCGCTTCGTAAATTGGAGCGATAACCTCCTCTTTTTCTTCCAGGTCATCTGCTATTTCTGCCACACTCTTGTCCTTTTGCAGCTTTTTTACAATCAGAGAAATTATCTTTTGTCTTTCTCCTAATTCTCGGCCTTCTTCTCGGCCTTCATTTTTCTGATCTTCCCATGCCTTACACATATCAATCACCTCTTCTTTCTCATCTATGTCTATATCCGTTCCTGCAAACAGGTTGATTGCCTCAACCGTCTCTCTGTCTACATTGCTAAACTTTTCATCATTCTGCAACACTTCCTGCATCTTTTCCTTATCATACGCATTCTGCAGTACCTCGAAAAGCTGCCTGATGGATGTCCTGAATCCTGTAAAGTCTGTTATCTCCCTCGGTGCCAGCAGATTAATTCTGTAATCCGGTATGAATGGCAGAAGCTCTTCATCCACATCACCAAACATATCCGACAGCTTCCTTGGACCATCCCATTCCTTTGTTCCGAGATATACTGTAATCGTAATCACCGGTATCAGCTTATCCTCTTTCGTAAATCCCGAGAGAAATTCATCTGATGTTGCTGTATCCTTTTCTTTTCGGTGCTTTTTTGCTGTTTCCTTTACCTGATTTCCATATGCCATGACATCATAAAACATGTTTTTTACCGGAATGGCATAGTGTATATCGGACTGATTTTCTACTCCTATCAGTACCACATATGATTTGCCGGTATATTTGATGCTGGCATTTTTAAAGATATCCCTCAGCTTCTGCATCGCTATGGTCTTTTTGTCAAGTCCCAGTGCGGTCAGAACCTCCGTTGTGTCCCTTTCCTTAAGGTTTTCCGGCAGGATGACCTCTCTTCCTCCATACAGTATATTGTTGCACAGATCAGCAAACCTGGCATTGTCAGCAAAGTATTCCTTTGCCATTGAGTCCTTTGCGCTCAATCCTTCTCCTCCTGTTCTCTTGTGTGAGCAGGAAAATTTGGTGCCAATGAGGGTACAGTGGTACAGTTTACAAGGTATACATGTGCTGTCCTTCTTTATGTTTTCTATATGTTTACATTATGATTATCACACTGTATACAGTTCATCTGTCTTCTGACTACATTATCGGGCTTCTAACTGCCCTCTGGCTGCACTTTCTGTATTCTGTCTACATACGGCATTTCAATTTTCCTGCTGTTAATGGGTAATTAAAGCATTGAAAACTTCCATGTCCTTTGTAGAATGATGCGAAGTGGTCTGCCCTCTTCAAAGTGGTGTGCACCTGTAAAAAATTGTTATGTGGTGCCGCTTACAGAAATATAATGCTTTGAGTTGATTGTAGCATAGCGGCAGTTCTTTGTCATCATAATTTTTCTTTTTTCATACTTATATTTTCATTCTGCCACAGCGCAAGGGGCTTTATCACGTGAGACCGGCTGGGGCATGCTCTCTCGCGTGAGCGAATAGCGGAGCCGCCTAGATACTGTTGAATTATGCAAACGATACACAGAAATGAGCTGCCACCGGGATGTAATATATATCATTGCTGTTCAAACGCAAGCTTGACACCACGCTGTCAAGCTATGCGCCAATAAGTCAACTATTGTCAGATTACAGCCCCTGCCTCGTAGAGGCACTTTTAATGGGCTGTAATCGTTACTGGTCACACTATGGTGTGACCAGTAATGCTCAAGGAGAACCGCGCCACGGACGGCGCGTTTCGATGGTTTCGTCGAGTATCGTAAATCTTTAAGGCATAATTCCTACAGTATCTTGGCTGCGTAGCGTAGCTCACGTGAGAGAGTGTGCACAAGCCATGGCTCATGAGATGAAGCCCCGTCCTACTGCCAGTACCTACAGCTGCTATGCCAGCTTCTTATTTTTCTCGAGAAGCTCATAGATTTTCTCAACGTCATAATCCGGCTTCATAGACAATGCCGCTTCGTAAATTGGAGCGATAACCTCCTCTTTTTCTTCCAGGTCATCTGCTATTTCTGCCACACTCTTGTCCTTTTGCAGCTTTTTTACAACCAGTGAGATTATCTTTTGTCTTTCTCCGATTTCCTTACCGATTTCCTTACCCTCTTCTGTTGCAACCTCTTCCCAGTAATCACTCACATTACACATCTCGCTCATCCTCCCTTCGAGTTCCATGCTCATTTTAAGTCCATAATCTTCTTCAAGTATCTTCTTTTCTCGATAAACTCTGACTTTGAGAACAGCTCTTCCAGCATTCCTATGAGTTTATTCTTAGACTGCTTTTTATTTTTTGTTGCTCTCGTCCGGACATTTATCAGTGCACCATTTAATTTGTCAATCTGTGGTATTTTCTTTATTTTACCATAAATCAGGCTGGATTTCATCCCAAATTCGATTCTGCCACCGCGTAAGGGGCTTCATCCCCTGAGACCAGCTGGGGCACGCTCTCTCGCATGAGCGAATAGCGAAGCTGCCTAGATACTGTTGAATTATGCACACGATACACAGAAATGAGCTCCCACGGATGGGAGCTCAAGGAGAACCGCGCCACGGACGGCGCGTTTCGACGTTTTCGTTAAGCATAGTAAACCTATAAGGCATAATTCCTACAGTATCTTGGCAGTGTAGCGTAGCTCACGCGAGAGAATGTGCACCAGCCAGGGCTCATGGGATGAAGCCCCGTCCTACTGCCAATGTCTCTGCACCAAAAAAGCAGCCTTTGAGCTTCACACTCAAAGTCTGCTTCTTTTTTATTTTATAAACTGTCCATAGCCTGATACATGGTAAGCATAGGAGCCATAACGGCTGCCACAAGCACACCAACAATAAGTGCCAGAACAAGGATAATCATAGGCTCAATAGCTGCCATAACTGTCTGGGTAGCCAGCTCAACTTCCTCATCATAGTAGTCTGCCAGTCGGGTAAGCATGCCTTCCAAGTCACCGGTCTCCTCACCGATTTTGGTCATGTGTGAAACCATAGGTGGAAACAATCCACACGCAGTGATTGGCTCAGACAGTGGAACACCCTTACTTACTTCTTCCCTTGCATTTTTCAGAGCTTTTTTGTAAAGAGCATTCTTCATGGTGTCAGCAGTGATGCCAAGGGCTTCAATCATCGGAAGTCCTGAGTACACAAGTGTTGAAAGTGTACGCGCATAGTTACTGGCCGCTGTCTTGATGTTTAGCTTTCCGAAAACCGGAAGCTTTCTTGCGAGATTACCAAAGAACATCTGGCCGCTGTCAGTCTGCTTATAAAGCTTGATGGCTATAACAATTGCTGCTATGACAGCAATCACAATATACCAGTACCCGGTGACAAAATCACTCATCGCAACAACTGCCTTTGTGATGCCCGGCAGCTCTGTTCCCAGGTCATTGAACATCTCTGAGTAGCTTGGGATGACCTTTACAAGCATTACAATAACAACCGCAATAGCTACAATCACAACGATAATCGGATAAACTGCCGCTTTTTTTATCATGCCGTTAAGCTTTGCTGATTTTTCGAAGTGTGCAGACATTCTGTCAAAAGCTACATCAATCTTGCCGGATGCTTCTCCTGCCGCAACCATGCTCACCATGATGTCAGGAAAAACATTCGGGTATTTTTTTAGACCATCCGAGAGAGTCTCACCTTTTTGAATCTCGGCATGAACACCTCTGATAGCTTTCGCCATAACCTTATTCTCAGTCTGATCGGATAACATATCCAGCGTATCAAGAATCGTAACACCGGCATTGACCATACTGGTGAACTGGCGGCAGAATACCGATAGATCTCTCGGCTTTACCTTTCCTCCTACACTGAATGAGATTTCCTTGGTCAGTGCTGTTGCCTTGATGAGGCTTATGACCATGTTGCCATCCATCTTAAGCTTATTTTTTGCCTCTGCTTCTGACTCGGCTACTATATTTCCTTTTCTTTCTTTTCCGCTCTGGTCTATAATCTGATATGTCCAGTCAGCCACTTTCTTCTCCTCCTTATCCCTATTCTGTGCAACCTCCAGATAAATTAAATCATAATTTATTAAGGCTTCACAACATTATACCATAACAGTAAAATACATACGATTATACCATCAATAGTAAAGGTGTACACGGCTAGCCATGCTTACCGGATCATGTGCATATGCAACTGCAGTCTCCGGCGCTATAAGGCCCTGGCTGTAATACTGTAAAATACAGTCATCCATCATCATCATACCCTCTCTCTTTGATGTCTGTATGATAGATGGAATCTGAAATGCTTTTGCCTCACGAATTAAGTTTCTGATGGCATTGTTTGCAAGGAGCACCTCAAATGCTGCAATTCGTCCGCCATTTACCATTGGAAGCAGATGCTGTGCAACAATTCCCTCTAAAACTCCTGAGAGCTGCACTCGTATCTGTTGCTGCTGGTGTGGTGGAAAAACGTCAATCATACGGTCAATTGCATCTGATGAACTGTTAGTATGCAGTGTAGAAAATACAAGATGTCCTGTCTCCGCCGCTGTAATAGCTGTAGATATAGTTTCAAGATCTCGCATCTCTCCTACAAGTATTACATCCGGATCCTGTCGCAGTGCAGCTCTCAGGGCTGCAGCATATGAGAGTGTATCCTTTCCAACCTCTCGCTGTTCCACTATAGAGCGGCGCCTTGAGTGCAGGTACTCAATAGGATCTTCAAGCGTGATTATATTTTTGGAATCTCTTGATGCAATGACATCTATAAGACTTGCCAATGTGGTCGACTTACCACTTCCTGTAGCTCCTGTCACGAGGACAAGTCCTCTCATCTTTGTGGTAAGATTGACAACCGACTGTGGTATGCCAAGCTGCTGCGGTGTAGGCACATCATATGAGAGAATACGAAGTGCTGCTGCATATGAACCTCTCTGCCTGAACACATTGGCTCTGACTCTTGAAAAGCCCTCCACCGAAAAAGCAAAATCAAGCTCTCCCTTCTCCTTTAGCTCATCTTTAAGCTCCTGCGGAACAATTGGAGAAAGCAGGTTGTCCGTCTCAACATTGGTAAGAACCTGATTTCCCTGCGGTACAAGCTTTCCGTCAATTCTAAGCATAACCGGATTTCCCGGTACGATATGTATATCCGATGAGTTCTGTTGCTGCGCTGCTTTTAAAATGTCTACTATCTGCATTTTCTTTTCCCCCTTAGTTTTCAAACGTGGTCTTTAACATTTCCTGGAATGAAGTAACTCCTTCGAGTACAAGCTTCTCTGCACTCTGTCTAAGTGTATGCATGCCCTCATCACATGCAGCCTTGTTTATATCCTCTATATCAACACCTTTTGAAATAAGTGACTTTATCTTTGGTGTTATGGTCATTATCTCATATATACCGATTCGTCCCTTGTAGCCTGTATTGGCACATTTTTCACAGCCACATGGCTCATAAATCTTTACCGGACGGAATGCCGGTATATTCATAAAGGCCTTTTCCTCCTCTGTCAACAGATGCTCTCTCTTACATGCCGGACAAAGTCTTCTTACAAGTCGCTGTGCAATGATTCCCTTTACCGAATCCGCAAGCAGATAACTTTCAACTCCCATGTCCTCCAGTCGTGAAATAGTACTTGCCGAGCTGTTGGTATGCAGTGTGCTGACCACAAGATGTCCTGTGATTGACGCCTGTACTGCAATCTGTGCTGTCTCCTGATCTCGAATCTCACCAATCATAATGATGTCCGGATCCTGTCGCAGAATGGAACGAAGTGCTGATGCAAATGTCAGGTCAGCTTTATTATTTACCTGTACCTGGTTTATTCCATCTATATTGGCCTCGACCGGATCCTCAACTGTGATGATATTTACATCCTCCTTGTTGAGTTCTGAAAGTGCCGTGTAAAGCGTGGTTGACTTACCACTTCCTGTAGGTCCTGTAACAAGGATGATACCGTTTGTATTCATCAGTATATGATCAAAGGCCTTAAGCTCTTCGTCTGAAAATCCCAGCTCCTTTTTATCTCTTGTAAGTGCCTTTTTCTGCGCAAGTCGCATAACACATTTCTCACCGAATACTGTCGGAAGGATTGATACTCGGATATCATACTCTATCTTGTCTATCTCCATAGTGATACGGCCGTCCTGCGGCTTACGTTTCTCGGAAATATCCATACCACCTATAATTTTAAGTCGTGTAATAATTGCAGAAAGCAGATGTATACTATATGCTGCCTTCTCATAAAGCGCACCATCAATTCTGTATCGCACCCTGACTTTATTTTCCAGTGCCTCTATATGTATATCTGAGGCCCTGAGTCTGGCTGCCTGCTCAATGATAGAGTTGACAAGTAAAACTACCGGCGAATTGTTGACATCCTTGCTGGTAGCTTCCTCAGCCTCGGCATTTTTCTGCTCACGCTCTTTTCTCTCCCTCGCATACTCCTGAGCCGCTTTCATAGCCTCTGTATCACCGTAATATTTGTCAAGCGTCAAAAGTATGTCTCTGCCTGTCGCTACTGCAGGCTCAACCTGTAGATTGGTAACAATTGAAAAATCATCAAGCGCAACCATGTCCATAGGATCAGCCATGGCCACATGCACTACATTGGCATTATTCTTGTCAAATGCATATGGTATCATAACATGCTTTCTAAGCACTGTCTCACTGACAAGGTTTTGCACCTCCTCAGGTATGTTGATTGCGCTCACATTAACAAGCTCCAGTCCCAGCTGCTGTGACAATGCCTTTGCTATCTCAAGCTCATTGGTGAATCCAAGCTCAATGAGTGTTTCTCCTATCTTCTTATGCTTTTCTTTGGCTATAGGCAGAGCCTTTTCCAGCTGCTCCTGAGTAATTACATTTTCATTTATAAGCATATCACCGATACGCTTTTTCTCTCGTCTAAAAGCCATAGTGGCTCCCCCTCTTTCATCATTTAGTAAAATACTACCATTATGATGGCTGTATTTCAAGGGTATTTATATAAAATATACAATAAATTTATTTCAAAACTAAAAAGTAACGATTCCGAGTGCCTGCAGCAACAGTATAAGCAGGAATGCCGGTGCAATAAATTTAACCATGATTATATAAAGCCCTTTTCTGGTGAATTTGCTGCCTCCGCGTGTCACCTCATCTATTATTACCTTTGGACTTACTATCCAGCCAACGAGGATACATGTGGCAAGTGCAACGATTGGCATAAGCACATTGTTGCTTACATAATCCATTATATCAAGTATCTGTCCGACTGTGCCGTTTGGAAGCTTAACCTCCATATAGAGCTTATTGTAGCCAAGGCAGACTATTATCTCTGCAATCAGACCGTATACCGTGACTAAAATTGCGCTTTTTCTGCGGCTCCAGTGAAATCTGTCTATAAGACTCGATACAATAGCCTCCATAATTGATACAGACGATGTGACTGCTGCGAATGCAACTATCATAAAGAATATCAGTCCCACGATATCTCCTGCTATTCCCATTTCATTAAATACCTTTGGCAGTGATATAAACATAAGCCCCGGTCCTGCTGACATGCCGTCTCTGCCCATAAATACATATACTGCCGGAATAATCATAAGACCTGCAAGGAATGCAACAAGTGTATCAAAAATCTCGATCTGGTTGATTGAGCCCATGAGCTTTGATTCCTTCTTGACATACGAACCATATGCAACCATGATTCCCATAGCCACACTGATTGAGTAAAACAGCTGACCGAGCGCATCAACAAATACTGTGGCAAGCTTTTGCATTGTAAGTCCCTTGAAGTCAGGAACCACATATATCTTAAGACCCTCAAGACCACTTCTTACTGCGCCTGATGCCTCCTTATAATGGAGCGTCAGCGAGAAAATACCGATTGCAAAAATAAGCACAACAAGGATAGGCATGAGCACCTTGCTGAAGCGCTCGATACCTTTATTGACTCCGCCAATGACAACTGCTGCTGTTATAAGCAGATAAACCACTCCAAATATGATTGGTGCCCACTGGCCTGTGATAAAGCCTGTGAAATATCCATCCGCAACCGCATTTTTACCGCTTCCTGTAATGAAAAGTGTAAAGTATTTTAAAACCCATCCACCTATAGTACAGTAGTAAGGCAGAATAATAGCCGGTACTATACATGCAAGCACACCGATAAACTTGCCCTTTGGATTGATAAGACCATACGCGGTGAGCGGTCCCTGTCCTGTCTTACGTCCTATTGCAATCTCAGTGGTAAGCAATGCAAAGCCAAAGGTCAGAACAAGTATCAGATACACCAGCAGAAAAAGTCCTCCTCCGTCCTTTGCTGCCAGATACGGAAACCTCCATATATTTCCAAGTCCTACCGCACTGCCGGCTGCCGCAAGAACGAACCCAATGTTGCCGGAAAAAGTGCTTCTTGATTTTTCTTTCATTTTCTACTGTCTCCTTAATATATTATATAATTTAATTTCGATTTAATATGGACATTGTTTCCATTTACAAATCTAATATACCTATTATAATCATCTGGAGTACATTTTGCAACGGTTGATATTTTTTATTCGCATTTGCAGTGTGGTGGCACATAGCAGGTGTCACCAAACGTAACGCAAATTCACCACAGCGTAAGGAACGTAAGCCCCGGGTACCGCGGGTGCACACGTACTCCCGCCGGAGCGCATAGCGAAGTAGCTTAGATACTGTAGAAATTATGCCCACAAGACGCAGAAACGCCCCTGCATGGACGCAGGGGCGAGGAGAACCGCGCCACGGAAGGCGCGTTTCGACGGTTTCGTCAAGCATAGAAACCAATCAAGCATAATTTCGTACAGTATCTTAGCCACGCAGCGTAGCGACGGCAGGAGTACGTGTGCGCCCGTGGTACCCGGGGCTTGCGTTCCGTACTATTTATTATCCTAAATAAGGTTCTTGATTCCCTCTGTTAAACGCTTTGCAACTCTCACATTGTTCATAGTGTAAAGATGAATTCCCTCCACATCATTAGCTAAAAGCTCAATTATCTGACTCTCGCAGTAAGACATTCCGGCATCAAAAAGTGCCGCCTTGTTGTCTCCGTATCTGTGCACAATCTTTTGGAACTTCTCCGGGAACTTTGCTCCGCACATTGTGACCATTCTCTGAATCTGAGCCGCATTGATACAAGGCATGATGCCCGGGATAACCGGCACATTGATACCTGCAAGCCTGCAGTCCTCAGCAAAATTGAAGAAGGTATCATTGTCAAAGAAGAGCTGCGATAAAAGAAGCTCTGCACCGGCATCAACCTTTTTCTTAAGATTCTTAATATCATCTACCTTATCAGCTGCCTCCGGATGGATGTCCGGGTAGCACGCACCTGCGATACAGAACTGATCACCTGTGGTGTCCTTTATGTATTTAATCAAATCGCTTGCATGGAGAAAATCCTCCTTTGCAGGCACGTTCGGATTTCTGTCTCCTCTTAAAGCGAGGATATTCTCAATGCCCTCATATGAAAGCTGTCTGGTGAACTCATCTATCTCAGCCTTGTTATAGCACAGACATGTAAGGTGCACTACAGGCTCCACATTGTACTGGTTCTTGATTTTCTTCGCAATCTCGATAGTCTTGTTATTGTTTGAGCTGCCGCCTGCGCCAAATGTCACGCTGATGTACTCAGGATGACAATCACAGAGTATCTCAAGCATCTCGTCTATATTTTTGAAGTCCTCCTCTTTCTTTGGTGGAAATATCTCAAAGGAGAGCGACTGCGGTTTGTTTGTATGTATCTGTGTAATCTTCATGTTATCCTCCAGTATATATGGTTATTCAATAATTTGTAATTTTTATATTCCATATATTACTGTAGTTTTTTGTCATTGTAAAATATATTTTTCTTTTAGTTTGTCATAAATAAAATCTATATCAAGCTGACTTGAAAAAGTAAATTCCGGTGCAAGAGTAAATTCCATCGTGATTTAAAT
>OODK01000277.1_pt1 | contig 56898 bp, 48 predicted proteins | sample 1671371 | NCBI WGS metagenome assembly OODK01 (sample SAMN06348150, study PRJEB24527) | human gut metagenome | biome: human gut; feature: ankylosing spondylitis patient; material: feces | host: Homo sapiens | place: China | collected 2015-10 | reverse complement strand
CCTTGTACTCCATACCGGTAGCAACGATGGGCTGCTGGGTGACCATCAGAGGCACGGCCTGACGCTGCATGTTAGAGCCCATCAGGGCACGGTTACAGTCGTCGTTCTCCAGGAACGGGATGCAGGCCGTAGCGACGGAAACCATCATACGGGGAGAAACATCCATGAAGTCGACCTGAGAAGCGTCGAACTCCTGGATGTCGTTGCGGTGACGGCCGGAAACGCGGGGACGGACGAAGTGGTTGTTCTCGTCCAGCGGCTCGTTGGCCTGGGCAACGATATATTCGTCCTCGACGTCGGCGGTCATGTAGACGACCTCGTCGGTGACGGTTCCGGTAGCCTTATCGACCTTGCGGTACGGGGCCTCGACAAAGCCGTACTTGTTGATCTTGGCGTAGGTAGCCAGGTAGGAGATCAGACCGATGTTGGGACCTTCAGGGGTCTCGATCGGGCACAGACGGCCGTAATGAGTGTAGTGAACGTCACGGACCTCGAAACCTGCGCGGTCACGGGACAGACCACCGGGGCCCAGGGCAGACAGACGACGCTTGTGGGTCAGCTCGGCCAGGGGGTTGTTCTGGTCCATGAACTGAGACAGCGGGCTGGAGCCGATGAACTCTTTGATAGCGGCCACGACGGGGCGGATGTTGACCAGGCTCTGCGGGGTGATCTCGCCGTTCTCCTGGTTCTGCAGGGTCATACGCTCACGGATGACGCGCTCCATGCGGGAGAAGCCGATGCGGAACTGGTTCTGCAGCAGCTCGCCGACGCTGCGGACACGACGGTTGCCCAGGTGGTCGATCTCGTCGGTCACGCCGATACCGTGGTCAAGGCCCAGCAAGTAGTTGATAGAAGCGAAGATGTCATCGACGGTGACGGTGCGGCTGATCAGAACATCGTGATTCTGGCGCAGCAGCTCCTTCTGCTCCTCGGGGTCAGAGGTGGCCTCAAGGATCTTGCGGATCTCGGCGAAGTTGGCGCGCTCGTTGATGCCGGCCTCAGCATCGACATCGAAGCTGAAGAAGGGCTGGGCGTCCACGCAGCCGTTGGAGATGACGATGACGGGGTAAGCCTCCTGGCCCTTCTTCTCCACCAGAACGGTGACGCGGGTAACACCGGCGGCATCGATCTCGTTGGCCTTGGCCAGGTTGATCTTCTCGCCCTTGGCGGCCAGCAGTTCGCCGGTCAGGGGGGCGATGATGTCCTCGGCGGCCTTGTAACCGGCAATGCGGCGGGCCAGCGCGAGCTTGTTGTTCATCTTATAACGGCCGAAACGAGCCAGGTCGTAGCGGCGCGGGTCGAAGAACAGGGCGTCCAGGTGGGAGCGGGAGCTCTCGACCGTCGGGGGCTCGCCGGGGCGCAGCTTGCGGTAGACTTCCAGCAGGCCTTCCTCGGTATTATGGGTGATGTCCTTTTCGAGAGAAGCGTTGATCTTCGGCTCGGAATCGCCGAAGAACTGCTTGATCTGCTCATCGGTGGACAGGCCCAAGGCACGGATCAGGGTCGTGACAGGCAGCTTGCGGTTCTTATCGATGCGGACATAGAAAACGTCCTGGGAGTCGGTCTCGTACTCCAGCCAGGCACCGCGGTTGGGGTTCATGGTGGCGGTGAACAGGTCCTTGCCGGTACGGTCCTTGCTGGAGCCGTAGAACACGCCGGGAGAACGAACCAACTGGGAAACGATTGCACGCTCGGCACCATTGGAGATAAAGGTGCCGGAATCGGTCATGAGCGGGAAGTCGCCCATGAAGATCTCCTGCTCCTTGACCTCGCCGGTCTGCTTATTGAACAGACGGGCAGTGACGTACAGGGGCGCTGCATACGTAGCGTCCCGTTCCTTACATTCTTTAATGGTATACTTGGGGGTTTTGTCCAGGCGGTAGTCCACAAACTCCAGCACGAGATTGCCGGTATAGTCCTCGATAGCGGCAATATCGTGGAAGACTTCGTGCAGACCTTCCTCCAGGAACCAGTTGTAAGAGTTTTTCTGGATCTCGATCAGATTGGGCATGCCAATCACTTCGTTGATGCGGGAAAAGCTCATGCGGGTCGTTCTGCCGTTTTGTACGGGCTTGACCTTTACCATAAAACGCGACCACTCCTATTCCGTAGATTGACAAAGTCGGTAAAAGCCGACCTAAAGGAGCTGTGCGAAAGCGATGTATATTCGTCGTTTTTCACAAACTTTTGAATTTTGTCGTTTTCGCAAAATCCCTTTAGGGCGCTCTATTCCATTTTTGTGATACTGTTTCAGTATACATGGTAAAAGGCTTGCTGTCAAGGCTTTTTCGGCTTTTTTGCGAAGTTTTTCTTGGCCATCGAACGCCCGGGCGAGTGTAACAAAATTTCGGCATATTGACGATTTTGCACTGTTTTGCAGGGGTTGACAAATTCGTAACGGGTGCTATATTCCCCGCTTTTGGGCAGTTTTCACAAGGATGTGGACACCTTTTTGCGCAGGATTGCTCTTGACAATCGCGCTCTGAAAGAAAAGCGCCCCCTCAAAAGAGGAGGCGCAAGATGTTGTGTTGGATAGAACACGGGGAGCCTGTCCCCTGTTTTACATAGCAATGATCCCAAACGCATTGGCCACGGAACTGGCCAGAATGATCGTCGCGAACACCGGGCAGAGCCAGCGAATCATAAAGTTGAAGACCTTCTTCCGGCGGAAGCTCCCGCCCTCGAGGGTGACCTCGTGTTCGATGCGCTCAACGCCTACCACGCGGGACACCAGCAGGCAGGTGGCGATGGCCGCGATCGGCATCATCACCGAGTTGGTAAGGAAGTCGAAGAAATCGAGGAACTGCATGCCCAGCACCGTCACCCCGGCCAGCGGGCCGTAGCCCAGGCTGGACAGCGTGCCCAGCCCTACCATGATAACACCCACCAGCACTGTGGCCTTGCGGCGGCTCCAGCCCAGCTCATCCTGGAAGGTGGAGACCGCGCTTTCGGTCAGCGCGATGGAGCTGGTGACCGCCGCAAACAGCACCAGCACAAAGAACAGCACGCCCACTGCCCTGCCCAGGTCCATGCTGGCAAAAACTTTGGGGAGCGTAATGAACATCAACGCGGGCCCCGCCTGCAGGGTGTCCGGATCGCCATCGGAGAAGGCAAACACTGCCGGAATGATCATCAGGCCCGCCATGACGGCGATGATCGTGTCGAACACCTCGACGTTCTGGGTCGCGTCCTCGATGGAGACGTCCTTTTTCATATAGGAACCGAAAGTGACCAGGATGCCCATAGCGATGGACAGCGAGTAGAACATCTGCCCCATCGCCGTGACCACCGTCATCCAGCTGAAGTTGGCGGGGTTCGGCACCAGGAAATACTTGACGCCCGCCAGCGCTCCCGGCCGCGTGACCGAGTAGGCAGTGATAATGACCGACAGCACCACCAGCACCGGCATCATTACTTTGGAGACACGCTCAACGCCGTTGCGCACACCCGCAAAGATGATGCCCAGCGTGAACAGCGCAAAGGCCAGGAAGCAGATCTCTGTTACAGCACCGTTGGAAATGAAATCTGAGAAGAAGCCGTCCGCCGCCAGCGCCTGGCTTTGGCCGGCGAGATACCCCACCAGATACCGAATGACCCAGCCGCCGATGACCGAGTAATACGGTACGATCAGCACCGGGATGATGGCGTTGATCCAGCCGCCGAAGCCTAAGAACCCGCCGCGCTTGCCCGGCTTGGCAAAGCTGGCGTAAGCGCCCACCGGGCTTTTGCCGGTCATGCGGCCCAGAGCCGTTTCGGCCATGATCATCGTGTAGCCAAAGGTAAGCGCCAGCACGATATAAATCAAAAGGAAGATTCCGCCGCCATATTTGGCCGCCAGGTACGGGAACCGCCAGATATTGCCCAGTCCCACCGACGCCCCGGCTGCCGAGAGCACAAAGCCAAGCCTGCCGGAAAAGCTGCTTCTTTTTTCGTTTTTCATTTTTCCTACGTCCCTCCAGGTTGTTTCTCACACGACCACAAGTGTAGCATAAATGAGGTAAAACTTCAAGATGAATTTTTTTCACGTACCCTCCCCTATTTTCCGCCTTGACCCTTACGCCGCGTCATAGTGTATGCTATACTTACTGCAAGGGAAAGTGAGGTGTCCCCCCATGATGACCGTAAACGAAGTCAGCCGCCTGACCGGCGTGAGTATACGCGCGCTGCACTATTACGACCAGATCGGCCTGCTGCCCGCCACCGGGCATACCGACAGCGGCTACCGCCTGTATGACGATACAGCGCTGGAACATTTGCAGCAGATCCTGTTGTTCCGGGAATTGGAATTTTCGCTGAAAGACATTCAGCGGATCCTGTCTAATTCCGCCTTCGACCGAGAAAAGGCGCTGGAGCAGCAGATCGAACTGCTGAAGCTGAAGCGACAGCATATCGAGGATCTCATCGCCCTTGCGGAAAAGACACAAACCACAGGAGGAACCATTATGGATTTTACCGCATTTGATACACAGAAGATCAAGGACTACGCCGCCCAGGCCAAGCAGCAGTGGGGCGCCACGCCGGAGTACAAAGAGTTTGCGCAAAAGACCGCCCTCAAGACGGAAAAAGAGGTTTCCGCTATGGGCGGCCAGCTGATGGAAATCATTGCAGCTTTCGGTAAGATGCAAAGCATGGACCCTGCCGCCCCCGCCGTGCAGACCCAGGTGAAGAAGCTGCAAGATTTTATCAGCGAGCATTACTACACCTGCTCCAAAACCATTTTGGGCCAGCTCGGCCAGCTGTACACCGCAGGCGGTGCGTTTACCCAAAACATCAACGCCGCAGGTGGCCCCGGTACCGCCGAGTTTGCCAGCAAGGCGATCGAGGTGTATTGCCGGACGGCAAAATAAGGCCGTCCAAGTCACGCAATAGCAATATGCACAAGAATACGTTCGTTTTTTTGTGTGAGTTCGCCGATTGACTTTTTTGGGGAGGCATCGTAGAATATGAATGAAAAATGAACATACGTTAACGGATTGTTACTCTTCGGGAGGCATGACCATTGACAGATGCAGAAAATGCACCTGTATGGTCGTGTCTTATTTTTTTGCCCGCATGTTCATTTTATCCCGTATAAGGAAGGTGAGCCCATGAAAGTCATCAAAAAGATCAACAATAACGTGGCGCTGTGCCTGGATGGCAACCAGCGTGAGCTCATCGCCTTTGGCAAGGGCATCGGCTTCAAGCCCATCCCATACGAGCTGACGGACCTCTCTGTCATTGAGCGCACCTACTACGGCATCAGCCCCGAATACCAGGGCCTGCTGAAAGAGATCCCCAAGGAGATCTTCGATGTCTCTGGTATGCTCGTTGATCTGGCCGCCAACAGTATCGATGCCGATTTCAACCGCAACCTGGTCATCACCCTGGCGGACCACATCAACTTTGCCATCGACCGATACAAGAAAAATATCCACATCAAGCCGCCCTACGTCGGCAACCTGGCTTACCTGCACGAAGCAGAGTACAAGGTTGCCACCCAGGCTGTGGCGTGCATCAACCAGCGCTTCGGTGTGCGCCTGCCCAAAGAAGAAGCCGCCGCCATTGCGCTGCATCTCATCAACGCCGAGAACTCCGTGGCCCCGAAGGCCGATTTCCTCGACGCCAGCACGATGATCAGCGATGTCATCGGCCTGATCGAAAAGCGGGAGAACATCACCATTGACCGTTCTGGCTTCAACGCCAGCCGCTTTATCACCCACATGGAATACCTGCTGGCCCGCATCCGCAACAACGAGACACTGGAAAACAACAACGACAAACTCTTCAACAATCTGAAACAGGAGTATAGAGAGACTTACCTGTGTGCGGAGGATGTCCGCACCTACCTGCAGCAAAAGACCGGCAAGAACCTGGGAAGCGAGGAAATGTCCTATCTCATGCTTCATATCGAACGGTTCTGCTCCCGCGAGCAGGCTTAACCTCGTATGTAATAAAGGGAAGCGCGCACCCTTTGTACAGATATACCAAACACACTGAAAATCAAGAAAGAGGAACCAATAATGGCACAGAAATATCAGGAGCTTTCTGACAAGATCGTTGGTCTTGTCGGCGGCAAAGCCAATGTCCAGTTTTTTACCCACTGCGTGACCCGCCTGCGTTTTAACGTGAAGGACGAGTCCGCCGTTAAAAAAGACGAAATCGAAAAACTGCCCGGTGTTCTCGGCTCCCAGTGGCAGAACGGCCAGTACCAGATCATCATCGGCCAGGCTGTCAACGATGCCTACCGCCTGATTTGCGAGAAGAACGGCTTCGCCGTGGAGAAATCCGTGGACGAGAAGCTGGACGATGAAAAGCCCGCCCAGAAGAAGGGTGTCAAGGCTGTCATCGACAAAATCTTCGACGGCATCTCCGGCTCGCTGACCCCGCTTATCCCCGCTCTGATTGGCTGCGGCATGATCAAGGTCATCCTCATCCTGATGGACATGGCCGGCGTGCCCGCCGACAGCGGCACATACCAGCTGCTCACCTTTGCCGGTGACGCTGGCTTCTACTTCCTGCCCATCATGATCGGCGCATTCGCCGCCAAGAAGTTTGGTGCCAACCCCGCCTTGGGCATGGTCATCGGCGGCCTGCTGATCTACCCGTCCTTTGCCAGCGGCGTCAGCGACGGCACCGCCTTCAACTTCCTGGGCATCCCCGTGTACGGCGTGAGCTACTCCAGCACCATCTTCCCCATCATCCTGTGCTGCGCCGTCATGGCCCCCATCGAGAAGTTCTTTGCCAAGCACTCCCCTGAGATCCTGCGTTCCGTGCTGGAGCCGCTGCTGACCATCATCGTCATGATCCCCCTGGCCTACTGCGTCCTCGGCCCCATCGGTTCTTTCCTGGGCACCTACCTGAGCACATTCGTCCTGTGGCTGTACAACACCCTGGGCTTCATCGGTGTGGCCGCCTTTGCCGCTGTGATGCCGTTCGTTATCATGACCGGTATGCACGGTGCCTTTGTTCCCTACCTGATGCAGATGCTGACCGTTGACCCCCTGTACGAGCCCATCTTCTTCCCCGCCCTGATCATCTCCAACATCGATCAGGGCATTGCTGCACTGGCTGTCGCTCTCAAAACCAAGGACGCCAACCTGAAGTCCACCGGCTTCTCCACCGCTGTCACCGCTGTTGTGGCCGGTGTTACCGAGCCTGCCATGTACGCCATCAACCTGAAGTACAAGACCCCCATGTACGGCGCCATGATCGGTTCTGCCATCGGCGGTTGCGTGGCAGGTCTGCTCAAGACCGCTATCTATGCCTTTGCGGGTGCTTCCTCTGTCATCGCCCTGCCGCTGTTCGTCAGCGCTGACAAGCCCAACAACCTGCTGTTCATGGTCATCTCCGTGCTGGTGGGCGCTGTGGCCACCTTCGCAGCCACCTGGGTCCTGTACAAGCCCGAAGCTGCCAACAAGTAATTTTCTCCCGAAAGGATGCTTTTTATGACGTTTTGCAAAGACTTTCTCTGGGGCGGTGCCACCGCCGCCAACCAGATCGAGGGCGGCTGGCAGGAGGGCGGAAAGGGCCCCAGCGAGGCGGATATGCTTTCTGCCGGGACGCATACCTCTCCCCGTCAGATCACACCTGACACCGAGCCGGGCCTGACCTACCCCAACCGCACCGCCAGCGACTTTTACCACCATTATAAAGAGGACATCGCCCTGATGGGCGAGATGGGCTTTAAAGCCTACCGCATGTCCATCGCGTGGAGCCGCATCTTCCCCACCGGCGAGGAGACCGAGCCGAACCCGGCCGGCCTGCAGTTCTACGATGACGTCTTTGACGAGCTGAAAGCCCACGGCATTGAGCCGATCGTGACCCTATCCCACTACGAGATGCCGCTGCACCTGGTCAACAAGTACAACGGCTGGGCCTCCCGCGAGGTGATCGCGCTGTTTGAGCGTTACGCCCGTACGGTGATTGCCCACTTCAAGGGCAAGGTGCGGTACTACCTGACCTTCAACGAGATCAACTGCGGCACCCTGCCCCTGGGCAACTACATGTCCCTGGGCGTCCGCAACGAGGGCACGCGGGATTTCCTGCATCAGGTGGATGATGTGCAGGTGCGGTATCAGGCGCTGCATCACCAGCTTGTGGCCAGCGCCCGCACCGTGCTGGCCGGGCATGAGCTGGATCCAGAGGCGAAGATCGGCAACATGATCGCCATGATGCCCGTCTACCCCTTGACCTGCAACCCTAAGGACATGCTGGAATTCCAGCAGAACTGGCGGCAGTTCAACTGGTACTGTGCCGATGTGCAGTGCCGCGGTGCCTACCCCTACTACGCCCAGAGCTTCTGGGAGAAAAACGGCATCCATCTGGAGATCACCGATGAGGACCGCGAGGCCCTGCGCCGCGGCACGGTGGATTTCTTCTCCCTCTCCTACTATCAGACCAACTGCGTGACGGTCGACCCCAATGCGGCTCAGGCCTCCGGCAACCTGCTGGGCGGCGCAAAGAACCCGTACCTGGAGTCCAGCCAGTGGGGCTGGCAGATCGACCCGGACGGCCTGCGCTACACCCTCAACGAGATCGAGAGCCGGTATGATCTGCCCATCATCATCGTGGAGAACGGCCTGGGTGCCCGGGACGCGCTGGAAGCTGACGGCAGCATCCACGACCCCTACCGCATCGACTACCTGCAGCGGCACATCCGCGCCATGAAGCAGGCTGTCGAGGAGGACGGCGTGGACCTGTTCGGCTACACCGTGTGGGGCTGCATCGACCTGGTCTCCGCCTCCACCGGCGAGATGGCCAAGCGCTACGGTTTCATCTACGTCGATTGTGACGACCAGGGCCACGGCAGCTTCAAGCGGTATAAAAAAGACAGCTTCGATTGGTACCGTAAAGTGATCGAGACCAACGGCGAGGAGCTGTAAGTTCCAAAACATCTACACAAAAGAGCCGCTCCCTTCCAATGGAAGGGAGCGGCTCTTGCTATATTATGCTGTCAAATCAATCCAGGAAGTCGCGCAGTTTTTTGCTGCGGCTGGGGTGGCGGAGCTTGCGCAGGGCCTTGGCTTCGATCTGGCGGATGCGTTCACGGGTGACGTTGAACTCCTTGCCGACCTCTTCCAGCGTGCGGGGGCGGCCATCCTCCAGGCCGAAGCGCAGGCGCAGGACCTTCTCCTCACGGGGGGTCAGGGTCTTCAGCACGTCGGCCAGCTGCTCTTTCAGCAGGGTCTGGCTGGCGGCCTCGGCGGGCACGGGGGCGTCATCGTCGGGGATGAAGTCACCCAGATGGCTGTCCTCCTCCTCACCGATGGGGGTCTCCAGGCTGACAGGCTCCTGGGCTACACGCATGATCTCGCGCACCTTATCCACAGGCATCTCCAGGCGCTCGGCAATTTCCTCGGCGCTGGGGTCATGGCCGTACTCATGCAGCAGCTGGCTGGAGACCTTCTTGACCTTGTTGATGGTCTCGACCATATGCACCGGGATGCGGATGGTGCGGGCCTGGTCGGCAATGGCGCGGGTGATGGCCTGACGGATCCACCACGTTGCGTAGGTAGAGAACTTGAAGCCCTTGGTGTGGTCGAACTTTTCCACAGCCTTGATCAGGCCCAGGTTGCCCTCCTGGATCAGGTCCAGGAACTGCATGCCGCGGCCGACGTAACGCTTGGCTATGGAAACGACCAGACGCAGGTTGGCTTCGCTCAGGCGCTTTTTGGCTTTCTCGCCCTCGGGGCCGCCGGCCTGAATTTTCAGGGCCAGGTCGATCTCCTCCTCGGGGGTCAGCAGGGGCACGCGGCCGATCTCTTTCAGGTAGACCTTGACGGGGTCGTCGATGGTAATGCCGTCGGTATTCAGGGCGTCGTCGAAGTCGTCGGCACCTTCCTCGGTGGTGCCGCTCAGCAGGCTGGCGTCCACATCGCTGACAGGGTCATCATCGATGACCTCGATACCGTTGCTCTCCAGTTCCTCGTAGAGCTTTTCCATCTGCTCCACGTCCAGGACGTGACCGCTCTCCTCCATCGCGTCGCTGATCTCGCTGTTGGTCAGCTTGCCGGCACGGCGGCCGGTCTCGATCAAGCTGCGGATAGAATCTTTCTTTTCTGCCATAAGTACGTTCTCCTTTGGTTTTTTATATGAACACGGATGTTTGAGAGAAATTCTTCAATCAGATTGGGGCGGGTCGGCCGCGCCTTTTTCTTTGCGGAGTTTCGAGAAGGCGCTTAAAAACTGGTCGTCGGTAGTGCCTTTGACGGTCTGGCTGATGGGCTTGGCGTTGTCCAGCCGTTCCAGGTACATGTCAATGTCCTCCTGCTGGAGGGGGTGCCCGGCGTTGACGGCCTGGGCGCGGTTGACTTCGGCCATCGGCTTATCGTCCAGCATCTGCTGCAAGCTGGTGATGTTCACCGGCAGCTGCTCGTCCGCACAGCGGAAAATAGCCCGCAGGGCCTCCTGCATTTCGGGCAGGACCACGGCGTCCATGTTCAAACGCTGGCGCACATAGGGGATCTTTTCGGGGCTTTGCAGCAGCGCGGCGATGAGTTGCCGCCCGGCACTGGCGGCACCCAAAGCGGTATCTCCCCCGGCACTGTAGGGCACCCGGATGTCGGCGGCATTGCCCTGCCCGGCCAGGTCGCGCTGCTCTTTGCGGCGGTCGCGGCGCTGGGTGCTGCGCAGCACATCGTTCATCTGCTCCAAGATCGCCTTTTTACCCACGCCGGTCTCCTCGGCCAGGCGGCCTGCGTAGACGTCCCGCGCTGTGGGGGTAACGCCCTTGCGGGCCAGGATGTCGATGGCGTCCTTGAGGTAGTTCAGCCGCCCGGCCGAATCCCGCAGGTCATAGTTGGCGGCAGCCTTTTTCAGCTGGAACTCCGTCGGGTCAGCGCTGCCGTCCAGCAGCATGGCGAACCGCTCCTTGCCGTATTTTTTAATGAACTCGTCCGGGTCTTTAGCGCCCTGGTAGCTCAGCACCCGCACCTTGATGTCGGCGTCGGTGAACATGGCCAGGCTGCGGGCGGTGGCCTTCTGGCCCGCCTCATCGGAGTCATAACTCAGCACCACTTCGTCGGCGTATTCGGTCAGCAGTTTGACCTGTTCGGGCGTCAAGGCGGTACCGCAGGCGCAGACGGCGGTGTCAAACCCAGCCTCGTGCATCGAGATGACGTCCATGTAGCCCTCGCACAAAATATAACGTTTATTTGGCGATTTTTTGGCCACATTCAGGGCAAACAGCGTACGGGACTTTTTGTACACCATCGTCTCGGGGCTGTTGATGTACTTGGGTTTGGAGTCGTCCAGCACACGGCCGCCGAAGGCGATGATGGCCCCGCGCACATCGATGATGGGCACCATGACGCGGTGGCGGAAGATGTCGTAGAGATTGCCCTTGGCGCTGCGCTTGACGAGGCCGGAGTATTCCAGCTCTTCCTCGGAGAAGCCGAGGCGGCGCAGGTAATGCAGCAGGCCGGTGAAATCCTCGGGCGCGTAGCCCAGACCGAAGCGGCGGATGGCGGCGTCGGACAGGCCGCGCTTTTCCCGCCAGTAGCGGCGGGCCAGGGCGGCTTCGGGCGTGCGGGCGTTGAGCTGCTCGTAAAAGTAGCGGGCGGCGCAGCGATTGATCTCTAAGAGGCGCTGCCGGGCGCGGGATTCCTTATCGTCCTCCTCGGGCAGGGGCATGCCTGCACGGCTGGCCAGCTGTTTGACGGTCTCGACATAGCCGAGGTTATTGTACTTGCGCACAAAGCTGATAACATCCCCTGCCGCGCCGCAGCCGAAGCAGTAAAAGCTCTGAGTGTCCGGGTAAACCACGAAGGAAGGCGTTTTTTCGTTATGGAACGGGCAAAGGCCGGTGAGGGTGCGCCCGCGGCGGCGGAGCTGAACGTATTGGCCTACGATGTCCTCAATATCGTTGCGGCGAACGACTTCCTGGATGTATTCCTGGGGGATCATACCTGCGTGGGGCACCTCCTTTTTGCTTTATTTTTTGTTAGCAGTTGACGGATGCCGCCACCTTGCGGCGGCAGGCGAAAGCCGCCCACTTAAAACAAAATCATAAAACCGTCCACTTTTGGGGGACAAACAGATCCTCAAAAAGCCGGGTGGCGAATTCATCGCTCATGCCGCTGATGTAATCGGTCACGGCGCGGTCGACACCCTCGTTGTAGGCGATCTGCAGGTAGAAGTTGGGCATCAGGGTCGGCTCCTCGCACAGGCGCTCGTACAACTCGGCCACGAGCTTGTCCACCTTTTTTTCCTCGCGCTTGGCTTCCTTGTCCACGTAGACTGTGGAGTACATGAAGTCCTTCAGCACGGCGTAGGCGGCGTCCACTTCGGGCGAAAAGTTGATGCGGCCGCTCTGGCTGTGCTCGATCAAATCCGTTATCATCGTGGTGATGCGCTGGGACTTGGTGGTGCCCAGCACGGCCACGGCTTCGGGCGGGAGCTGGCGGGGGTCCAGCACACCGGCGGTGACGGCATCCTCGATGTCGTGGTTCAAAAAGGCTATGTGGTCCGCGCGGCGCACCACGCAGCCCTCAGGCGTGCGGGCCCAGGCGCCGGTGGTGTGGGTAACGATGCCGTTGCGCACCTCCCAGGTCAGGTTGAGGCCCTTGCCGTCTTTTTCCAGGAAATCTACCACCCGCAGGCTTTGGCGGTAGTGGGTAAAGCCGCCGGGGCACAGGCGGTTCAGCGCGCGCTCCCCCGCGTGGCCAAAGGGGGTATGGCCCAGGTCGTGGCCCAGGGCGATGGCCTCGGTCAGATCCTCGTTCAGCCGCAGGGCGCGGGCGATGGTGCGGGCGATCTGCGCGACCTCCAGCGTGTGGGTCAGCCGGGTGCGGTAATGGTCCCCCTCGGGCGAGAGAAAGACTTGGGTCTTCTGCTTCAGGCGGCGGAACGCCTTGCAGTGGATAATGCGGTCGCGGTCCCGCTGGTAGCACGGGCGGATGGGGTCCTCGTCCTCCGGGCGGCAGCGGCCCCGGGTGGATTGGCTCAGGGTGGCGTAGCGGCTCAGGGTCTGGCGCTCGATCGCCTGGGTCTCTTCGCGGATGGTCATGGTCAGCAGCCCCCTTTCCGGCTTATGGCAGCCCTGCTTTTGCGCCGTTCTGCAGCTGCGGCGCACGGGGGCAGTTCTGCCTTATTTTTCCCTCTATATATAAATACGATAAAACTTGGCGAAATACTCTTTTTTTATGCGGAATTTTTTGAAAAAATTCAAAGTCGGTCCTGCGGAAGGGGGCAAGCCCCTCTCCCTACAATACCACCTTGCATGAGGCTGTAGGGGGCGATGCTTGCATCGCCCCGCAAGTAGCCGCCCGCCTATACGGGCCGATGACGAGCATCGGCCCCTACAAAAAGGCGTAGAGGAATCCAGGCCCTGAAAAGCCGCAGCAAAAATCAAAACGGTGCGTACATCGCTGCCGAAACGGTGACTTCGGCGCTGCCGCGGGTCAGTTCGGTCAGCTTGGCACACAGGGGGCCTTCCTCCCCGGCAGGCATCCGCCAAAGCAGGGTAACGGCATCGTCAAACACAGGCTCCTCCGGCTTGGCCCCGGCCGCAGCGATAATGCGCTGGGCCTGCTCGAACTGGGCGTAGGGCACCCGCAGGCGGCAGTCCACCACCAACCGCATGCTGACAAGTTCGGCATTTTGCAGTGCGCCGCCGGCCGCCGCCGTGTAGGCGCGCACCAGGCCGCCGGTGCCCAGCAGGATACCGCCGAAATACCGCGTGACGACTACGATCACGTCCGACACGCCCGCGTGGCCGATGGTCTCCAGCACCGGGGTGCCGGCCGTCTTGGCGGGTTCGCCGTCGTCGGAGTAGCGGGTGCGGCCGTTTTGCAGCACGTAGGCATAGACGTTATGCCGCGCGGTGCGGTTGGCGGCGCGCACGGCGTTCAGCACAGCCAGAGCCTTTTCCTCGGTATCGGCAAAGGCGGCGGTGGCGATAAAGCGGCTGCGCTTTTCCTCGTACGTAAAGGTCGAGGTCCCCCGCAGGGTCTTGTAGTCAGGCATGGCGGCACTCCTTGGAATTATACAAAAACATCCGCATCGGCGGACATGCGCCGACGATGCGGATACTTCTAGAGCAAAAAAGTGCATTTTTGTGTCGTCAGGCGCGAAAATGTGCTTTTTTGCGACGGGGCGAATCCAAAGGAGGGGTGCAGGAGCGTGGCGCAGCCACACAGCGACGAACCCCTTCTTTGAGCTGAGCAAAGCTCAGCACATCAAAAAACCCCAGATGTCGCCATCTGGGGTCAAAAGCTTTGGAAAAATTACTTGCCGGACTTGGCAAAACGGCGCTTGAAACGCTCGACGCGGCCACCGGTATCGACCAGCTTCTGCTTGCCGGTGTAGAACGGATGGCACTTGCTGCAAACTTCGACGTGGATCTCCGGCTTGGTGTCACGGGTGTGAATCACGTTGCCGCAGGCGCAAGTGATGGTGCAGTCCACATAGTTCGGATGGATGCCCTGCTTCATGGTATTTTCACCTCTTTCTCGATTATGATAACGGGAGCCATACTTGATATATGTGCTCATCACAATCTCCGAATTGCGGCTACCAGCGCCCACCATCCTGTGCGGGCGGAGCAGCCATCTGAACGATTGCTGAAATATTATAGCGGATTTTTGGGGCGATGTCAAGTATTTTTTTGTGTTGACTTACAGGCTCTTTCCCCCGGTGCACACGGTGCGGGCGTCCCATTTTAAATCACTGCCATTATAAATGGAAAAGGTGTACTGCACGGCGGGGGTGCCGTCCACGCTGCCGGTGGCGGTGATGGTGCCGTTGTTGTTGGCATACGCCCAGGTGTAGGCGGGCGTTTCGGGCAGGTCGTCGGCGGTGGCGGTGGTGCCGGGCCAATCGATGGCAAAAAAGCGGGCGTTACTGTTCCAATCGTCCTCGGCGGTAAAGTCGATGGTCAGCAATCGGTTGGCCTGTTCCGCCGTAAAGCCCAGCAGGTTGGGGCCGTAGTCCCGGCTGCGGGCGGCGAGGTAATAGGCCGTCTGCTCCTCGGTCCAGTCGGCAGGGGCGGCAAAATCGGTGATGCCCGCCGCGGCCAGGGCGCGGCACTGGTGCACCAGCATCGTGTGCTGCCATTCGTTCAAGTTCAACTCGCGGGCCTCGTCGCTCAGTTCCGGGATGGCGGCGGTGCTGTCGGTACTGTACCAGCCGCTGATGGCCTCGCAGGGCCGGGCGTCGTCCACCGGGGTAAACACGTAGATGCTGTTGGTGCCGTCGGGGTACTGGGTGCCGCCGTAGTCAGCCTCGGGCGAGTAGACGACATAGAAGCTGACCTTGACCAGAAAGGCCTCACCATCGTCGATTTTGGTGCGGTAGTCCGTACCGCTGCCGGCGTCGGTATTGTCCAGCAGGTCGGCGGCCTCCTCGTCATCGGCAGGGTCGACCACGCCGGACATGCCCACGCGGGTGGTGATATAGCGGATGGCGTTCTCGTCCAGTACCGTCTGCCAGTAGTTGGCCGCGCGCTCGGCCGCTACCGCCAATTGCGTCAGGTATTCCGGGTCAAACGGTTCACGGCGGTTGGCGTCCAGCGTGGTGGATGCTGCCGAGGATTCCGGTTCCGGCGTGGGTCCGGCGGCGGATTCCGAGGCAGGTGCGGCGCACCCGGCCAGCGCCCCGGCGCAAAGCAGCACCGCCGCCAAACCGGCGGCACGGCGGGAAATGGCAGACATAGACAAGCCTCCTTCTTGATGCGATTTATATAATAGGTATACTTTTATTGTAATGTACCACCGGCAAAAGTCAACGGTGTGCAGCAGATTTTACAACTATTTCTAAAATGTTTCCAAATGGGCCTACACATGCGGCAAGCGCACGGGCGGATACAGAATCCGCCCCTACGGGTGGGGTTGCGCAGATGCCGTAGGTACTGATTCCATATCGGCCCGCGGACACATAAAAAGGCTCCCCTTCGAGGGGAGCTTCCGCCGCCAGGCGGGTGAGGGGTGGCTACTTTAGCGTGTGGCCTTACGGGAGCCACCCCTCAGTCAGCTTCGCTGACAGTTCCCCTCAAGGGGAGCCTTTTATTTAACTTTTACGCCAGCAGCGGCTTGCAGGCTTCGGCCAGCTTTTCTTTCTGGGCTTCGGCCTCGGCCAGGTCTTGGCCCTTGGTGGTGAAGTAGGTCTTGATCTTCGGCTCGGTGCCGGAGGGGCGCACCACCACAGTGGCGCCGCTTTCCAGCGTGTAGATCAGCACGTTGGCGGCGGGCAGGCCGGTCTCCTCGGGCTTCTTGTAGTCCACGACCTTGACGACCTTGTCCCCGGCGAAGTCCTTCGGCGGGTTGTCGCGCAGGTTCTGCATGATGTCGGCCATCTTGTCCATGCCGGACAGACCCGGGAACTCGAAGCTGTCGACCTTGTTCAGGTAGCGGCCGTATTCAGCGTAGATACGCTCCAGTTCTTCCTTGATGGAGGAACCCTTGGCGCGGTAGTAGGCAGCCATCTCGCAGATCAGCATCGAGCCGATGATGGCGTCCTTGTCACGCACGTAGGGACCGGCCAGGTAGCCGTAGCTCTCCTCGAAGCCGAAGATGAAGCGGTCCACCTCACCGGCGGCCTCCAGCTTGGCGATCTGGTCACCGATCCACTTGAAGCCGGTCAGCACGTTGCGGCACTCGACACCGTAATGCTCGGCCACCTTGTCGGCCAGCGGGGTGGAGACGATGGACTTGCACATGACGGCGTTCTTGGGCATGGTCCCCTGCTCGATGCGGCCCGCGCAGATGTAGTCCAGCAGCAGCACGCCCACCTCGTTGCCGGAGAGCAGCTCATAGCTGCCGTCCTTGCACTTGACGGCAATGCCCACGCGGTCGGCGTCGGGGTCGGTGGCCAGCATCAGGTCAGCGCCGGACTTCTTTGCCAGCTCCAGGCCGAGGCGCAGGGCCTCGAAGATCTCGGGGTTGGGGTACGGGCAGGTGGGGAAATTGCCGTCCGGCTTCTCCTGCTCGGGCACGACGGTGATGTCGGTGATGCCGATGTCCTTCAACACATGGGTGACGGGCACCAGGCCGGAGCCGTTCAGCGGGCTGTAGACCAGCTTAAGGCCGGCGGTCTTGCAAATGCCGGGGCGGATGGAGCGGGCCTCGATGGCGGCGTACAGGGCGTTGATGCAGTCGTCACCGACGTACTCGATCAGGCCCTGGGCCATGCCGTCCTCAAAGGAGATGAGCTTGGCGCCGGTGAGGATGTCAGTCTTCTGGATTTCAGCATACACGATGTCAGCGGCTTCATCGGTCATCTGGCAACCGTCCGGGCCATAGGCCTTGTAGCCGTTATACTTGGCAGGGTTGTGGCTGGCCGTGACCATGATGCCCGCATTGCAGTTGTAGTAGCGGGTAGCAAAGCTCAGGGCAGGCACGGGCATGAGGGCGCTGTAGATGCGCACCTTGATGCCGTTGGCGGCCAGCACCTCAGCGGCGGTCTTGGCAAAGACGTCGCTCTTGATACGGCTGTCGTAGCTGATGGCGACGGTCTGGCTGCCGCCCTGGGTCTTGACCCAATTGGCCAGGCCCTGGGTAGCCTGCCGCACGACGTAGATGTTCATGCGGTTGGTGCCCGCGCCGATGACACCGCGAAGGCCTGCGGTGCCGAACTTCAGGGCCACAGCAAAGCGGTCCTGGATGGCAGCGTCGTCGTCCTTAACGCTTTCCAGTTCGGGCTTCAGATCTGCATCGGCCAGGTCAGCCGCCAGCCAGCGGTCATACATTTCCTTATACATAAGTATATACACCTGCACTTTCTATGGTTGATACTATACTAAATATACCAACTTCTGTGCGGTGTGTCAATTGAATTTTGGCTATTTTTACCGATTTGTTGCTTTGGTTTTGCAGGGTGGCTTTCGTTCCGCGCCACCTTGCGGCGCTTCACTCGTTTTAACGGCTTTCTGCCTTTATGTGTTCCTTTTGGAGACCAAAAAGGAACCGAAAAGGTCCCCGCTACTTCCGATAGCGCGCTGCCTCGCAACAGCGAGACTATTTTCGCTACCTTTTTGGGTCAAAAAAAGGTAGGCCTAATGGAAGAATCCCATAATAAAAGACCCTGCCGCAAGGTAGGCAGGGCCGGGCAAGCAGCAAATAGAACAATTCTTGCACCCCATTTCCACCACTTTTTACCCCTTATATACCCAATAACTGCAAAAGTGGTATACCACTTTCTAACCACTTTTACAGTTTAATAAGTGGTTAAATACAACTTAGATATGTAATTTTTATAACCACTTATTGAGTTATTCAGTTGTATAAGGGGGCGCAGGTGCTTTTCCCAAAAACCTATCGCAAAATAAATGCGTCCCACCATCCCGGCAGGGCGCATTGCTTGTTTGCTTTATTCGCCGGTCTCCTCTTCCAACACATGGGTGATGGTTTCAAGGTCGATCGGCTTGGGGATATAGCCGCTCATGCCCGCATCGTAGCACTTTTTTCGGTCGGCGGCAAAGGTGTTGGCCGTCATGGCAAAGATGGGCACATCGTGGTCGGGACGGTCACTGGCGCGGATACGGCGGTGGTCTCCCCCGTCTTGTGCGGGGCCAGCACGGCGGCGCGCTGGGCGTCGTCCGCCCCGGCAAAGGGGATGCTGACGACAAGGGAGAGACAGCACCTTTAGCTGCTGCTATTTCTTTGTCTCTCCCCCACCCGCTCCGCGGGACTGCTTACGCAGCCGAACCCCTCTGTCGCTTCGCGACATCTCCCCGCACTGCGGGGAGTCACCCTCGCAGAGGGGGGCCAGACATGCTCTACATCGCTTTTCTATCCAGCGCCCGATATTGCAGTGCTTCGGAAATATGCGCGGTGTCCACCTGCTCGCTGCCGTCCAGGTCGGCGATGGTGCGGGCCACCCGCAAAATGCGGTCGTAGGCGCGGGCGCTGTATCCCAGGCGCTCAAATGCCGCACGCAAGATTTGCTGGGCCTTGGGGGTCATGCGGCAGTATTTTCGCAGTGCGGCCCCCGGCAGCTGGGCGTTGCACCGCACGCCGGGCAGGTCTGTGCAGCGCTCCTGCTGCACCTTGCGGGCGGCGGTAACGCGGGCGCAGATGGCGGCGCTGCTCTCTCCACCGGCCTCGGCGGCCAGGGCCTCGTACTCCACAGGCATGGCTTCCACATGCAGGTCGATGCGGTCCAGCAGCGGGCCGGAGATGCGGCGGCGGTACTGCTCAATGGCGCTGGGCGTGCAGGTACACTCCCGCGTGGGGTGACCCAGGTAGCCGCACTTGCAGGGGTTCATGGCGGCAGCCAGCATGAACTGGCAGGGGTAGCGGGCGGTGCCGTGTACCCGGCTCACCGTGACGGCGCCGTCCTCCAAGGGCTGACGCAGCACTTCCAGGGTGTCGCGGGAAAATTCCGGCAGTTCGTCCAAAAACAGCACACCGTTGTGGGCCAGGCTCACCTCACCGGGGCGCGGGGTCGACCCGCCGCCCGCCATGGCGGCGGTACTTACGCTGTGGTGCGGGCTACGGAAGGGCCGCTCTTTCAAAAGCCCGCTGCCCGCAGGCAGCAGCCCGGCCACCGAGTAGATGGCGCTGGTCTCCAGCGCTTCCTCATAGGTCAGCGGCGGCAGGATGCCCGGCAGGCGCTTGGCCAGCATGCTTTTGCCCGTGCCCGGCGGGCCGACCAGCAGTAAGTTGTGCCCGCCTGCGGCGGCGATCTCCAGCGCACGGCGGGCTTCGGCCTGGCCGCGCACATCGGCCATATCGGGGCCAAGCCAGGTACCTGCTTCGTCAAAGCCGCCGGGGGCGGCCGGGGTGATGGCTTCTTCCCCGCAAAGATGGCGCACCACGTCGCTGGCCATGCGGGCCGGGTAGACGGTCAGGCCTGCGGCCTCGGCAGCTTCAGCGGCATTCTCTGCCGGAAGGAACAGTTCAGTCACGCCCAGGGTCACAGCCGCCAGCGCCATGGGCAGCACGCCGGTCACAGGGCGCAGCGTGCCATCCAGGCCCAGTTCCCCCAAAAAGGCCTGATGCGGCGCGGGCACAGGCAGAACGCCCTGGGCGGCCAGCAGGCCCACCAGTAAAGGCAGGTCGTACACAGGGCCGGTCTTGCGCACATCCGCCGGAGCCAGGTTGATGGTGATGCGGCTGGACGGCCAGGGGTAGTGCAGGTTTTTGACGGCACTGCGCACCCTCTCGCTGCTTTCCTTCACGGCCGAGTCCGGCAGGCCCACCAGCGTGAACTGCGGCAGCCCGCTGGAGAGATCGGCCTCGACCTGCACCACATACCCCGCCAGCCCGCTCAGCCCCAGGCTCGTGACCTTTGCAAACATTTTGGCGTCCCCCTTTTATCGTATCTGTTCTTTCGGGATCAACCCGTAATCATACATGACTTCCGAGTGGTTATCCAGCACCAGCTCTTTCGCCACCACGGTGTCTCCGTCCAGTGTTTCTTTGTAAATCTTCGATACACGGTAGTATTTGTCACCCTCCTGCTGGAAGTAGTGTCCCTCCTCCACGATGCGGTAGGTGTACGGCAGCGGGTGCTCGCACCGCAGGGCGGCGTACAGATTGTCCGCATCGCACCAGAGCAGTAGCTGGAAGGTTTGGTCGGTCTCGTTTTTGAACCGGTAGTCGCCGTTGTTGTAAAACACCGAGGTACCGGAGCTGAAGGGCACCCGCGCGCCCTCATCGGGGGCCAGCGCGTCGGAGTGCTTATGGAACTCCGTCACCGTCAGGGGGCTAAGCAGCACCACCCGGTGGATGGTATTGGCCAGATTGCACAGCCCGCCGCCGATACCCGGCAGCAGATGGTTGCGCACCAAAATGCGGCCATCCCGATAGCCCTTGCGCTTGGTGGTCTTGCCTACCAGATGCCAGAACGAGAAGGTCTCCCCCGGGCGGATGAGGATGCCGTTCATCCGGGCGTTGGCAAGTTTGATGTTGACAGCCTTGTTCTCCTGCAGCACCGGGTCAATGCCCTTGCCCCGCTTGATGAGGTGGGAGCTGCAGTCCGCCACCAGATAGGGCAGCGGCTCGCTCTGCCGCGTGTCCGCATAGCGCTCATGGCGCAGGAAATTCTTGATATGTCGTTTGATAATTTCTTTTTGCAGGGCGATCTTATAGCAGGTCGGGCTGATATCGCAAAACATGGTATGCACCTCTTATTTTTGGATATTCCCCAAGCGGTCCCGCCAGCGCGGATTTCTGCGCCAGCAGGCCATGATGTACTTTTCCAGCACCCGCTTTTTGCCGTAGTGGGTCTCCTGCGGCAGGCGGATGAAATCCACCAGAATGCTGGCCATCCCGCAGCGGTTCGCGCCCCGGATATCCCGGAACACCTGGTCCCCGATGCAGACGACCTGCTCCACCGGCAGGCCCAGCATCTTGGCCCCACGGCGGTAAGCGGCGGGGTCGGGTTTGCCGGCCTCGGCGATATAGGGCACGCCGATATGTTTATTAAACCGCTGGATACGCTCGGCGGAATTGTCCGAGAGGAGCAGCGTTTTCATTCCCATGGCGTCCAGTTCCCGGAACAGCGCTTCCACCTTAGGGGTCGCATCCACGCCGTGGTGGACCAGCGTGTTGTCAATATCAAACAGAATGCCCTTATACCCCAGCGCCTGCAGTTTGGCATAGTCGATGGCAAACACGTTGGGCGCCCAGCCCCAGGGATACCAGCGCTCAAGCATGGTCGGCCTCCATATACGCGCAGACAGCGTCGATCTGGGCGGCGAAATCGTCGCCGAACACATGGTCAAAAAAGGCGCTGCCGATGGTAAAATAGGCAGCCCCCGCCGCGCGGATCTCCGCCAGCCGGGCGTAGCTGTTCACGCTGCCTGCAATGCACACCGGCCCCACCGCCGCCGTCAGCGCACGGTTCAGCGCCGGGGCATCGCCGGTGTAACGGTAGCCCAGCAGGTCAATGCCGTAAGCGCCTTGGGCCAGGCAGCGCTTTGCTTCACAAACCATCTCTTCCGCCGTGCCTTCCAGCACCGAGGGCCGCCCCGTCACCTGCCCCACAAAGGGCATGTACCGCAGCCCGTGGGCCCGGCAGTAGGCGTTGACGGCCTCCGAAAAGACGGTGCCCAGCAAAAAATCGCACCCGCAGGCCGCAGCCATCTCGGCCCCGCGCAGGCACTCGGCCTCGGTGTAAGCCACCACTTCCAGGCAGGTCTGCTTGCCGCAGGCTTTCATGCGGGCAAACAGGTCCCGCATCTCGGCAAAAGGCAGGCCCGCCTCTTTAAAGCCCCAGTACCGCGCGCGGGTATGCTCGCACTTGGCAAACACCTCCGCCGCCTGCGGCACCGTCACATCGTTGTACGTCAGCATCACGATCAATTCGGGATGAGTGTTCATACTTATGCCTTCTTTAAAATGTCCAACAATTTCTCCGCGCTTTTCTCCCAGCTGTACTTTTCCAGCAGCAGCTGCGGATCGGCTTGGGGTGGGGTGGTGTCGTCCACGTTGCCGGGGTTGGTATCCAAGTCAATATACCCCGCACAGTCGCCGTATACCTCCCGCATGCAGGGCGTGTCGCTGACCAGGATCTGCTTTGCCCCGCAGGCCACGGCCTCCAGCGGCGGGATGCCGAACCCCTCGTACAGGGTCGGGAACAAAAACGCCCGGCAGTTGGCCATCAGGCTTTTGGCTTCGCCATCGCTGACATAGCCCAGGTAGACTACGTTGGGCAGGTCGGCCAGACCCAGGCGCCCGGCTTCCTCGGCCAGGCTGCCGCCGCCAGCGATAGCAAACATTGCATCGGGCTTGGCCTTGGCGGCCCGCAGCACCCAGGGGAAGTTCTTGTTTTTCAGCAGGTTCGCCATGCTGAAATAGTACCCGCCCTTTTGCAGCTGCGGGTGCCTGGCAAACACGCCGTCATCGGGCGCGATGCGCTGCATCTGCTGCCAGGCGTTGTAGACAACATCCATCTTTTCCGGCGGCACACCGTAGTATTTGTGGATCTCCGCCTTGGAAAATTCCGATACCGTAATAATGCGCTCTGCCTTTTGGGCAATGCGGCGGTACTGCAGGCAGTGCCACGCGGCGCTCAGCCGGTCGCGGCGGGTGTCCCTATAAAAATCCCGCCGGGCGCGGTAGCAGACATCGTGCACCACCGCAATGCCGGTAAACCCGAACCACGGGATGACGTTGCAGGTAGCCAGCCCCTTGGCGCTGCGCCGTTTCAGGTAGCACGGGTAGTCCAGCTGCTGCCAGGCCAGCCCCTGCCGGGTGCCGAAGGGCACCACCTTTATATTTTGGTACGCTGGGGCTTTTACCTGCGGCGGCACCACAAGTTCCACCAGCCCTGCCGGGGCCATCTCATCCAACGCGGCCAGCAGTTCGATGGAATAGCGCTGGATACCCGAAATGCGCTGGGCAAAAAACGAGCCGTCCACGGCCCAGACGGTTTGCTGCATGGCAGCCTCCCTTATGCGCAAAATTGCGCTTTCATACGTAAAATTTTGTTGACGCTCAGGTCCAGCCGTTCCTCGCTGACGGTGCCATTCTGCACGGCCGCCAGCACAGCATCGTAGGCATCGGCCAGGCCGTCGGGCATCAGCAGCACGTCGCACCCGGCCTGCAAAGCCTGCACAGCGGCTTCGCCGGGGGTGTAGCTGTCGGTGATGGCCCCCATGGCCAGCGAGTCTGTAACGATAAGCGTGTTCTCCGCATCCGGCACCAGCGCAATGGCGTCGGCACAAAGCGTTGCGGGCAGGTCGCCGGTCAGCTCCGGCACCACGATGTGCCCCACCATCACGGCATGGGGGCCAACCTCGGCGGCGGCCTCAAAAGGCAGCAGCTCGCAGGCAGCCAGTTCCTCCACCGTGCGGTAGCTGTAGGCCAGGCCGGTGTGGCTGTCTTCGGCGGTATCGCCATGGCCGGGGAAATGCTTGAAGGTGGGCAGGATTCCCTCACCCGCCAGTCCCCTGGCCATGGCCGCCGCGCAATCGGCGGCTTCGGCGGCGTCGGACGAAAACGCCCGCGTGCCGATGATGGGGTTATCCGGGTTGGTGTTCACGTCGGCGTCGGGGGCGAAATCCATATTGAAGCCGTAGGTACGCAGGTAGCCGCCGATGGTCTGCCCCATGGCACAGGCGGCGTCGACGCCCTCGGCTCCCACGGCGGCGGCGCTCTCATACCGGGGCAGGTCAAAGGTATCTTTATTGGCCAGCCGCGCCACCGCGCCGCCCTCCTCGTCCACCGAGATAAACAGTGGGACGTCGGAGGCCTCCTGCAGGGCCGCGTTGAAGGCGGTGATCTGTTCCGGGTCCACGATGTTTTTGCCGAATTGGCACACGCCGCCCACGGGATACTTTTGCAGCGCGTCCCGCATGGCGTCGGTCAGCTCGGTCACGCCGTCCGCCTTGGCGTCGTCGATTTGCTCCTGCGGCAGGGTCAGATCCAGGGAATCCGGCCGGATAATGAACAGCTGGCCGACCTTTTCTTCCAGCGTCAGGTCGGCGGCGGTCAAGGTCGTTTCCGCTGCGGGCGTCGGTTCGGGCGTTGGTCCTGCCTCGTCAGCAGGCAGGTCAGCCACCACCGGGCGCTCGGTATTCATAGGCAGGGTCACAGCGCTCTGCCCCGTTGGCTGCGCCCCGCAGGCACACAGCACCCCCGCCAGCAAAACAGGCCAAACAAACCACTTTTTCATAGGCAGATACCCTTTCTGTCGCTTTTGTTCATTGTACCATATTCCCAGCAAGGGGGCAAGAGAGTTACATCCGGGTATAAGGTGGTAGGTGTGAAAAAGGCTCCCCGCAAGGGGAGCCAATTCTCATAATTCAGTGTTCCGCCACCACATCATCGGCGGCCGCCGTTTCCTTTGTCGAGGTATCCAGCAAACTCTCCTTCGTCACAGCAAAGGCGTCCTTGTGGGCGGCCTTTACCTCGTAGACAATGCCGGGTGCCCCATCGCTGGCCAGATAGCACAAACTCGTGGTGGTCGTGCTGCCGGTATCCGTGTCGTCCGCGGCTTCGGGCACCAGATCACCAAACCGCACGGTCAGCTGCGTGCCGTCACTAAACGCCAGCACCACCGTCACATCCGACGCATCCAGCCCGTAGGTGCTGTCCGCTTCCGGCATGGTGATGCTCCACTCGGTCTGCATCTCGCAAAGGGTGCTTACCATCCGCTTCACCGCGCTCTGGTCCAGCGCATAATCGGCATCATCGGCCAGCTGCCAGGTGCCATCGTTCAAAACGAACTGCAAGTCGCCCACCGTCAGGGCGGTCACATCGTCGCTGGTCTTGTCGGTCAAACTCTGTGCCGCGTACAGGCTGCGGGGGGTCTTGCATAGGTTGTTCAAATCGCTTTTGGCCACGGTGTACACGCCGCCCGCGTCATCGTAGACGTAGTACACGCCTGCCACATCGTTGAGCTGATCCACCGTCAGCGTGCGGGTCGTTTTTCCTGCCTTCAGGGTAAATACCATGGCCGGGGTGTCGCTCATCACGGGGATCTCGCCCAGCTCACTGTCCTGCAGTTGGCGGGCAGCGGTCAGGTCGGTGAACTTCTCCACCAAACTCTGCACGGCGCTCTGCTCCAGCGGCAGGGTCGGGTCGGAGTCCAGCATCCAGTTGCCCTCGCTGCCCTTGAGCAGCGTCACATCCACATTGTTGCCGGAGTAGGCCAGCTCGTCCACATCCTCGGCGGCAAAGTCCACCAGCGGGATGCCGGTATCTTCCTCCGCCTCATTCTCGCAGGTCAGCACTGCCAGCAGCACGCCCAGCAGCACAGCCCCCGCCGCCAGCAGCACCAGCGGCAGCATTTTTTTACGGTTCATGGGGTCTCCTTATCTTCTGCGCCGGATCACGCAGATCACAAGCCCGGCCACCACACACACGATGGGCAGCACAATGGTAAACAGCAGCCCCAGCACAATGATCATGTTGTTGGGCACGGTCAGGCTGGCGGCGCTCAGGCTCTTGCCGCTGATGACCGCGGTGGTCTGCTCGCCGTCAAACCAGTTGACGATGCTGCCCAGCAACTGGGCATTGCCGCCGGACACGCTCTGGTTGATGGTGCCCTGCAAAAAGTTGGGGCAGTTGATCCACACCACGCGGGTGCCGGTGGTGGTGTTCTCGGCGGCCAGGGCCACGTCAAAGCTGCCTTCGGGGTCGGTGTCGGCCTTCTGGGCGGTCTCGGCGGTGGCGTAGCCTTCCATCGAGTAAGCGGTCGAACTGGTGGACAGCAGGCTGGTAAAGGTGTAGTCACCATCCTCGTGCTTCACGATGCCCTGGGCGATGGGGGTGTACACCATCATGTTGCTGCCCACACCGGCGGTGATCTCATTGCTCTGCACCGTCGGCAGCAGGTAGGTCTGCGGGTAGCCGTAGGGGTAATGGTTGGCGTCGTTTTCAATGAGCAAGCCCGCCTGCCGGGTCATGCCGCAGCTTTCCAAAATGGCATCCAGGCGCGGGGTGTCGGTGGTAAAGTCGGTCACGGCCAGCAGCTTGCCGCCGTTTGTTACGTAGTCGCTCAACAGGGCGGCTTCGGCCTCGGTCAGGTCGGCCAGGGGCGCGTTCAGCAGCAGGCTGTCGGCATCGGCGGGGATGCTGCCCGCCGTGGTCAGGTTCAGTTCCTCGGTGGTCACACCGGCGTTGGTCAGCGTGTCGGTAAAGTCGGTGTCCAGCGCCAGTTCGCCGTGGCCGGTCAGCTGGTAGAGCTTATAGGCCGTGGTGCGGCTGACCTGGGCCAGGGCGCTTGTCAGGGCGTTTTCGGCTTCAAAGGTGTACTGCTGGCTGCCGCTGGTGTAGTAGTTCTCAATGTCCAGCTGGTACATATCGTTGTAGCCCACCACACGGTAGTTATCGCCGCAGCTCAGAACGACCGAGCCGGTGGCCGCGCCGTCGTACTGCTGGGCAAAGGTCGGGTACAGCACCGGGTCGCGCTGCTGCCAACCGAAGTGGCTGCTCTCGTCGGCATAGCGGTCCAGCAGGCGGGTGATGTTGGTATCCTCCTGCCCGGACTCGGCCAGGTAGTAGGCGGTGACATCGCTGTTCAGCTCGTGCAGCAGATTTTTCGATGTATCGCTTAACGTAAACAGGGACGAAGTGGAAATATCAAACTCGGTCCACTTGCTGGGCAATGCCTGCACCACCAGGTTGACCAGGATCACAAAGGCCAGCACCACCATGGCCAGCACGGTGGCGTAGCTGCCGCTGCGCAGGGTGCGCTTGCTGCCCTGCAGGTTTTTCAAATCAAACTTTTTCATGGTCAACGCCCCCTTAGTGCCAACGGCGGCGTTCCAGCGACTGCCCCGTCAAAAACAAAAACAGCGCGATCACCGAAAGATAGTACACGATGGCCGACACGCTGAGCATGCCGCCCACCACGCCGTTGAACGGCTGGAACAGTGCCAGCGCTCCCAGCACCGCGTTAAAGGCCGAAAGCAGCCACGCCGGGCGCAGCTGGAACAGCACCACCAGCACCACAGCGCCCGCACCGAACACGCCCAGGCCAACCGGCAGGCTTTTGCAAAGCACACCCACCAGCACAGCCGCGATGAGCAGTACCACCAAAAACACGATGAGCGCCAGCAGGTTGCCGCTGGTGAACATGGTCTTGATGCCGTTCATCAGGTATGCGATGAGCAGCGCGCCAAAGGTGGCCAGGTAGGCAATGATCTGGTTTTCGGTCAGCGCCGAGATCCAGGTCCCCACGGCCAGGCAGGCCGCGCCCAGCAGCAGATACGCAAACAGTGCGCTGAACGCCGACACCAGCGACACCGTGCCGAACGCCGTCAAGATCAGCGGCATAATAACGGCCACGGTCAGCGGCAGGGCAAACACCACGACCTCGGCCAGGAACTTGCCCAGCACGATGCCGGGAATGCTGACCGGGCTGGTCAGCAGCAATTGGTCGGTCTTGTTGCGGCGGTCCTCGGCAAAGCTGCGCATGCTGATGGCGGGCAGCAGGAACAGCATGATCAGCGTAGTTGTGTACAAAACGGACGCAAAGTCCGACGAAGCGTACATCAGGTTGCGGTTGGTAAAGTACAGCCCCAGGAAAAACAGGCTGACCGCCGCGGTGACGTAGCCCACCATGCCGGTGTAGTAGCTTTTGGTTTCCCGTTTAAAGATGGCAGCCATTTATTCTGCCTCCTGTTCATTGGTTTCCGTTTCGGTCGTTTCGGTTTCTTCCGGTGCCTCGGTCAGCTGCAGGAACACATCCTCCAGGCTCATGCTCTCGGCGCTCAGATTCAGCACCGGGCAGCCTGCCTTGGCCAGTGCCAGAGACAGCGCACCGCGCAGGTCGGCGCCGCTCTCGCTTACGGCGGTAAAGCTGACCTCGCCGCCCTTTTCGGCGGTCACCCGCAGGTCGGTCAGGCCGGGCACGGTGGCGGCCGCAGCCAGCACGGCGTCCCGTTCGCCCTGGGCGGTGGCCGAGATGGTGCCCTTAGCGGCCAGCTTGCCGGCCAGTTCCTCGGGCGTGCCCTGGGCTACCAGTTTACCATGGGCAATGATGAGAACGCGGTCGCATACGGTCTGCACCTCGCTTAAAATATGGCTGGACAAAATGACCGTGTGGGTCTTGCCCAGGTCATGGATCAGGCTGCGGATTTCGATCATCTGCGCAGGGTCCAGGCCGACGGTGGGCTCGTCCAGGATGATGACCTTGGGGGTGCCCAGCAGCGCCCCGGCAATACCCACGCGCTGGCGGTAGCCCTTGGACAGGTTGCGGATCAGCCGCCCTTCCATCTCCTGCAGGCCGGTGCGGGCGCAGGCGTTTTCTACAGCCGCGATGCGGTCGGTCTTTTTGCGGGTGCCCTTCAGCTCGGCCACAAACAGCAGATATTCCCGCACAGTCATATCCTGGTACAGCGGCGGCTGCTCCGGCAGGTAGCCGATGCAGGCCTTGGCGGCGGCGGGTTCCTCGGCAATATCATGGCCGTTGATGGTCACGGTGCCGTCGGTGGCCGACAGGTAGCCGGTGATGATATTCATGGTCGTAGACTTGCCCGCGCCGTTCGGCCCCAGCAGGCCGTAGATGCAGCCGTCCTCAACGGTAAAGCTGATGTCATCCACAGCGGTATGGCCGCCGTAGCGTTTCGTCAGATGTTCGACTTGAATCAAAATGCTCTCCCCTTTTTCTATGCAGAGTCATGGACATGATAAAGTATAGCCGCCATTTGTGAAAATTGTGCGATAGCCTTATGAAAAAATGTGGGACAGTGCTGCCACCATCCCACAAAATTCAAACCAGTTCAACTCGATATTTCTTCATCCAATAATTTACCTGCAAAAACCAGGCGATCGTCTGCGGCGTGGTCATCAGCTGGCCGTACCAGGGCACGGGGTTGTCGGCCCCGCTGGCCAGCAGTACTTCCAGTGCCTCCTTTTTGATAATGGCAAGCAGCGGCGCCGCCGGGTCAGAAATCACCCGCCGCAGCTCGCCACTGACTGCCGCTAAATACGCCGGGTTCCAGGTCTTGGGGTAGGGGCTCTTGCGCCGCCACAAAACCTCTTTGGGCAAAACGCCCTGCATGGCGTAGCGCAAAAGGCCCTTCTCCTGTCCCTGGTAATCCTTAAAATCCCACGGCACAGCGTAGAGATACTCTGCAATGCGATAATCGCAGAACGGCACGCGCACCTCCAGGCCCGAGTACATGCTCATCCGGTCCTTGCGGTCCAGCAGCGTCTGCATGAACCAGGCAAAGTTCAAATTGACCATCTGGCGCATCCGGGTCTCCACCGCATCCCGCCCCGGCAGCACCGAGGTCTCGGCCAGCGTTTGCTGATACCGCGCATCCACAAACGCTGCCGGGTCGATATCCCCCAGCACGCCCTCCTTTATAAATGCCGCCCGGTAGGCCGTGGACTGCGCCCAGGGGAAGCCGTACTTTTCCCGCACGGCGGGGTCGCGGTACCATGGGTAACCGCCAAAAATTTCGTCGGCGCACTCGCCCGAAAGCGCCACCGTGGCATGGGGCTTGATCTGGCGGCAGAACAGCAGCAACGAGGAATCCACGTCCGCCATGCCGGGCAGGTCGCGGGCCTCCACCGCGGCGTAGAGCGCCAGCACCAGTTCGGGGGTGTCCAGTGTGACCCAGTGGTGCCGCGCGCCCAAAAAGTCGTTCATCTTGCGGATGTAGGGCGCGTCGGCCCCGGGCTGAAACTTGGTGGCGTGGAAATACCGCCGGTTGTCCTTGTATCCCACCGAGAACGTCTGCAATTGCCGGCCCCGTGCGGTAAAATAAGTGTCCGCCACCGCCGAGATCAGGCTGGAATCCAACCCGCCGGACAAAAACGTCGCCACCGGCACATCACTGACCAGCTGCCGCTGGATGGCATCCACGACCAAATCCCGCACGTTGCGGGCGGTGGTCTCGAAGTCGTCGGGGTGGTCGTGGTCGGTCAGCTGCCAGTAGCGGGTCAGGGTCAGGCGACCGGTGCCAGCCTCATACACGGCACACTGGCCGGGCAGCAGCTCCCGGATATTTTTGAACACCCCGCACCCCGGCGTGCGGCCGGGACCAAGCAGCAGCACTTCGGCCAGGCCGTTGGCGTCCACCCGGGGCGGCACGGCCGGGTGGGCCAGCAGGGTCTTGATCTCGCTGCCAAACAGCAGGCTGTCCCCTGTCTGCACGTAAAACAGCGGCTTGACCCCGCAGCGGTCCCGCGCCAAAAACAACCTGCCCGCCCGCTGCGCCCAGACGGCAAAGGCAAAAATGCCGTTGCAGCGTTCCAGGCAGCCCGCCCCCCACTGGGCGAAGGCGTGCAGCAGCACCTCGGTATCCGAATGGCCGGTAAAGCTGTGGCCCTTGTTTTGCAGCGCGGCGCGCAGTTCCGGCGTGTTGTACAGCTCGCCATTATACACGAGGGTATAGCTTTCGCCCTGCCAATCCAGCTGCATGGGCTGCAGGCCGTTCTCAATATCCACCACCGCCAGCCGCGCATGGATGAGCGCCGCCCGCCCGCTGATGAACATGCCCCGCTGGTCCGGCCCACGGCGAGATAAAGTTTGCTGCATCGCGCAATAGGCCGCATACTGCCCCTGGATCACCCGCGGGTCCCGCCCGATCTGCCCTGCGATCCCACACATAAAAAGTCCCCCTTTTCGCTGTGCTCATTCTCTTGCATGAGTATGCGGAAAGGGGGTGGTTTTAGTATTTTATTTATCTATTCGCCGCCACCCTGCGGCGGCTCTCTCGTTTTAACAGCAGTATGCCATTATAAAAGGCTCTGCCGCAAGGTAGGCAGAGCCGGTCTAGCACAATATCAAAAATCAGGCAAAATGATCCACAATCGCCATGGCTACATCATCTTTACTTTGCAGCGGCAACTGCTCTGCCCCCTCGTGGGTGATGATCGTTACCACGTTGGTATCCACACCAAACCCGGCGCCGGGGACTTTCAGGTTGTTGGCCACGATCATGTCCATCTTCTTCTTGTTCAGCTTGGCGGTGGAGTTCTCGACTAGATCCCGCGTCTCCATCGAGAAGCCGCAGACAAACAGCGTTTCCGGTTTGTGTGCGCCGACCCACGCCAAAATGTCATCGGTGCGTTCCAGCGCGATGTTCATCTCGCCATCGTGCTTTTTCACCTTGTCCGCTGCCACTTCCGCCGGGCGGTAGTCAGCCACGGCGGCAGCCATCACCAGGGCATCGGCGTCCATGGCGTTGGCCTTTACGGCTTCAAACAGGTCTTTGGCCGTGGTGAACGGCACCTTCTTCACAAAAGGCACGTCTGGCTGGGTGCAGCTCGTCGAGGACAGCAGCACGACCTCCGCGCCGCGCAGCATACAGGCACGGGCCACGGCGTAACCCATCTTGCCGGTGGAGTGGTTGGTCAGGTAACGCACGGGGTCCATCGGCTCCTGGGTGGCGCCGGCGGAGACCACCACCTTTTTGCCCGTCAGGTCCTTCTCGCAGGCCAGCTCCCGCAGCACGTAATCCACCAGCACGCTCTCCTCGGGCAGACGGCCGGAGCCGACGTCGCCGCAGGCCAGCAGGCCGGAGCCGGACGGGATGACCGTAAAGCCGTAATGCTCCAGCGTCCTGATGTTATCCTGGGTAATGGGGTTTTCCAGCATGTGGGTGTTCATGGCCGGGGCCACCAGCTTGGGGCAGTGGGCCGCCAGGGTCACGGTGGTCAGCATGTCGTCGGCCTGGCCGTGGGCCATTTTGGCAATCACATTGGCCGTAGCCGGGGCGATGAGCATCAGGTCGGCGGCGTTGGCAAGGCTGACATGTGCCACGTCGTACTGGAAGTTGCGGTCAAACGTATCCACGATGCAGCGGCGATTTGTCAGCGTTTCAAACACCAGCGGGGTGATGAACTCGGTGGCGTTCTGGGTCATCAGCACATGGACGTCGGCGCCCAGTTTGACCAGCGCGTGGGCCACATTGGGCATTTTATAAGCGGCAATGCCCCCGGTAATGCCGAGGACGATGGTTTTGCCTTTCAGGTTCATGGAGATCACATCCTTCATAATGTTAGTATACCCGTTTACAGCACTGCCGTCAATCTGCTATAATGATGCTACATTTTCAGGAAAAGAGACAAACACCATGGTTTTAGCAGTTGACATCGGCAACAGCAACATCTGCATCGGCGGGCTGGCGGGCGAAGCGCACCGCGACATCCTGTTCACCACCCGGATGGTCACCCGCCCCCGCTGCACAGCGGATGAATACGCCGCCGAGCTGCGATTTTTGCTGGGGCGCTTAAAGGTCGACCCCACCGCCTGCGAGGGCGTCATCGTGTGCAGCGTAGTACCGGGGTTAACGCCCGTACTGGCCCACGCCTGCAGGCGGCTGACCGGCAGAGACGCTTTAATTGTGAGCAACGCGCTGGACACCGGCCTGACCTTTGCCGTGGACGAGCCGGACCGCGTGGGCCGCGACCGTCTGGCTGATGCCGCAGCCGCCGCAGCGCATTATCCCCTGCCCTGCATGACGGTGGACATGGGCACGGCCACGACCTACAATGTGCTTTCGGCCGAGGGCTGCTTTTTAGGCGGGTTCATCGTGCCCGGCGTGCAGACCAGCCTGCGGGCCATCAGTGCAGGCACGGCCCAGCTGCCGCCCATCGCCCCGGAACCGCCGGAGCATCTGGTCGGCCGCAACACGGTCGAGGCGCTCAACAACGGCGCGATGTTTGGCACTGCCGCCATGCTGGACGGCCTGGCCGACCGTGTGGAAGCGGAACTGGGCCAACCGCTGACGGTAGTCGCCACCGGCGGCTTAGCACCTTACATCATGCCCTGCTGCAAACGGAAGATTTTGTATGATGGAGATCTGCTGTTTAAGGGCCTGGCTTTGATTTGGGAACGGAATTCTTGATTTTTTTATATGTTTACACTTTGCGGGGGACACCACATGGTGGTGTCCCCCGCAAAGCAGAATATAATAATTACATGTCCACAGTAACCGGCACCGCGCCATAGTTGCGGATATTCAGCACATGGCAGCTGCCTTCGCCGAAGCAGGCATCGATGGTCGCCTTGTAAGTATCCAGCAGATCATAAGGCACAAACGCCTGGATGGTGCCGGCGAAGCCGCCCCCCTGCAGACGCCAGGCACCGCGGCCGTTCAGCACTTTCTGGCTCAGGGCCAGTGCGATGGGCACACCCTGCTCCTTGTAGTTCTTGATGCTGTAAGCATTCTGGTTGAACTCAAAGCTGGAGTGGCCGCCCTCGACGATCAGCTTCAGGAAGGTATCCATATCGTCGGCGCGCACGGCATCGCACAGGGCGGCGGCGCGGCGGCAGTCGTTGTAGAAGTGGATGGCACGCACCACAGCACGGTCGCCCACGGCCTTGCGCAGCTGCGGGATGGCGGCGTAGAACGCGTCCTCGTCCACCTCGCGCAGGACTTTTTTGCCCATCTGCTCGGCCACGCTCTCCATCTCGCGGCGGATGGCAGCGTAATCATCCGTCAGGTCAGCGTGGCTGCCCTTGGTGTCGGTGATGCACATGGCCAGCTTGTGCTTGGCCAGGTCGATGGACGTCTGGCCCACGATAGGGTGTGCCGGATCCTTGAAGTCGATGGTGATGACGCCGCCGACAGCACAGGCGGTCTGGTCCATCAGGCCGCAGGGCTTGTCGAAGAAGACGTTCTCGGCATACTGGCCGATCTGGGCGATCTTGACCTGGGAGAATTTCTCCATGTCGTTATCGTTGTACTCGCCGCGCAGGATGGCACCGATGCAGACCTCGAAGGCGGCGGAGCTGGACAGGCCGGAGCCGCGCAGCACGTTGCTGGTGGTGTAGGCGTCAAAGCCGCCGACCTTGCCGCCCGCGTTGACGATACCGGCGGCCACGCCGCGGATCAGGGCAGCGGAGTGCTCCTTCTCCTGCTCCTGCGGGACCAGGTTGGTCACGTCCACATCGTCGATCTTCTCAAAGCCCAGGGACTTGACGCGGATGATGTTCTCCTCGTTGGGGGAAACGACCGCCACAATGTCCAGGTTGACGGAACCCGCCAGCACCACGCCGTTGTTGTGGTCGGTGTGGTTGCCGCCGATCTCGGTGCGGCCGGGGGCGGAGTAGAGGCGCACGGAGCGTCCGGAGCCAAACTCGTTCTCAAACTGGTCGATGACGGAAATGTAACGCTCACGCTGGGCGTTTACGTCCACATCAGCACCGTAAAGTTTTACAAAAGCTGCATCATAGGCACCCTGCTGGATCTGCTGTTTCAGTTCAATGGTGTTCGCCATAATTGCACTCGCCTTTCTGTTGCGCGGCTCTTTTCGCCAGTATGCACAAAATGAGCCTGTATCTTTTAGGCAAACGGACAAAGTACACCGCCGCCTGCCGGGTTCTTAATCTTAGTATAACAAATTTTGAAAGAAAGTAAACATTTTTTTACGGCGCTTTTATGGACTTTTGATGAATCTATATCTTGCCCGCGGCCCCGGCTGCAGGCAAGGCGGCGCGGTGCCGGGGCGGCACCGCGCGGAGAGGGAGCTGTCATGGATAACGAAACCAAGCAATCCTATAAGCAGAGCTACACCGATAATGTAGAGCTGTCCATCTTCAACTGCGGGCATGAGTACTGCCAGCCGGGCCACACCTGGGGTCCCGGCGTGCGCGACCATTACCTCATCCACCTGGTGGTGGCGGGCCGCGGCGTGTACCAGGTCAACGGGTCGTCCTATACCCTGCAGGAGGGCGATCTGTTTCTGGCCAAGCCCAACCAGCTGATCACCTATGCGGCGGACGAGACCGACCCGTGGGAGTACTATTGGGTAGGCTTCAACGGGGCCTGCGCCAATAAGCTGGTGCAGCAGACGCCCTTCTCGGACACTCAACCGGTACACCGTTGCAAGGATCCCCAGGCCGTGCGGGAAGCGCTGTACAACATCTACCTGTCCCGCGGGCCGGAGCCCCAGTGCGAGGCCCTGATGACCGGCTACCTCTATATCTTTATGGCCCACCTGATGCAGGCGGCCCGCGAAGCCATGCCCAACGTGGGCTCCTCCAGCAGCCAGTATGTGCTGGCCGCCATCAAGTATATCCAGTTCAACTATTCCCACGATATCTCGGTGGACGACATCGCCAAGGCCGTCGGCGTCAGCCGCAGCCATTTGTACCGTGTGTTTATGTCCAACGTTGGGCAAAGCCCTATCGATTATTTGACGCATTATCGTATCAGCGAGGCCTGCAGCCTGCTGAAGAATTCCACCCTGTCCATCGCCGAGATCGCGGTGTCGGTCGGCTTCTTTGACCAGTTCTACTTCTCCCGCGTCTTCAAAAAGGTAAAGAAAGTCCCGCCGAGCAAGTACCTGACCGCCCTGGACGCCGAGCAGAAAGCCGCCCAGCAGGCCCAGCAGTAAAGAGCAAAATGTAAGGAGCAACCATGGCCTTTCAGAAAAATCAGATCCTGACCCTCTCCATTGAATCCCTTTCCAACGACGGCAGCGGCGTGGCCCATCATGACGGCCAGGCCGTTTTTGTCGCAGCCGCCGCCCCCGGCGATGTGGCCGAAGTGCGCATCGTCAAGCCCATGAAAGGCTATGCCTTCGGCAAACTGGAAAAGCTGCTGACCCCCGGCCCCGGCCGCGTCAAACAGGATTGTCCCGTAGCCGGCCCCTGCGGCGGCTGCGGCCTGCGGCACATCAGCTATGCGGCCGAGTGCGCCGCCAAAACGCAGTTTGTGCGGGATGCTTTTGAGCGCCTGGCCAAGCTGGACGTGCCCGTGCACGAGGTGCTGGGCGCCCCCGCCGCCGACCGCTACCGCAACAAGGTGCAGCTGCCGGTAGGCACCGACGAAAACGGGCATCTGGTGACCGGCTTTTTTGCGGGCCGCAGCCACCGCATCGTCCCCTGCGCCGACTGCAAGCTGCAGCCGGACTGGATGAACGCCCTGGCCGCCCGCGCCTGCACCCTGCTGGAAGAAAACGGCATCACCGCCTACAACGAGGAAACCCACACCGGCCGTGTGCGCCATTTATACATGCGTCAGGGCTGGCACAGCGGCCAGCGCCTGCTGTGCTTTGTGGTGAACGGAAACGGCCTGCCCAACGAGGCGGAGATTTGCAAAGCGCTGCAAAAAGAGTTCGATTTAACGACCATTCTCATCAACCGCAACAACGCCCGCACCAATGTGATTTTGGGTGCTAAAACCCGTGTGGCGCTCGGCCCCGGGTATATCGAGGATACGCTGTCCGGGGTCTCGCTTCGGATGGGTGTGCACGAATTTTACCAGGTCAACACCCCCGCCGCCGAGGTGCTATACGCCAAGGCACAGGAGTATGCCGCGCTGACGCCGGATGATTTCCTGCTGGATCTCTACTGCGGCATGGGCACGATCGGGCTTTCGATGCTGCCCGACTGCCGCCGCCTGGTAGGCGTTGAGGTCGTGCCCCAGGCTGTAGACGGCGCGAAAGAGACCGCCGCCCGCCTGGGCCTTGCCGCCGACAAGGCCGACTTCCGCTGCCAAGACGCCGGTGCCTCGGCGGCCCAGCTGGCCGCCGAGGGCGCGCGCCCCGATGTCATCGTCGTCGACCCGCCGCGCAAAGGCTGCGACGAAGCCACGCTGACAGCCATCGACGAAATGGCCCCGCGCACGGTGGTCATGGTCAGCTGCAACGCCGCCACCGCCGCCCGCGACACCCGCTGGCTGACGGAGCACGGGTATAAGGCTGTGGAGGTCCAGCCGGTAGACCTCTTTCCCCGGACGAAACATGTGGAGTGCGTGGTGAAACTGGTGAAAGCCGAATGATATAGTGAAGCAATTTATTTGGTTTGTCGTTTTGCATTATCTAAAATGGAAAGCGTCAACAATATCACATAGCTAAATAGATACTAGCCATTGATCCATCGTCTGATGGTGCTAATAGGTATTGAATCCTAGGCTGGTTTCTAATTAAGTGGGATGATACGAAAAGTATCAAGGAGGACTTTAGCATTTATGGAAAAAACGATTTGCGAGTTGTTTGCCGGCGTTGGCGGGTTTCGCCTTGGGTTTGACAGGCTAAACACCGGATGGAAAACGACTTGGTTTTCCCAATGGGAACCGGGAGCAAGTAAACAATGGGCGCATGAATGTTATGTTAAACATTTTGGCGAATGTACTGATTTGAAGGGCGAACTTCATACAGGGGATGATATTAGCACTGTAGAAAAGGATCTTATTCCTCCCCATACACTTCTTGTTGGTGGCTTTCCTTGTCAAGACTACAGCGTTGCGCATACGCTAGCGTCTTCAAAAGGAATCGAAGGGAAAAAAGGCGTTCTCTGGTGGCAGATCAGGGATATTCTCATCGCAAAAAAAGCGCCTTTTTGCATTTTTGAAAACGTTGACCGTTTGTTGAAATCCCCTGCAAAGCAGAGAGGGCGCGATTTTGGTATTATTCTGTCCTGCTTAAACGACTTAGACTATTCAGTCGAGTGGCGTGTTGTAAATGCTGCAATTTATGGAGCTGCTCAGCGACGGCGCAGAACATTTATTTTTGCCTATAAAAATTCTTCCGCATATGGTCAACGGATGAAATCTGAAGCCCCCTCACACCTTATAAGCAAAACCGGCTTAATGGCAACCGCCTTTCCTATCAAAGATACCACCAAATTGAAAAGCACTACTCTTCCCAAAGATATTGTCGAGACCTCTGACACCTTTGCTTTTCTTTTTAGCAATGCCGGTTATATGCATGATGGAATCGTTTACACCGCTCCTGTAACAGAGATTGAAGAAACACCTATTTCCCTTGGTGAAATCCTCGAGCACGGAGTAGACGAATCCTTTTATATCACAGATGAAACCAGGATGGCAAGATGGATCTATTTAAAAGGACCAAAAAAGATTCCACGTAAAGCAGCAAATGGTCACGAGTACACTTTCTCAGAAGGGCCTATCGCTTTCCCTGACCCCTGGGACAGACCTGGCAGAACCATGCTTACTAGCGAATCCACTTTAAACCGAAGCACTCACATCGTAACAGACCCAAAGACAGGAAGGCTTCGGACTCTTACTCCTATTGAAGCTGAACGGCTTCAAGGATTTGATGATAATTGGACTAATACAGGTATGCCGCAGAGAATGCGGTTTTTCTGCATGGGAAACGCACTAGTCGTTCCAATGATTACTCGGATGGGTAAAATTTTAGATATTATCATCGAGCAGGAACCTTAATCGCGCTTAGGAGGTGTTTTCATTGCCCGCAGAGATTCACGAATATTCTAAAGAAGATTTGATTCATCGCTTTGATGGAATACTTGACAAAACACTTGGCGAAATCGACGACCTTGAAATTTTTCAAAATGTCCAAAAGTTCGATTTGCAAAAAGGCGTTGCGGGTACTATTATAGAGCAATGTGTTCTTCGATACCCTCCCGACCAAGAGCAACGACCAGATTTGATAATTATAGATGGAGAAAAGCGTATTCCAACCGAGCTCAAATCAACCGGTATACGAACTTCCAAGAAAGGCAAAGAACATTTTGTAGCTAAGGAGCCCATGTCCATAACCGCAGTGGGAGTTTATGATCTGGCAAATCAAACTTTTTATCATTCTCATTTCTGGGAAAAGATTCAGCATTTGCTAATCGTTTACTACCTCTATTCAGCGAAGAAAGCGGTTCCGGCCGCAGAATACGCTTCTTTTCCTATTAAGGGATATGAGTTTCACGAATTCAATCATGACGATGAACTCACCTTGAAAAGTGACTGGGAACACGTGCGTCGTCTGTGCGAAAGCATCGTAAATGATTATCCTGGCCCAATAACACGCGAATGGAAAGCGGCTGTAAAGGAAGACTATATAGCTCGGCATAGCGCTCTGCGACGCTTCTTGACCTATATAGAACTCGTTCCTAAGTTTCCGCCAAGATTTCGTCTGAAGAAACCTGTCGTAAACGTGATGGTCGCAAACCATTTTGGTTATGAGCTAAAACAACTTCCCGGACGGTATATTACAGTTTCTGATGTAGATGCCAAGTGTGCACAGCTTCAGAACAAATATGCTGGATGGACGATTGGAAAACTTGCTAACCATTTCGGCGTCCCTCTCACTGCACCAAATGGAAAGGAAAACAAGGGGATTGGTGAGCAAATCGTCGTAAAAATGTTTGGTGGACACGCAGGGAAGTTAAATGACATCGAATTATTCCAAAAATTTGGATTAACGGCTAAAACGATTACCGTTACCCCTGCTGGCGGAAGAACCGAAGATATGAAATTATTTCAAATCGACTTCGATGAAATAATCAAAACCACTTATACTGATGAAGATGGCACAACTAGGCCCTTTGAATTTGAAGATTCTGAGTTGTATGAATACTTTGCTGGAAATGAATTTCTTTGCATTTTGTTTGAGGAGCCTACTAAAGAGTATATACGGGACCCTCAAACTAGTAAACGCGTTGAAGCCAAGCACCCACTTGTTATGAACAAGTTTTTGGGATTTCAGCGGCTCGTGTTCTCAGACAAATTTATTGATACATATGTAAAGAACTGTTGGAACGACACTCGCTCGAAGATTTTTAATAGAACACTCGTCGACGTCATCGAGCTGAATGAGGATGGTTCACCCAAATACAACAAAAACGGTTCTATTCGTTCCGCTCCAAATTTTATAAAAGCATCTCAAAACGCAGTTTTTATCCGCGGTAGTGGCGATGATTCTTCGCCAAAACACAAAACGACCTGTGTTAATGACATCTACATGTTACCTCAATACATTTGGGTAAAGGGAAAAGCTGTCGTTGAGGACCTGAACCTTAGGGCAGTGCAACCATGAAACACCCCAAATCTTACGACACCGATGAAGCCACATCTCGCCGCATGTCGCATGTAAAGCTAAAAAGAGGTCGCGAAGAAGTAGCTCTTGCCAAAACCTTGTGGCATAAAGGCTATCGGTATCGCCTCAATTATAAAGCCTTACCTGGTTCTCCAGATATTGTAATAACAAAATATCGCATAGCAATTTTCGTCGATGGAGAATTTTGGCATGGATACAAATGGGACGAAAAGAAAAATCGGATCAAGCGCAATCGGGATTATTGGGTCCAAAAAATTGAAGAAAACATTCATCGCGATGTCCAGGTAGACCAAATGTTAAGATCTCTTGGTTGGGAACCGATTCATTTTTGGTCAAAAGATGTTTCAAAGAATCTCATGGATTGTATTGAGTCAGTAGAAGAGTTGATTTACAAGAGAAAAGAGGACTCCATTATTCCTGACGATTGCTTTCCAGACGAATATTTATAATTCCTAATAATCTTCAAAATCAGAATCCATCCCCCATTTGTTCAAACTCTTTTCCCCTCCTGTTCACGATTTGCCAATATTTGTGTGGGATAATAGCCTATAGACTATACAAAAGGTGGTTTTTTCATGAGAAGCTGGTTTCAGCGGTTTATGTCCGGGCGGTATGGGTTTGACCAGTTGGGCGGGTTCCTTTGCATTGTTTCGTTTATTCTGGTCATTGTGGGAGCCTGGGTCAGCCCGGTGCTGTACTGGCTGGGGCTGATTTTGCTGATCTACAGCTATTTCCGGGTGCTCAGCCGCAACCGTTCTAAGCGATACAGCGAGAATTTAAAATACCTCTCCGTCCAGAACAAAGTCGTGGACTGGGCCAACCGGTACATCCTGCGCTTTAAGCAGCGCAAGCAGTACCGCTACTTCCGCTGCCCACAGTGCGGGCAGCAGCTGCGGGTGCCCCGCGGGCGCGGCAAAATTTCCATCGCCTGCCCCAAGTGTCACAACCAGTTCATTAAAAAGAGTTGACGCACCATGTTCGGGTATGTTACCATCTACCACAAAGGGTTGGAAAAGCCGGAGCTGGACCGCTACCAGGCTTACTACTGCGGCCTTTGCCGCACGCTGGGCCAGAAATACGGCCTGCCCGGCCAGTTGACGTTAAGTTACGATCTGGCATTTATCGCCATTTTGCACTCGGCGCTGTATGAGCCGGAAACGCAATTCTCCGCCGGGCGGTGTGCGCCGCATCCCATCAAGGCCCGTCCCCGCGCGGCCAACGAATTTCTGGACTACGCCGCTGATATGACCATCGCGCTGGCGTACTACAATTTTTTAGACAACTGGCAGGATGACCACAGCCGTGCCAGCCTGCACCAGGCGCAAAAGCTGGAGCCGTACTTGCCCGCCATCCGGGCGCGCTGGCCCCGCCAGACGGCGGCCATCACGGCGCAGCTGGACGCGCTGAACGCGCTGGAAAAAGCAGGCTCCCATGATTTGGACGCTTTATGCCGCGCCTTTGGCGACCTGCTGGGCGCGGTGTTCGCCTTCCGGGAGGACATCTGGTCCCCCACCCTGCAGGCCATGGGCCGGGGGTTGGGCGGATTCATTTATTTAATGGACGCCTACGACGACCTGCCCAAGGACGCCCGCAAGGGGCAGTTCAACGCGCTGCAAGAGCTGTACGACACCCTGCCCCCCACTGAATTTGAGGACCGCTGCCACGACCTGCTGACCCAGCAGATGGGGCTGTGCGCCCAGCAGTTTGAACTTTTGCCCATATTAAAAGAGACCCCGGAGGGGAAACTATTGTACAACACCATTTATTCCGGCGTGTGGAGCAAGTATGCGCCGATCCGTAAGCACAGAGAGGGGAAGCAGAAATGACCGATCCGTACAGCGTTTTGGGCATCACCCCCGGTGCCGACGACGAGACCATCAAAAAAGCCTACCGCCAGAAATGCAAGCAGTACCATCCCGACCTGCACCCCAACGACCCAACCGCCGAGGAGCATTTTAAAGAAGTACAGGCCGCCTACAGCGAGATCATGCGGATGAAGCAGAACGGTGGCCAGAACTATGGCAGCTACGGCAATCCCCAGGGCAGCTACAGTCAGCAGGGATACGGCCAGCAAAGCGGCTACAACCAGCAGTACGGCAACCCCTTTGGCGGCGGAACCGGCGGGTTTGGCTTTGGGCCGTTCGGGTTTGGGTATTACAGCACCTCCGGCGGGGCGCGCCAGACCTACACCACCGGCCAGGAAAGCCCCGAACTGCGCGCCGCAGCCAACTACATCCGCAGCGGATTTTATGAGGAAGCCCTGAACACCCTGAACGGTATCGCCCAGAACGAGCGCACCGCCCAGTGGCACTACTACGCCGCGCTGGCCAACCAGGGCCTGGGCAACAACATACGCGCCCGGGACGAAGCCCGCACCGCCGTGAACATGGAGCCCAACAACTACGCCTACCAAAACCTGCTGGACCAGCTGCAAAATCCCGGCCAAAGCTACGCTGGGTCTCAGCAGCCCTACGCCCAGCCCAGCGGCAATCCGGGCCGGTTCTGCCTGTCCTTCTGGCTGTATATGATGTTCTGCCAGCTGCTAAGCTGCTGCTGCACCGGGCGGCCGGGCGGATTTTTCTTCTGCTGATTGGCTCGACCCCTATCTGTAGGGGTCGATGCAAGCATCCACCCCTACACCTCTATTTTCGTTCAATGTTCATCTAAACAAAAAGCCCGAACCTTTTTATAAGGTCCGGGTATTTTTTATGCCAGCAGCTTCTCCAAAAGCGGCTGCAAAATCTCAATATTCTGTTGGAACTGCGGGTAAAAATCGTCCCCCAGTTCGTAGTCATAATACAGCGCCCGCTCCACACGCTTTACGGCAGCGGCAAAATGCGGGTGGTCAGCGGCAGCCTGCAGCTGCTCGGACAAGCGGGTACACACCACGGCCCAGCGGGCGTCGATGCCCGCACGGTCCAAAATGGCGGCATCGGTCAGGTAATCGTTCAGCACACGGCCACCGTCTGTCCGCGCCCCGCAAAGCGGCGTCTGCACGTAATATTCGATTTTCGCCGTCACAGGGTCGATGCTCTGCCCCAGCGGGTACAGCGCGCAGGCCAGCGGCCGCGCCGCATGGATGGCGCAGGCGCTGCCCTCAAAAAAGCGGCAGTTTCCGGTCCTGGGGTCGGGGGTCAGGCGCAGGGCGGGCAGCAGCGTTTGCGGGGCCAGGTAGCTTTTGCAGAACGCTCCCGCCACGATGCGGGGCGACAACCCCAGCCGCCGGGCGATGCGGTACAGATCGTACCCGGACAGCACCAGATCCCGCCGTCCGCGGCAGCAGCAACCGCACCCGGCGCAGGCAAAGTCAAAGCTGTCCCCTGCCGCAATGCGCGGCAGGTCATCCCAGTTCTCACCGCTGCGGCCGGGTTCCACGGTCACAGCGGCACCTCGCAGGGGTTGGAGCGGCCCGCGGCAAAGTCTGTCAGTTCCTCAAAGCCGCTGCGCACCATGCTGGCCACGTTCACGTCGGTATAAAAGGCGTTATGGGGACTGACGATGACGTTGGGCATACTGCGCAAGATGTTCATCGTGCGGTGGGGCAGCGCAGCGCCGGCGCGGTTGAAGTAGACGAGGTCGTTCTCCCCCTCGACCACATCCAGCCCGGCGCCGCCGACCTTGCCGCTTTCCAGCGCAGCAATCAACGCCTCTTCGTCGATCAGCGCACCGCGGGCGGTGTTGACGATGAGCACGCCGTCCTTCATCTTGGCCAGCGACTCGGCATTGATGAGGTGGTGGTTCTCGGCGGTGGCATTGGTGTGCAGGGTGATGACGTCGCTGCGGGCGTACAACTCATCCAGCGGGACATACTCGGCCATTTGGGCCACCTCGTCGCTCTGGTACAGGTCGTAGGCCAAAATTTTGCAGCCAAAGCCCTGCAAATGGGCAATGACAGTGCGGCCGATTTTGCCGGTGCCGATGACGCCTACCGTGCAGTTGGACAAATCCTTGCCCATCTTGCCGGGCAGCGTGTAATCCTGGGCGGCGGCACGCAGCATGGTCTGGTTCATCTTGCGGGTACACATCAGCATCAGCATGATGGCGTAGTTGGCCACACCTTCCGGCGGGTAGTGGCTGTGGGCTACCCGCATGCCCAGCTTTTTGGCGGTCTCCAGCGGGATATGATCGTAGCCGATGCTGCGGCAAAGCAGGTACTTTACGCCCATCCTGGCCCAGGCCTCGACGTACTCGGGCAGAATTTCGCAGGGATTCTGGCTGACGGCATCGCAGCCTGCGGCCTTGTCCAGATTTTCCGGGCAGGGTGCGCCGGGGATCGTCACGTAGTCGATGCCGAACTCCCTGCTGAACTGCTCGATATACGCCTGCTCGTCGAAGGGGCGCATTTGGTAAAATGCGATCTTCATATACTCCCCTCCCTGTTACAGATGAAAATGTAAGGTTTCAGCCAGCCAATCGGTGCACAGGGACACCCAGGCGGCGTTGTGGCGGTTGGGGGTGTTGACCTCCTGCGTACAGGTGCTGGAGCCATGCCCGCCGTGGGTGAAAAGGTGCAGCTCGTAGGGCACGTGGTTTTCGGTCAGGGCGCTGGCCAGCAGCAGCGAGTTTTCCACCGGCACAGCCTGGTCGGCCACGGTGTGCCAGATGAAGAACGGCGGCAGATCGCCGCGCACCTGGTTTTCCAGGCTGAAGATCGCCTGCAGGGCGGTATCATCCCCGGCCAGGTTGGCGATGGACCCGCCGTGGGTCTTGATGCCCGACGTAATGACCGGGTAGCCCAGCACAACAGCATCGGGGCGGGCTTCCTCGGCGGTGATACCCAGGGCTTTCTGCACGGGGGCGGCGTCCCACAAAATGGCGGTGGACGCGGCCAGGTGCCCGCCAGCCGAGAAGCCGCAGACCGCGATCTTGAACGGGTCCAGCCGCAGTTTGGCGGCGTTGCGGCGCAGATGCAGGATGGCGCCGGCGGCGTCGATCAACGGCTGCCAGCGCAGCGGGGCCTGCTCCGGCGTGTGGGCACAGGTGTATTCCAGCACAAAGGTCTGGTAGCCCGCCTGCAAAAACTGCATGGCGATGGGGTCTGCCTCCCGCGCGCTGCAAAAGGCATACCCGCCGCCGGGCAAAATCAGCATCGCCGGGCGGATATTGAAGGCAGGCATCTCGTTGGTTTCGTCCCGCAGGTAGCCGGTAAGTTTGGCCCCGCTGGGGAGAGTGTGGGTGTATAATTGCATAGGGCTTCTTCTTTCCTTTTTATATTTTATATATAAAGTAAGCATACCGCAAAAATCCCCATTTGAAAAGAGGATTTTAAAATTTCTGTTAAATCCGCCGTAAGGGGTTGCAGTTTGCTCGCAAGAGTGCTAAACTAGCATTAGCAGTTAAATTAAAAGAGTGCTAATTTACATAAATAAAGCGAGGTCCTTTTATTATGGCTATGCACCAATTCAAAGCCGAAAGCAAAAAACTGATGGACTTGATGATCAACTCCATCTACACCAACCGCGATATCTTCCTGCGTGAGCTGATTTCCAACGCATCCGATGCCTGCGATAAGCGCTATTTCAAGAGCCTGACCGACACCAGCATCGGCATCACGAAAGATGACCTGAAGATCCATATCCAGCCCGATAAGGAAGCCCGCACCCTGACCATCACCGATAACGGTATCGGCATGACCAAGGAAGATCTGGAAAAGAACCTGGGCACCATCGCCAAGTCCGGCTCCCTCGATTTCAAGACCGAGAACCAGAGCGATAACATCGACATCATCGGTCAGTTCGGCGTGGGCTTCTACTCTGCCTTTATGGTGGCCCAGAAAGTCACCGTCATTTCCCGTGCCCAGGGCGCTGACACCGCCTGGAAGTGGGAGTCCAAGGGCGTGGAAGGCTACACCATCACCGAGGCCGACAAGGACGATGTCGGCACCGAGATCATCCTGGTGCTGAAAGACGATACCGACTCCGAGAATTACAGCGAGTATCTGGACGATTACACCATCGCCAACCTTGTCAAGAAATACAGCGATTACATCCGCTTCCCCATCACGATGTATCGTGAGAAATCCCGCCAGAAGCCGAAGCCGGAAGACGCCGGCGACGACTACAAGCCCGAGTACGAGACCTACACCGAGTTGGAGACCCTGAACAGCATGGTCCCCATCTGGAAGCGCCCGAAGAGCGAGGTCAAGGACGAGGACTACAACGAGTTCTATAAGAACAAGTTCATGGACTACTCTGACCCGCTGCGGGTCATTACCAGCCGCACCGAGGGCACCGCCACCTACACGGCCCTGCTGTTTGTGCCCGGCCGCACGCCTTACGACTACTACACCAAGGAGTACGAGAAGGGCCTGGCCCTCTACGCTTCCGGCGTGATGATCATGGAAAAGTGCGCTGACCTGCTGCCCGACTATTTCAGCTTCATCAAAGGCGTTGTCGACAGCGAGGATCTGAGCCTGAACATCAGCCGTGAGACCCTGCAGAAGGACAGCCAGCTCAAGCTCATCCGCAACAGCCTGGAGAAGAAGATCAAGAACGAGCTGCACGCCATGCTGGTCAACGACCGCGAGAAATACGAGACCTTCTGGAAGAGCTTCGGCCGCCAGATCAAGTTTGGCGTCTACGGCGATTACGGCATGCACAAAGACCTGCTGGGCGACCTGCTGATGTTCTACTCCGCCAAGGAGCAGAAGTTGGTCACGCTGGACGAGTACATCGAGAAGATGTCCGAGGGCCAGAAGTGCATCTACTTTGCTGCCGGTGACGACACTGACCGCCTGGGCAAGCTGCCCAACGCCCAGCTGGTGCTGAGCAAGGGCTACGACCTGCTGCTGTGCACTGAGGATGTGGATGAATTCTGCCTGCAGATGATGCACGATTACAAAGAGAAGGAATTCAAGAACATCAACGCCGGTGATCTGGGCCTGGAGACCGAGGAGGAAAAGAAAGCCGCCGAGGAGACCGCCAACGAGAACAAGGACCTGTTTGAGGAGATCAAGAAGGCCCTGAACGGCAAGGTCAAGGAAGTCAAGGTCAACCCCACCCTGCAGGAGCATCCTGTTACCCTGTCCAGCGAGGGCGGTATCTCGATGGAGATGGAGAAGGTCCTGCGCAAGATGCCTGGTTCCGGTGATGTGGAAAGCACCAAGGTGCTGGAGCTGAACCCCAACCACACTGTCTTCGCTGCGCTGAAAGCCGCCCACGAGGCTGGCGACACTGCCAAGGTGGACCAGTATGCCGAGCTGCTGTATGACCAGTCTCTGCTGATCGCCGGCCTGCCCATCGAGGACCCCGTGGCCTACGCACAGCTGGTCTGCGGCCTGATGAAGTAAGTTTACCCCACCGCACCCAGCTTATAAATAGCACGCCCCCTGCCGGAGTTTTCCGGCAGGGGGCGTTTTGTTTTTACAGCGGCAGGGTCAAAGCAGCGGCCGCGCCGTGGGGCAGGGCTTGGGCAAAAGCGGCAGTGCCGCCGTGGGCGGCTAGGATCTGCTCTACCACATGCAGGCCTAAAACGTGCGGGGGATTCTCCCCTGTTTCGCCAGCCTGCAATACGGCCAGCACGGCGGGCGGGTAGCCCTGGCCGTCGTCGGTCACCTGGATGGTCAGCATGCCGTCCGCCGCATCCGCCCGGATGGTGACATGCACGGGGACTGCATTGTGGCCGACAGTGTTGTGCAAAAGGTTTTCGATGGCCCGCAGCAGCAGGGCTTCGTCCGCCTGCACCACCGTGTGTTCTGCCGCCTGGGTCAGTTCCAGTTCAAGGGTGCTGCCACCTGCGGCGGGGCTTTCGTAAAATTCGGCGGCACACCGGCGCAGGAACGGGCCGACCGTCACAGCCTTGCGGCGCAAAGGCTGTGCGCCGTATTGCAGCTTGCTGGTCAAGTTCAAATCGCCGATGAGCGACCGTATCTTCTCGCTTTGGGTGCAGATGCCCGCGGCTTTCTGCCGGGCTGCGGCAGGCAGGGCCTCATCCTGCTGCAGCTGCTCGCCCCAGCCCAGGATCAGCGCCAGCGGCGTGCGGATGTCATGGCTGACACCTGCGATCCAATCGGTGCGGGCGGTGTCCCTCCGGGCGATGATCTCATTGCGGCGGCGCAGCTGCTCGCCGGTCTCGTTCAGCTTTTCGGCCAGCTCCCCGGCAAAGCCGGTGGTGGGCAGCTGCACCGCGCCGCCCTGGGCTAAAGTGTCCAGCCCGTCGGCCACCGCCTGCAAATGGCGTGCCCCGCGCCAGCTGAACCACAGGCAGCACCCCAGCACCACGGCCAGCAGCAGCACCGCTACCGGCAGCAGCCCGCCGACCATTGCCTCCATGCGTGCCTGCGGGGCGGTGATGTTGTATTTCCATTGGCTGCCGACTGGCTCTGCTGCCACAAACAGGCCGTAATCCGCCGCCCAGCACTGCACGGGGTAATCGGCCAGATACCAGCGGGAGAACACTGCAATATCGCTGGCGGTGTAGCGGTGGTTCAGCGCCTCGGGCAGGTCTTGCTGCCAGATAACGTTGCCGTCCTCGTCCAGCACCATGGCCCAGGCATAGCCGTGCATCCACTCGGCCGGGGTGTGGGCGGCGTCCCATTGCAGGCCGTCGGCGGTGGGGTGCAGGGCCTCGGCCAGGGCACCCACTTTTTGCACACTGTCGGATGCGCCATTGTACCGCACGCCAGCGTAGATCGTCATGCCCAGCAGCAGCGCCACCACCACCAAAATGATACCCGCCGTGGCCAGTACATAGCGGCGGATGAGCCGCGCAAAAGTTTTCATCGCTGCACCTCCCCTGCCAGCTTGTAGCCGATGCCCCGCACCGTCAACAGCCATTGGGGGCGGCTGGCGTTTTCCTCCAGCTTTTCCCGCAGGTGGCGGATATGCACGTTCAGCGCGTTCTCGCAGCCGTAATAGTCCGCGCCCCAGACGGCCTCGCACAGGGCGTCGTAGGTCACGATGTGCCCGCGGTTGTCTGCCAACTTTTGCAGCAGGGCGCGCTCGGTGGCGGTCAGAGGCAGGGTCACGCCGTCGGGGCGGTACACGGTAGCATCAGCCAGATCGACCTGGCAGTCCCCCAACTCCAGGGCAGGCGGTGCAGCGCGGCACAGTTCGGCCCGGTAGGCGCGCTGCAAAATACGCTGCACCCGCAAAAGCAATTCCTGCATCAAAAAGGGCTTGGTCAGGTAGTCGTCCGCGCCAAGGCCCAGCCCCAACAAGCGGTCAGCGTCAGCGTCCCGAGCCGAAAGGAACAGCGCGGGCACATCAGCCTTGGCGTGCAGCTGGCGCAATAGGGTAAAGCCGTCGCCGTCCGGCAGGTTGATATCCAAGATCATCAACTCCGGCGCAGCAGCGGCAAACAGTGCCCGGGCCTCGGCACATGTGGCAGCGGTGCGGATGCAGGTATACCCCGCCGTGCGCAGGCTGTCCCCCACCAGCACCAGCAGATCGGGGTTATCATCCACCAATAAAATCGATGCTTCGTAAATCGTCTGCATAGTCTCAACTCCTACCTTTATTATACACGCCCTGCGCACCGCTGCCAGCGTTCGTGGAAAATCTTAAGGCAAAATTAAGCTGGGCTTACGGGGCAGATAAGATTTGGCGTTTATACTGGGCTTGTACTTAAGGCAACACCGCACAATTCCCGCCTGACGGCTTAAGCACCGCTCCGGCGGCTGCGGCACGGCAACTGCGTTGCCAAAATGCTCGATAATACACAAAGTATTATCTGCGCTTTTGGCTTAGCAGCTGCCGCACCTCGCTCGCCGTATCGGCACTTAGAATTATGCGGTATTGCCTTAAGATACGAGTAAGGAGCGTGTGACTATGCAAAACGTGATTGAAACCGACGCCCTGTGCAAGCGCTATGGCAGCCATCTGGTGGTGGATCATCTGGCGCTGACCGTGCCGGAGGGCTGTGTCTACGGCTTTTTAGGCCCCAACGGTGCGGGCAAATCCACCACGATGAAGATGCTGCTGGGTCTGGTGCACCCCACCGGCGGCACGGTGCGGCTGCTGGGCCGGGAGATGACCGACGCCAACCGCCTGGCTCTGCTGCGGCAGACCGGCAGTCTGATCGAGTCGCCCTCCGGCTACCTGCACCTGACCGCGCGGGAGAATCTGGAGATCGTGGCCGACTTAAAAGGTGTGCCCCACAATGACATTGCCCGTGTGCTGGACATTGTACAGCTGACCAATGACCAGCACCGCAAGGTGGGGCAGTATTCGCTGGGCATGAAGCAGCGGCTGGGCATCGCCATGGCCCTGCTGGGCAGTCCCAAGCTGCTGGTGCTGGACGAACCCACCAACGGCCTGGACCCCGCCGGTATCCAGGAGATGCGGGAACTCATCCGCACCATGCCCGCCGCCACCGGAGCCACTGTGCTGATCTCCAGCCATCTGTTGGGCGAGATGGAGCAGATGGTGGAGCATGTGGGCATCATCGACCATGGGCGGATGCTGTTTGAAGGCCCGCTGACTGAACTGCAGCGCCACAGCAAGGGTGCGCTGACCCTGCGGCTGCTGCACCCTGCCAAGGCTTTGCCGGTACTGCAGGCCAACGGGCTGCCCACCGCCACAGTGGGCGAGGATAACACCATCGCCCTGCCGCCCCTGCGGGACGACCTGCTGGCGGGCCTGGTGCAGGCCTTAGCGGACAGCGGCGCCGGGGTGGTGGGCCTGACCCAGCACACCAGGACACTGGAGGAAATTTTCCTGACGCTGACCGCGCCGAAGGAGGTGGGCTGAGATGCTGCAAGCCCTGCATGCCGAATGGCAGAAAGCCCGCCGACGCCACGATCTTGTGTTGTGCCTTACCTTTGCGGTCATCCTCTATCTCTGGCTGGGCAGCACCGCGCCCACCGGGCAGGATGAACTGGCCAACGCCTACAGCGCCCTGTTTTTCGGCGTGCCCATCATCAATACCATTTTGCTGCCGGTGCTGATGGCCGTACTGGCCAGCCGGTTGTGGGATGTGGAGGTCAAAGGCTATACAGCCAAACTGCTTTACACCCTGCAAAGCCGCCGCAGTTTGTTCTTCGGCAAGGCGGTGTTTGGGCTGGGGGAAATTGTGCTGATGGTCGCGCTGGAAGCCGCCGTTCTCCTGCTGCTGGGGCACACGCAAGGCTACACCGAGGCCTTTCCTGCCGGGCAGTTTGCCTACCTCAACCTCTGCACGCTGACGGTCTGCACCATGCTTTACTTTTCGGAGCTGCTGCTGGCGCTGTGGTTCAGCAATCCCCTGCCTGCGGTGTGCGTGGGCGTCATCGGTGCGCTGCTGGGTCTGTTCTCGGCTTTTATGCCGCAGATCGCCAGCTATTTTGTGCCCTGGGGCTACTTTGTGCCGCTGTGCAGCTACGAGGTCAAGGTCTGGGACCAGGCCAGCCACACCGTACTTTACGGCACGCGGCCCTGCAACTGGGGGCTGTTGGTATTTACCTTTGGGCTGGCGGTCTCTTTGTTTGGCGTTTGCTGGCGCGTGATGTGCAATAAGGAGGTATGAACCATGCTGAAACGCTGTATTGCAGCCGAAAACCGCAAGCTGCACCGCTCGCCGATCTGGCTGCTGTTTTTTGTGATGCCGCTGATCTCGGCCAGTTACGGCACCTTCAACTACCTGCAAAATCTCGAAATCCTGCACGAGCGCTGGTACAGCTTGTGGACCCAGCACACGCTGTTTTACTCGATGCTGTTCTTCCCTGCCATGGTGGCGGCCTATGCGGCCTACCTGTGGCGGCTGGAGCATATGGGCCACAACTGGAATTTAATTATGGCCGCCCCCGTGCCGCCGCTGGATCTGTTTTTGGCCAAGTTCTGCGTGGTGTTTAAGCTGGCGCTGTTCACCCAAGTCTGGGAACTGACACTGTTTGTTGCCTGCGGCAAGCTGTTTGCCCAGTTTCCCGATTGGCCGCCGGTGGAACTGATTTTGTTTGGGCTGCGGGGCACAGTAGGGGCGCTGGCGGTGATTGCAGCGCAATTGCTGCTGGCCATGGTCCTCCGCAGCTTTGCGGTGCCGATCTTCCTTGCCATTGTCGGCGGCATCGTGGGCATGCTGCTGGGCAGCAAGGGGTATCCCCTCTTTTGGCCCTACTGCCTGATGCAGGCTGGCATGAACGCCAACCGCAGCGAGGATATTCTCGCCGGGCAGGGCGTGCAGTTTGCCGCCGCCAGCGCCTTTTGGCTGGCAGCCATGTTTGTAACGGCCTACTTGCTTTTAAAAGAACGTGACGTGAAAGCTTAAGACAATACCGCACAATTCTAAGTGCCGATACGGCGAGCGAGGTGCGGCAGCTGCTAAGCCAAAAGCGCAGATAATACTTTGTGTATTATCGAGCATTTTGGCAACGCAGATGCCGTGCCGCACACCGAGCCGCAGCGAGGCGCTTCGGAGCGCAACCGCCGCTTGCGGCGGCTCTTGGCGCGGAGATCCGCCGGAGCGGTGCTTAAGCCGTCAGGCGGGAATTGTGTGGTGTTGCCTTAATTATTGCCAAGCCCCCTTTTGTGCGGTATAATGAGAGAAAACTACCGCCAAGGAGGGCTTTTATTATGGCCTGGACTGCCACTGACTTTGCCGGGCGCGGATGCGGACGCCGGTACGAGAAAGAACTGGAAACACATTTCCGCGATTGTATGTTGTTTTATCTGGATGGCCGCATCCGGTTTGAGCGGTATTGCTACGGCGAAGCCGCGTGTCTGGTGTTCAGCGTATGGGGGCACGGCATCGACGCTGACGGTAAACTGCTGTGGGATCGGGAACCGGAATTTGAAAGCCAGCAGACCGCCCTGCCCCGGTATTTGACCGATGTGCAGGAGGACGGCAAAGCCCTGCAATTTGACGGTGCCCGCAAACGGTATATCTTGACCGAGGAATTTGATGAGGATAAACTCAATGGATATTCCAAATTCAAAGTTTTTTGGATGAAAAGGAAGAAGTAAGCAGCCGCCGAAGGCTCCCTCTGTGAGGGAGCTGTCAGCACAAGCTGACTGAGGGAGAGACTTTTCGTAGGCTCTCTCCCCCACCCGCTTCGCGGGAGCCCCCTCCCAGAGGGGGCCTTTATTATGGCTCTACAATAAACAAAAGGCATGCAGCCAAATCGACTGCATGCCTTTTCTTATTGATTTTGTTTAGAGTTTCTTCGGTTCCTTCTTTGCAAAGAAGGAACAAAACGTACTCCCGTAACTTAGCGGCTGCCCTTATCGTAGGGGATGCCCTCGGCCTTGGGGGCCTGAGAGTTCTTGGAGGTGAAGATCAGCACGATCATCGTGACGATATACGGCAGCATCTGGTAGAAGTTGGAGATCTCCTTAACGCCATCGAACTTCGGCAGGAAGGACAGCGACGAGCTGTAAGCCGCGATGACCTTGAACAGCGCAAAGAACACCGAGGATGCCAGGATCGGGAACGGTTTCCAGTTACCGAAGATCATAACTGCCAGCGCCAGGAAGCCATAGCCGCCCACGTCGGAGTTGAAGCCGGAACCGGCTGCCACTGTGTAGGCCAGGCCTCCGATGCCGCCCAGGAAACCGGAGATCAGCACGCCAGCGTAGCGCATCTTGTAGACATTGATGCCCACAGAGTCCGCTGCCTGGGGATGCTCGCCGCAGGCGCGCAGGCGCAGGCCAAAGCGGGTCTTGTACATGACGATATAGGCCACGATAAACAGGATGACGGCGATGGGGGTAGTCAGGTAGAAATACTTGAAGATCAGGTTGTTCCAGAAACTGGGGCCATCCACCGGGGCGAGGCCGAAAGTTTCGCGGGTGATGCGCACCCAGCTGGGGATGGCGATGGTGGTCAGGCCCTGGCCCTGGATGGCCCAGGTCATAACGACTGCGAAGGCCGGGGCGAACTGGTTCAGCGCCGTGCCGCCGATGGTCTGGTCAGCTTTCAGGTTGATGGCAGCAAAACCCAGGAAGAAGGAGAAGATCACGCCGGTCAGGCCTGCCACCAGGATGGCAACCAGCATGGCCAGCTGCGGATGTGCCGGACCGAAGCCGCTCTGGTCAAACGCCTGCAGGGTGAAGCAGGCAAACAGAGCACCGATGATCATCATGCCTTCCAGCGCGATGTTGATAACGCCGGAATGCTCACTGAACATACCGCCCAGGGCAACCAGCAGCAGCGGCACCGCAAACAGGACGGTCAGGCTGATAATGTTAGCAGCGATCATCATTTGGCAGCGCCCCCTTTCTCTTTACGGCCGGAAACCGCCTTGGCGATCACGCCGCGCATCAGCAGGGCGAAAGCCGCCAGATAGATGATGACAGCGATCACGATGTCGATCGTCTCGGAGGAGTAAGCCGGCTGCATGGCAGCGCCGCCCACCTGGATGTAGCTGATGAACAGCGCCGAGAAGATGGTGCCGATGGGGTTAGAGCTTGCCAACAGCGCAACGGGGATGCCGTTGAAGCCCATGCCCAGGATGGATTTTTCGATAACGTACTGACCCGTGCCAGCCAGGTAGTAGATGCCGCCGCCGATGCCGGACAGCGCACCGGCGATGACCATGGACAGCACGATGTTGCGCTTGGCGTTGATGCCAGCGTACTGGGCAGCGTCGCGGCTGAGACCGCAGGCTTTCAGCTCATAGCCGAAGGTGGTCTTTTGCAGCACGACCCAGACGATCAGCGCGAAGATGATGGTCAGGATGATGCCGATGTTGATCCAGCTGGAATTACCGAACAGCCCGGCGAACGGGCCCTTGGGCAGGATGGCGCCGGGGTTGGCGGCAGACAGCGCCGCGGTACGGTCCGAGTTTGAAGCGCCCCAGCCGGAAGCCAGCATCTTGGGCGAGTTGGCCAGAATCAGGTTGACGAGGTACATGCCGATCCAGTTGAACATGATGGAGGTAATGACCTCGTTGACGTTAAAGTATGCCTTGAACAGGCCGGGGAAGATGCCCCAGATCGCACCGCCGATGGCCGCTGCCAGCAGGCAGACGAACCAAGGCAGCTGAAACTGGATGGCGCACAGCAGGGCGAAGAACGAGCCCATGGTGTACTGGCCAGGTGCGCCGATGTTGAACAGGCCAGTCTTGAATGCAAAGCCGACCGACAGGCCGCACATCATCAGCGGCGCTGCCTGATATAATACCTTGCCAAGCTTGTCCATGCTGGCAAAGCCGGTGGTCATCATAGCCTTCATGCCTTCCAGCGATGCGCCGGGGTTCAGCACCACCAGCAGGATAAAGCCCAGCACCAGGCCGATGACGATGGACAGCAAACTTGCCAGAACGCCTACCACGCCGGGGTTCTGCAAAAGCGGCTGTTTGGATTTTTTACTCATGCTTTCGCCTCCCCTTGCTTTTTAGCGCCTGCCATGTACAGGCCCAGTTCCTCAACCGTCGTGGTCTTGGGATCGAACTCGCCCACGATCTCACCCTCGTACATAACAAGGATGCGGTCGGACAGGTTCATGACCTCGTCCAGCTCCAGGCTGACGAGGAGAACAGCCTTGCCTTTATCGCGCTCGGCCACGATCTGCTTGTGGATATACTCGATCGCGCCGACGTCCAGGCCGCGGGTGGGCTGGACAGCTACCAGCAGGTCGGGGTCTTTATCGACCTCGCGGGCGATAATGGCTTTCTGCTGGTTGCCGCCGGACATGCTGCGGGCGATCGTGATGGGACCCTGGCCGCTGCGCACGTCGTACTGTTTGATGAGGCGCTCGGCATAGTCCATGACAGCACTTTTTTTGATGAAGCCGTGGTTCTGGAACTCCGGCTGCCAGTAGCGCTGCAATACCATGTTGTCGGCCACGGTGTAGTCCAGCACCAGGCCATGCTTGTGGCGGTCCTCCGGGATATGGCTCATGCCGTCCTTGGAGCGCTCACGGATGGGGGCGTGGGTGATGTCCTTGCCGTTGAGCTTGACCGTGCCGCCGGTGACTTTCTCCAGGCCGGTCAGGCCGTAGATCAACTCGGTCTGGCCGTTGCCTTCGATACCGGCCACGCAGACGATCTCCCCTGCGTTGACCTTGAAGCTGACGTTGCGGACGGCGTTGTTCTTGTGCGCCTTGCTGGGCACGACCAGGCCGTCCACTTCCAGGATGGTCTTGCCCGGCTTGCAAGGGGCCTTGTCGACAGCAAACTGCACGTCGCGACCGACCATCATGCGGGACAGTTCCTCTTTGGTGGTATTGGCAATATCCACGGTACCGATGCCGCGGCCCTTTTGCAGGACGGTGCAGCGGTCGGCAACCGCCATGATCTCATTCAGCTTGTGGGTGATGAACAGGATGCTCTTGCCCTCGGCCTTGAAGCCGCGCATGATCTCCATCAGCTCGTCGATCTCCTGCGGAGTCAGAACCGCCGTAGGCTCGTCGAAAATAAGGATCTCGTTGTCGCGGTAGAGCATTTTGAGGATTTCGACACGCTGCTGCATACCGACGGAGATGTCGCTGACCAGCGCATCAGGGTCGACTTTCAGGCCGTACTTCTCGCTGAGCTGCATGACCTTTTTGCGGGCAGCGTCCTTTTGCAGGAAACCATGGCGGGTATCCTCGACGCCCAGAATGATATTGTCAAGAACGGTAAAACATTCGACCAGCTTGAAATGCTGGTGCACCATGCCGATGCCAAGCGCGTTGGCGTCGTTAGGGTTCTGGATCTTGACCTCTTTGCCATTTTTCTTGATAACGCCTTTTTCCGGCTGATACAGACCGAACAGTACGCTCATCAGGGTAGATTTACCGGCGCCGTTTTCGCCCAGCAGCGCATGGATCTCGCCTTTGCGCAGCTGCAGCGTGACATCGTCGTTGGCCTTGATACCGGGGAACTCCTTGGTGATGTGCAGCATCTCGATAACGAAATTATCTGCCAATCGGTACACGCCCCTTTCTATTTTCATAGTATATTAATTTATATTAT
>OODK01000268.1_pt1 | contig 58415 bp, 45 predicted proteins | sample 1671371 | NCBI WGS metagenome assembly OODK01 (sample SAMN06348150, study PRJEB24527) | human gut metagenome | biome: human gut; feature: ankylosing spondylitis patient; material: feces | host: Homo sapiens | place: China | collected 2015-10 | reverse complement strand
CTATTTGAAGTCTTTCTATTATTATAATAAAAACTTCCTCTCAATTGTCCCTAACGCCGGACATGCGCTGTATTTTCATACAGAACTCCAAGGCAGGTTCACCTGTACATATGGAGATATCTCACACCACTGATATCTTCTCTGGGCCATTGACACAGACTACTGATCCTCTTCATCGTCATTCATGTTATTTAAATATGTTCGAAACCTCAAAAGGCTCTGAACAGTTACATTTTATGACAGCCGCTTCTTTTTGTCAAGATAACATCTTGCACTTCTCGTAAATTGATGCTATATTATGTGTCAGGGAATGAAGTTCTCCCTTGGGCAACCAGAACTGTTATGATGATCATAGCTGATGACTTCTACGATGAGTGAATCGCAGAAGTTATCAGCTTTTTTGCTTTTCATTCATTCGACATATTTTACTATTTCAGGAGGATTTTTATGTTAACATCTCTGTCCCTTATTTTTCTTGTTGGCCTCGCCATGGGCGCCATCTGCAGCAAATTAAAGCTGCCTCGCATCATCGGGATGCTGGCAACGGGTATCATCCTTGGGCCTTATGTACTTGATCTGCTCGATCCATCCATCTTGTCCATTTCTGCGGAACTCCGAAAAATGGCGTTGGTTATCATTTTATTAAAAGCCGGACTCTCTCTTAATCTCCAGGATTTGAAAAAAGTCGGTCGACCAGCCATTATGCTTTCTTTTGTGCCTGCTACGTTTGAAATCATTGGTTATATTCTTTTAGCACCTGTCATCCTCGGATTGACCCATACAGAAGCCGCTGTTATGGGCGCTGTTCTGAGCGCCGTATCTCCTGCTGTGGTTATTCCGCGTATGGTGCAGTTGATGGACAACAAATACGGTACCAATCAGGCAATTCCACAGATGATTATGGCTGGCGCCTCTTGTGATGATATTTTTGTCATCGTCCTGTTTACAACATTTCTAAGCATGGCGCAGGGTGGTGGTGTCAATCTGACCTCTTTCCTGAATATTCCAATTTCAATCATTCTTGGTATTCTTCTCGGTGCCATTGTCGGTTATGGACTTTATCTTTTTTTCGAAACCGCTTATGCCCGCAAACATTATGTGCGAAACAGTATGAAAGTGATAATTGTTCTTGGCTTCTCCTTTTTGCTGATTGCCATTGAAGGCTGGCTTGAAGGTAAAATTGCCATATCCGGCTTATTAGCCGTTGTCAGTATGGCCTGCGTCCTTAAAGTCAAAAGCATTGCTTTTGTATCCAAAAGATTATCTGAAAAATTCGGCAAGCTTTGGTTGGCAGCAGAAGTGATGCTTTTTGTCCTCGTTGGCGCTGCAGTCGATATCCGTTATACCTTAGAAGCCGGATTTGCAGCCATTCTCATGATTTTTGCCGCACTCTTCTTTAGAACCTTCGGAGTGCTGCTCTGTACATTCAAAACCCGCCTTTCTGTCAAAGAACGGCTCTTTTGTGTCATTGCTTATCTGCCAAAAGCAACTGTCCAGGCAGCTATCGGCTCAGTGCCTCTCGCTGCCGGTCTTCCATGTGGAAAAATCATTCTCTCCGTTGCTGTTATGGCTATCATTATCACTGCGCCACTCGGCGCACTTGGCATGGATGCCACCTACAAAAAACTGCTTTCTCATGCCGAATCATAAAATGCTTTAAGCCAAAACGAACCTCACTTCGACTGTGAGGTTCATTTTTAGGTATTCAAATAAGTTTCAATATCTCAGCATAATTCAGAACGGAAAAAGGTATAAACGCTTCCGGCATCTCTGAATGTTCGCCGATCATTTTCTCCATCCAGATCATGTCATACCATTTATTGAACTTGTAGCCACACTGCTTAAATGTTCCCACAAGTTCATACCCCAGATGTTCATGAAAATGCATACTGTCGTTGGTCAGATGTTCATCCTCCTGTTCCGTATAAGCAATACAGGCATAGAGATTACTGATATGCTGTTTCTTGAGAATCTTCTCGAGTGCCTGGTACAAAAGTTTTCCGCAGCCACTGCGTTTGTAGTCTTTATCCACATAAATCGACGTTTCCACAGCCCAATCATAAGCCTTTCTCTCATGGAAAATCGATACATACGCATAGCCGATGATATGGCCTTCCTGTTCAGCCACGATATAGGGATACCGCTTAAGAGTGCTTTCGATTCTTTCTCTGAATTCTTCTTCCGACGGTACTTCATACTCAAATGAAATCGCTGTATTTACCACTCAGCAGCATCCTTCGGTGTCGCCAATCTGATCATCACTGTTCTGTTCATCTTCTAATTCACTCCACTATGTATCATTATAATGATATCGACAGGACAGGATATAAATATTGTACTCGTCAATTTTATAAATTAATCTATCCTTTTCATTAATTCTCCGACTCCAAAATCCAGATAAATTGCCAATAAGAGGCTCTGGTTTTCCGATACCTTCATTACCATTCCGATCAATATCTTTTAATAATGTATTTATCTTCTTCAGTGTTTTTTTATCTTCAGTTTGCCAATAGATGTAATCCTCCCATCCATTTGAAGTAAACACTTTATTCATCATCCACCTCTGCCAATTCATGCTGTGAAAAATTTCCTGCTTCCAATTGCTGTTTAGATTGCATTAACCATTCAAAATTTGCTTTACTGCTGACAATGTGAACATTCTCCATTAAATTGTTGTACATTTCCTCAGACATCATGACGACATTTTTATTATTCTTCCGTGTAACAATTAATGTTTCATAATCATCTGTCACTTGATCCATGTATCGTTTCATATTATCACGTAAGCAAGTATAATTTACAGCCAACATTTCAGCACCTCCATTCTTCTATATTCTTATGATAACGTACAGTTTCCTGTACGTCAACAGAATTGTATCGACAAAATTATTTACATTCTCCTGCTTTAAAATGGGCTGTAATCTGTGATCCTGCAGGCACTTTAAATGCCAGATGCTTCTTTGTCACCGGATGATCAAATTCCAGATGCCATGCAAACAACGCCAGGTCAAACCAGCCTTTCTTATCCGTAAATACAGGATTATAGCGGGTATCTCCCCAAAGCCCTGCACCGGCATGGGCCATCTGGACACGGATCTGATGACGACGTCCTGTGATCAGATGGACATTCACCAGAGAATACTGCTGACCCTCCTCAAATTTTGTCCGTTTGACCTTATATTCAAGCACGGCTTTTTTGGCACCGGAAGTTTTGGCGTCCACCACCTCTGTTCTATTGGTCTTGCCGTTGCTGAGGAGCATATCTTCCAACCGTCCTTCTTTCTTCGGAAGGTTTCCCGTCAATACCGCCAGATATTCCTTGGTCATCTTATTATTTCGTACCTGTTCACTGAGCTTCGCTGCTGCCTGCTGCGTTTTGGCATACACCATCACACCACCCACTGGCTTATCCAGACGATGAATCACACCAATATAGGGCATTCCTTTGACTTTCTTCTGGCGTACAAGATAAGTCTTCAGCCAGCTGACCATATCCACATCCACCGACCGTTCTTCCTGAGAAGCCATCCCGGCTGGCTTGACAACAACAATGATATCTTTATCTTCATATAAAATTTTTACTTCTGTCATTTGCTTTCCCCTCATTTCTTTTGTTCCTATCATATCAGAAATACGCTTGCGATAAAAGCATTCCCTTATAAAAGTGACTTTTTTTGTTGTTATAACAACAGACTTATCGTACAAACTAAGATAAACTGATATTTAATAGGAGGAACGCATTTTATGGATACTTTACGCAATCTTCCAACTGACGCCCCCGCAAACCTGGCTTCTCTGATCGATATCCGTGAAGGCCGTGTCGTCAGCATGTCACTTTCTAAAAGTGACACCTGTCAAATCATGCTGATGGCTTTTGGTTCTGGTGAAAGTGTCAGTGAGGAAATTTATTTTGGTGATACCCTTTACACTGTACTTGAAGGCGAAATGCCACTTTTTATTGGCAATGCCAAATATCTGCTGAAAACCGGCGACAGTTTGATGATTCCATCTGGAACATCGCATGCGATTGGCGGTGCAGGCGGTTTTAAACTCCTGCAGATGACGTTACAGAAATAGATATATACATTCAAAGCATTTTATCCAAGGAGGATTATACAATGGAATTGATTAAAAATGTAGAAAAAGCAACCCCATTTTCAGTGGCAGACCAGGTTCAGTATGAAAACGGCAAAGTTGTCAGTCTGACACTTGCCCAGCAGCCAGCATCCGGCATGACACTTTTCGCTTTTGATGCCGGTGAAGCCATCAGCACGCATGCGGCAGGCGGCGATGCAATGGCTTTTGTTCTCGAAGGCGAAGCTGAGATTACGATTGACGGCACACCAAACCGTGTCACAGGCGGACATGCGATTATTTTGCCTTGTGGTGTTCCGCATGCCGTTAAAGCCATCACGCAGTTTAAAATGTTACTGACACTGATCAGAGAAGCCTAATCACCACTCATCTGACATATAACACAAAAAGCAGCCGTCATCTTTCGATGATTGCTGCTTTTTGCATGTTGCTTACTGATTACAACGCATCATTATTTCTGTTTTCTGGATCTCTTTCTGAGTTTTAATCCAAGACCACCAAGGCCAACAGAGGAAATAGCTGCGCCAAGTAATCCCATCACGCTGACAGGATCGCCTGTCTTTGGACTAGTTGTGCTGTTCTTATTTGTAGAACTATTTGTTGTATTGTTCTTATTGTTATTCGTATTGCTGTTATTATTGTTCTTGTTGCTGCTGTTGTTGTTATTCTTCTTGTCGTCGGTGGTTGTAGATGTTGCAGAAGCCTTCTTCAGACCATCAATTGCTGCCTGCAATGTCTTAGCCGCTTCATCTACAGATGTCTGTGATTCTTTTGCTTCAAGGGCTTTTTCAGCATTGGTTAATGCAGCCTGCATGGTCGTCCATGTTGTAGCTGTATAATCATTCTTATTGAGTCCCTTCGCTGTCGCAATCACTTTTTCAAGTGCCGCTGTATCCACATCCTCTGATTCAGCAGGTGTTGCCGCTTTCAATGCATCAATGGAAGCCTGAAGGCTTGCAGCTGCAGCATCAACCGCATCCTGGGATTCTTTTGCCTCAAGGGCTGCTTTGGCAGAAGTCAGTTCTGTCCGCATTGCTTTCCAGCTGTCTGCTGTATAATCCGCTTCTTTCAATCCCTCTGCTTTGGCAATAGTTGCTTCAAGCGTTGCTGTGTTGACTTCTGCTGGAGCAGGCGCCACTTTTGTTGTATAAGTGAAACTCTGTGGTAAATAACCAGTTGCACTTACTGTGATCTCAAATGTATCACCTTCTGCAAATGGTGCTGCATCTGTCTTTAATGTACCATCTTCATTAATAATAACTGTTGCACCGCGACCTGTTGCTTTGTAATCTGTACCATTGACATTGACACTTGTAATATTCTTGATGTAATCAGCAAATTCTTCATCTGCCGCATCTGCTGTCTTAACAAGTGCCTTCTTATCCGCATCATATGCAGCTGGCATTGCTTCTGTGTAAAGTTCAAATTCTGTTGTAATATCTGCATATTTGCCATTCTTATCAGAAATTGTTAATGTGTATTTACCTTTCTTTGCATTGCTGAATGTTAATACACCCTTCTGAACGCTTACTCCGTCAAGACCATCCACTTTATACTTAGCAGCATAATCCTTCGGAAGACCGGTTACAGTAACTTCTGTCTTGCCTGCTGTAACAGCTGCATTGGCTACTTCAAGGTCATGTGTGAATTTAACCGGTACATAAATATTCGCAAGTGGAATATTGTACATGCCTTTATCTGTATAGCAGGTAACAGAAGTAATGGTCTGACCCATCATTGCTTTATAATGAGCAGATGAAGTCGGGCACCCATGAACAGATTCTGTAAAGCCTGTTGACCAAGCCAGTTCTTTCATTTTCCAGATGTTTTCAAGATGACGCAGACCGTAGCTGCTGCCCTCTTTTGTATTGATCACAACACCATTGATTTTTGTTGCGCCATGCTCTGTCAGTTTATCGCGAAGGCCATCAATATCTAACTGATAATCGCCGTATTTTGTCTCTGTTGACAGTTCTGCGCTTAAGCCTTCCAGTGTTGTCACATTGCCGACTGTCTTACCGAATGTCAGATTGCCATCTTTATCAACCGAGACTTCCTTGTAGTAAGATGGAACTTCTGTCAGATTATAATATGCATAATCTTCATTCTGGAAGAGTGCATCTTTGCCTGTATAAGTTGTTGTACTTGTCTGTCCTTTGATTGTAACTGTGATATCAACAGAATCACCATCTGCTACCAGTGTATATTTGGACATATCCATATCATCCGTTACTTTAACAGGGAATGTGATACCGTCAATCTGACTGCCGTCCGCATTTGTGTGATAAGAACCACCTGCTAGAGATGCTGTTCTTGTCTTATTCAATGTGGCTGATGTAACTGCATCTACATCCACATCATTTTTCACTTCCGCTTTGTAGAATGCTGAATATGGGATGTTCATCAGGACATACTGGTATTTCAGGCTTGCAATCGCATTATTTAAATGCTCTGTCGCTTCATTTACCATATTCTGTGTATGCTTTCTGTCAAGTTCTGTTTCTGCTTCCTCTAATTCGCTTTCTACACTGCTCCAGCTCTTTGCTGTGTAAAGTTCTTTGTTCAGTCCTTTTGCTTTTTCAATTGCAGCTTCCAGTTCACTTGTATCTGTCACAGGATTCGCTTTGGCAATATTTGCTTCTGTTGCCTGGAACTGGTAGGTCACATCTTCATATCCAAGGGCAGTCACTGTAATTGTCCAGTAGCCTGTACCATCTGTACCTGCAGGCAATGTGCATCTGAGAGAATCTGTCAGGCCAAGCTGAATGCCCATTGATTTATGCATCCAGTTATCAGCTGCAAACTTTGTACCATAAGTTGCCAAGGCATTCTTATATGTACTGTCTGAACCATAATATGTCCACTTCACAGCCTGCATATTTGCGGCAAGATCACCATAGTCTCCTTTCATATCTACACGAAGGAACTCACCATATTTTCCTTCTCCTTCCTGAACTGTCAAGCCAACATCAGTTGCAGAAGGTGCTGTCTTTAATGCCTGATCTTTAATACCGGATTCTGTACCTGCGGCTTTCGCAGAGAAGCTGAAGGAGCCATCTGAATTCTTAGTTGCTGTCTTAAGGCCATTTGTTGCAGCTGTTACTTCTGCTTCCAGACCATTATAGCTGCTCAGTTTGTTTTCTGAAAAGCCACCTGACAGTGTACCGCCATTTTCGACTACATCATATTTTGCTTTGAAAGCTTCATAATCGTCTTTTGCAACTTTGACCGGCACATATTTAAGACCTGTCACATGATGCTTAGTCAGTTTTGTTGTTGTGCCATCTGCTTCTGTAATTGTTCCGCGGTTAAATGTAATCTCACTGCCATCTGTCAGCACTGCTTTTGTTGTTTTACCTTCAGATTTCCAGTAAGAAATCTTGTATTCCTTACCATTTTCTGCTTCAATCACATCTGTGCACTGGAAACTTCCTCTGTGAAGACCATGATTGGCTGTTGCTCTTGTAACAGTATCAAAAGCACCCTTGTCATACTCATCACGAAGGTCATATTCATTGGAAGAAGACGCATCACCTGCGGCCTGAACACCTTCGGCTGCCCAGTATTCTGCCCAGCTAAGGCCTGCATAAACATATGTATAAGGATCTGCAAAGTTATAAGTAAATGTATAATCTTTTGCATAACCTGTTGCTTTTACAACAATTTCAAATTTCTTACCATCTTTGGCATTCTTAAATGGAGTGGCAGATGTATCAATTGAACCATCTTCCTTAATAATCTTTACTGCGCCTTTTCCTGACGCTGCATAAGACTGACCATCCACAGATACTGATTCAATATTTTTAATATAAGCTGCCAAATCATCTTCTGTATAATTTTCAGCTGCAACAAGCGCTGTCTTGGCTGCATCAAAAGTTGCAGGTACTGCGTCTGTTGTCAAAGTAAATGTCGTGCTGAAATCAGCATATTTTTTACTTTTATCTGTAACCGTCAATGTATATTTTCCGATTTTTGCACCGGACGCTGCATAGGTCAATTTATCGCCATCCACTTTCACATTGTCAAGTCCTGCCACACTGTATTCCGGATCATAACCTTTCGGTAACTCAATATTCACTTTTGCTTCACCTGATGCGACATCTGCATTATCCACTTTCAGTGTATAATCTGCTTTTACAGGAACATATACACTCATAGGGATCTCATAGATACCTGCATTTGTGTAATAGGTTACTTTACTGATTGTCTGTCCCATCATTGGAACATAATCCTTATACTGAAGCTGGTTGCCGTGCGCTGTTGTCACAAAACCTGTGCTCCATGCCAGCTTAGATATTTTCCAGATATTCTCTACATGACGAAGGCCATAGCTATCGCCTTCCTTTGTTCCTACAACAACACCATACACTGTTGTAATATCATCTGGCAAACCTGAAAAATTCATCTGATAATCACCGTAGTTTGATGAAGTTCTGAAATCCGCAGTCACATTACTCAGTGTCTGTACTTTCGCGCCTTCTGCTTTACCAAAGCTTAAAGAACCATCTTCATTAACAGTCGCTTCCTTATAATATGAAGGCACCTCGCTCAACATATAATAAGAGTAGCTTGGGCTTTCAAATAACGCATCTTTGCCTTCATAAGTTGTTGTTGTCTCCTTGCCTTTCATTGATACGGTAATATCAACTTTACTGCTGTCTGTCACCTGAGTCAGCTTGTCAAGAGCAGACGCATCCTCAAGCTTAACAGGATAAACAATGCCCGTAATATCTGAACCATCACTGCTCACATGATAAGAACCTGCAGCAAGGCTGGATCTTGTCTTATTTAATGTTGCTGATGTTACAGCATCTACATCATCGTCACCTTCTGCTGCATAGAATTTGTCATAAGGAATATTCATTAATACATAAACTTCCTTTGCCACTGCATTCTTTTCAAGAGCATCAATAGTCTTTGTCAGTTTTGTTTCTGCTGCATCTACCTTATCCTGACTTTCCTTTGCTGCAAGCGCTGACTTTGCTTCTGTCAGAGCTGTCTGCATTGCCTTCCAGCTATCTGCAGTATAATCTACTTCTTTAAGTGCGTCTGCCTTTGCAATAGCTGCCTCAAGTTTTTCGGTGTTGACTTTTACCTCTTCTGGTTTCTTTTTAAGGTCACCAATTGCTGCTGTCAACTTGCCTGCTGCTGTGTCTACTGTATCCTGGCTTTCCTTTGCTTCAAGCGCTGACTTTGCTTCTGTCAGAGCTGTCTGTAATTTAGCCCAGCTTTCTGCTGTATAATCTGCTTCTGTGAGACCTTCTGCCTTTGTAATAGCTGCTTCAAGGTTGGATGTGTTGACTTCAACTGGTGTTGTAGCTTCTTCTGCCTTAGCAAGTGCATCTGTTGCCGCTTTTTTGATTGCGTCTTTAGTACGTGTTGCACCTGTAACTGTATCCCAGGAAGCAATATTCTCTGCAGTCGCTGCCTGTCCTAACAGAATCGTCTTAATGCCTTTGTTTTTATTCGAATTGGAATTATACGCCTTGTTAAAATAGGTAGAATTAACAGAATCATAACCCGCACCAGGTGTCACAGTAATGTCTTTGAACTTGCCGTCTTCAACCGTGAGGGATACTTCCACTTCGTATTCATCCCATTCATTATCATTTTCATCATCTTCTGCTGTTCGACTTACATGTGCTGTTGCTTTATATGTTCCATCCTTCGCAACCTGTCCCCCAGTCACCGCAAATGCAGTTGTCGGGCAAACGCCGGCTGTCATTGCTGCAATCATCAGACCGGCCAATGTCTTATTAATTAATTCATTCTTTTTCATATCGTCCTCCTTGTAAGTATGAAATTTGTATTATGAAATTAATATAAATTCGACTCAAATCGAGCCATTTATTAAAAATCAGCGTTAGCACACGCTAATCATTAATCCTTTTTATGGAGCTGTCTGCCAATGGCAGCCCAGCCCCTGTTCTTTGATTTAATAACTCATTCTCCAGCGATTTCGCTTTCGTCAATGCTTAAATTCCCAGCCAGATAAACAGACCAAGTAAAATCAATGCCCTGATCATAGTAAATACCACTTCATTACCTTTTATTCCCTGCAGTCCGCAATGGATATTCATCCGCGGGCAAGTATCAATACATTTCTGGCACAGGAAACAGTCACCGCTGACATCCAGCGAACCGGTCTCCGGCAGACCGATGTCTGACGGGCATTGTTTTGTACAGGCACTGCAGCCTTTGATACACTGTTCCCGTTCTCTCTTAAGGGTGAAGAACGGCAGCATCGGCAGTAATGAGAACACCGCCCCCATCGGACACAGGAACCGACAGAAAAATCGTTCCTGAACCGCCATGCCAATCATAATCAGCAACAGCAGAACAATTCCAAGAAGATAGCCGCCTAACTTAAAGTTAAAAGCATGTAACATCGAGAAAACATCCCACGGACTGTATCCTTGTGTCTGACTGTATACCCCTTTGAAGCAAAGGAGTACAATCGCGACCAGCACAACGTATTTCACCATTGAGAGTTTTGAAGTCACTGTTTCCGGCAGTTTCACCGGCTTTTTCTTGATTTTTTTGCAAATCCACACATAGACAAAGTGCACCGCATCCCCAAAACTTCCGAATGCACAGGCGAATCCACAGAAGAAACGCCCGAATACAATGGTATACAGACACAGGACAATCAGTACCGACACAAAAGAAGTCAGACCAATTTTTTCTCCTGCACCCAACTGTGTGAAAATATATTTGACGCCTGCAAAAGCGGCTGTATAAGCTGAAGGCAGAAACAGGAAATATAAAAGCTGTATGATTGCCCGAAGCCAGCCGTGCATCTGCTTGCGCTGCTTTTTTGTAAGATGATGTATATCGATTTTGCTCATTTATTTTGCCGCCTCTTCCAATGCCTGCGCAACTGCATTTTTTATACCTGTTGAACTGAATGTTGCTCCGCTGATCGTATCTACATCTGCGCTCTGTGCATCAATAATTGTCGGGATAATATCCTCCGCCATGGAAAGATAAGCGCCATCCTCCTTTTCTGCTGATACAATACTGATATCTGTAATGGAACCGCCCTCAACGGTGACTTCCACCTGAATGGTTCCGCCAAATCCCTGTGCCTCGCCTTTCCAGATGCCATCTTCATAACTGCTGCCTGCCGCATCCTCCTGGGACTGCATGACAGACTGCTTATATAAATTGGCACTTTCCAGGTCTGCTGTCAATTTCGCAATCTGATCATCCTTATCCCGCAGTGTCAATACAGTGTTATACCCTAGCAACAATGCGACAATGAGAACCAGATTCACCATTCGAACCCAAAATGTTTTCATCTCTATTTACCTTCCTCTGCCAGTTTTTTTGCTTCATCCAGTGCTTTCTGGCAGCCTTCGATAATCGCATTGGAGGAACAGGTTGCTCTTGCAACTGTATCAATGCCTTCCGGCATACCTTTTTCTGTAATTTGTGTCACCACACCCACATACCTTGAAGTACCCTGGGCCGCTTTTTTTATATAGCTGTCATTGTCACTGCCTCCATCACCGCTGATACCCGAAATATCTGTAATTCTGTCATTTTCAATTCTGACCTTCATAGTCAGATTATAAGCTGCAAAATCTGCATCTGCATCTGGTTCGCACACAACAGAGACGGTATAAATGCCATCTGCATAGGTTCTATTTGCCGGTTTCTCTGTCTCAGTTTCTCCCGGTTCTGTCTCATCTGTTTCTTCCGGTGTCCGCTTTGCAGCCTCTAATGCCTTCTGGCAGCCTTCGATAATTGCATTAGATGAGCAGGTGGCTCTTGTCACTGTATCAATTTCCTCAGGACTGCCTTTTTTAGTAATCTGAGTCACCACACCCGGCAATTTGGAAGTACCCTCTGCTGCGCATTTAATGTAGCTGTCATTGGATGAACCACCATCACCGACAATGTCTGTGACTGCTGTAATTTTATCATCTTTGATATGAACGGTCATGGACAGATTGTAAGCTTCAAAATCCTGATCTTCATCCGGTTCACACACAACAGAGACGGTATAGGCGCCATCAATATAAATGCTGTCCTTATTGTCTGTCTCTGTTTCACTTTCCGTCTCAGTTTCAGTTTCTGTCTCTGTCTCCGTTTCCGATTCTGTCGGCTTACCGCTGTTACCGTTTTCAGCTGCTTTGAAAGCTTCCCTCAGGGCTTCTATAATACCGTTGGAGCTGTAGGTTGCTCCAGACACAGTGTCTATACCTGACAAATCTGTTGACTGGTTTTTCAGAACTTCGTTAATAATACTCTTGGCTCTGTTAAAGAAAGCCGCATCATCTTCACACTCTGTCACCAGTATGGCTTTGATGGTCTTATCCTGGATCACAACAGCCAGCTGGATATCTCCGGCATAGCCCTCGCCTGTACCGTAATAAATTCCCTCTTTATAAGGTATTTTTCCTTCGACAATTGTCGAATTATTGTTGCTGTTGTTATTATCATTATTGTTATTGTCATCATTACTGTCATCGGCATCATTTGAAGAGCCATTAACTGCTGCCTGTTTCAGCGCCGCACGTACCGCATTAATAATACCTCTGGAGCTGTACGTCGCTCCGGACACTGCATCCACGTTGGTACTCTGAGAACTGATGATATTCGGAATCAATCCCTGAGCCTGACTCATAAAACTACTGTCATCATTATGGCTGACCACACTGATATTGCTGATTTTCCCATCAGCAATCACCACCTCAACCTGTACTTCGCCATTAAATCCGGTACCGCTGCCATAGTAGGTACCGTCTCTCCATGTCTGATTGGAATCATCCACCGTTTCAATAGATGGCGAACTCTGGTTACTGCTGCTTGCCGTTGTAGCCGGTGTGCTTGTATCCTGCTCTCCGGTCAGGGCATTCTTTACAGCACTGATGATACCGTTGGAGCTGTAGGTCGCCCCCGACACCACATCCACATCCAGTGTCTGTCCGGCAATGATCTTATCAATGACACCCTTGGCCCTGTTAAAGAAAGCCTCATCATCCTGGGTACTGAGAATATTGATTGCCACAATACTTTTATCCTTAATTTCCACAGAGACAGAGACAGTCCCTGCAAAGCCGGTACCACTGCCTTTATAAAAGCCATCTGCCAAATCGAAGTTTCCCTTCTTGGCCTGCTCAGTTTCTTCTGTTTCCTGCTTTTTCTCTTTTGCATCAGCCTCGGCACTCTGAAAGGTTTCCGGCTGCTCCACCTCATAGACAGGTGCTGCATAACCTTTCAATGCCATAGCGACGCATCCCACGACCGCCACTGTTGCCAGCATTGGCATATAATTGCCAAATCTTTTCCATCCTTTCATTTTCCGTCATCCTCTTCTATTTTTTTATGATTTCAACTTCTCTATCGGATGTAAAACTATCCTTAATGCCTTCTGAAACATAAAGCTTCTCATCATCCGTCAAAAGAATCATATCAAACTCATCACTGTGCGCTTTCCAGTAATCAACGGCTTTGTCCTTACCCATTACAAATAAAGATGTGGAAAGGCCGTCTGCCAATGTACCATCAGTACTGACAATGGTTACAGAAACCAGTCCGTTTTCTGCAGGATATCCTGTTGCCGGGTCAATAATATGATGATAAGTCACACCATCTTTTTCAAAGTAGCGCTCATAACCGCCGGATGTAATAATGGCCTTATCCTTTGCCTCAAGAACCCCCAGATACTCATCTTCTGAATCAGGACTCTGTACCGCTACACGCCACAGACTGCCATCCGGCTTAGTGCCAAATACCTGCGCATTGCCGCCTAAGTTGACCAGTCCGCTTGTTACACCTTTTTCCCTGTAAATGTCCATAATCCTGGATGATGTATAGCCCTTTGCAATACCACCGAGATCAATCTGGACACCGTCCTTTTTGAAGCTGACGGTTGAAGTCTCCTTGTCATAGTCAATCAAAGAAGGATCAGCCAGTTCCAGCGTTGCCTTCAATATGTCTGTATCCGGCACCTGATAATTACCGTCAGTAAATCCCCAGGCCTTCATCACCGGGTAAATCGCCACATCAAAAGCACCATTTGTACTCTCATATAGTTCCAGAGAACGCTCCATCAAAAGAGCGCCGTCTTCTGACAGCTGTCCGCCGTTATTCGCATTAATCTGACCAATCTCGCTGTCTTCCTTTCCTGTGGACAACAGTGCATCCAATCGTGTAATCTCATCTACTGCTGCTTCAACAGCCGCATCACCGTTAGGGCCATAAGCCTTCACTGTCATATAAGTATCCATGGCAAAAACATCTCTGACCGCCTCTATATCATCAGAAGCATTTTCTGAAGTCAGTTCCGAAGATGTGACAACGTTTTCAGAACTCACCTCAGAAGAGGTCGCTGTTTCCGTTGAAACATTTCTCCCGGAACAAGCTGTCAAAATGGCAATTACCACAGATATCATAATAGTTCTTATTATTTTCTTCATCCATAATATCCTTTCATTCAGTTAGGTTCTGCTAACGATTAGTATTTTATCGTGTAAAAAAAAAGCTGTCAATTAAAAAAGCCGCTAAACATGCGGCTTAAATGATAAATTCTCTTAATAGGATTTATCAATAAAATTTTCTCAGTTACTTTAAATTAGTTGATAACAACTTATCATTAACAGTAACGTAAATCATTTTCATTTATTTTCTTTACCAGCTCTCAACCATGGCGATATTCGAAATCCCCCCACGACATACAAAAAGCCCCGCGGCCAAAGCCGCAGGGCAAACATAATACATCTGGTATGAAATTATGCGTTTGCTTTCTTAATCTGTTCGATCATGATAGGGATGATAGTGAACAGGTCACCAACGATACCATAATCAGCAACATCAAAGATAGGTGCATCTGGGTCTTTGTTGATTGCTACGATGCAATCAGAACCAGAGATACCAGCAGCATGCTGGATAGCACCGGAAATACCACAAGCGATGTACAGCTTAGGACCTACAGTCTTACCTGTCTGGCCTACCTGATGAGCACGTGGAATCCATCCTTCATCAACAGCTGCACGGGAAGCACCAACTGTAGCACCCAGTACGTCTGCTAATTCACGGATAACACCAAAGCCTTCTTCTGAACCTACACCACGACCACCGGATACGATGATTTCAGCTTCCTCAAGGTTAACAGCTGCAGCAACTTCTTCGATTCTTTCGATCAGTTTTGTTCTGATCTGATCAGCTGCTACATGAATGTCTTCACGTGTGATTGTGCCTTCTTTGCCTTCAACAAGTTCAGGTTTCTTGAATACACCTGGACGAACTGTACCAAGCTGTGGTCTGTTATCCGGGCAAAGGATCATAGCCATCAGGTTACCGCCAAATGCAGGACGTGTCCAAACCATGTTGCCAGCTTCTGCATCATAGTCAAGACCTGTACAGTCAGCTGTAAGACCTGTATTCAGATCACAAGCCATCTTAGGACCAAGGTCACGGCCGTTGTTGGTAGCACCGATCAGGATTGCTGATGGTTTATGCTTGTCAACAAGTGTCTTCATAGCGATGCTGTATGCATCTGTTGTATAGTTAAAGTATTCGTCGCCTTCAACGAGAATAGCTTCGTCAGCACCGTATTCGATTGCTTTCTTAGCGATATCTTCAACCTTACCGCCGATAACAACTGCAACAAGCTTAGCGCCCATCTTATCTGCAAGTTCACGGCCTGGATTAAGAAGTTCGTAGCCAACTGGCTTTACTTCATTCTCTTCTGTCTCTACAAATACCCAAAGATTCTTATATTCTTCAAAACTCATGCCCATATCCTCCTTACAGTACTTTGGCGTCTACAAGCAGATCAACAAGCTTAACTGCTGATACTTCAACTTCGCCTTCATTAACCATTACACAGTTCTTATTCTTCACTGGTGTAAAGGTCTTTCTAACCTTTGTAGGGGATCCTTTAAGACCGCAGCGAGTCAGGTCGATATCTGGAATATCTTCTGATGTGATAACAGTAATCTCTTTTCTCATAGCTGCCATCTTGCTCTTGATAGATGGATATCTAGGATCAAATTCAGTCTTAACAACTGTTACGATTGCCGGTTTCTGAACAGAAATCATATCGTAACCTTTGTCGCTTTCTCTCTTAACGATGATATCATCGCCTTCTACAGAAACTTCTGCTGCATATGTAACCTGTGCAAGACCCATATGTGCTGCAATTTCAGGACCAACCTGACCTGTATCACCATCGATAGCCTGTTTACCAGCAAGGATGAGGTCAAATTTGCCTTCTTTCTCTTCGATAGACTGGATAGCTGAAGCTAAGATGTAGCTTGTAGCCAGTGTATCAGAACCGCCGAATTTTCTGTCGCTGCAAAGATATGCTTTGTCGCCGCCAACTGCGAGACACTCTCTTAATGCATCCTTTGCCTGATCTGGACCCATGGATAATAATGTAATCTCTGTGCTTGGATCTGCGTCTTTGATTCTTGCTGCAACTTCAAGTGCGCATGCATCAAATGGATTGACAATACTTGGTACACCTGCACGAATCAGTGTATTCGTTACTGGATCGATCTTAATCTCTGCAGTATCAGGTACCTGTTTTACACATACTAAGATTCTCAAAATAAATACCTCCTTATTTCAGTAAGCTTCTTAATCACACATATTCATACCAGATTAAATATGTAATGAATCTCTCAGAAACGCCACTATATACATCCTACACGTTTTAGAATGTTTTGTCAAGATTTTGACCAACTTTTCAACGTTCCAAAAAGTAAGTTTTTTATTCCCAAAATTCATTAATTCCGCTATTTTATTGAAATTCGTCGAATTTTTTTTGTAAAAAAAGCACAGTTGACTTTTCATAATAAATTCAAAATCAGTCAAAATTGCACATAGTATACAATAGTTTCTACCTATATTAATTACCATGCAAAATATTTTTATTTCCTGTCGGCAATCAAATGTTCGAATATTTGTGACAACTCAGTTATTTTTTTGTCGGGCCAATTTTTTTAGGTATAATTCCACAGATATCTAAATCTGCTTTAGTCCGGTATGTTAATGTTCTTAAAGTCCTCCGGCTGAAGCATGAACATGGCTGCTTCTTCGTATTTATTGTCAAGAACAGTCATGAAAAGATTCTTCATGTTGCGCTTTTCGAGGCTGGCAATCGCTTCCTCAATAATGGCCATGATATCTTCATAATCAACCGAATAGCCATCCTGCATACGTTCACGCAGCAATGTCTTCAGCGAAGCTGCTCCCGGCCCTGAGATCTCATAGCCTTTCTTCTTGGCGTATCCCTCTGCCAGCTGAACAAGTTCATTCTCATTGTACTTGCCAATATGAATGATATTCAGGAACTTGCTGTGAAGAACCGGATATTTTCTGAATAATTCCTTGATCTTATCCTCTTCGCCTTCCAGAACAATGGCTACGTCCTGATTGTCCTGCTGAACAAAATCAACAATAATGCCCGCGGCCTTATCATCCAGCATATCTGCTCCATCAATGATCAGGCAGCCGCCTTTCAGTTTCTCAAAGATCATAGAAAAATCCCGGCCATTCAGATCCTGTGCCGTTGCTCGGACAAGCTTGTTCTTATCACAGATGCCATATGTATTCAAGGCCTTTGCAATACCAATGGCGATCTGGGACTTGACGCTCATATCATAACCGGTTACAACAAAGTTAATATCATACGGTGCCAGCAAGTCCATATTGTCAAGTGCCGGATCTTCAAACTTGGTGAATGTCTTCGCCAACTGACTCTTAATACTCTCTACACCTGTCACCGTGCCGAAAATATCCAGAACTGTATCAGAGGCATGAATATCATCCGAGATCTCATCCTCCTCGTCATCTTCATCCTCTTCTTCGTCCGCCGAATCATTCTGACTGCTGCAGTCATCCTCCGAGATCACTTCATCTTCGTCATCATCTTCATCTTCGTCATCATCATCTATCAGCTCATCTTCATGGACTTCACCGGCGATGCCAAACAGATCATCCAATGTATCCTCTTTTGTCTCCGGAATGACTTCATCCTTCTCGTCATCACCGTCTATGATAATTTCATCTTCCGCAGCTGCAGCTTCTGGTGCTTCATTCTCTGAATCATCATCATCATCGATAATAACCGTATCCTCTGACTCACCATCATCATCCACAATGATCTCCTCTTCACTGTCCTGGCTGCGTGTGTAATCCGCAACAAGATCTTCACCCATCAGTTTGCCGAAGAAATCTGCATCCTCCTCGCTGAGTCCCTCTGTAGAAATCGCTGCATCTTCGGCTTCTTCTGATTCCGGCACTTCTTTCTCCGGTGCATCCTCTGCCACCGTATTCTCTGACATTTCCTCAACAGGCATTTCCTCATGAAGGAAAATATCTTCATCCTTCTCGCCTGCCTGACTCTCCTGGCTCTGGGCGGCAGTGATCGCTGCAGCAGCCAGTTCGATCTCGTCAGGCTTTTCCCCTTTTTCTTTGGCCAATTTCAGAGTAGACCAGTCAAAATGCTTCTCTTTCTCTTTCTCTTTCTTGCCAAACATCAATGAGCTGAACAGATGGGCAATATGAGACTTCTCATTTTCTTCATCCGGTTGTTCTGCTTCACTGTCTTCATCAGCAGACTCCGCATGCCCGTCATCAGCTGCTGTATTTCCATCTGCATTCACCGTTTCACTGTCTGTATTTCCCGCATCAACGGCCATTGCCGCATCCTGCGTCTCTTCACCTTCAGCGCTTCCCGCCGACTCTTCATTTTCTTCTAATGTCGGCTCTTCATTTTCTTCTAATACCGGCTCTTCCACAATCACTTCATCCCGAAGTGTGTCCTCTGTCACAGCTGTTTCGACAATCGGTTCATCTGCCGCTTCAGGCGCTGCCCCATCCATTGCCCGCTGAATAAGATCAAGATCAATGCTTCCCTCATAATCCGCACCGGCAAAACCCTCAATGCCCATCTCTGCACCTATAGATTCTGTCAGCTGCTTCTCATGGGCCGCACGCTGTTCTTCCTCAACGCGATGCTGTTCAACCGTTGAAATCTCCGGCAGCGGCTCACCTGTCAATTTACATTTCAGCGCAATGGCCTTATCCACATATTCTCCATGGCCAAACCACAGCACGATCTCATCACATTCATGAATGCATTTCTTCGTCTCACCGCTGGCCTCATATAAAGTCGCCAGCTCATAAGCCCACTCCTCTATGTATTCATAATCCTTTAACTTCTCAAGGGTATCGATCAAAACAGAAAGACGTTCCCCTTTGCCCTTATCCAATCTGTATCTCAGAATGTAGCGATGCAGATCTCTGGATGCCACACCAATGAACTCTTTATAATAATATTCTGCCTCAGAATACTCACCTTTATCAATATACAACGTTGTCAGCAGATCAAGGATTCGTCTTGTATTCGGATTCTTCTCATAAACACGCAGAAGAATCTGTTCTGCTTCATCATAACGCTTCAGGCCCATATAAACTTCACCGACCAGGCAAAGGATAGAGATATTGCGGATCTTGCTGACTTCAATCTCATCCAGAACCTTCATGGCTTCTTCATAACGCTCCTGCATCACAAGGGTCTTGATCTGCTTGGTCAGCGCGCCTTCATTTATCTTATTATTCTCCAATTTATTCATCTCCTCACTGCAAAGCCGTCGGCTCCGCTAAGGGCATTTTAACACACAAGTAAACACTTGACAACTAACGCCCTAAACAAAGTCAAAAACTTCCTGCTCATAATTAATCTTCACATATTCCATTTCGTCAATCTTCACATTGGAGTGATAATCTACGACGATCGTCTGCTGACGATGATTCATCAGCTTCTGTCCCAAAACATAATTGACATCAAATTTACCTGTAATTGCCGGCGTTGCACCTCTTGCCGGAACAATCAACTGTACATCATTGGTTTTTAATAAGGCAAAAATAGGCTCCCAGATATAAATATCCTTGGCTGCGCCAAATGGATTATCAATAAACAGGACTTTCCTGAGATGCTCACCTGCAGCCGCGCCTGCATGAATAGCTGAAATATAATGGATCACTGCAATCAGGAACTGAATATAAATTCCCTGGGACTGCCCTGTACTGCCCACCGCCTCTTCATACTTCAGATAACGACTTTGGCTGGCAATTCTCTCTCTCTTGTAGAGTGTCAGCCGAATGGCATTCATATCTGTTACAATCACCGAAAACAGCCGCTTCCAGGCCAACTGTTGCCGGATATAGCGCATTTTCTCTTCCTGCGTTCCAAGGGTATCCGATTGATTAACAATATCATCAATATAAGCAGACATTTTCTCTTTGTAAAAATTCTCTTTAACATAAGGGATGGTAAGGCCGACCATCTGAATCTGCTCGTTATCCATGACAATCGCAGACATCTTCGGCAGTTTATCCAGTTCCATCCGGATGTTCTGACAAATCTGAAGACACTGGCTTTCAAAACTGTCCTTGATGCTGACAAGGTCTTCCATGTTTTTTCCGACACGCTCTTTCTCTATACGGATCAGGGCAATGGTTTCCTCAATTTCCTGCATCACTCTGCCTGCCGCTTCTGCATTCTCCGGAAGGCTGAGATGTTCACGAAGTTCTGCCGCCAGACCTTCTGCACCTAACTGATGCAGTTCTGACACTGCTTTGGCTTTGTCCTTTTCAAACGCATCTCTTTTTGCAAAATACTGGGACTGCATCTGCTCATAACGTCTCAGAAGTTCCTCATATCTGCGCTTCAATCCGATCTGCTCATCCAATGTTTCTGTTGTCAGATTTTCCTGTACATGGCAAAGCTTCATCAAGCGTTCCACATCATGCCTGATTCCCTCCAGCGCATACAATTCCTTTGTCAGACGCTCAATACGTCCAGTCAGCGAACGATACTCCGCCGAAGTATTTTCATAGAGCTGACGCATATTCTCCACGTAAGATTCATAACTCTGATCATTTAACGCCACCTCTTTATAGGCACCGTATTTTTCCTCAATCACATTGACTGCCTGAGCAACACTGCCGTACAGACGATTCTTGTCCGCTTCAATAGCCGTCAGCTGCTGCCGCATATTATCGGCCTGCTGTGCCATATTCTCAAGGTCCTGCCTGATCTGACTGATATTCTCAGCCGCTGTCTGATAAATCTGGCCATCCGCCCGCAGATTTTCCATATGCGCCATCTGGAGATTTCTATCGGCAATACTCTTTGTCAGACGCTCCATAGAACGTGCATAGCTTTCCATCAGCTGCTTTTTGTCATCCAGATCCATATGTTCTTTCTCATAAGCGTCACGAATGCCATAAAAGGCCGCCCGCAGCGCATCATCCGTCAAATCTTCCGACACCTGTCCTTCCGACGGCTGTTCACCCAAAAGCTGCTGTCCGTCTGTTTCAACAGCATAAAGCTTCCAGTTGTCTTCCCAGTCTTTTATCAGCAGATCTTTCTCGCTGACTGTATGTTCACACACTTCCGACTGTTCCTGCATTTTGGTGCGCAGCAAAGTTACAGTCTGTTCTTCCTCCTGCTTTTTTGCCGCCAATTTTCCATATTTCTGTCTGACTTCTTCGATCAGATGCTTTGTCTCAGTCAATGCTGTATTGACATCCCGCAGTGACTCAAGTACCGCATACTGCTCTTTTGCCGTCTCCGCCTGCTTCCCGGCTTCCTCAATACTTACAGCATCCCCGGACAGCTGTCCATCCAACTGCTGTATCCGGTCTTTGATCAACTTCTGTTTCTCCAGAAGCGCCAGCTCTTTCTTCTGGTTTTCCCGAAGCGCTTGTCTGTTTTCTTCCTTTTTGCTATCATAGACAAGGAGAAAGCTGCTCACTGACTCCATATCTTTTTCATAGGTCTGCTGCTGATCCTCCATTCGGGCAATCACCCGCTGAAGTTCTGTCAGCTGCTCCCGGCTCTGTGCGCATACTTTATGACGCATATTTTCATCCAGATAGAAACTGCTGCCTTTTCCGGCAAAAAGCAGTCGGCTCTTCTCCACCGGCTCCTCTTCAGAAAGTACCGTTTCAAGACTGACCACAGGAATCGCATGCTCCCCGAAATCTTTTTCCTTTAAAAGTTCATCCGCCGCTACTTTTGCAAAACCATCTTTTAAAATCACTGTGTACGGCAAAAACGGCATCCGTGCAAGCAGTGCACGCCGCTCTGCATCATTTGTTTCCTGAAGATACTGAGCCCCATAAACACAGGTAAGGCCATGGCATGTTCGGATATAATCCATAAAATCCTGAACATCCGCAGGTATACGCATCAGCCCGCCATCTTCCAACTGATGAATTTTTTCTTTCAGTGCAGCTTCCTGTCTCTGACGTTCTTCAATATCACACACAAGCTTACGATAGCGTGCAAACAAATGCTCCTTGAGTAAACCGGCTTCTGTCACCTGATAGACCTGAAGCAGTTTGGCGATCTGCTCATATTCCCGCTGCCAGGCTGCCATAAATTCATTGCCCTCACGGATCAATGTCCTGATATGTCCCAACATCTGTGTATTCCGGGCTTCCTGAAGCTGCTGTTCATTTTTTTCTGCCTCTGCGGCTTTCGCATCCTCCATGAGCTGCATCAGTTCAGCTTCTTTTGCTTCCAGTTTCTTTTTCTGGCTGAGCAGTTCCTTATCGACTTCCTCAATCACCAGAAGTCCTGATGCTTCCCTCAGCCTTGCAAAATCCTTCAGATACATTTGCTCTTTTTCACGGTTTTCCTGGGACTGATGCTCCAGAACCGCCAGCATTCTGTCATCTTCACGCTCTGATGATGCCAGTTCATCCAGCTTTTGCTGAAGATTTTCCATTTCTTTCCGGCCTTGTACAATACGGTCATCCAAAACAGTCATCCGCTTCTGGCAACGTTTCTGCCATGCCTTTGCATAAGCCCGAAGCTGTGCCAGCTGCTCCTTCTGCCCATCCGTACTATGACGGATCGTATTCTCCACGGCCTGATATTTCTGCTGTTCTTCCAGATATTCCAGGTAATCATTCATACTCTCTCTGAGGTTCAGATCATCCCTGCTGACAGCCTGTTCCAGCTGTAATTTCTCAAGCTTTTCGCTGCAGTCGGCCGCTTCCTTTTCAAGATAGGCCAGCTGTTCCTTGCTGGACTGGATTTTGACCGTCTCCAGCTTTCTGGCATAGTCTTCCATATGCCCCTTTGCCAGCTCCTGTTCTCTTCTGGCCGCTGCCAAATCCGCAGTCCTGTTTTTCTGTCTGGTAAGTACAGTCTGCCATGCTCTGGCAATGTCCATCCGCAGTGTCATTTCCTCACCATACATAACATCCAGCGTCCGGATCCGCTCACCCAGGCTGTGCATAACTTCCTGCTGTCTATCATACTGGCCGATTTCCGCTTTCTTGCGGGTCAGCTCCGCTAACTGATCTTTGATCTGATACAACGTATCCGCCATCAACGACATATTATCACCATTTTCAGCCCGTTCCGATGTCCGCGCCATAAATGCTTTCTGGATAATCTCCTCGATCAGAAGATCCTCCACCACCTTGCGGGTTGTCCGATAATGACTTTCAAAATAGGTCCGCACATGACCTTCCGTCTTATTGATTCCACGGATAATTTCCCACTCGCTCTCATACAGTCCATACCGGCTGATAAAACGCTGGTATTCACCTTTGCGCTCAAATAAATGAACCTGCAGTTGGTAATCCTTTCTTGAAAGATTTCTGAGGTAATTTTTAAGCCCCGGCCATGTAATTCTTTCCTTACCGTCGCTGAGCGGAAGATTCACGATATCATTGTCATTGTAATGTCTGTAAAAAATGACATAGTTAAAATATTCAATCGCCGCTGCGTCCCCTGCTGCATTTTGATTTTCATCATCTTTTGCCTTTCTGGCGCAGAATCCCGTCAACATATATCTATAATCATCTTTGACAAGATAATCGTCCAGCTTCCATTCGATCAATGAATGGATAACCGTACTGCCGCCTTCACCGCGAAATAATTTTTCCACCGGCTGCTTGTCATCCAGCGTACAGTTCGGAATCAGATTCTGAAGCAAAAGCAGTAAAAGAACACTTTTGCCGCCGCCGTTGGCCAGGTCATACAGCACATTTTTACAGTCAAAGCGCATAATAAAATCATCATAAAACTGTGTACCGAAATTATAGCGTACATTATTGACACGCACTCTGTTAATATGCGGCATTTTCCTCATCCTCCTCTGTCTTGCTGTTTCGGTCCTGCACAGGTTCCTTCACATCACTCTGCCGTTTTCTCTCAATGTTCTCTGTATTGCCTCGCCTGCTCTGTTCAATGACTTCATACAGCCGTCCTTTGCAGCTGTCAAAATAGTTCTCGACCAGCGCCCGCATTCTGTCCGTTATATAATATTTGCCCGCCGATTCCACAAAAAGCGCCTGCGTGATCAGAAAATTGAAGACCAGCTTGACAAAACCTGTTTTGGACCCTCTGGCAGCCTTTAATGTGGAAATATCATCATTTTCAGCCATCAGAGGCAGCTCATCCCACAATAATGCCAATGTTCTGAAACTGTTTTCCTCAATATCATTCTGAACAATCGTCTCCAGTCTCGCCATCACACCGGAAAGCAGAGCTGTTGTACTTTCAATGACCATATCTGTCTTCACATAGGTCAGCGCTGCCTCCCCGGAGGTGGTCTCATAAAACAGCGTCATCACGTCATAAATAATGAGGTACGCCAGAAATAATTCTCTGTTCAGACGCAGCCCGATGGCTTTTTTCAGCTCGTCGTTAGTGTAGCCGAAAACCCTGTTCTCATCTCCGGCAGTCACATATAGTGTATTGTGATATTCATAAAGACGAAGATTGGATTTCTTTAAAACCGCATCCAGAATGTCATAAACCTCCGCCTGACTGCTGTAGGCTTCATAGAGATCTCTGTGGTTTTCCCTGCCCACTGTCTCCCCTGTAATCAGACATGCAAATATCTCCATTGCTTTGTCCAGATTTCTGTGATCCATTATTCTTCCGTCCTTTCAAATCGAATATTACTCATTTCAAACCGCTCCAGAATGGAGATTGTTTCATCCGGCAGATAAATCAGCCTGAATTTCAGTCCTTCATATCCCGGATTCGCCTTCAGAAAATCCGCCATGGTATCCTCAAGAAATGTATCCGGATGATCCTTGATCATATCCAGATCATAATGTTCTTTCTGGCTCAGGTGTACAAGAAACGCATAGTAATCTCTGTTTTCCAGTACCTGATCCGGGAATTTCATGGCATAAAGGTCATTAAGTTGTGCCAGCGTTACTTCTTTTTTCTGTTTAATCTTGTCCAGAAGTACCCTCAGAAGATAACTGAAATTGTCCTTCATTCTCTCCTCTGCAAGTTCATCCTCATAAACATACATCTGCTCCCGGCCCTTTTCCACCAGTTCACCTGCCGCCGATTCCTCCGGCTTATAGAGCAGCAGGTCGTCCACCCGGGACATCGGAAATGTCTTCTTTATCTTCGGTGCAAAAAGCGGCAGCACCAGATATGTCAGGAGTTCCGGATTATCCGCCTCGATCATCCGCTGTCCCACATCCATAAAATCCACGGAAGGACGAAAACGTGTCCTTTTCGCCTTTGCAAGCGCCTCATCTCCGGCCTTCTGCATCTGCATATAGGCATGCATCAGCTCTTCGTGACGCTTCATGGCATTTTTCAGCGCCGTATCCAGCTGATAGACTTCCTCCGCTGCCTCACCGGTGATCCTGTCCGTCTCCATTTTCTGCACAGCCCTTGCAGACAATGCCATATTCGAGGCAAAAAGGCGCTGTTCCTCACTAAACCACTTCATCAGACGATCATGATAATTCTCCAGTGCAGCAAGTCCCTCCGTCACATGGCGGTTCAAAAGTGTCTGGATCTCATGTCGTTCCTCCATCAGGCGTCCCACTTCCATGTTGATGCGCCCGATAACCTCCAGCCCGCCTCTGAAATTCTGCGCTTTTATCATCTTCTCAAGAAGCAGCTGGGCAACGCTGATATGGCTTTCCTCCCGAACTTCCTTTGTATCAAGATAAAAAGCCACCGCATCAGATGAAATTCTGTAAAGTACCTGCTGATCTTTCAGTTCACTCTCAATCAGACGCACTCGCAGTGTTTTCTGCTGATGGGCGGCCGGGTCATAGTAATCCAGTTCAAATGGTCGTCCCTCGTTGCATAATTTATCAAAAATGTATTGATACAGTTCATCATCGGCCTCTTCTTCGGTAAAATCAAAATCTCTCACCAAAAGTCCGGCCAGGAATTGCCTGTAATCCTCATAGCATACCGGCTGATCCTGAAAATGATTCGCCTCAATAAAAAAACGCAGGACGGCAAGGACAATATATGACATATCCAGGCGTACGTAACTTCCGTCCCTGTACTGGGACAATCCGGTATCCATTAATCTGAAAAAAGGATAATAACGCTTCAGATGCATCATACGCGCCTCATGGGCCTGCACCATATCATTCATTAAAATATAATTGTCCACTTTCTCCTCCTGCTATCTACTGCAACATCCAGGAAAACTGTTCACCGCAGCGTCTCAGCTCTCCAAGAACCGTCTCCAGCCCCTTTTTGCTTTCCGCCCAGTTATCACGGCTGATGCTCTGTGTAACCGCTGGGCACATCAGGAATTCAATCTCCCTGTCCTGAAATACATACTCAAAATACATTCTGCATCTTCTGGCATGAAAAGCCTGGCAGCAAATAATGGCCCTTTTTATCGGAAGGTGCTTTTCCTCCAGCATCTTCCTGATATATTCAGCATTTTCAAGAGTAAATGTGGCTTCTCTTTCCTGAAGAATGGCTTCTCCCGGCACGCCTGCCTGCATCAGCACATCTGTCAGGAAATCCGCTTCTGCAGCATAAGGGCCCTTATAACATTCCCCGTCACAGGATGGCCCCTCAAAAGCCGACCGGCCTTTGCTGTATCTGCCGGACACCACAATATAAGGTGCCATCCCCGCCTGATACAGCGCCGCAGCCCTCCTTGCAGGCTGCGGCCATGTATTGCCGGGTACGATGATGATATCTGCCTTTTTCGGCAGATCTTCAAGAAAAATAAACTCCGTAATATCTCTCAAAAACTTCATATCCTGAATGCTCTTTGCCGATTTTCGGCGCTTCTTTCTGTCAGTGCTTCTATCATCTGTCCGTTTCTTTACTTTCTCTTAAAAGTAGAAGCATAAGCCTGTACGGCAACTGCTTTTTCAGAGTCCGAACCGTATTCGGATGACGGAACAACTTTCTCAGATGCCACCGTCCACTGTCCGCCCTTATTCTGAGGCAACAGGATGACAGTCTTTTCCTCGTCATAATTGCTGTACCATGCCACATCTGAAAGCGGTGCCTTCACTTCATAAATCTTCGCTGTTTCAGGGAACCAGCAAGTGGCATAGTTTTTCGCCACTTCCCTGTCCAGGCTGAAAGCAAATCCTTTCTCAATAACTCTGCTGGCGTCGTCTTCTCTGCCAAATGGGCGCTCAAAGCTGCCGCGGTAAACAGTCAGATTGCCGTCACTATCAATATATTCAGCCAGTTCCTGTTTCATGTCTTCGATTCTCTGATTTCTGACATCTTCCGGTTCCTGTTTGAATGCCTTGGCAAATGTATTAACGAAGCCGCCGTCTACACTGCTGTCAAGATATACCTGCATAACCAGCGGCAGTGCCACGTTGGCCGGAATCATGCCCTCTCTGAAATAGTATTTGAACCACTTGAAAGTTTCATCGGAATCTCTGCCGTAAGTTCTTGCCAGATAGGCAAAACTCTCTGCCCATTCTGATATATCAGCATTCTGCTCTTTTGAAAGCCTCTGGATATCGTCCAGTACTTTCTTTGTTCTTGTCTTTATAAAATCCGCCACCAGTTTTTCATCCGGTGTCAACACTTCACTCATTGGCATTTTTGTATGATCCATTGTTCTTCCTCCTGTTTTTAAACCCTTTCACACATCGGTTCACGATCCAGTCAATAACCCCATCTATGATACTTTCAAAAAAACTGACAATGATGTCCATTTATCCATCCCCTGTCAGGCAGCTTACTTCATAAATAAGTGCTGACTGAGTATTTTCAGCATCTGAGCCGCTTTGGCATTGCCGTTATCCGCAGACTGCTTAAATAACTCAATGGCTCTGCTCTTATCTGTCTTCACGCCCTCGCCGTACCAGTAACAGTAACCCAGATTGTACTGTGCACTGGCATGACCGCCCGCTGCGGCTTCTCCATAGAGTCGAATGGCCTCTTTGACATTCTTATGTACGCCTCTGCCCTTCTGATAGCAGAATGCCAGGTTGTTCTTGGCCTCAATATTCCCCTGGGCAGAAGCCATCTCATACCAGCTGACAGCCTCTTTGATATTACGGACAACCCCCTGTCCGTATTCATAACAGTAACCAATCTCACTCTGCGCCTTGGCATGACCGCCGAATGCTGCCATCTGACACCACTTGGCCGCCTCTGTGATATTTCTTCTGACACCAATGCCCCTGTCATAGCAGACACTCAATTGATACTGGGCTTCCGTATGCCCCTGGCTGGCCGCCTGTCTCAGGCACTTAAATGCTTTAACGCCGTCTTCTCTTGTGGTGCCATTCTCAAGGATCCGCATACCCTCAGCAAATAAAGCATCTCTTGTGGTCAATTCTTCGACTGCTTTAGCCGGTTCACTCTGCTGAGACTGATCTGGCTGTTCTTCGGCAATCTTTTCGTTTACTATTTCCGGTTCTTTTTCTGCAGCCTTTGATTCTGTCACCGAATCTGCATTGAATTTAATAACTTTCGGTTCCGAAGAAGCCATTGCTTTTTTCAGTTCATCTACAGATTTGGCCTCTACAACTTCCGGCTTGGATTCAACAGTTTTTATTTCAACAACCGCTGTATTTTCTCCCTTTGCTGCTGTTGTTATAGTTTCTGTATTCTTTGATTCATTCTTAATTACCGCCGCCTTTGTTTCAGCATCTGCTGCTTTCCGGCTCAGCATCTGGTACTTGTACTTAAACAATGCATGCAGCACATCCAGCTGAACATCGACCTCTGAGGCCATCTGTGCCCCATCCAGATGGAAAAGCATCGTATCCAGTTCATGCTTCAGCGTGTAATTCATAATTTTCCGATAACTCTTGGAAGTGTGTGCCGCCGGTGTCCAGAAATGAAGGACACACAAACTGCCTGCCACCCTTTCCTCGCTTCCGTTGCCGTGATAAACTTTCACACCTGTCTTCTCAATATCTTCAATAATTTTCTGCACATACTCATAATCTTCATATGCGTAATTTATATATATATATCTTTCCATTTCGTACTCCTTTGTGAAATGTCGAAATTTCCCGATGATAATCATACCATAAACAGCCGCGAAAATCCACAGCAATCCAAAAACTGGCGGTGTGAAATTACAGTTTTCAATTGACATCCACACAGGTTATCGTTATGATGTTCATACAGGAGGTGCATATTTATGTTCCGTTTATGGGGAAAAACATTTCTTCACAATCGCATGACCAATGATCTGGTCGTCTGCAACGATTCCGAAGAATCCCGAACAACCAAAATATTTCAGGCTGTTACAGAAATTTGCCAGACCTTTGACCTTTCCGAACCCATCTGGCTTGATATAAATATTCGTGACTTCAAACGTCACAGCAAAACCAGATTCACACAGGATAATTTCATTGACAGTATTGACTTTGATTACCTGGAAATACAGGTCATTGAAGAGGATTAAAAATACCACACATAAGCAAAATGGGATTTGAAAAGAGCCTATATTATCACTCTTTCCAAATCCCATTATTTATGTTTATGACGAATTATTCCGCAGCATCAATCATCATGCCGGCTTTCATCATGCCATTATCAAACGTCACAACAAAACGTCCTGCATTCGCTTCAACAATCTTTCTTGCATTGTCAAAACTGTTGTCACCGGTAGCGGCCTTGACCGCTTCTTCCGTCTTATCCGGAGCAACGGTAATCTTCACAATATAAACCACTTTGCCGTCCTGACGATAAACTTCCACGTATGCACGCTCATTGTCTGCTGAGAAACGCTCAATCTGTGTAAAGATATCTGTAATAATCATCTTCAGACTGTTTCTGTCGATATCAATAATCACCGGTTTCTCCGGCGCACGCACTGTGACGGCGACACCTCTGGCCTTGAGTGCTGCTCTGAATTCCTTACGGACATCCTTGTTGAGCTGTACAAAATTCACTCTGCCGTCATCTGCTGCTTCCATAATTGGCTGTTTTGCTGTCGGCTGTTCTTTCACCGGTTTCACAGGTGACATATTCACAACTGTTTCTTCAGCAGGTCTTACCGTCTGTGCTGTCTGAACCGGCTGTGCCTGTGGACGCGGCTGAATCTCAGGTGTCAGTCCTGATTCTCTGATAGCTTTCTCTACATCCTCAACAGAAAGAACTTCTGTCTTTCCGTCTGTTACATCCACAACATTAGATGCCACATAGCCAGTCATTCCTTCGGTCATGTCATCCTGCACATTCAGTACCGTCTGCTCACTGAGAATATCTGCAGATGTATTCTGTCTCTTCTGGGTCTGGCTGCGCTCTGCTTCCGCAATCGCCTTGCCAAGATCCATTGCTTCCCAATCCATCGGTTCATCATTCGCCGGTGTATTCTGCACATGCTCAGTCTCCTGAACCTGTGTATTCTTTCTTCCAGGTGCTGCTGCAATTCTAACATCATCTTCTTCATCAACCGGTTCCTGTTCTATCTCTTCCTCGACTTCGTCATCTTCATCATCACTGCCGCCACTATGTACAAGCAATGCAAGCAATTCTATGATAAAGATAACAGGCGCTGCAATAAACATAACCGGAATACCCTTAACTGTATACTGACGCATGAAGATAACACCATAAATCAATCCACCGTTAATAACAACCAGGATCACTACACCAACAATCACATTCAATGGAGACGGCAACTTGCCAATACCGCGGCTGATACCGCCCACAATCGTTCCGATAATGGAACATCTGAGAAGACGTCCGGCTTTGATACGTCTGACAATACTGAAATAGGAACGGATCACCCATCCATAAGTCACAATTGCCAGTGCTGCTGCACCATAATGATACAGATCCCCATCCATCTTCATCAGCTTGCGAACACCAATACCCAGGGCAATTGCCACTGCAATCATCACCACCAGTGCAATCTCTGTAAAGACTCTGTCCCACCATGTCAGACAAACACCGTCGTAGCCACGCTTCATACCTGTTGACATAATACAGAAAATGAGACAAATGACAAAAATGACGGCTGCTATGATGCCAACAAATCTTGCAGCACCAAAATATTCACCCATTTTCTCGAATGTCAGCTCTGCCTTGTAAAATGAATCCGGCTGTGCCAGGGTATTATCGACAGCTGAATATATAATATACTTATTGCTGGTCTCCGAAAGGACCTTCGTCCATGCATCCTTGTTCAGAAGTTTGCCTGCAATTGGGCTCTGAATGCTGGTCTGGCCATCCGCATTGGAAATAGCCACATAGTGATTGCTTCCTTCAATACGATCCTTCGCATCGTCACCGCTGGCAGCAATACGATACTTGTCACTGTCCAGAATCATAAATGAGAAGTTCGTATCCTTGCCCATATAATTCTCAACAAGCGTTGTCAGCAGTTCTTCATTGCCTGCCTGGGTCACAGAAGGATCTGCCTCCATTGCCTGTACCAGTTGCAAAAGCTGATCCATACTCTTGTTATATTCATCTGCAAAACTTGCACTGTCAAAGAAATCTGTGCTGTAGCTGCCGCCGGCATAACGATCATTCACATATTCATAAGCGATATAGGCTGACACAAGTGCCACCAGACACGATACCATCAGCAGAAAACGCATGATCACCTTCAGCGGAAGGCTCTTTACAGCTGACCATTCTTCATCCACAGCAACTTCTGCTGTATCATCATCTCCGGTCTGATCATTATCTGAAACAGTATTCAAATCTTCTACATCATCCCAGAAATCATTCTTTTTCTTTCTAGCCATTCTGTCCTTCTCCTTATCTAAAACTTGGTATTCCACAATGATTTATTTTACACCATTCAGGGCTCTGAATCAATAGCTTTTCTAATTAAGCTCTTTATGGCAGAGAATTCTCAGCATATTCTCTACCAATGATTTTTCTTCCAAAAGCAGCCCCTGACCTTTGAAACCATTCATATTTACAAGGAAATACGGATTCTTTGCTGTTGCCTTAAACTGGATTCTTCTGCCGTACTCAGCCAGAAAATCCGGAATAGCCGCAACGTCCACGTCTGCACGCTCATGCATATAGATCCTGGTCTCTTTTTCCTTATGCACCAACTGAACAACACCGGCTGCATGGGCCTCTGCACGGATCAGCGCCACAAGAAGCAGATTGGCCGCCGGTTTCGGCAATTCCCCGAAACGATCGATCAGCTCATCCAACATCTCACCATATTCATCCGCATTCTGTATCGACGCAATTCGCTTATACATATCCAGCTTCTGAAATTCATTTTTAATGTAGGCAGATGGGATAAAGGCATCAATATCAATATCAACAGATGTCTCGAAGTCTTCCTGAATCTTTTCGCCCTTCGCCTCCATCACAGCCTGGTTAAGCATCTTGCAGTACAGATCATATCCTACAGCCTCCATATGTCCACTCTGCCGTTCACCAAGCAGATTACCTGCACCTCTGATCTCCAGATCCCTCATTGCGATCCGGTATCCCGAGCCCAATTCCGTAAATTCTCTGATTGCCGATAAACGCTTCTCTGCCACTTCCTTCAGCATTTTGTCACGTTTGTACATGAGGAAAGCATAGGATGTCCTGTTGGATCGTCCGACACGCCCTCTCAGCTGATAAAGCTGCGAAAGTCCAAGTTTATCCGCATCGTGAATGATCATTGTATTGACATTGGAAATATCAAGCCCTGTCTCAATAATCGTGGTTGAGACAAGCACATCGATCTCCCCGTTAATAAACTGATACATAATTTTCTCCAGCTCACGCTCACTCATTTGTCCATGGGCATAGGCCACTGAAGCATCCGGCACAAGTTCTGACAATCCCGCAGCGATTTCATCAATACCATTGACTCTGTTATACACATAATACACCTGACCGCCTCTGGCCAGTTCTCTCATGATAGCCTCCCGGATCAATTCATCATTATATTCCATCACATAAGTCTGAATCGGCTGACGATCCACCGGTGCTTCCTCCAGCAGACTCATATCCCGAATACCGATCAGGCTCATATGCATCGTTCGCGGAATCGGAGTGGCCGTCAATGTCAATACATCCACATTCTCTTTGATTTTCTTGATCTTCTCCTTGTGGGTAACACCAAATCGCTGCTCCTCATCTACCACCAGCAGACCAAGGTTCTTAAACTCTACATCTTTCGACAGAAGACGATGTGTGCCAATAACAATATCCACCCGTCCGGCTTTGAGATCTTCCAGTGTTTTCTTCTGTTCAGCCTTTGTTCTGAATCTCGAAAGAAGTCCAATATTCACTGGATATTCCTTCATACGCTGACAAAAAGTATTGTAGTGCTGCTGAGCCAGAATCGTTGTCGGCACCAGCACTGCGCATTGCCGTCCCTCCTGCACCATTTTGAAAGCTGCACGAATGGCAATTTCTGTCTTGCCAAAGCCCACATCACCACAGACAAGTCGATCCATGATCTTTGTACTTTCCATATCACGTTTTGTTGCTTCTATGGCATCCAGCTGATCCTGCGTCTCCTCATACGGAAACATTTCTTCAAACTCCCGCTGCCACACAGTGTCCGGGCCACAGACATATCCTTCTGACTCCTGACGGGCAGCATACAGCTTTACCAGATCCATAGCCAGCTCTCTGACCGCCCCTTTTACCTTCGTCTTGGTACGGGTCCACTCCGGTCCGCTCATTTTATTGACCTTCACTTGTTTGGTATCTTTATCCGCATATTTCTGGATCATGTCCAGATTTGTCGCCAAAATATACAGGCTTCCGCCACCACCGTATTCTATCTTGATATAATCCTTGGCCACACCGTCAACTTCTACATTTTCTATGCCCCGGTAAATACCGACGCCATGTCCTTCATGAACAACATAGTCCCCAACAGACAGTTCTTTGAAGCTTCTGATGCGCTCTCCCTCCGATGCAGGCTGTCGGCGTTTTCTCCGCTTCTTCTTATCTTCACCAAACATATCTGATTCTGCGATAATGGCAAATTTGATCATCGGATACTGTATGCCCTTATGAAGACTGCCGTGAATAATCATAATCTCTCCAGGCGCCGGCACCCGGTCCCTGTCTTCTGAATAAAAAGCCAACAGATCATACTCTGCAAGGTCTTTGACAAGACGTTTGCCTCTTGTCTCCGAACGGCAGACAAGAATCAGTCGATAACCGCTGTTTTTCCACCCTGTCAGTTCTTTTACCAACAGCTGAAAATCCCCCCTGTAGGTATGCATGCTGCTGGCCATCATACTGTATTTACTCTTAACTGCAATATGCGCTGAATTATAGGAAAGCGTACTGAGCAAAACCGTCCGCAGACTTCCCATCCGTGCCAGAATCTTCCGACATTCATAAATGGCCTCTGTCTGTCCCGGCAGAACATAGCCCTTTTCCAGCCTGCCCATCATACTCTCTCTGTATTCTGCCGTTACAGCCTCCCCCTTCTCTGCCACACGGGCCGGCTCATCCAGGATGATCAGACTATCCTTTTCCGTGAAATAATCCAAAAATGAAACTGTATGGTCATAAAAATACTGCACAAGACTATCGATACCTGAAGCTGCGCTGCTCAATTCCAGATTGTCCTTCAATTCCGCAACTGCCTGTTTCAATCTGGCCGCCGCTTCATAATTCCCGACATCCTTCAATCTCTGCACCTGCTGCTTCATGTCCCGATCGATCAGCTTCAATCCACGGTCCCGTACCGATACACTCATAATATACTCGGCAGCCGGATCAATTGTCACCTCATCAACCTGTTCAATAGACCGCTGACTCTCTGCATCAAAACTTCTGATGGAATCGATTTCATCTCCCCATAATTCGACACGATAAGGGCACTCATCCGCCAGATTATAAATGTCAAGAATTCCACCGCGGACCGCAAACTGGCCCGGACCTTCCACCTGACTGACTCTTTCAAACCCAAGTGCCGTCAATTTCCTGCTGAGTGCTTCCAGTGGCAGAATATCTCCCACCTTAAAAACACATCGGTTCTTCTGAAGTTCTTCCAACGGCAGCAGTCTGTCTGACAGACCATCAATAGTTGTCACCACTGTAACCGGGCATCCATCCATCATTCGCCGGATCACGGCCATCCTCTGACTGACGATCAGATTGCTGTGAATGTCTGCATTATAAAAAATAATGTCTTTGGCCGGATAATAATAAACATTCCGGTCAAAAAACCGGTAATCCTCATAAATTTCTTTTGCTTTAATCTCATTATAAGTGACGATCAGCTTAAACGGATAAGGTTCTCCGATACTGCTGATGAGATGGCATTTCTGTGAATCTATACAGCCATCTATATGAATTGGTGTCCGCTGTCCGGCAAGATCACTGACAATCTGATCATATTCACTTAAATCATGTAATGGCTGTGTAAACGCTTTCATGCCAAACTCCTTTCACGCATCTGCTATCAGGCCTTTTTCTTGGTATTATACCGGTTCATGGCCCCCCTGACATCATCCATAACCATCATTTTGACCGCTTCAGCAGCTTCCTTCTGTGCCTCGTCAATGATCTTTCTATCCTCGGCACTATAACGTCCCAGAACATAATCCGCCAGATCCCAGCCCTTCGGTTTCTCCCCGACACCTACCTTGATTCTCGGGAATACCTCTGTTCCAAGATGCAGAATAATATTCTTAATCCCATTATGTCCACCGGCGCTGCCCTTCTCACGGATTCTCAGCTGTCCCACATCCAGACTGATATCATCATAGATCACAATAATATTCTCTGCAGGAATCTTATAGTAATCAGACAGTTCTCTGACACTTTCACCGCTGAGATTCATAAATGTCTGCGGCTTTGCCAGAATAACTTTCTCGCCCTCAATATAACCGCTGCCATAAAGTGCCTTGTGTTTCTTCTCTTCCACGCGGATTTGATTCTCCGCTGCAATTCTGTCAATTGTCTCAAACCCGACGTTGTGTCTGGTTCCTTCATATTGTTTTGTTGGATTGCCCAAACCTACGATTAAATGCATATCTTTCGCTCCGTATACACTGCTAATATCTCTGAGTTTCCTATCTGTTATAATATAAAAGTTTTATATTTCTTTGTCAATACGGTGAAAAGAAGGGATGCCTTCTCACTGTCGGCATCCCTTCCCGGAATTATTTCCTATTTTTTGCAATCATTCTGTGCAGATTCGCACAACGCATAACAGCTCAGGTTTCCATCTGTTATTCCTGTTCTGTTTCCAGTGCAGCTTCCTTGTATTTCTCAAGGATCTCTCTCTGAATCCGTTCACGGGTATTGGAATTAATTGGATGTGCGATATCCCTATACTCGCCGTCTGCTGCCTTACGGCTTGGCATTGCGATAAACAGGCCTTTTTCCCCATCTATAACCTTGATATCATGAACAACAAATTCATTATCAATGGTAATTGAAACAACCGCTTTCATCTTACCTTCTTTCGTCACCTTGCGAACTCTTACATCTGTAATCTGCATATGTATACCCCCATTATTCTGATACTTCCCCAACTGTTCATTCATGACAGCTGCAGCTTCCCACTTATCAGATTATATATCTTTCGTTTTCTTCGACAACAATTCTTACCTTGCCGTCCTCACCCCTGTAAGTTTCGTTCGCGCAAATTGTTCCACGACTTTCAACAATACAGTTCTCAATCGTCGTATTATCTCCAATATAGACATCATTAAGAATAATCGAATTCCTGATCACACAGTTATTCCCCACATATACCTTGCGGAACAGAACCGAATTCTCGACCTTGCCATTAATAATGCATCCGCTGGCCACCAGACTGTTTCTCACAGACGCCCCCGGATTGAACTTTGCCGGCGGCTGATCCTCAACCTTCGAATAAATGCCCGCATAACCGCCAAAGAAATAATCTCTGACATCCTTCTTCAGAAAATCCATATTCGTTCTGTAATAGGAATCTACAGTTGCAATATTATTCCAATACCCCGGCATTTCATAACCATAAATCTTCTTCGTCTCACGATATCTGACAAGAATATCTTTGACAAAGTCATATCTTTGTTCGGCATTGGCCTTCTCCAAAAGTCCAATGAGCAACCTTCTTCTGATAATATAGATACCTGTTGATACAGTCATATTATCTGTAACAACCGGTTTTTCTTCAAAGCCAAGCACACGTCCGTCAGTATCCATCTGCATCACGCCAAAACGTGTCGGATCATCCTGACCTGCCGCCAGCTTCGTATACCCTACTGTAATATCTGCCTTCTGATTGATATGATATTCCAGCATCTTATTAAAATCAGTCTTGTAAACACAGTCCCCGGATGTAATGATTACATACGGTTCGTGACTTTCACGCAGAAAATCAATATTCTGATACATGGCATCCGCTGTTCCTCTGTACCAGGAATTGTTCTCCGTTGTCATCGTCGGTGTCAATACAAAAAGTCCGCCCTGCTTACGTCCGAAATCCCACCACTTGGAAGAATTGAGATGCTGATTCAATGAACGTGCATTAAACTGTGTACATACAGCGACTTTCTGTACATGAGAGTTCGACATATTGCTCAGTGCAAAATCTATGCTTCTGTAGCTGCCTGCTATCGGCATAGCTGCAACGGCTCTCTTATTCGCCAGTATACCCATTCTGCTGCTGTTCCCGCCTGCTAAAACAATACCAATCGCTCTCATTATATTTCACCTGCCTTTATAATAACCTGTCCACTCGCCAGCAGGCCATCCGGATAATCTTCCGGTACAGTCTTTCCGACAATCGCCGTATTCTTGCCAATCTGTACATGATCCGGAATCACAGAATTCTCCGCGATTGTCACAAGATCAAACGCATAAACCTTTGGATTGTAAACATTCGGGGCAAATTCACCCACACCCAGTCTGCAGTCCCTGCCGACCTGTACAGACTCGGCAATAATTCCCTTATCAACCGTTGTTCCAGCGCCGATCACCGCTCCCTGCATAACAATAGAATCACGAACAACAGCACCTTCTTCGATGATAACGCCTGCGCCGATGACGCTGTTCTTCACTTCTCCATAAATCTCCGCACCTTCTCCGATGATACACCTGTCAACAACAGCCTTCTCACCGAAATATTGCGGCTTGATCATATCGTTATTCGTATAAATCTTCCAGAATTCCTCATACAGATTAAATTCCGGAATGATATCGATCAATTCCATGTTGGCCTGCCAGTAGGATCCCAGTGTTCCAACATCCTTCCAGTAGCCATTGAATTCATACGCATAACAATTATGCGTATTATTATGTACATAAGGAATAACATGCATACCGAAATCACATCCCGGCTGATTCTTCAAAGCGATCAACGCCTCTTTCAGTATCGGCCAGTTAAAGATATAAATACCCATAGACGCAAGGTTACTGCTCGGCTTCGGCGGTTTCTCCTCAAAGTCCTTGATATTGCCGTTGTCATCGGCAATAACAACGCCAAAACGGCTGGCCTCAGCCCAAGGTACAGGCATGCAGGCAATTGTCACATCTGCCCCTTTTGCTTTATGGTAATCCAGCATCACTTCATAATCCATCTTATAAATATGGTCACCACCAAGGATCAGTACATACTCCGGATTGTACTTCTCAATATATTCCATATTCTGATAAATAGCATTGGCTGTTCCTGTATACCAGTCTGAACTCTCGCTCTTCTCATAAGGTGGAAGCAATGTCACACCGCCGTGATTACGGTCCAGATCCCACGGAATACCAATGCCGATATGGCTGTTCAGCCGCAAATGTCTATATTGTGTCAGAACACCAACTGTATCCACTCCCGAATTGATACAGTTGCTCAACGGAAAATCAATAATACGGTACTTGCCGCCAAAAGCCACTGCCGGTTTTGCTACATTCGAAGTCAAAACACCAAGTCTGCTGCCCTGCCCGCCGGCCAGAAGCATGGCTATCATTTCTTTCTTAATCACGCTATCACCTCTGTTGTTATTTGTGAACTCATTATATCACTATTTATATAAAAAGTGAACAGTATTTACTAATTTTTTTACGACAAAAAAACAAAATGTATGCAATCCTTATAGCATCAGTAGGTTTTATGCAACTTTTTTCTGACAATTTTCAACAATTTTTACATAGTTTTTTTGTATACAATACATAATTTACATTTTCATAATTTTCATTTGATTTTTCATTAAATGCGGTTATAATAGCAATAGGTAACTGTTCCGTGCAGGATATGCACAGTCACAAAAGTTATACACTTATTAAATTTTATAGAATAGGAAGGATTCTGATGTATCAAATCAATTTTAATAAACCGGTAAAGATCCACTTTATGGGCATTGGCGGCATCAGCATGAGCGGCCTGGCCGAAATTCTCCACGCCAAAGGCTTTACTGTTGTCGGTTCCGACGCTCACGAATCTGCCATCACAGACCATCTGGCGTCTCTTGGCATCCAGATTGCCTATGGCCAGCGCGCAGAGAACATTACACCTGATATCGATGTGGTTGTCTATACAGCTGCCATTCATCCAGATAACCCTGAATTTGCCGCTGCCAAATCTGCAGGTCTCCCGATGATGGATCGTGCGGAACTCCTTGGTCAGATCATGACCAACTATACCAATGCCATCGCCGTTTCCGGTACCCACGGCAAGACAACGACAACTTCCATGCTGTCTCATATTCTGCTTGCAGCAGACACTGATCCTACCATCAGCGTGGGCGGTATATTAAAAGCCATTCACGGCAACATCCGCGTAGGTCACTCTGACAACTTTATTACAGAAGCCTGCGAATACACCAACAGCTTTCTGAAGTTCAATCCGAGCCTTGAAATCATCCTGAATATCGAAGAGGATCATCTTGATTTTTTCAAGGATATCAACGACATCCGTCATTCTTTCCGCAAGTTTGCAGAGAAGCTTGACGCAGACGACATTCTTGTTATCAATGGTGAGATCAGCCATGTATCTGAGATCACAGACGGTCTGCCATGTCATATCATTACCTACGGTCTGAAACCGGAGTGTGATTATGCTGCTGAGAATATTACATTTGACGAATTTGCCAAAGGCAGTTTTGACCTGATCGCTTACGGCAAGAAGATTGACCATATCCAGCTGAATGTGGCAGGTATCCATAATGTATCCAATGCGTTGGCAGCCATCGCCTCCGCACGCGAATTACATATTCCTATGGATATCATCAAGAAAGGCCTTATGGCTTTTGAAGGCACTGACCGACGCTTTGAATACAAAGGCCAGTTTAACGGTGTGACCGTCATTGATGATTATGCGCATCATCCGACAGAGATCAAAGCGACCCTGACTGCGGCACAGAAATACCCGCACCGTCAGATCTGGTGCGTCTTCCAGCCACATACTTATACACGTACCAAAGCCTTTTTCCACGAATTTGCCGATGCACTTTCACTGGCTGACAAGATTGTTCTGGCTGATATCTATGCTGCCCGTGAAACCGACCCGGGTGACATCCATTCAAGGGATATCCAGAAGCTGCTCCTTGAAAAAGGCAAAGAAGCCTACTATTTTCCTTCATTTGAGGAGATTGAAAAATTTTTACGTGAAAAATGTATCAACGGCGACCTGTTGATAACTATGGGTGCCGGAGACGTTGTTTTAGTAGGCGAAGCACTGATTAAGTAAAGTTATCCACAATATCCACCGATTTATCAACAAAAATTTTGGATAAATCCGGTGGATATTTTTGTTTACATAATTCCTACGCAACCGCCTTTCTTTTTTCGTCTAAACTCCGCTTTTTATGGGCTTTTTCGACATTTCAAAAATTTTATTCACCTTTCCCGTCCACCAGTTATCCACATTATCCACAACTTTCTCCACCAAAATATCCACATTTATTCACAAAACCCCCGGTATTCTCAAATTTTCAGCTTTATGTTATACTTAAGAAAAAATCCGTAACTATATCATCACCTGATCGTTACCGGAATTGAATCTGGAGGTGGCTTTATGCCGAAACCTATTACCTTATCTGCTGGTTATTCTGATGGCGTGACTGTCATCCCGAATACCTTTTTTGATGAATATCTGCCGAGAGCCAACGGAGAATTTCTGAAGATTTATCTTTATCTGCTCCGCTGGCTTTCTCATCCGGATCATGCCCTCTCCCTGAGCGGCATCGCCGATATATTTTTTATGACTGAAAACGACGTGACCCGTGCACTGAAATACTGGGAAGCCGAAGGGTTGCTCCGACTGACCTTTGACCGTGACGGTACAATTGCAGGCATCTGCCTGAACGCTGTCACTTCAATCAGCAGTCAGAAGGATACTTCGACTGCTCCCCCTGAGCAGCGCCGGCCCGCGCCGGCACAATCTGCAGTTGCTGCGCAGACAGGTACCGGTATCACCGGCACTCCGGTCGGCACAACCCCGGCCGTTTCAATGCATCCTCGTTCCACACAGGAACTGCACCGCTTTTCAGAATCAGATGACGGCGCACAGCTGATCTTCATCATTCAGCAATATCTCGGCCGTCCCCTGAGTGCATCTGATTTGAACACGATTTATTATTTTTATGATGATCTCGGCTTTTCCAGAGATCTCATTGAATACCTTTTTGAATACTGTGTCTCCAATGGGCATACCCATATGCGTTATATCGAGAAAGTGGCTTTATCCTGGGCCGATCTCCATATCACCACTGCCGATGAAGCCCGCACCCAGAGCGAAACTCATCAGAAAGCCTGCTTCGCTGTACTGAAAGCCTTTGGTCTCGGCGGACGTATGCCAGCTGCCGGAGAAGCAGAATTTATCAACAAGTGGACCCGCACCTACGGTTTCAGCCTCGAGCTCATCCTTGAAGCCTGCCGACGCACCATGATGGCTGTCCATACGCCGAGTTTTGAATATACAGACAAGATTCTGAGCAACTGGAAGTCTCTCGGTGCCTATACTATGACAGAGGTACTCGCCGCTGACAAGGCTCGAAGTGCCGAGAAGGCAGCTGCACCGTCTAAGCGCCCGGCCGTCAAACAGGCAAGACCGTCTTCCAATAAGTTTCACAATTTCAATCAGCGCAGTTATGACTACGCTGCTCTTGAGAAGAAACTGGCCGCGAAGATTCAGAATGGTTCCACCAACAAGTAGTTCGACTGAAAAGGAGACGTCATTATGAACTTGAAGAATTCTCAATATCAGGCAATTATGCGCCAATATGATCTCCGCCAGCTGCAGCACCGACACCTTCAGAGCCAGCGTTATCAGGAGATCTGCGATCGTCTGCCTGCCTACCGGCAGCTGGAAGAAGAAACCGCCTCTTTCTGTGCAGACAGAGCCCGGGCTGCTGCCCTGGGCCGGAAGGATGTTCTGCAGGATATGCAGCAGCATCTGCAGGAACTGCAGGAGCAGAAAACGCTTCTGCTGACACAGGCCGGATATCCTGCTGATTATCTGGAGCTGACCTATTCATGCCCGGATTGTCATGATACCGGTTTTATCGGTGACAAGAAATGTCACTGTTTTAAGCAGGCCATGGTCGATCTTCTCTATCGCCAGTCCAACATCCATGATGTGCTGAAACGCGAGAATTTCGATACCTTTGACATCCGGTATTATTCCGATACGAAGAACCGCAGCCTCGGCGTCAGTCCCCGAGAGAATATCCAGGCCGTTCTCAGTACCTGTCACGATTTCATTGATCATTTCGATGAGCAGTCCCGGAATCTTCTCTTTTACGGTGACACCGGCGTGGGCAAGACTTTTCTGACAAATTGCATTGCCAGAGAATTGCTGGATGCCTCTCATACCGTGATTTATCTGACCGCTTTTCATCTTGTGGACATTCTTCAGAACAACACATTTGGGAATGATGATATGGATGACACTGATGAGAATATGTTTCATTATATTCTCGACTGCGATCTTCTCATCATTGATGATCTTGGTACAGAATTGAATAATGCTTTCATTACTTCACAGCTTTTTCTTTGCATCAACGAACGGCTGCTGGCAAGAAAATCCACCATTATTTCAACGAATCTGTCCCTGGATGAACTGCAGAACGAATACAGTGAACGAATATTTTCCAGATTAGTCAGCAATTATGAAATCATGCTGATCCTCGGCGACGATATCCGCATTAAAAAGGCAATTTCCGAGTAAGACACCTTGACATCCTATGTCGGATACGTTATAAATAAAGTGGACGACAATGTCGTCATTTGTTTGATTTAGTTAACATATGATGGAGGTATATTATGGCTCAGAACATTGAAGAGTTTAGAAACTCAATTCCAGTAGGCGATTTAGGTATTATTCCGCTTCAGAGCTGCAGTGAACTTGGCAATATGGTCAATGAATATATCGTTGACTGGAGAAAAGAACGTGAAAGTGTTCTTCATCAGGATGATAGGGTTAAGGATTCCTATATTGTGAATACCAAGTGCTCCCGTTTCGGTTCCGGCGAAGCAAAAGGCACAATCCTTGATTCTATCCGAGGCAAAGATTTATATCTGCTTGTTGATGTCACCAATTATTCAATTGAATATTCTCTCTGCGGTCACATGAACAAGATGTCACCGGATGATCATTATTCCGATTTAAAACGTATTATCACAGCAGCAGCAGGTAAGGCCCGTCGTATCAATGTTATTATGCCATTCCTTTATGAGAGCCGTCAGCACAAGCGTACATCCCGTGAATCACTGGATTGTGCCGTTGCACTGCAGGAACTTCATGCTCTCGGTGTTGAAAATATTATTACTTTTGATGCTCATGATCCACGTGTTCAGAATGCTATTCCTAACAGTGGTTTTGACAGCATTCAGCCAACTTATCAGTTTATCAAAAGCTTATTCAACAACGTCCCTGACCTTCAGGTAGACAGCGACCATATGATGATCATCAGCCCGGATGAAGGCGCTATGGGCCGTGCCGTTTACTATTCCAACGTTCTCGGTCTCGATATGGGTATGTTCTATAAGAGAAGAGACTACTCCAAAGTTGTTAATGGCCGCAACCCGATCGTTGCTCATGAATTCCTCGGTTCATCCGTCGAAGGCAAGGATGTCTTCATCGTTGATGATATGATCTCCTCTGGCGAAAGCATGCTGGATGTTGCCAAAGAACTGAAGCAACGTAAGGCAAAGCGTGTTTTTGTTGCAGCAACATTCGGTCTTTTCACAAACGGTCTGAAACAGTTCGATGAATATTATGAACAGGGTCTTATCTCCAAGGTTCTGACAACCAACGTTATTTATCAGACACCTGATTTATTATCCCGTCCATACTACATCAATGTAGACCTGAGCAAGTACATCGCACTCATGATCGACAAGCTGAACTATGATCATTCCATCAGCGAACTGCTCGATCCTAATGCGAAGATCCAGAACGCACTGACTTACTACCGCAAATACCACAAATAAAACCTGTACACCACAGGCAATGATATAACAAAACGGATTCCGTTATCTCCAAATCTATCATTTGAAGCATACCGGAATCCGTTTTTCTTTTGTCTTATCTGTCTCACAACGTTTAAATTGCGACTATCGTTTATGCTACAAAACTCATAATGATAACAGCAAAGAGAGCGGTGAGTTTCACCACTTTACAATTCAACATAATGATAATCGCAATTTAAACTCTCCAACATCTCAGCCTCTCTGTGATGGCATGTAAATATCAGGATCTGACTGAAAGCCTTCTGTTCTGTCAGCCATCTGAGTGTATTTTTCAGACGTTCATCATCATACAAAACGAAGCTGTCATCCAATATCAGCGGCATCGGTTCATCATACAGCATCTGACTGACAGCCATTCTCACAGAAAAATAAATCTGATCAACCGTTCCCGCAGAGAGTTGCTGCGGCTGCAACAGTTTTCTGTCATCATCCACCGTCACCTGAAACTTCTCATCGATGTTCAGTTTCTTATGTGCGCCGTTTGAAATATAAGAAAAAAGCTGTGAAATATAATCTGCCAGCTGAAGGCCAAAAGATCCATGGATTCTGGCCGTCATTTCCGTAATCGCATTCATGCTGATGTCAATGGCCTGCATATCTTCCTCACTCATCTTCCGATCTGCATCAAGCACCTTCAGCTGTTCTTCCAGCTCACTCAGCTCAGACTGTTTCATATTCAGCTGCTCCAGCTGCCAGTTCAGCTGTTCCGATTGTCTCAACAGCTCCGACGCCTGACCCCGAAGCTTTTGAAGCTTCTGTTTCTGCTCCTGTCCCGCAGCCGATTCCAAAGTTACACTATCCCCATATTTCTCAAGATACGGTGCCAGAGGTTTCTGCAGCTCATCATACCGTTTACGCAGCTGCTCAAGTTCTCTCCGAAGTCTGAGTACCACATCCTGACGGCTTCTCTGATTCTGGCTCTTTTCCATGAGTTCATGGATATCCTCAATCTGATATTTATCCAAAATTGCCTGCTGCTCATTCTCCAAACGATCCATATTGGCTTTCAGCTGCTTCATTCTGCCTTTTCTGCCGCCGGATGACCGAATCAGAAATACTGCCAGTCCTACCGCCAGAGCTGTCAGCAAAACAACGGCAAGAATATGTGTAATGCCTTTCAGTCCCACAAGACCGCCGGCAATCCAGACGATCACAGCAAGTGCAGCCACAGGGAATATCAATGCCAGATTGCGAATGCTGTTTCCTTCATTCTGTTCCTCCAGTTCACTGTATCTCGACTGATAATCCTCCAGCTTCTCCTGTCGAGCCTCGTATTCTTCCACGACACCACTCATCTGCTGCTGATACTTCTGCCCGCCTGTCTGTCCCTCAAATTCTCTGAGTTCTGCTTTTTTGGCTTTGTACATGGCCGCCACATCATTATTCTCCTGGATCAGCTGTATCGCTTTCATTCGTTCCTGCCGATCTGCTTTCATAGCGCCATCTGCATCATTTTCCAGTTGCTGTATCTGCTTTAAAATGCTTTCACGATTCTGTTCAAGAGCTTTCTGCCGCTCTGCAATGCCTTCTCTGGCTTTCAATTCATTTCGAAGCATTTCTGCTTTATCACGGTATTGGTGATAAGTCTCCTGAGAAAATCTTCCGGCTGCCTTTTTGCGTTCATCCTTCAGATAAGCCAGGGCCCGTCCCACATCCACACTGTCCGTAGCTCCCATAACCATATTCGCCATATAAGACTGCATATTGGTCGTAAACTGCCCATCCGGTTGAACCGACAGCTGGCCGGTACTGATTGAATTCCGATAATTAGAAAGCTGCATTCCCGGTATCAGTGATGAAATATCATCTGATGCGCATGCTTCCTGCCGTCCGCTCGTCTCATCGACCACCTCAAAATGACTGTCATCTTTATAGAAATTCCTGACAATCCGCCAATTTTTATCCTGATAACTCAGGCGCATCCGTCCTTCATAGCTTGCTCCGCCTTCCCACGGCTGATATTTGGAATATGCATCCCGTCCGGCACCGCGCCCACGAAGGCGTTCCGCACCAAACAGCATACTCTGAATAAACGCATGCACTGTAGACTTTCCCGATTCATTGGCCCCATAAATAATATTCACTCCGGGATTCAGATCAATCTCCTTGCCGTGAAATTTGCCAAAATGGTCCAGATTCAATTGTTTTATAATCAATGCCCTGCCTCCTACTTCGTCTGATAAAACGCTTTCATACCATAACACAGCGCCTTCGCCTTCAAATCGTCACTGATCTCCATTTCCGAAATGTGCCGGATATACATGCCGATGATATTATCCTTATTCTCATCATAAATCCGCTGAAAATCATAATCCGGAACAGAGTGATCATGAACTGCCAGCACCCTTCCCAGGCGCATCAGCATCCGCTCATCCAGCTCAAAATCCACATCTCTGAAACCGCTTATTGCTATCTGAAACATGTTTTGTCTTCCGTTCTGCCCCATCAGCGCTTTCACCTGCTCAGCCAGCTGACGCATGGTCATCTCCGGTGCGACAGGTACATTTAATGTGATATAAGACCTGGACGCAAAAGGAACAAAATCGATCTTTGTCTCACTTTCATTGAGAACACCGCGAATATACCCATGAGGTCCTTCATCATTGCGGTCGATCGGTTCCAGTGCACCGGCATAAGCCATCGGACTCCGATCATCAATCCACGGTTTGTGAATATGTCCCAACGCAATATAGTCAAATCCCGCCTGGCGCAGCTTCTCCTGATTGATCGGAATGTGACTGCTGTCCCCGCCATGAGCCAGCAAAATATGCCTGCATCCATCAGGCAGGGGCCTGCCGTCACGAAATCTTCGCATCGGTTTGAGGCTGTCATACATAGCCTCCGTGATCTCCTGTCTGTCATAACTCATTCCATATACAATCAGATTCAGTGACTGAATATAAACATAAGATATGTGATTCTTCCTGAAAAATACAACATTATCTGCCCATTCAAAATCCTTATAAAATGACTGATTGCCGATATAATCATGATTGCCCGCCACAATAACAACCTTGGCATGCGTCAGCTGCGAAAATCGATAATTCAGCTCCTTCAGCTCACGCTTCAACGGCTGCCTGTGAAAAAGGTCCCCTGCGATCAATAAAAGATCGACACCGGATCTCTCTGTTTCATCAAGCAGTTTGTAAAAAGAATCCCATATCTCTGTTCCTCTGTCAGTCGCCCAGGTCATTGTACTGTCCGGTGCTGCACCTAAGTGAATGTCTGCTGTATGTATAAAATTCAAAATGTCACCCCTGTCTCCTATGTGCCTGACGCGCCGACCGCGCGTACTGCTATTGTTTTATCCAGTATACCATATATATCCTTTTCTGGCCACTCTGCCTCCTGATCTTGCTTTGCCATCAACTGACCATATGAAATAATATGAAACTGGCTATTTCAAAAATGTCACATTCACAGTATGATATCAAGTAATGTTAATACAGAAGAGAGGTTTTACTTATGAATAAGTTAAATTCCAGAACAATCAGCATCAATGCACTTGCCATTGCTCTCGTGTGTCTTTCTACGATGTTTTTACAGTTCCCTATTCCACTGGGATATGCCCATCTCGGCAATTGTTTTATTCTGATCTCCGGTGTCTTTTTTGGCCCTGTAACAGGTCTTCTTGCCGGCGGTATCGGTTCCGCATTGTCTGACTTACTGACCGGTTACGCACAGTGGATCATCCCAACACTGATCATCAAAGGCATCATGGGCTTTGTCATCGGTTATATTGCCAACCGCTCAGGCCTCACTGTCAACATGTTCAAGATTCGTACAGCCGCTGCCAGCATTGTCGGTATCATTATCATGGTTGTCGGCTATTTCATCGGCGGCTCCATTCTTTACGGCAGCATCTATACCGGTGCGACTCAGATTCCGGGCCTTGTTATGGAAGGCATTGTCGGCATCGTTCTCTTCTATGTCATCGGTTCCGCTCTGCAGGCTGCACATCTGCCAAAGTATATTCAGCGGCTCACTCAGCGTTAGTCGCATGTATTTGTTTCAAGAAAGGAACTGAATATGTCAGATTATCATAATCACCAGAAGAAAATTGCATTAATCAATGACATGACAGGATTCGGCCGCTGCTCGATCGCAGTGGCGCTTCCTGTTATTTCCATGCTTCGTGTTCAGTGCTGTGCCCTTCCGACAGCTATTTTTTCAAATCACACCGGTTTTGAAAGCTTTTACTACCAGGATTACACTGATCATATGCAGCCCAGCATCAACGAATGGAAGAAGCTTGGCCTTGAATTCTCCGGTATCTGCACTGGTTTCCTCGGATCCGCCAGACAGATTGCCATCGTATCCGACTTTATCCGTGATTTTAAGCGGCCGGACAATCTGGTCATCATCGATCCGGTTATGGGCGACTACGGCAAACCATATCCGACCTACACTAAGGAAATGTGCGATCACATGAAGGATCTTGTCTGTTATGCCGATATCCTGACCCCAAATATGACCGAGGCCTGCATCCTGACAGATACCCCTTATGAAGATAAGAAGTGGCACCTTTCCGAGATCGAAGCCATGGCTGCCAGACTCTCCGAAAACGGCCCATCCAAGATTGTTATCACCGGCATCACGCAGGGCCAGTACGTGGCCAATTTCTGCTACGAAGCCGGCAAGCCATCCAGAGTACTCAGAACCCACAGGATTGGTACATCCCGCTCAGGTACCGGCGACATCTTTACAGCGATCATTGCTGCCGATGCCGTTAATAGCGTTCCTTTCGACCACTCGGTTAAAAAGGCATCCAACTTCATCAAAAAGTGTATCCAGCGCTCCATTGAACTTGACATTCCACTGACAGATGGTGTATGTTTTGAAGAAGTACTGCATACATTGAAATATAACTAACTGACAATTTGAATCAGAAAATTGCAAAGGAGTATTAAATATGACTATTCTTTATAAAGTACACAACAATCTTTATGTCAATCTTACGAATAAATGTCCATGTTCCTGTACTTTCTGTCTGAGACAGACAATGGATCATGTGGGAGAATCCGATTCCCTGTGGCTTACCCGTGAACCGGAATATGATGAGATTATCGCCGATTTCGCCAATTTTGACGTGGCTTCTTTTGATGAACTCGTCTTCTGCGGTTTTGGTGAACCGACAGAACGTATCGATGTGCTTCTGAAAGTTGCCCGCTATTTTAAAGAAACTTACCACAAACCGATCCGTATCAATACCAACGGTCTCGGCAATCTTGTCAATGGCCGCGACATAGCACCGGATTTCAAAGGACTGATTGACACCATTTCCATCAGTCTGAACACACCGAATGCCGACCGTTACCACGAACTGGTCCGTAGCCGTTTCGGTGATCAGTCTTTCCAGGCAATGCTCGACTTCGCTAAGGAATGTACACACTATGTACCGAATGTTGTGATGACCACTGTCGATACAACACTGACCAAAGAAGAAGAAGCCCAGTGTAAAGCCATCTGTGACAGTCTCGGCGTCACATACCGCATCCGCCCATGGGAGAGCTAAAGGCGGCCGCAGGTTCTTATGTCAGCATAGGCTTTAATACGCTGCTCATATAGAAAATAGCTCTGAACAGTTACTGTAAAATCTAAAAACAGGATTCAAATGGAAGCAACCTGCATTAAACTTCTCATCTGCATCCTGTTTTCATTTTTATGACTGCATGTTATTTTTCTTTATTATTCTTGCTTCCTGCAAATAACCACCATAAAACAACTACAATGATCACAATCACAATAATCCATATGATCCATGACCATACAGACATTCCGGAAGCAGTATCCACAGCCGCATTTATTTCAGTATCCATCTCCGGCGCCTGACTGTTCAGTTCCTGCGCATCCTGTGTATAACTGACAGTGACAAAAGGCATCACATAATCTTCCGGAAGATTTCCTGCTATCTTATACCCATCACCCAGCTGGGCCTCAAAAGTATAGACTGCAGATACATCTGAATGTTTTGGTACATAAGTATTGCCACCCAGATTGTCACTGACGCACACCCACGTCACCGGCACTTCCACTTCCTCGCCTGTTGTCAATTTAGCCGTCAGCGTTGACGGCAATTTGCGTGTCACATCCGCAACAACAGAGCCGTAAGCCACTTCATATTCTCCTATCGCTTCATAAACACCATTCTCACCATAGTTATTAAAGGAGGAAATCTCTCCTTTTTCCGTTGTTTCTGCTGCAGAAACAACACCTGCAAGAAAAACTGTCATCATACATGCCATCAGCCATTTTGCAATTCGTCTTACATTTTTCATCATCTTATCACCTTTCTGCTTTCTATTATATTTTTATCAGCATTTTGTCCAATCAACGCCCAAAATATGTATCATCATATGTCAATCGTGACATTGCACAAGAAACGCATCGTCATTTTATGCAAAATTAAGTGAATAATTTTTTGATCTTTGGTAACACTTATAGACATCACCTATGATAAGATACAAACATAGCAAAAGACAATTTCTTAATCCCTTTTTTAAATATATACCTTCCCCTTACAGGCAGCCGAAAGGCTGCCAATTTTTTTGCTTTTTTACCTGTCATGCTCAATAGCACCCTTTTCTGTGCTTCCGTTCAGATAACGCACAATTCCCACTGAAATCGCCCAGGCTGTTTTCTCCTGATACATCTCCGACTTCAAAAGCGCCTCTTCGGCTGCATTACTCATAAAACCACATTCACAAATAACCGTTGGTACAGTTTCCTTTCTCAGCAAATAATAATCCTCATTGGCTTTCTCCTGTCTTGTATTATCCGGATCCTGGAATTCTATCAATGCCTGTTGGATAGACGCTGCAAGCTCTCTGCTGCGTTCTGACGGTCCATAATAAAAGACCTGGGCACCCCTGTATTTTTCTTCTGTAAAACTGTTCTGATGGATGCTGACAGCCAGTATACAGTTTCCATCCGTCATAAGGGATACTCTTTTCTGCATATCCTCCTTTTTATCTGACGGCCGCATACCATCATAGAGCTGTACATCATCCTCCCTCGTCATACGCACATGAAATCCCTGCGACTCAAGATCCGCTTTCAGTTTCAACGCGATGGCCAGATTAATATCCTTTTCCAATGCACCGCTGACACCGATTTTACCCGCATCGAAAAACCCGTGTCCACTGTCAATAACAATAAAATGCGCTTCTTCTCCGGCCATAACGGACACGGTTTTATTCACCCCCGTTTCATAGCCGGATATTGTCCGTCCAAATAGTACACTGTAAACCATCACAATCGCAAATCCCCACAGAAGTCCGCTAATTCCTTTTTTCCACACAAAAAAATCCTGCCCGCATCTATCATCCCTTTCAAGACAATATATGCAAACAGGATTTGTTTTATCCTTTGTCTAATACAGCTTCATGTACTCCCGGAAACGGTCCAAAACCGTCTACTGAAGATAAGAACTGATTGTATTCCAAATATCCGTTCCGCTCTCAAAACCAATCTTCCACTCAGCAACCCCTGCAAGGTCAAACTCTTTGATGAGTTTCATCTCTTCTTCAACGGCCGTTGCATCCTGCAACCAGATCTCATAGAAGTTGCCATCCTTATCCGAAGTATAACTGCCATAATTCAAACCGATATCTTCAAGGAACTGTGGCGTCACACCATGATCCGTCAGATAGCTCAGCGCTTCTGACATACCACAGGCAAAGGCACTGACTGTGCCGTCCGGAGTTGTACACCACACTCTGGAATAGAACGGGATACCATTGATGACCTTGGACTTATCCACGACATTCAATGTATCTGTAATCCCCTTTCGGACAAAATTCAGTGATGCGACAGGCCCCGGTGTTTCAGAACTTGGCAGCGTCTCATCATATCCCATAATAACAACATAGTCTGCAACAATTCCCTGCTCCCTGCGATTATAATAATAGGTGTACTCAGGTACGTAATTGTCAATGGACAAAATAATGTTGTTGGCACGGCAGGCAATCGACAATTCTCTGATAAACTCAATATAGTCATCTGCACCTTCCTGTGAAATCAGCTCAAAATCAATATTGATACCATCAATACCATACTGATTCACATAACCAATGACATTGCGGATAACCTGTTCCCTCTTAGATGTATATCCCAAAACCTCATCTGTCTTAGATGAATCGAAGTAGATCGTTCCGTCATCACCCGGAAATTCATTGGAAAACAATGCCCATACTTCAATATTGTTCGCATGGCATGTATCCACATAATCCTGTGTGGCAATGGATGTCACACCACCATTTGTATCAGAAAATGAAAACCAGGTTGGTGCCAGCGTATTAATCCCCGGCGCAGAAGTCAGAACACTTGATAAATTGCTGTTGGCGGCTGCACTCATCACCTGATGCCAGCCCATATTGATCTTATAATCCTTGTGGATGCTGGTATACTCCGGTTCATCAAATGCCGGCGCCTCTGGCGTCTCAGTCTCTGCGTCATACAGTGTCTTATTGGATACCCAACCGACATAACCATCCTCTGTAGCTACATTGCTCCAATCATCATAGGCTTCAAGAAGCACCATCTTCTCTCCCTTGGTTGCCTGTCTGAGTACTTCACTCTTGACACCGCCCTTATAGCGGACTGCTGTATCCTTCTTCAGTGTTACAATCTGTTGTTCTGCCCACTTTGTAGCCATCACAACACGGTTCGGCTCAGTATACTCGGCATAATCCATCTGCGTATGTGCCTTCACATAATCTGCAGCCACATAGTAGCTGTCATTGTAAGTACGCACGATCATGTAACCCTCATCCGCATCACTGCTTCCATTCCATGTCTTCACAGTATATTCCTGCTGATCCGGGGTTATCATCATCACTTCTGTCGGCGTTGTAAACAACAGCAGCTTCTCATTGTCATCCCAATAAAAACGACTGTTGATGGTTTCTGTGACCAGATTCATACTCAGATAAACTCTGCCGTCAATGGCAACAGCCCTGTCTTCCTTCAATACTTCCTGATTCAACGTGATGGCATATTCATTCTCAGATAATCCCATCTCCGCAGCATAATCTATCACCTCTTCTGTCGGCTTATACCGGCCTGCCAGAATACTCCAGACTACTCCGCCTCCTACGCCTATAATCAGCAAAATAACGATTATAATCGGCAATACTCTCTTCATTGGTTCCTCCTTTGCCTACTGACCGCCATCACAAATTTTCTGACACGATCTGCGTTCCCAGTCTGGATTCAGACCAGAGAATCGCACCTGCTGCAACAGCCCCAACTGCCAATACAAGCAACATCAGCTGATAGATACGAAGACGTTCCTGATCACCATCATAATCATGGATCTCCACATCAGCCATATGGTAATAGTTCCTGTAATCTTCAAGTGTCATGTTCTCGGCCTCGGCCAGCTGTTCTGTAATCTCGTTCTTCCTGACAACCTGTCCTGTTAATGTATAATCGCTCAGCGTATTCGCGTCCAGTGAACTGTCCTCAACCAAAGCCCCTTTATCTCTGGCCGGTATATCTGTCAATATATAATAATCACCCACTGAACCCATATAGCAGTATGAACATACTGTTCCACTTCCATTGACTTTATAGTAGCCGGTAAACGTCAGTTCCATCCCTTCAATCTTGATATAAGGGGATCTGCTGTCGGCAATCTGTCCTAGTACTTCTGTCGTCGCCTGGGAAGCGTCCATACGATGTACAAGCCACGGATTCCTGTAGAACAATATACTGCCGATGGTCACTGCAACCAGCGCACCTGACAGTATCCAGAGTGCTAACGCCTTCCGTCGGAGCCCACGCTCTGCGATCTCATCCGTTATTACTTCCATATAAACAGTCTCCTATTCATATACTTATCTTATGATTATACTACATAGCCGTCAATCCATCAACATTTCTGCCTGTAAAAAACACTAAAACCGGTATTTTCTTCCATTTTTTCTGAAAAAATGGGCTCATTTTCTCTTCTTCCTCCACTTTTCATGGCTGAAATCCGAAAAAATGTCCTCTGTTCTCCATTTTTATGCTGTGCTGCCTGTGATATGTTATATTCTGCACCCGCATATTCCCATGTAATGATACTGTTCATCAGACATATAATAATGATAACAGCCGCTCACCCCGGCATCAACCATCTTCAAATGACAGCTTCCATTGATCTTCGACACCTGACATAATGCCTCGACACCCATCCGCTCTGCAACCAAAATCCCATGCGTTTTCCCCTTTACAGCCTATTAAATAATCGCTATAATGAAGATACTTGCAGAAAAGGAAGTGATTTGTCCTGTTTTTGCATGGAAAGGAGTGAGAACATGAAGTTAGAACGCATCAGTGAGAATCAGATTCGCTGCACACTGACCCGCAGTGATCTGGCAGAACGTGAATTGAAGATAAGTGAGCTGGCCTACGGCACAGAGAAGGCTAAGGCCCTTTTTCGCGAGATGATGGTTCAGGCATCTGATGAACTCGGTTTTGAAGCAGATAATATTCCTTTGATCATAGAAGCTGTTCCTGTTTCCAATGAATGTATTATGTTGATTGTCACCAAGGTGGAGGATCCGGAGGAGCTGGATACACGTTTTTCCAAGTTCACACCTTCTCCCGAGGATACTGAAGATCTGTCAGACACCGATGATGAGATCTACAGCAGCGCAGACGATATTCTTGACATCTTCAAGCGTCTGGGCAGCGATATTCTGTCCAAGACCGCTGAATTACACAGTATTTCCGGAACCGCCGATCTCCCATCCGATACAGAGACAACCAGCGGCGATGCTTCCTCTGAGGATGAAGAGCCCCAGAAGACCATTTTGCGGATTTACGAATTCAGGACATTGAATGAAGTGTCCTGCCTAAGTGAACAGCTTCCGGCAGATTTCAAATGCGGCAATACCCTGTACAAGAATCCGAACAACGGTCATTATTATCTTGTACTCTCCAGCGAAGGCGTATCACGCACTGTTTTCGGCAGCATCTGCCGCCTGGCTTCAGAATTCGGTTCCATACAGAAGGCCAGCGCCAATACCTTATATTATTTTGATGAACATTATGAGACAATCATTCGTGAAAACGCACTGCAGATTCTTCGAAGCTTATAAGAAGTGTATGCTTAGATCAGATTCTGAATTTCATATGTATAAACCTAACAAAAAAGGTTACTATATTGCTATAGTAACCTTTTCTTCATGTTTCATAATAAACCGGATATACCGGCCAACAGGATTATTCCTGAGAAATAGCTTCTGTAGGGCAAGCGCCTGCACAAGAACCGCAATCTAAGCATGCATTAGCATCGATAACGTATTTGCCATCACCTTCGCTGATAGCGCCAACAGGACATTCACCTGCACATGTACCACAAGAAACACAAGCATCAGAAATTACGTATGCCATAATCGTATACCTCCTAATAATGATAAATATTAATTTTCGTACGACTCTATTCTATAACAAATTGGCATTGAATACAAGTATAAACTTGTATAAATCAAGAAAATTCATTGGTAAATGAGAAAATTTTCACATTTACCAATAGCCTCAAAATTTTTCAAATGATGTCTTGTTGCAAAATAATTTAAAGTATATTATAATGTGAGAAGATGCGTTTTTCGCACAATACGAAAGGAGTGATATTATGGCAGCAGCTGTAGTTACAAAAGATACTTTAATCGGAGATCTTCTCCGCATTGATGCCAATGTAGCACCTATTCTTTTAGGTATTGGCATGCACTGCCTTGGCTGTCCTTCTTCTCAGGGTGAGACAATTGAAGAAGCAGCATTTGTTCATGGCATTAATCCTCAGGAATTAGTTGACAAGATCAACGAATTTCTTGCAACAACCAACTAATCCTGCACATCTTTATTAGGTTCCAGGTATACATAGAGCTGCAGCGGCTATTCAACCAGCAACGCTGCAGCTCTATGTATGTCCGGACCTTTTTTAATATCTGAATTTTCTTTTGAATAACCGTTTCCGTCGTTTTGGCACACCATAGGACGGCACCTTTGCAGCTGCCACTTCCCGGCCTGCTCTCTGTTTGCCGCGAATCGCCTCATCCAGCAGTTTATAATAGCGTTCCGACTGTCCTTCCTGTCTTTCCTCAACCTTTCCAAGCTCCTGTATAACCACATCCGTCACCTGGGAAATCATTGTATTTTCAAGCTGTACATTGTTTCTCTGCAAAGCTTCCGTTACAATTCCGTCCATAATGGTCTTAAAATGCTTCATTTTATCCTCTGCCGACAGAACCTTATACGGCTTCGCCTCTACAGGCACCGGCTTGTCCTCTTTTTCCTTTATCTCCTGTTCCTCATTTCCGCCGGTTGTCTCATTGTCTGAAATCTGATTCTCAGGCTTATGATGCTCTCTATCATCCTGTTCCCGCGAAGCCGCCGGTGAAACTGCCGCAAGCTCATCTTCTGTCATATTGTCCTCAGCATTCTCCTTCTTTCCAAACGGCGCATCTTCATTCAAGGTTGTAATGATCAGACGAATAGCCTTCAGCTGAAAGCCTTTCTCCTTCAAATCGCGGATGTTTTCAAAAAGATGTATTTCCTTCTCTGTGTAATATCTGTGTCCAAGTTCATTTCTCGGAATCTCAATGGCCAGTTCTTCCTCCCAGTATCTCAGGACATGGGGCTCAACATTGATCATTCTGGCCGCATCCGATATAATATATCTCGTTTCTGCCATTGGCTACCTCCATCAATTTCCTCTCATCTTGTCTTCTTATCTGGTGTAGAAATCGCAGTTGGCTTGCCTGTTGATTCCATTATAACAAAGTTCCCGTATTAAGCAAATTTTTCCCCTGCCAATCCTTCGTTTGCTTCCAACAAAAAAGACCCTTTATCTATTCCGCTGAATAAATAAAAGGTCTCTCGCTGTCGCATCAGGTTGTGATTTGCGATAATTTCAAGTTTCGCTATTTCTCTTTATTGGCAAACTTTGTATAATTCGGCAGCCATACAAGCTCTACTGTACCGATCGGGCCATTACGCTGTTTGGCAATAATAACTTCCGAAATATTCTTCTTGTCCGTGTCTTTGTTGTAATAATCATCACGATAAAGAAACATAACCACATCCGCATCCTGCTCGATGGCACCAGACTCACGAAGATCCGACAACATCGGGCGATGATCCGGTCTCGTCTCACATGCACGGCTGAGCTGCGAAAGGGCAATCACCGGTGCATTGATCTCACGGGCCAGCGCTTTCAGAGAACGTGAAATCTCTGAAATCTCCTGCTGCCTGGACTCCTGTTTCTTGCTGCCGCCGGTCATCAGCTGCAGGTAGTCAATAATGACCAGGCCCAGATCATTCTCAAGCTTATACTTACGACACTTCGAACGCAGCTCTGTGATCGATATACCCGGTGTATCATCAATAATCAGCGGCGCTGTACTGATCACACCTGCACTTTCTATTAACTTCTCCCAATCAGCCGGCTGAAGTGTACCCGTTCGCATGGACTGGGAATCCACTTTGGATTCCATGGAGAGAATACGATTGACCAGCTGATCCTTCGACATTTCCAAACTGAAAATTGCTGTCGGCACATGATTGCGCACACACATATACTGGGCCAGATTCAGAACAAAGGCCGTCTTTCCCATAGATGGTCTGGCAGCAATAAGAATCAGATCTGAAGGCTGAAGGCCTGATGTCTTGTAATCCAGATCATAAAAACCTGTTGCCAGCCCTGTTACAGTTCCTTTATGGCGGG